>Ga0256839_1000036_pt1 | contig 160035 bp, 122 predicted proteins | sample 354166metaG_FD_185968 | JGI IMG/M metagenome (GOLD analysis project Ga0256839, IMG submission 185968) | Hydrothermal vent microbial communities from Mid Atlantic Ridge, Atlantic Ocean - 354-166 | ecosystem: Environmental > Aquatic > Marine > Hydrothermal vents | place: Atlantic Ocean: Mid... | reverse complement strand
ACATCAAAATAAAAGTGCTCAACATAATGACAGCCGAAGGTATGCCTGCCGCTCAGCCAAGAAAAATGGCTTGATTTAAAGGATTATTAGCAATAGCTATGTGTGCTCGATTTATGCAACAAAGCCCACTTATACTGGTAAAATGAACACACACGCAATTTTTAGGCCTCCAAGTTGGCCGACTTATTAGAGGAACAGAAATACTTCTCTTGATGTGGTAAAACCACATCAAGAAGTCTAGGCATTGAGCAAGGGCACTTTCTTATACGTTAAGTGCCTTTTCGAGCTCTTCAGTTAATTCGAGATTGTGAAATACCTGTTGCACATCGTCGTCTTCTTCGAGTGCTTCTACCAGGTCTAAGACCTTTTTAGCGGTTTCTACATCGAGTTTTACGGTATTGAGAGGGATGCGTTCGATCGTAGCACTTTTTGGTTCAAGCTCAAGCGATTCGAGCTTTTTTTGCATTTGACCAAAGTCGGCAAAATCTACAGTAACCGTGATTTCGCCCGTTGCCTCATCTACTTCAATGTCTTCTGCTCCTCCATCGATCAATTCCAGTTCCAGCGTTTCGGGATCCATATCGGGCTTGTCCAGGATAAATATTCCTTTTCGGGCAAAGAGAAAATCCACCGAGCCCGAGGTAGCTAAGCTACCGCCCTTTTTGTTGAAAATGGCACGTACATTGGATACTGTGCGATTCGTATTATCAGTGGTACACTCTACAAAGATAGCCACGCCACCGGGGCCATAGCCCTCATAGGTAGGCTGGTACAAGGCGCTACTTCCACCTTCAGCTGCTTTCTTTATGGCCCGCTCAATATTGTCTTTGGGCATATTGGCTCCTTTAGCATTGGCCAGTGCTAAGCGCAAACGGGGGTTGAATTCCGGATCGGCACTTCCCCCTTCGCGTACTGCTACGTGGATTTCCTTGATGATCCGGGAAAAAATTTTAGAACGTTTAGCGTCGACGACGGCTTTTTTGTGCTTTACTTTTGACCATTTATTGTGTCCTGCCATAAAAGTACATTTTGCCTGTGCAAAGGTACAATTTTGCCTCAAGCCTTAGCTTACACAAGCTCGTATTAGTGGCAATAAAAAAGGCCAGACGGCATCGCCTGACCTTTTTTGTTCTTTCCACAGTTGTCGGGGTGGCAGGATTCGAACCTGCGACCCCCTGCTCCCAAAGCAGGTGCGCTAACCGGACTGCGCTACACCCCGAATGAAAGCCTCAGTTTTTGAAAAAAATGTTCCCCTTTGGGAACATTAGCGGTGGAGGCGGGATTCGAACCCGCGGTACCCCTTTTCGGAGTACGCCGGTTTAGCAAACCGGTGGTTTCAGCCACTCACCCACTCCACCTCAAAGCTCCAAATGCTGTTTCATTTCCAGTGGCGGCAAAGGTAGAAAAGCCAGTTTTTATTTACAACCCTTAGCGAAAAAAAGAGTTACATTGCGATGCAACAACCTCATTATCAACCATTTGACTTAAGGCTCAGTCTAATTTTCTTTTCTAGATCTTCCACCTTGCCTTTAAATACCTGATCGGTATCCATGAGGCTTTCCACAGTCCGACAGCTATAAATCACTGTACTGTGGTCGCGCCCTCCAAAAGTTTGACCTATGGCTTTGAGCGACTTTCCTGTCAGTTTTTTGGCCAGATACATCGACAACTGCCGTGCAATAACGACTTGTCGCTTACGCGTTTTGCTGGCCAGCTTTTCTACTGGCACATTGAAATATTCGGCCACCAACTGTTGAATAAAGTCTACAGTGATTTCTCGGTGCAAATGATTGACGAATTTGTTGATCACCTCTTTGGCCAATTCCAGATCAATTTGACGGCCGTTGAGCATGGCTTGCGCACTCAGCGAGACCAATACACCTTCCAACTCGCGGATATTGCTCTGTATTTGATAACAGATGAACTCAACTACATCATCGGGAAGTTCCACGCCTTCGCGCTTCATTTTGGCCCACATAATAGCCATACGCGTTTCGAATTCGGGTGGTTGCAGGTCGGCTGAAAGCCCCCATTTAAAGCGCGAAATCAGGCGGGGCTCCATCCCTGGCAAGTCTTTAGGTGCCCGATCGCTAGTCAGCACAATCTGCTTTTGGTTTTGATGCAACTGGTTGAATATGTAAAAAAAGATCTCTTGTGTTTTGGGTTTGTTACTTAGAAACTGAATATCATCGACAATGAGTACGTCGAGCAGTTGGTAAAAATTGACCAAATCATTGACAGCATTGTTGCGAATCGCATCGATGATTTGATTGGTAAACTTTTCACACGACACGTACAGCACTGACTTTTGGGGGTAAAGCTCCACAACTTTGTTGCCAATAGCCTGTGCTAGATGAGTCTTGCCTAGACCGACATCGCCAAAAATGACTAAGGGGTTGAAAGATGTGGTGCCCGGCCGCTCGGCGATACTCAAGCTCGCAGCGCGCGCCAGTCTGTTGCAATCCCCTTCAATGAAAGTGTCAAAAGTAAAAGAAGGATTGAGCTGTGGATTGATCTTTAGCGGCTTGATGCCGGGAATGACAAACGGATTTTTGATTTCTTTGGCATTTACTAAGCCCAGTGCCCCGTCTTGCTCCTTTTTCTTGGGCTTCTTGGCACGTCCTCCACCTGGCTGGCCAGCCCGTGCAGCTGTGCGATGCGGGCCATCACCTAATAGAATCTGGTATTCCAAACGCCCCTTTTCGCCCAGCTCCTTTTTAATGGCACGGCGCAATACCATGACAAAGTGCTCTTCCAGCCACTCGTAAAAAAACTTGTTGGGCACTTGAATCGTGAGCACATTGCGCTCAAGCTTTACGGGCTTGATAGGTTCAAACCAAGTGCGGAATGACTGGGGGTTTACATTTCGCTTGATGATCTCCAGGCAACTGCCCCAGACAGCCACGCAGTCTTTGTCAACCATCCTGACTTCAGATTGATTCATTACCTGCTGGGTAAATAAGTGAACAAATACAAAAGCACACACAACCTAAATGGAGTGCCTGGGTATCAGTAAGCCTGTATTGTAAAATAAGAGGGATGCCAATCCGTGATCATGCAGGAAGCCTCAGTACGTGCACAAGAAAGATCGCGGGAAGGCGTCTTGCGCAAGTACAAATATGGGCCGAATCAAGCGACATTTCCAAGCTGACAAGAGATCTTTTTTACCCAATCACAACACAAGACCATAAGATTAAAATAATGATTTTCAATCAATTAAATGTCATGCATCTTTACAACAATCTCATTTTCAGTATCTGATTTTTTCAATAGAAAGTCCACTTCACAGATAGAGTGCAGCTTCTTTCCGTATGGCCTGCACAGCCTTTGTCGTAGCTGGTTCTTCCTGTTTTTCAAAAAACAGGATCAAGGCATCTGCCAATACTTTGGAATCAGCTTTAGGGTCGACTTGCTCTGCTACTCCGTTAATGATTTGCTCCACCTCTTGGCGAGCCAGTTTAACGATATGCCACAAGTTGTCAGAAACGTAAATTTGTTGGCTGACGTTGTGTTCGAATTCCTGTTGAATAGCCATGAGCAGTGCTACGCGCAAGGCAGCTGCATGAGTACCCTCTACGCGAATACGCAACACCAAATTGGGCAAACTGATGCGCTCCATGAGCAATGCCAAGCGTTCGTATGCCTGAAGTTTGAGCGGCAAAGTGGTTTTGCGCACTTGTTGGCTCAACTCCACTTGCTTGAGTTGTAGTTGCTTGTCCAGAAACGATTTGATGAGCCGATAGGCCGTAAAAAATACGATCAGCCCAGGGATGGTTAATTTGAGTATTTCGAGCAAAAAGCTGAGCAATCCAGACATTGCTGCCATGTTAAAGTTTCTCTATAGTGTGACATACTGCCAAGCAAAGCTACACATCGGCTCTTGCTCAGCGGGGCCCAAAGATGAGCAATTTGCCAAAAGGCAAATGAACCTTAGCCCAAAGTGTTTTGTATTTTTGCAAAAATTGAAGGGACTATGGCTGCAACACTTACTAAAGAACTACCTCTTACCATTACTCCATCTGCCTTTCAACAACTCATGGAAATCAAAGCAGACCAACAAATTTCTGACGAGATGGGCCTGCGCGTAGGGGTAAAAGGTGGGGGGTGTGCAGGCTTTACCTACGTGCTGGGCTTCGACCAACAAAAGGAAAACGACGAAGTGTACGAGTATCAAGGGCTGAAAATCTTTATTCAGAAAGCTCACTTGTTATACTTAATGGGTACGCGCATTGACTGGGCAGAAGGGCTTAACAATCGGGGATTTACCTTCGACAATCCTAATGCACAAGAAACATGTGGTTGTGGCACTTCTTTCTCGGCCTAAATAGGCAAACAGACAAATTATTAGGGTTGCTAGTCAGAAAAGCTTTGCAACACGGCGAAAAAGTGTTACACTAGGGCCCACTTTCATCAACCACTGAATTCCTTAAAAGTGAGTTTATTATGGGGTTATTTGACTTTTTCAAAGACGAGTTCATTGAGGTAATTGATTGGGTCGAACAGGATCCTGATGTAGTATTGTGGAAGTTTCCCGATCGGGATGCCAATATTAAATATGGTGCACAACTAACGGTTCGTGAGTCGCAGGTAGCCCTGTTCGTCGATGAAGGGCAAATTGCCGACGTGTTGGGACCTGGCCAATGGGAGTTGATCACCGAAAACCTTCCCGTACTCACCACTTTGCGCAACTGGGACAAAGGGTTTAAATCGCCTTTTAAGGTAGATGTTTACTTTATCAGCACGCGTACATTTACCAATCTAAAATGGGGCACACCCAACCCGGTAATCATGACTGACCCCCAGTTTAAGCAGGTTCGGGTGCGCGCTCATGGCGTGTATTTCGTAAAGGTAAAAGATCCGGCAACCTTTTTCAAAGAGTTTGCAGGTACTCATCCCGTGCTGCGTATTCAAGACATCGAAGAACGACTACGTGGCATTGTAGCCCCCAAGTTTTCGGAAGTGCTGGCCGAGTCAGGCATCTCAGTAATGGGGTTAGTGGCCAATTACACTGAGTTAGGCGACAAGATTCGACCTTTCCTCCAAAAGGATGTCGAACCCTTTGGGCTGGAGATTACGAAATTTCAAATCACAAGTACCACGCTGCCCAAAGAAGTCGAAGCCTTTTACGACAAGGTCACCAACATGAACATGGTCGAAGATATGGAGCGCTTTACGCGTTTTCTGCAAGCTCAAGCTATCGAAAAAGCAGCAGACAATCCTGGAGGAGGGGCAGGTGAAGGCATCGGCATTGGTGTGGGGCTAGGCATGGCCAAAATGATGATGGACAGCCAAGAAAGACCAAAACCAGCAAGTGATACTACGGCTCAGTCCAAGCAAGAAATTCTGGACTTGCTCAAGCAGTTGGGCGGGATGGTGAAAGAAGGCATCCTCACGCAAGAAGAATTCGAAGCTAAGAAAAAGGAATTGCTAAGCCGCTTGTAAAAGCGGCGTATAATAAGGTGCTCTTTTCATCTGACTTTCGTTTACCTTCAGACGGCCATGCCTGAGCCACAAGCACAATCGCCAAAACCTAGCTCGCAGTCCACGTCTTCTTCCTTTGTAAAAGGTACTCTGTACGAAGAATGCCCTTCGTGTGGAGGGCAGCTCCAATATGCTGCAGAAAAGCAGCGAATCGTCTGCCCATATTGCGGATATGAAGAAGACTTTGACCGAGCCAATGACCAAGTGGTAGAACAGAGTTTATCTGAGATTGCCCGCGCCATAACCACTTGGTCGCCTCAGGAAATAGGCCGCCAACAATTTGAGTGTCATAACTGTGGGGCCAAGGTATTAGTAGATTCCGACGAAGTACACATTCGCTGCAGTTTTTGTGGGAGTGAAAACATCAACGTACAAGCCATTACCCAAAAGTTTATCAAGCCTGTAGGCATCATTCCCTTCTATATCGGACGCGCTAAAGCCACCACACTATTCAAAAAGTGGATCAAACAAGGATGGTTTCATCCCAACCAACTCAAGCGACTAGCCCAAATATCCTTTCTTCAGGGCATGTATTTGCCTTTTTGGACATTTGACGCCCAAACTGAAAGCGACTGGGAAGGAGATGCGGGCTATTATTACTATGTGACGCGTACCATTATGGTCAATGGCAAACCTAAAGTAGTGCAAGAACGCCGCATACGCTGGGTACATCGCAGCGGACATTTGAGCCATTTTTTCGATGATGTGTTGGTGCCTGCCTCTGGAGGGCTTACGCCCGAGAAAGTAGCCGAAATCGAACCCTATCGCTTAGATGAGTTAGTCAATTTCGACCCTCGCCTGATGTTGGGATGGGACGCCGAAGTCTATCAGGTGGAGGTAGATAAAGGCTACCAAATTGCGGACAAAATCATGGACCATCGCATCAGGCAGATGTGTGCTGCACAATTGGGCGGCGACACCCAGCGCAACCTGTATATTCGCAGCCACAAGTCCGATCAAACTTTCAAACTCATCTTTTTGCCCATCTGGATTGCAGCGTATACCTATAAAGGCAAACGCTATCACTTCATGATCAATGGGCAAACTGGTAAAGTAAGTGGCAGTAAGCCCTTGTCTTGGGTGAAAATCGCTATCCTTGTACTGGGTTTCGTGGCTATCTTGGCGCTATTATACTTTTTGCGTCAGCAAGGAGTATTTACTCAATAATGAATGATCGTCAGCTCATGATCCAGATTTTTGTTACAGGAGGCACTTTCGACAAGGAATACGATTACCTCTCAGGAGGACTATTTTTTAAAGACACGCACATACCCAAGATGCTCGAACGAGGGCGCTGTACCTTAGATGTGGACATCAAAACGTTGATGATGATCGACAGCTTAGACATGACAGATGCCGACCGAGCGATCATAGCACATAATTGTCGCCTGACCAAAACAAACCAGATTCTCATCACCCATGGTACCGATACGATGGTACACACGGCGCGCTACCTGGCCGAGCAAAAGATAGAGGGAAAGACGATCGTGCTGACAGGTGCACTGATCCCTTATGCCTTTGGCACTTCAAGTGATGGCTTTTTCAACCTAGGCAGTGCATTGGCTTTTGTACAAACACTGCCACCCGGTGTGTATGTTGCCATGAATGGCCGTTACTTTCACTGGAACAACGTGCGCAAGAATCCCCGTACAGGCTACTTTGAAGAATTGCCTGTTGAGGAATCTGTGTGAATAATGATCCGGCCTACAGCCCATGCTGCATAAGTAAGCCACTCCGATGTATGCGTCAAAGACTGCGATAAATCGACAGGGCCAGGTACGATGCTCATGGCTGCAGTCACTCCCATAGCGCGTATCTGTTCAGGTGTAGCCTCCAAGCTACCGCATAGGACCACTACTCCCACCTCTCGATGCTGCGCACGGGCTGCCACCGTAGCGATGAGTTTGCCATGAGCAGTTTGTGCATCGAACTGCCCCTCACCCGTAATGAGCCAGTGGGCCTGAGTCAAATACTGGTCAAAACCGATTTCGTCCAACAACCACGCAGCTCCTGGCACCAAGCGAGCGCCGAGAAAAACCATAGCACCCGCCCCCATACCACCTGCCGCCCCACTACCAGGTATCGACGCCACGGCACACCCCATCGTGTGTTCCAATAACTGAGCAAAGTGATGAGTTTTCCTTTCGAGGAGTGCTACCTCTTCTGGCGTAGCACCTTTTTGCGCTGCATAAGTGTGCGCGGCTCCCTGTGGCCCTAAAAGTGGGTTCTGTACATCACACCACGCGATCACCTCTTGAAACTGGCACGGTGATTCTGGTGGCTCGATGCGTACCACGCGATCCAACGTGGCACCTGTAGGCACAAAAGCTGTTCCCGTCTCATCCAAAAATCGCCATCCCAGGGCAGCGGCCATACCAGCGCCACAATCATGAGTGGCACTCCCGCCCAATGTGAGCACCAAGCTACTGGCACCTTGCCGAGCAGCAGCCCGGATCATTTGCCCAACACCAAAAGTTGACATATACAATGGATTGCGTTGCGCCACAGCTATGTGTTCGAGTCCGGCAGCTTGAGCCAGCTCCACCAAAGCTGTCCGCCCATCAGCAGACAAGCCTATAGCTACAGCTCGTGGCCGCCCCAATGCATCGCCTACCTTTATGTGATGACGACGTCCCTGCACATGATAGAGCCACACGTCAAGGGTATGTTCTCCGCCATCAGCCAAAGGGCAAGGAATACACACTAATTTTGGGCTAGCCATTTGCAACCCACGGCAAATAGCTTCTACTACCTCAGTAGCTGGCAAGGCTTCCTTGAAGGAATCGGGGGCAATAAGTACTTTCACCGCGTTTTTTGCCATTTGAAAGAAAATATAATGCACATATTGATTGCTTCTGCCACACCTTTTGAGGTGACTCCTCTGTTGCAGTGGCTCGACGCGCACTACGCATCCAAAGTGACAAACTCATATTCGCTGGGCAACCATCACCTGCAAATATGCATTACCGGGGTGGGAATGCCTTTGACAGCCCTCAACTTGGGCCACCTATTTGCCTTACATCGACCCGATATAGCCATCCAAGCAGGTGTCGCCGGTGCATTTCACGACAAATGGCCCTTAGCAAACGTGGTGGAAGTAGTCAGTGAGCGTCTAGGCGACTTGGGCGCTACCCAAGCAGATGGTAGCTTTATCACCGCACACGAAATGGGGCTCATTGAGCCCAACGCCCCACCTTTTCGCGATGGTGTGTTGTACAACGACCAAAGCTATGGCTTCTCCTTCCTGCCCAAAGCCCATGGGCTGAGTGTGAATAATGTTACAGGCACAGAAAGTGCACTTCGCCAACTGCGCCACAAATTTCCAGATGTCGACGTAGAAAACATGGAAGGGGCCGCTTTCTTTCTGGCTTGCTTAATCCATCAGGTACCCTTCATTAGCATACGAAGCTTGTCCAATCGCGTCGAGGCACGTCAGCGAGCCAACTGGAAGTTGGCCGAGGCCATAAATAGCCTCAATGAGGTGTTAATCCAGATGATCCAGGTACTAATTGACGCATAAGCTCGGGAAAAGCTCCTTGTTTTTGACGCCAGGCGATCACCATCTGAACAACATGCCCATAATTGGCCATTCCGCCTTCTACGCCCTGTATCAACAGATATTGATTGTACAGCCAATTGCGCAAGGCAGGCAAGAAATCTGGATATCGATCCATTTGCCATTTTACAGCACGCATATCGCGCCTCACCCAAGGATTGAGCTGGGCACGAGCTTGCTGTAAAATGGATGGAGCAAAACGGCGCAGCTCATCGGTCAAATACAACCACCAATGATACCACCCACTATAGCGCACTAGTGGATCAGCTAAAGTAGTAGTAGCATACCAAGCCCAAAAGTTGCACTCACTTTCAGCACCAAAGCCTTGACCATGTGCCAACTCATGGGCCAACACAAAAGGTAGCTGTAGGGTGTGCAACCCCTGATCGACATGTGCTTCAGCCGAGTAAGGTAAGTAAAACCCAGCAGTACCAAATCGCAGCAATATTCCAGCTGGTTTCACATCGCGCACACGCGTATAGGGGCATGGGCAGTAGCCACTATCTGACCAAATAGCTCGAAGACGACGAGGTAGGTCCAAGCGCACTGCAACCGATCGCAGCAATACGCTATCGATGCGAGGCACCTCACAAGCTAATGCATTAAGGCTGTCCACTGCTTCAAAAGCCAATGATCGCAACATAGTCGTATCGGGTACCACAGGTTCAAACTGTAATTGACGTGCTATGGGCACACGCTTGTAGTTGAACCCCCAAAGCAGTTGAAAAAGCACTACAAGCCAGATTATCACGTTCGCACTGCTAAGTACCAATCGCTTCCATCTTTGTGGCTTTCGCCAAATACGGCGTATGCTCAACGCCGTTTCAAGAAAAAACAAGATGAGTAAGATATATACACCAGGAATAGGTAATGCATTAAACATATTGGCCAACATGCTGTGCAACCAAGGATACATCCATCTACTATACCACTGCTCAATCCACCAAGATGGCAACAAACTAAATAGCCACATCAAGCACAAAGCCCCCAAGGAAATGTAAAAGCGCTTTTTCAAGGGCTGCATATCATTTAATTTATGCATAGGCGTACCGAATATTCAGATAAACTCAATCGTGCCATTCAATTTTTTCATTTTTGCACATAAACTCAACAAAGTATCTGTTACTCAGCTCAATTCCCCGTACGATGCACACCAAGTTCAAATTCTGTACAAGCTTTATCCTTGTCTTTTGCCTAATACAAACCCTCCATGCCCAATACTTCGAAGTAGGATTACAGGTAGGAGGTAGCAACTACTTAGGCGATCTATCTAACAATTCGAGTACGGTATATCTCCAAGAGACGCGTGCTGCAGCAAGTATTTTTGGCCGCTATCAAATTGGCCGCCCCATCGCGCTGCGTGCAGGCTTTCACTGGGCCATGATTGGCGGGCAAGATAGCAACTCGAAAGACGCACTGGTATACAATCGCAACCTATCCTTTCGCACTCAGCTACAGGAATTCAGCTTACTCCTCGAATGGAACATTCCAGGTATCGATCCGCTTACATTAACTACCCCTTGGTCTGCCTATTTGTTTGTAGGCTTGGCTGGTACGCACTTCAATCCACAAGCACAGCTCGATGGTGTATGGTACGATCTCCAACCGTTAGGTACAGAAGGACAAGGGCTAGCCAACTATCCCGAGCGCAAACCTTATGCGCGTTTTGCTGTAGCCCTTCCCTTTGGCATAGGAGTGAAATACGCACTCAACGACAAATGGACGCTGTCTATGGAAGTGGGGGCACGCAAAGCTTTTACCGATTACTTGGACGATGTGAGCACTACTTTCGTCGAGACCATTCCATTGGCTCAAGCTAGAGGAGCTATAGCAGCCAGCCTATCCAACAGGGCACTGATCGAGCATCCCGCTTATCAACCAGGTGCTGCTCGGGGCGACAGTGCTGTTACTGACTGGTACTTTGCCGCTACATTGGGTATCGCCTATCGGTTTATGGACAACGGCTTGCGCGGCGCGCGAAAACGGCCCGTCCGGCGCCGAGCAGGATGTTATGACTAACTCTTCATTCTGCCATGTTCTGGGCCGACATAATAGTACCTCCTACACCAATCAGGAGTTTGCCCTTGAGCACTACCTGTACGCGTATGCCATCGGGTGCGATCCAGGTGTGCTGTACACCTAAATCTTCCAGTTGCCCTTGAAGTGTTACGCCTGGAGCAATTTCGTAGTAACTCAATGATTCTTCAATGGTCTGTTTGATCTCTTCGAGGTTATAGCCCAAATAGAAATTGAGGTTTTCCTCTACTTGCCGATGCAAGTACCCCTTAAAGAGCCAACTGAGCAGACGCATCAATCCGCGGTGTCTGCTAAAATCAAAAGTTATATCTTCCAGTTCAATGCGGTTGCGCGGCGCATTGTATTTGGGCTTGCCCAAAAGATATACGTCACCGTTGTAAAGCCCAGAAAGACGCGTGCGCACCACCAGGCGGGGGCCTTGCCCATACAAAGTAATTTCTTCTACCACAGCCCTACCTCTACCCATCGAATAGACATACCCCCGCATCGACTCATTGGCCATGCGTTCGGCTTCATCGAATGAGACTTTCGTCTCGATGTAGAGTGCAAAGTTTTCACCTACACCATAAAGCCATTGCAGAGGTGGTAAAGGAGCAGGGCGCACCAAAGGTGGTACGGCATCTACCAAAACAGAAGGCATCCCCTCCACTACAATTTCAAAGGCAAAAGAGTCGGGTGTGACGCGAGGCCGAGTCAGTCCTATTGATTGAGGATTGATCAGCAGCCAGGTGTTGTATTCTTCAGAGAGCAGGCTAGGTGCAAACAAGCTTAGCCACGCCTCTTCCACCATTTGTCGCAAATCCAACTGTTCACTGATCAAGCTATCTATCTGGGCACCGATCTGTCCGCTATATTGGTCAAGTACCAAATTGGCTAACGCAGTAACCGACAGTGAAAAACCCGCCAGCCGTATGCGCGGCTGTTCGATCCAATCGAACCCCTCCAAAAGCGTTTGCGTTTGCAATTGCCAACTGCTATCGATATCCCATTGAGTGGCAAATTTGAGGCGCAGACTGCCTTCAGCCTCAACTCCACCCCCAAACATCAACTCCTGACGGACCCACAGTTTGAGTGGCAACTCGTAGAAAATGGTGTGCTCGGTGAACCACAACTCAAAGTTCCCACCTTTGTGCACGCGCATCTTCAAGTCCGACTGGGGCGATACATCCTCGTACAGCAACTGCCCTATTTGCTCGTTGAGCAGTTTGACCAACTCTGTACGCGACACGCGCACAGGCAAAGTCAATACAGAAGTCTCTTGTGTAAGATTCACGCGATCATATTGAGGTGTAGGCGGCACGTGCACTGTATTACAACTACTTACAATAAAAAAAAGCAAAAACCCGCCAACCACTTTGGCCCATTCGTCCCAGCCCAATGATATTTTCACTTGAAACATTTTACACATATTTTATCAGGCCAAAGAAAGCGCTTTTTTACTGCTTTGACAATGCACCCGCTACCTTTACAAGTGTGCTTGCTGCTTGCATAGCCAAAGCATCACCCACCCCTTTAAAAGCATGACAAACATCAGCAATTCCTTTTGACAAGCATCAACGCCTAAAACGAGTATTTGAACGACTTTTACGATGCTAAAATCAATTGCTTATCAAAAGCACCAATTATGAATCCGGAAATGCCCATTCGCGAAATAATGACTACTCAACTCATTACTGCTGTACCAAATACCTCTATGAAAGAGGTGCAAAGCGTGTTTGCACGGCACAACATTCACCATCTACCAGTCGTGGACGAATGTGAAGCGATTATAGGCATTATCAGCAAGGAAGACCTCTACAAGATCACGCACTTGTTGGCCCTCAACACAAGTGGCCCTACCTACTCGGAAAAAATGTTTCGCACCCTGACTGCACGTGATCTCATGACACCTAACCCCATGGTGTTAGACCCTGATGATAGCATTGGCTTAGCAGCTGACATCTTTTTGGCCAATAAATTTCATGCATTGCCCATCGTAGAAAACGACAGGCTCGTGGGTATTGTCACGACACACGATTTGCTGGCCTTTGCTTTTGACAAAACAGGGTTTAATTCAGGTGAAACTCCCCTTCACCTGCTTGATTAACTCAAAAACTAGCAACTTATGAACAAATACGCCAAGCTAAAAGAGATCATGACCGAACAAGTCATCACGGTAAAGCCATCAGACACCATGACTAAAGTCGATGAGATCTTCAAAATGCATCCCATCCACCATCTACCTGTAGTCAATGATGAAAGCAAAGTAGTAGGCATCATCAGCAAGAGTGACTACTTCAAAATGCAACATGGCCTGACCCTATTCCACACGGCCAAAAGTGAGGCTTATAACGAAGCACTCTTTCACTCAATCTTGGTCGAAGATGTCATGACCAAGCAAGTGGCTACACTACATCCCGATGACACTGTAGCTACAGCAGCTGACTATTTTCGGGAGAACCTCTTTCACGCCATTCCCATCGTGGATGAGCACAAACGTCTTTTGGGCATAGTGACTACCTATGATCTTTTAAACTATGCATTCAAAGAAGATGTGTACCTTCCAACCAAGGAAAATTAACTCAATGAGCCATGCGCAAGATCCTTTTTCCAACTGACTTTTCGCCTCTTGCCGACAACGCCTATATCTATGCCCTAGCGTTAGCCCAGAGAATGGATGCCACTTTAATTACGCTGCATGCCTATCAAATAGAAGAAATTAGGGGGGCAGCTTTGCCATATACGCTCGCTACTATTTACGAAAGTATCGTATGGGAAGAGTTCGAAAACTACAAGGACTACGTGCCGCACCTGCGAGAAATAGCTCAAACGCAGGGGTTTGACTCAGTAGAACAATATCACGTGCTGATTCAAGGGCGCCCCTTGGAAGCTATCCTTAGTGTTGCCGCCGAAGAAGGCGTGGATCTGATCGTGATGGGTACAAAGGGTGCCTCTGGGCTCAAAGAAATTTTTATAGGTAGTCTTACAGGCGAAGTAATGGAACACGCCACGGCACCCGTATTGGCCATTCCCGAAAAGGCATCCTTTGACGGCAAGTTCGATCGCATTGCTGTCACCACTGAATTTGCAGAAGAGGAAAAGAAGGCACTGTACAAAGTACTGGAATTTGCCAGTTGGTTTGACAATCCTACTATTTCCGTACTCCACGTAGATGTAGCCCGTGTGGAATCAATGGCCAAGCGAATGGATGCCTTTAAAAAAGAGTTTGAAGCCTATCCTCACGTGACATTCGTAGTAATCGATGACACCAGCCTGGAGGAAGGAATAAAAAAGTTTATAGAAACCCATCAGGTAGATGTGCTGTGTATGCTCACACATCGGAGAAGTGTCTTGCAAGAGCTATTTAACTATTCTATAGCCAAAAAAATGGCTTACCACCTCACCTCACCCGTATTGGCCATCCAAGCTGAATTGCTACAGTAAGCAGCTATCGACCCAAAAGCCGGATGGCCCTCCTTTTGAGCTGTCAATGCCTTGCACCATTGAGTGCACGCGCTATAGCTGTTCCAGCCAGCCACCCTCCTGTCCATGCTGCCTGAAAGTTGAAGCCACCCGTAATTGCATCGATGTCGAGTACTTCACCTGCCAAGAACAGACCTGGTACCACACGGCCTCCAAAACGCCGAAAGTCTATCTGCTCGAGTGCCACACCACCTGCTGTGACAAACTCTCCTTTATGAGTGCTTCTTCCCAAAGCAGGCATTATCGTATGGGCGAGTACTCGCTGTAAATTTCGCCATTGCCCTTTGGACATATGAGGGATAAAAAAAGAGGATGGGCACGCACCATTTTCTTTGCCCATTGTGCTTTCCATAGCTCTAGCACAGTACTTAGCCCCACGTCCACCAGTCCAATCAATATAAACAGCAAAGTTGTATTTCAACTGATGTAAATGGCGTGCACCCCAAGCCGACAAGTGCAAGATAGCGGGCCCGCTCAGGCCCCAGTGAGTGAATAACAAAGGTCCTTGAGTCTCCAGTCCTAAGGGTGCTACGCGCACGACCACTTCAGACACCGAGTCCCCCGCCAAGCCATCGATCAGCGGATGATGACGCACTTTAAAATCGATATTCCACAAAAAAACGCGCAGGTAATGGCTTGCCTACGCGATATACTATGGCATTTTGCGAATGCTGAAAAAACTATTCCTTGAATATGAGCAAAGGCGTAGCACTATGGTATATCATGCGGTTGGAGACACTGCTGTGGAAAAGCCGCTCCCACAGGCGCCTAGCCGGGATGAACAGTGCCAAAATATCGATATGGTGGTTTGTGACGTATTCGTCCAACGCCTCTATAACGGAATGGCGGTACAGAATGCTGATACCGTCAAAGGTGCTGCCAATCTCCTTTTCCCATTCTTTGATCAATGCACCAGGATTTTGCTTGGGATCCTTACATACGTGCACCAAATACAATTTTGCTCCCAATGCTTGAGTAATCTCTTTGAGTTGGCTCACAGCAAGTTTGGCCGTAGGTCTGAACTCCGTAGCGTAGGCAATTCTTTTAACTTCCCGAGTTTGCGCTTCTTCAGGTACACCTAAAACTGGTACAGGTGCATGCATCATCGTCTGTGTAGTAGTAGATCCTACCAATTTTTCCAACACACTGTGTTGGCCACGCACTCCCATCACGATAAGCTCGCAGCCCGCACCGCGCACATAATCGCTAATTTCTGCATCGACAAAGATACCGTAGAGAGGCACCGTCTGGTTTATGCGCGCGCCACGTGCTCTTTGTCGCAATGTTTCTAGTTGTTGCTTGACCTCCTCTCTGAGCTCCACCAATCGGTCTTCTACTAATTCGGGTGGAATTTTACCCGCTTCTGCCAGCGAAAGGTGATACACATGTACTACATCTACACGGGCATCTAGTTTTTCTGCCAAAAAGAGCGCATAGTCCAATGCCTTGAGGCTGGCAGGGCTAAAATCTACAGGCACGCATATTTTTTTCATAACGCTACCCATTTTAAAATGGGCAATCACTTTCAGCTAAGTGATTGCCCGGAAACCACCTAAAAACCCAAATTATTACTGTATGGTGTTGTTTTTCACTCCCGGGCTAAATCTTCCAAAGAAGCTCTACCTCGCTCGTTTTGTTCCTCCAGCGTCCAATTATCGGTAGCAGTGGTTTGCAACCACAGCTGCCCAGAGCGGCGGAATACTTGGACATAAAGCCCATATTTTTCCGCAAAGAGCGTTTCCACGTCAGCTACTTTCATCTTAGGATCGATGCGGAAGTCGCCCTCAGTATGTACAAGACGCACCTCTCCCACTTTCTTGTCGGCTGGAATTTTCTTCGTCTCGGGCGATCCTTGTCCTACTTCATGTGGCTCGGAATAAAATTCGATACGCAAAAAGGGAAATTTTTCGGAAAAAGCCTGCTGAAGCTCACTGATGGTCATATCATCTTTTATCCACATAATTTTTCGCTTTTTTGATAATCAAAGGGAATGATTCAGCATGTAGGTAGTGCAACTTACTTGACTACCAGTACGGGATAGTTGTCATTGATGGTCAGCAGTTTTTCCGTGACACTCCCCATCAACAACAGCTCTACTTTGGAATGCCCTTTGGCTCCCATCACGATAAAATCAGCTGCCAGCTCATCAGCTGCTTCGAGTATGTAAGGTGCAGGTGAAGGCATGTCCCTACCGTGTAGCTCGCGGCGAATGGCATGGGTGTGTTCTGGAAAGAAGGTGCGCGTCCAGGCTTCAAAGCCATCTCGGATATTGCCTTCCACTATTTTTTTGAGATGTTCAAAAGGTCTGCTGAGGCGATACGAGCTCAAGGAGGGCAGCTCATATACATGCAATGCAATCAGTTCGGGCTCCTGGTCCAAAGCCAACCACAAAGACAGGGCAGCCTCCATGGCTCGCTTGCTGTTTTGCGAGAAATCCACTGGCACCACGATGCGATGAATGCCTGGCTTAGCTCTATCAGGAATAACCAGTGCATTAGCTTGCACCTTGCGTACCAGTTTGCGCCCTATGATGCCGTGATCTCCCGAACGTGTATCTTTCCCCACTACTGCTAAATCTACGTTTAATTCCTGAGCTTGGTGCAGGAACTCCTCCAGTGGGTCGCCGTGCCGCAGATCAAACTCAATATTGCATCCCTGCTTCTGTCCCAACCACTTGTCGATTTGAGCTTTCATCGCTCCGATGATAGAGTCGGAGAGTTGCCATTCACTCTGCGCCAAACTCGTATCTATCTCTATTTCCTCGGGAAAGGGATTCCTTACCCAGCTATCAGGTACCACGTGCAAAAAATAGAGCGCTTCTGCTGAAATCTTGCCCGTTAAAAAGCTCAAATATTCTAAGGTTTTCTCATCGGTTTGGTCCAGGGATAATCCCACAAGCCCTTGTCTTATGGAAAAAGGCGCTATGTGCACTTGCTCAGCTTGGGCGTTACTTTGGGTCTTCATGGCGATGTTTTTCTGGTGAAACCATCCATACACACGCCCCAAAAGTATTGGAGCACCTTGTTCGTACATTTGACCAAAATCAATTGGCCCACTGATCTTCATCAGGACACGCACACAAAGTTTACAAGAGCTTTTCGGCAAGCTTTAATTGTAAAATCATTACAAATAGGCTGTAGATGAAGTTGAAGCGCTTGCTTACTGGTCTGGATTTTAGTTTGGCCGATCGCAGCTTATTGGCTGTCAACGCCTTTTTGTGTCAACACCTAGCTGTACAAAAGTGCTACTTTGTTCACGTCACTGACCACTTTGTGCTGCCCCAACACATAAAAGCACAGTTTGCCCATCTTTTTGCTCCCGACTTACCAGTAGATGAATTACTACGACAAAAACTACAAATGGAATTGCTAGAAAGTGGCATCTCGGAGCTCTTACCAGAGTGGGAAATCAATGTATTGGAAGGCAAACCTGAACCTACCCTTTTGCACTGGATCGAGGTAAAAAACCCAGATCTGGTGTTGATGGGCAACAAAGTAGAAGCAGGCAGTGGAGGCGTATTACCTCGACGCTTAGCAAGGCGCACGCCAAGCGAAGTGCTCTTCATACCCGAAACGTTTGCTCGACCTATCAAACGCATAGTAGTGGCAATAGACTTTTCCGAATACTCAGCTCGAGCACTGAAGAAAGCATTGGATCTGGCCCAACACATCACTGATGTGCAAATCGAAGCACTATACGTCGTAGAATTGCCTCCATCGGGTTTCTACTTAAACGAGCGGGAGCTGTCGGCCTATAATGAAATGGTCAAGCAAACGGCTCAAAAAACATGGGAGTCGTTTGCACAAGCACATGCGTTTGACCACGCCCCGTTGCAGTTTTCCTTGCGCGACAACCACTATCAAAGTACAGCCCAAGCCATTTCGGATGCAGCAGCTGAGCAACAAGCTGACCTACTCATATTGGGTGCATTAGGACACACTGCCATCGAAGTACTGCTTTTTGGCAGTGTCACAGAGCGCGTACTCGACTATTGCAAGGATATACCCATATGGGTAGTTCGCTATTAGGCATAGCTCGCTGCGCTGATAACAGCGAGAAAAAAAGCCGATCTTTTACAGATCGGCTCAACCCGAAAATACCAATCAATTATGCCCAGATGAGCACAACAGTGTAGCGCTTTTGTCACCACATCTGGATCAAACGACAGCCTATTCTACAATCAATAACACGGACACTGGACGCCTATATGGATAAGCTACAAACAAATTGTATGTGCCTGCAGGCAAATCACTGACATTTATCGACCACTTTTGGGTATGAGCAGGCACTATTTCTTTGTGTACTACTACACCATATACTGTAGCCAACTGTATGGGAGTATTTTCCTTTAGCTCGTGATCAAAAAACAGCTGAATCACACCCCTAGCTGGATTGGGGTACAGTCTGAAGCCCAGAAAATCCGGAGCAATCAGCTTGTCTACACGAACTGGTTGGGTGGTAAATTGTGTGCCGTCAGATCTAAAATGGCGAATGCGATACCAATTTTCTCCCAAGATGGGTTGTGCATGTAGCCAGGTATAGATATGTATACCTGGGCCCGACTCACCCTCCAGCAACGCCAATGCTTCCCACTGTAAGCCATCTTGGCTGTAATCCACTTGAAACCAAGTTTGGGCATCATCGCTTTCAGTGAACCAAGTCAGCACCGTTTGGCCATTGTGGATCTCTGCCGTCAGATTATATACAGCCAATGGACTGGGACAGTTTTGTACCACCACAGAATGGTAAGTTGTGTCGGTACAACCCAAACGCATGACGGCAAGTTGTACAGTTTGATTGCCCACCTGCGTCCAGTACACATCGGGTACGACGCGCAAGTTAGAAGTAGGCGGTACTGCTCCAAGTCCAAACTGCCAAGCATAGGTAGCACCTCCGCCAGCATTGGCTGCCGCAAATACCTGCCCACTACTGACACATGCTGTATCGGGTGCCTGAATAATCTGGGTAAGAGGCAATTCTACTATTTCCTTGACTACAATATTCGACTCAGCCACAAATGTACTGCAGCCCTCTCGGCGTGCGCATCGAATAAACCAACGTGTCTGGGTCAATGGGCCCGGATCGTAATCAGGGGTATTTGAATTGGGGATAGGCGTCCAGTTAGGGTCGCCAGCACCGTTAAACTGAGGCGAAGTGCCTACCAACCACAGGTATTCGATATTGCCCACACCACCACTAGGCGCAACGACATTGACAATAGGTGCGGGGTCAGATCCCGGTCCACAGAGCACTTCATCGCCAGCTATAAGGCCGCCATCGGTCACGTTCTCGCACTCAGCATGAGCTCCAGCATCAATGGTGAGATTATCGGGCTGATACGGAAGCACTTCTATGACTGATGTTTGTCCTGTAATGGGATCAAAATCGCTGTCTAATGTGTCATTGCCCACATTGGGTTGGGTCAGTACATATCCTTGTGGTAAGGTAGTCAGGTCAAGTACCAGGACATATTGACCAGGCTCCACATTGGAAAACAGATAAAGACCATTGGTACTGGTAAGGGCTGATGCAACAAGTGTCATATCTGGCCAAGTACGCAGCTCGATCAACGCGTTGCCAATACCTTCTTCTGCTGGATCCTGAATGCCGTTTCGATTAAAGTCGTGCCAAAGGCGATCGCCAATATTCATAGGTTCATCCAACTCGATTAGCCCTGCATCGATATCATCTCTACTGCTCGCATTTGGCAAACTCACATAATCAGTAGTACCGCTACTAGGATCTGGATCACTATCGAGCGTGGGGTCATTGCCTTGCTGAGGCAAAGTGAATGTATGTTGAGGCTGAGGGAAGAAGCGCACTTGATAATTGCCCGCTGGCAATCCATCGAACCAATACAAGCCGTTGGCATCTGTCTGAGTAGTATCATGTATGGGTTGGCCATTAGTAGCTTGGCCAGTTAGTACAACGACAACGCCTTGTATACCCGCTTCTCCATTGTCCTGTATGCCATTTTCATTGGCATCGAGCCATACGCGGTTACCCAAACGCGAGGGGTTGTCCAAGCTCACGGCATGTACGCACTGACAACCATTGGCATCTACTACTGTGACTTCATAGATACCTGCAGAAAGCGCTGTTACTTGCTGGGTAGTATCCCCCGTATTCCATTCATACTGATAGGGCAAGGTGCCACCACTTGCCGACACAGAGACAATACCATCACTCAATCCATAGCCCGAAATGGGCTGTACTACTGTAGCGGCACAGCTCACTGGCATGGGTGCAGCTATCTCTACCGAATCGACCAACGTACAGCCCAACAAATCCGTAACACTGACTACATACCAGCCTGGCATTAGATTGTCGATTTGAGCCGTAGTCTGGCTATTATCCCATTGGTAAGTATAGGGTGGTTGTCCGCCAGTGGCAATCGCTGCTGCCGAACCGGTAGCCGTCCCTACACATAAGGCATCTGTACTGACAAGGGTTAGCGAGAAGTCGCTGTCTATAGCTATTGTTACACCAGCTGTAGCAGTACATCCATTAGCATCAGTCACGGTGACTTGCCAGGTACCTTGCGGCAAATTCACCGCTGCTTGGGTGGTCTGTGCAGCCGGGTCATTCCATTGATAGGTGTAAGGCATTGTACCCCCTGCTGGCAACGCAATCGCACTGCCATCGGCACTATTTGGGCAAGAGGTATTTTCGCTGACTACATCAAGCAATAGTGGCAGCGGCTCCTCCAGTGCTATGTCGAGTGTTAGCGCACAGCCATCAGCTGAACTGACAGTCACAGAATAGGTGCCAGCGCCTAGTCCCGTAACTATGCTATCAGTAGCCGCCACTCCTGACCAGCTGAAATTGTAGCTTCCACCTCCACCAGTGGCATGTACTGCAATGCTGCCATTAGCCATACCCGCACAGCTGATGTCCATCAACTCGGCAACGACATTCAAATCCGATTGAGATCCTATCGTAAACATGGCCGTGCCATTACATCCTATCGAGTCTGTCACGGTGACGGAATAGTCGCCGGGGGCAAGCCCCGTGGCTTGGGACGTATTTTGTGCAAGCGCATCGCTCCACTCATAGACGAATGGTGCTTGCCCCATAAGCACCTGCACATTGGCTACACCATCCGCAGTATTAGGACAAGTAGCATCTTGCACTGCTACGCTCAAACTCAAAGCAGGCCCTGCAGCAACTACGGCCGTATCGATCGCTTGACACCCACGTGCATCCGTAAGAGTAAGCACATATGTACCTGGCGCCAAATCGGTGATGGTTTGGGTCGTATCGCCATTACTCCAGTTAAAGGCATAAGGCAGAGTGCCACCTTGAGGTATGGCCAGTACACTGCCATCGCTTGCTTGGGCACAACTTTCATCTGCAACTTGCATGGAAAGATCGAGCAGAGTGGGTTCATCGATCGTCGTTTGTCCTGTAACACTACATTGCGCCGTAGTATCCGTCACTGTAACCATATAAGTTCCTGGTGCCAAATTAGTTATCGTTTGTTGGCCATCGGTGCCCGCTATGTTCCATTCAAACACCAGATTGTTTACATTGGCATTGGCGACTACAACTGTGGCCATACCATCCTGAGCACCAAAACAACTTATATCCGTTCCCAATACCATAATGCCAAGCGCAACTTGTGCCCCCACAATTGCTGTATCAACGGCTTGACAACCATTGGCATCAGTAACAGTTACAATATACGTGCCACTGGTCAGGCCAGTAGCCGTAGGTGTTGTCTGCTGGGCTGCATCGCTCCACTGATAGCTAAAAGGGGCCTGTCCTGATTCTACCACGGCAGTAGCAGTGCCCATGGTATCACTTTCGCAAAAATTGTCCGTAGCACTGGTTTGCGTGATCAGAGCCACGCCATCAGATAGTATAGCTGTAGCTACTGCTTGGCATCCAAGGGCATCCGTAACCGTTACAGCATAGACACCTGCCGACAAACCAAACGCGGTAGCGGAAGTCTGTGTATCAGGGTCATTCCACTGATAACTGAACGGCGCTGTACCACCCGACACCACATCGACTACAGCAAAACCAGTCGCCTGGCCAGCACATGCTGGCCCTACTGCTTGCACTTCAAGTACCATGCTATCGGGTTGCCCAATAATAAAAGTTTGAAGCGTCTGGCAACCTTGTGCATCGCTAACGGTCAATTCATATTGACCTGCTGTCAATCCACTGAGTTGCTGGACAGTATCACCTGTACTCCATGCGAAGGTATACGGTGGCATCCCACCCATCACACTATCGATGGAAATTGCACCGTCAGCCCCTCCCCAACAAGTCGGGGCACTTACAGTAGACTGTATATCAAACACAAGTGTAGTAGGTACAATGGCTTGTGCCACCTGCATACATCCATTGGCATCGGTGACGGACACTTCATAAAATCCCGGAGCCAAGTTGATTGCTTGTGCTGTGCTTTGCGCAAGCGGATCATTCCATTGGTAAGTATAGGGCGGCACTCCACCTTGTACGTCATATACTACTGCTGCACCATCGGCATAGCCCATACACGTAGCTGGCGTCACTGAGATGAATACTGTAATGGGATTGAGTTGATCTACCACTATCGAATCGACGCGCTGGCAGCCACGTTCATCTTGAATCGTGACTCGATACAAACCTGCAGACAAGTTTGTAGCTTGTGCTGTCGTCTGTCCTAATGGATCGTCCCACTGAAAGGAATAAGGAGGAGTCCCCCCCCATACACTATCTACCGACGCCACGCCGTCGTTCATTGCCGCACACTGCACCGGTGTACTCGACAAAATTGCTGCTATAGGCACAGCGGGCAACACCTCGGCACATGAGGCCGTGCTACAGCCATTGGCATCGCTAACGGTAAGACAATACATGCCTGGCGACAGGTCCGTAAGACTATCTGTTACCAGCCCATTGTCCCATGTATAAGCGTATGGCGAAGTTCCGCCCTGTACCTGTGCAATGACGTATCCATCTTCCCTACCCGCGCAAGTCTCATCTCCCGTCTGAAACAAAATCTGCAAAGGCGCAGGCCCATCGATATTCACCGCAAGCGTCTCGGCACAACCCAAACTGTCGGTCACGCTCACTTCGTACTGTCCAGGCGGAAGACTATCCACCACCAGTGTCGTGTGGCCTGTACTCCATGTAACATCAAATGGGGCTACGCCACCCGAAATAGTGAGGCTGACTGCAGCCACACTGTCGTCTGGACAAAGGGGCTGCCCACTGATCTGGGCACTCAAATCAAAGCCTGGCAATACTTCCACCATTATGATATTGGACTGCCCCAAAAAAAGATTACATCCAGCCCGACGAGACAAACGGACAAACCAAGTAGTCTGAATGATAGGCCCCATATCTAGAGCAGCTGTATCGCTATTGGGTATGGCCACCCAATCGGGATTGCCCAGCACAAAAGGTGAGCCCGTCACACTAGTATACCACACGTATTCAATATCACCCACACCACCAGAAGGAGCGACCACATTGGCAAAAGGAAGTGGGTCGAAAGGTACACCACACCCCTGCTGATCGAAGCCAATCAGGCCGCCGTCACTGACGTTGCTGCAGCAACTCACCTCCTTAACGACGATGTTCGACTCAGCCACATAGTCCACACATCCCGACCGACGCGCACATCGCCGATACCAAGTCGTTTGCGTGATGGGCCCTGGATCTAACTCCGGCGTATTGCTGTTGGGAATGTGCTCCCATACAGCGCCTGGCAAGCTCGGATCGTCCGTAGTGTAAATCCACACGTATTCGAGCACGCCTGTGCCCCCCGTTGGCAACTGCACATTGGTGATAGGTCCTGGATCAAATATAGGATCTGGGCATCCCGACTCATCACCTGCGATGAGCCCCCCATTAGTTGCATTTTCACATGCCAAACATATACGCAAAGGGCTACCTTCGCCCTCGTGGAACACCAAGTATTCAGTACTGCGGTCGGCACGAGTAGCCCACGTGGGGTGGCTATTCCACACCATCCCTATACACCAAAGCACGGGAACATACGCCGGCCAGATGAGTCGAAGTATGGGTCTTCCCATAGTTGATTGGATTTTCGGTTGATTCATCTTCAATATTGATTCACAACATGTATCGCAGCAACTTGCACGCTAAAACCCAGATATCTGCTACCACTGGGCGGGCACAGCACTGGATAGCGGAAGCAGGAGGCAGGAAATACTCGCTTTGCAGAAGCAATTCAAATATTATTCCAAAAAACAATATCTATTTTTTCGCAAATAAAACAAGCTCGCCATCAACACATAAAACCCACTGAAATAATGTGGAAAACTTTCCACACATGTGAAAAACCCCCAGATATATCTACAACCACTGAAACAATTATGGGAGATTTCCAAACATTTGTCACCTTAGGATTACACCACATCGCAGATGTCGCTGCACTCGATCACATCCTGTTCATCTTAACCCTCTGCGCTATCTATCGGCCCGAGGCCTGGAAACAAATTGTCATATTAGTCACTGCTTTCACCTTGGGGCACAGCCTCACGCTCGCATTAGCCGGCTTTGACCTCATCTCCATACCCAGCCAATGGGTGGAAAGTGCTATCCCGCTCACCATTATGGCAACTGGTGCTTACAACTTTTTTCAACATCCTCACGGAAAAAAAAGCGCTACAGACTGGCGTCACTATAGCTTGGCGGCTGGTTTCGGGCTCATCCACGGAATGGGCTTCGCCAATTACTTTCGTTCACTCATGATGGGGCTGAGTGGCAATATTGTACTTCCCCTATTTTCTTTCAATGTAGGCATTGAAATTGGCCAACTGGCTATAGTGACTACATACTTTACCCTGCTCTATGCAGGGGAACGCCTATTTGCATGGCAGTCTGCACGTTGGAGTACTTTTCTTTCCGGTATCGGCACAGGAGGTGCACTCGTATTATTCATTCAAGGCATCTTGGAAAATCACTAAAGCCATCCATTAGGCAATCAATAGCCGTTGCTATGTATACCTTTTTTCTAATTCTATGCGCCTTATGGCACCTTTCGGCAAATGCCCCCTCTACTCTACCTCATGACTTGCGACTGAGCGTGTGCGAAATCGAATACCTACCTGAAGAAAGCGCATTCGAACTGCGCTTTTTTCTCTTTGCCGATGACTTCCGGCTAGGCATCTACGGCGATCCACTGCACGACTCAATTGCCCCTCGGGATGCCGTAGCGTATTTGTTGGGTCATTTTTTAGTTCGTTTTGATGGTGAGAAAGTTATAGTAAAGTATAAGAATATTATGGAAAAAGCCGGACAAACCCAAGTGCAATTTCGAACTGATCCTGTAGCCTACTTGCCCCGACAAATCACCATCGACAATACAATTCTCTTAGCTGAATTTCCCGAACAAGTCAACATGCATTTCCTGCTGCTTCCTGGTCGCAATCGCATGTCACTGCTGCTAAAAAAGGGGAAGACACAAGGCAGTTTTGAGCTATAAATCAGCTATACAGCTTTATTGGAGGAGCATAAAAGCTTGGTCAATTCAATTTTTTTCACAAAACTGCGTCCCGATTCGCGACATACCGCACGAGTCGAGTTGATTCATTTTTCAAACTAAAACCAGATGTGGCAATGATCACCCGGCAACAATGGTTTATTGTATGCTTATTGTGCCTCACGGGGAGTAGCCTAATGGCACAACAGCGATCCAATCACGGCAACAAATTTGAACCGCTGGATCCCATCTTGCGCGATCCTAGCCCCTACCGCGGTGCTGATGGGGCACCTGGCCCTGACTACTGGCAACAGCAAGTCGATTACGAAATCGATGCATTCTTAGACGTCTTCGAACAACGCCTGCATGGCGATGAACGCATCACCTATTACAACAACTCGCCCAATAGTCTGCACTACTTGTGGTTGCAGCTCGACGAAAACCAACATCGAGGCAACCTCGACCACCAATATTTCAATGAAAGTGAGCTAGAAGAGGTCATGAGCGAACAGGCCCTCAAGATGCTTGAGCAGTGGAAAGACCTCACCGAATATGGGGTCAACATCGAACTGGTCACCGATCTCAACGATCGCCCACTGCCCTATACCATTAACGGTACGATGATGCGCATCGACCTACCACAACCGCTCAAGCCAGGAGCACAATTTCACTTCCGCATCAAGTGGAATTACAAATTGGTGGATCGCATCAATGGCCCGTGGGGGCGCGGCGGCTACGAGTACTTTCCGGAAGACGGCAACTACATTTTCACCATTACGCAGTGGTATCCGCGCCTATGCGTGTACAATGACGTAGAAGGCTGGCAAAACAAGCAGTTTACTGGCCGAGGTGAATTTGCATTGGAGTTTGGCAACTTTACTGTACGTATGACTTTGCCCGAAGACTACGTGGTGGGATCCACAGGTCAATGCCTCAACTACGCCGATGTACTCACGGACGAGCAATATCAGCGCTGGCAACAGGCACAGCAAGCTACTGATGAGCCCATAGAGATCATCACATTGGAGGAAGCACAAGCCAACCTCAAGTGCAAGCCCTCCACCCGTATGAAGACCTGGATCTATAAAGCCGACAGGGTGCGCGACTTCGCATGGACAGCCTCCCGCAAATTCATCTGGGACGCCATGGCCTGGTACAACTCAGAGGGCAAACGCGTCATGTGCATGAGCTACTATCCACCCGAAGCCTATCCCATATACCGCCGCTACTCAACTAAAGTAGTTGCTCATACCTTAAAAGTCTATTCCAAATACGCCATTCCTTATCCCTACCCTGTAGCCATCTCTGTAGAAGCCTCTAACGGTATGGAATACCCCATGATATGCTTCAATTTTGGGCGCGCTGAAAAAGACGGCACCTATACAGAACGCATGAAAAATGGCGCGATATCAGTAATCACCCACGAAGTAGGACACAACTTCTACCCCATGATCATCAATAGTGATGAGCGCAAGTGGTCGTGGATGGATGAAGGTCTCAACACTTTTGTGCAGTACCTGGCACTCTCAGAGTTTGACAACAACTGGAACCACCGTCGTGGACCCGCACACACCATTACGGGCTATATGGCCCAAGACGAAAACCTCCTGGAACCCGTAATGACTGTCAGCGATAACATTGTGCAGTTTGGCCCAAATGCTTACGCAAAACCCGCCGCTGGCCTGTGGATCTTGCGCGAAACCATTATGGGGCGCGAACTATTTGACAAAGCCTTTCGCACTTATGCCGAGCGCTGGGCTTTCAAGCACCCCACGCCTGCCGACTTCTTCCGCACCATGGAAGATGCCAGCGCAGTAGATCTCGACTGGTTCTGGCGTGGATGGTTCTACAGCATCGAAAAGGTCGACATTGCGCTTGATAGCATCATCTACTATCGCCTCGACCTGAACAATGATCCACCCCAACGCACCGTCACGCGCCAAATACGCGCCCAAAAGCCTTTCAAGGCACTCAGCCAAGTGCGCGATCGCGAACAAGGCATCGAGTTTGCCGTAGAGAAAGATACCGCTCTGGTCGATTTCTACACCAACTACCGCCCTTGGGAAACAGAAGACTCAGTACAAACACGCATTACCCATCTCTATGCCGAAACACTGAATAAAAAGGAAAAGAAAAAATACGCCGGCAAACACTACTATCAGCTGTACTTCAGCAACAAAGGCGGTATGGTAATGCCCATCTTTATCAAATGGACCTACGAAGATGGTACCACCGAGTTAGAACGCGTGCCCGTTGAAATTTGGCGCAAGAACGAACATCGCGTGCGCAAAGTCTTTGTCAAAGACAAAAAAGTAGTTCAAGTTCAACTCGACCCGTGGAAACAAACGGCCGATGTCGACGAATCCAACAACACAGCGCCAGTGCCCCAAACACCTCGCTATTTCAAAGTCTACAAAAGCCATAAGACTGAGCCTGTGCCCAACCCCATGCAAAAGGCGTTGGGCATCAAGCCGTAAAGCAAAAGCGCCGCCACTATCTTGTAGCGGCGCTTTTTTTATGCCTTACGGCAAATACACCTAGCTCTACAAAATCACTTACAGGTCTTGGAAGGATCGTCCACTTCCAAATCGACGTCAAACGCTTCGTGCCAGGGCAAACCATTATCGCCTAGCGCTGCAAGAAACGGATCTGGATCAAATTGCTCGACATTAAAAACTCCTTCGCCTCGCCATTTACCTTCAAGTACCATCTTGGCCCCCAACATAGCGGGCACACCAGTAGTGTAAGATACACCTTGCGCCCCTGTTTCTCTATATGCAGCTTCATGGCTACAATTGTTCCAGATGTAATACGTGCGCTCTTGGCCGTCTTTTAAACCCCGAATACGACAACCAATACTCGTTTGCCCCTTATAATTTTCGCCCAGTTCACCTGGATCAGGTAGTACTGCCTTGAGAAATTCAAGTGGCACGATATCTACCCCTTTGTATTTAACAGGATCAATACGTGCCATGCCGATATTCTGGATCACGCGCAGATGCGTCAGGTATTCATCGCCAAAGGTCATCCAAAAACGCGCTCTGCGAATAGAAGGGAAATGCTTGACCAAAGACTCCAACTCTTCGTGATAGATCAAATAGGACTTGCGCGGACCAATTTCGGGATAGCTCAGCTCCATGCAAATTTCGTGTGGTTCGGTCTCGATCCACTTGCCGTTTTCGTAGTAGCGCCCCTTTTGGGTGATCTCCCTAATGTTGATCTCGGGATTGAAATTGGTTGCAAAGGGCTTGCCGTGATCCCCTGCATTGCAATCGACGATATCCAGATATTGAATTTCGTCAAAATGGTGCTTGGCTGCATAAGCAGTAAAGATATTGGTCACACCAGGATCAAAACCACAGCCCAACACCGCCATAATGCCGCGTTCTTTGAACCGGTCATGGTAGGCCCATTGCCATTTATACTCAAACTTGGCTATATCTTTGGGTTCATAGTTAGCTGTGTCGAGGTAATGCACGCCTGTCTCCAGACAAGCCTCCATAATCGTGAGGTCTTGGTAAGGCAATGCCACATGAATGAGTATATCGGGCTTAAAAGATCGGATTAGAGCTACCAACTCAGGCACATTTTCAGCATCGACCTGGGCAGTTTGAATGCACTTGTGCCCCGTAGTCTTCATGGCATCAGCCGCAATGACATCGCATTTGCTTTTAGTGCGGCTGGCCAACATGATGTTAGTGAATACTTCAGGATGCATCGCACATTTAAAAGTGGTCACGCGGCCTACACCGCCTGCACCTACAATCAATACGCTCGCCATGTGTCAAGTTGTTTTCTGTAAAAAAAAAATCGAATTAGGCCGCGCAAAAGTAGCGCAAACAAAGAGGATACCGCACAAAAAAAATGCTGCTTATAGATGAACAAAGCCTACTTAGTACACACCTCCTTATTTCACAACAAACATTCATCACTTTTCAAAATCTCAATTTATATATGAATACTTTTCTTTCACCGGGATGGACGAGCCTTTGCTTCCCGCTCTTATGGGCGGGTTGCAGTAATGCGGAAATGGCCACTCCCGCCCAAATGGTCAAAAAGTTTACCGAATGCCAAAGTACATGCACCAATCAAGTACTAGCAATCTACGAGCTGTTCGTGAAAGCACCACGCGAAGTACTCGATGCTTTTTACCAAAGCGCTTTACAAACGAGCGAGGACCCATTCGGAAAGTGGATCGCCCAATTACAACAACAAGACATCACACCAGACGCTAGCCAAATGAGCGTCTTGCAATCGCTAATACCAGAGCCCGAGCTGGGAAGCTATGCTCAGCAACTTATCGATGCCTTTGGCCCTAAAGAACTACTACACGCACCCGGACCAGAGGTCGAAATCACAGGTACTTATGAGCTACAGAGTGAAAATCGAAGTGGCGAGCTCTTGCTTAGCCAATTGGACAACGAAGCCTTTCGTTTCCAGCTCACAGTAATCGGCGGATCCCCTAGTCACAATCAAGGTTTGGCAGAGGGCGAAGCGTGGTTTGCTGACAAACGCAAGGGATTTATCCAATTAGGCACCCGAGAAGCACCTTGCGTCATTCAGCTCACTTTCGAGGAAGGACAAGTCATAGTGGAGACGCAACAGGGCAACTCTGCCAGCTGTGGATTTGGTCAAGGCGTCATCGCCGATGGCACCTATATACGTGTCTCCAATATAGATCCTTTCTTGCCACCCGAAGCAATTATCTCTTCCAATTCCAATATGCTAGGACAATGAACCTCCATTACCGACCCCACGCAATGAAATCATCATTGTATGGAGGGCATTATGTCGAACGCTACAATGGAAAGGAAGTAGCACATTTCACGTATGAATTCTTATTCTTTGCCCAGTGCCCATCCCCCTGCGGTAGATATGAAGACATGAGCTGTATATTGGTAAAAGGCGAGTACAATGCCACTTGCCATACATCATTGTCAAAGCCGACGGCCAAACGCTAGAGTTGAGCATGCAAGGAGGTTCAGGCAAAACGCTGACCTACACGCGCAGCCAATAGACAAAATTGACTGCTGTATTCATCAGATGCGTGTGGCTGAATAGCCAATATATAGTGGTTATTCAGCCACATCTTTTTCCAAAAAAGTTATTTATCGCACCAAAGTCACATCTCCCTTGAGCGTAATGACTCGGCCATCTATCAATTCAACTACAGCATACCAGACGAGGACTTGTGGGTTAAGAGGCCGACCACGGAAGGTGCCATCCCAGCCTGCAGTGGGATCATTGGGTTGAAAATGTTCGTAGCGATACACAGCCTCGCCCCATCGGTCAAAGACCAAGAACGAGCGAATTTCACGCACCGTACCTTCTTTGGCAAAAGGATAAAATTTGTCGTTGTATCCATCGCCATCAGGGCTAAAGGCATTGGGCACATATATAGCCGGCCGCTTATCCACGCGCAAAAAGATCGTTTCTTCAGCTATACAGCCATTCAGATCTACAAGTAATAAGGTATACCAGTTGGATTCAAATGGCTTGGCCCACGTCACTAAACAAGTATCACAACTCAAACCTTCGACAGGCGTCCATTGGATTTGCGCAAGCTGATCTTCACGCACATTGGACTGGCCCACCAACAGTACACTATCGCCAAATAACAGCACTTCTGGCTGCTCGACAAAGAGCTCAAGAGGCTCAGGATCTATGATCTCTACTGTATCAGATACGATACATCCATTGGCATCGAGGGCCAGCACGGCATAGGTACCAGGATGTAGGCCAGCAAACGCAGGAATAGGCGAAAAGTCTTCGCCATCAATAGAATATTGGTAAGGTGGTGTACCACCCGACACTTCCAAAATGCTGACCGCACCCGTCATGCCATGGCACAGAGGGTCTACCACTTCTACAAGTATGTCTTCGGGCACAGTACGCACTACCTGTACCACATCACTAGCACTGCATCCATTCCACTGGTCGACAACAGATAGCTCATAGACACCTGGCATATCCACTGTGGGTTGTAAAGTATGTGTGCCACTGAGGATGTGGCCATCCTCAGTACTCCAGCTCGCTTGCCAAGTACTTGCAGAAGTACTTCCTTGTAGCACTACCTGAGTTTGGTTGCAATCGAGCACTTGGCTAGGCCCTGCATCCACTTGAGGTGGTTGTTTATTGGCCTCTACTACCACTGAATGAGCTGTCACGCAACCCGATGTGCCATGTGTCACCTCGAGTATATAAGTACCAGGCGCATCCACTGTAGGCATAAGCGTTTGTGTCCCCGACACAATGTTTCCGTCAGGTGTAAACCATTCAATCAAATCAGAAGGTGTCCCTTGTAAGGATGTCGCATTGAGCTGTACCATCTCCTGTGCACAAGTGAGTAAAGGAGGCGGCGAGACTACGATCTGAGGATAAATGCGCTCATCTGCCACTTGTACTTGCTCAGTAGTACTACAGCCATTGTCCAAATCAATCACTTGTACTTGATACCAACCAGGTGCTTGTACTACCACGGAAAGGTCATTGGACAATGGCGAGCCCGCATTATCTGTCCACTGCATGGAAAAATCGTTGGTAGCAGCATCGACTTGAGCTACGAGTGTAGTCTGTGTTTGCACACAAGTGATGGGATCTGGGTCAGCGACAAAAACTTGGGGGAGTTCTTTGTCTTCAGAGACAATTACTTCCAATTGTGCGGTACATCCATTATGCGTGTTTTCTAGCCACAACACATAAGTACCTGCTGCGCCTACAGTAGGCGTCAGGCTTTGCTGCCCACTAAGCAGATATCCATCCGAAGTTGTCCACTGAGCTGCCAGCATACCAGCGGGCTGAGAAGCTGTGGCGTCGAGCACTTGTTGGGGCTGAGTGCAAGTCAACAGTGTCGGCGGTGCCACTACTGGCCAAGGTGCAACGGTATCTACAGTTACCACCACACTATCGTAAGCAGTACAGCCATTGAGCAAGTTAGTCGCTTCAAGCACGTAAGTGCCCGCTGATCCCACAATGGCATTTAGCTGTTGTTCGCCGGAAAGAATCAATCCATCAGCGCTACTCCAGGCATAGGCTATGTTGACACCCTGAGTACTCCCCGTGCCACTTACTACTACTTCTGTTTGCGCACAAGTGAGCTGTCCCAATGCATGTACAGCCACCACAGGTGCACCCACATCCTGTTGTACCGCTACCGATTCCTCAGTTACACAGCCATTAGACAAATCGGTTACCATCAAGTGGTATGTGTCCGGAGCCGTTGCTTGTACTACTGCTGCAGTAGGATCACCGACAAGTATACCTCCAGTAGTAGACCACGCAAAAGCCAAACTATCCCCTACCGAGGCAGAGGCATCGAGTACAACTGCTTGCACCGCACAAGTAAGCGTTTGCACAGGTGCTATTTGCACAAGTGGTGTTTCAAAATCGCCTATCACCTCAACACTCAATTCAGTACTACACCCATTTTCGAGTTGGGTAACGGTTAGCGTATAAGTACCCACAGCATCGATCTGTGGAGTCAACGTCTGAGCCCCCGACACTATATGACCACCATTCGAAGCCGTCCAAAGAGCTTGGAAGGGCCAAGGCGTGCTGACTACACCTGACAATGATATTTGTGGCTGGGCACAGGTAAGCACAGGAGGCGGCTGCACGCCAATTTGTGGAGCAACGGTGTCAATTCCCACTACTACAGATGCTGTATCAGTACAATAATTTTGGGTATTGAGTACGGTAAGCACATAAGTGCCCGGCAAGGTAGCTATAGCCATAGGCCCTGTAGCCGTATCAATCAAAGCACCATCCATCGTGCTCCATTCATATGTGATGTATGTCCCTGTAGCTGATCCCTCACCATCGAGTAACACTTGAGGCTGGAGGCATGTAATATCTCCCGAGGCTACAAGCATTGCTTGAGGCACTTCGGTATCTGCTTCCACAAGCAAAGTATCGGTTGCCGAACAATTATTCACCGTATCAGTGGCAAGTAGTACGTACATACCTGGTTGGTCAATGACCACAGACAAACCCGACCATGCCATTGCCAGGCCACTGTCTGCAATCCATTGATATACCAGATTTGTCGTATCCGAAGCCACTTGTGCCTGAATAATTAAGGTGTCCTGGGCGCAAGTGAGGAAGCGATCTTCGCCTACAGAAATCTGAGGCTGTGTCAAGTCTTGTACTACCACCGCTGTATCAGTGCGTTGACAACCATTGACTGTGTTGTGCACAGTGAGTACATAGGTACCCGGCCCACCTACTACTGGTGTGGCAGATGACTCGCCTTCAAGTATTTGTCCGTCTGGTGTCGTCCACAAATAGGAAATATTTGCACCTTGTGCAAAAGCAGATGCATCGAGTACCACTGAATTGATTCCACATCCCATAAGTGGTGGCGGCGCGATAGTCACCACGGGGGCTGTCGTATCTATTTGGACGGTCACGCTCTCCTCACTGACACAGCCCGTAAGGGGATTGGCAATGCTCAGTGTATAGACACCCGCCGCATCCACTACAGGCATAAGTGAATTTTGCCCAGACACAAAATGCCCATCAAACGTTTCCCAAGTGATTATCAACATACTATCCGAATCCGAATTGGTGGCATCGAGCACCACTTCGCTTTGATAGCAGGATAAAGGCTCAGGCGTTTCAATATAGATTTGTGGCAAAGAGCTATCATCTTGTACCACCACTGAATCTTGAGCCAAACAGCCCGTTTGCGGGTTCATCGCATGCAATACATAGGTGCCACTACTACTGACTATAGGAGTAAGCGTACTATCTCCCGACACAATTTGGCCATCAGAAGTAGTCCACCATACAACCATTGTGCTGTCGGACATGCCAGAAAGCGACGCCTGAGGCTCACTACAATCTAGTGTAAAGGACTGACCTGCATCTACCTCGGGCAATGCTTGATCCGCCACTACAGTTACAGTCATTGAATCGACACATTGGCTGAGCTGGTGCGTAAGGGTCAACAAATATTGCCCGACCGCATTTACCACAGGGGTAAGTGTACTATCTCCATCAATGATGTGGCCATCGGTTGTAGTCCAATATATCGTGGTCAAACTATCAATCACAGAAGGGGTGGCATCAATCATCACCTGTGGTTGGGCACAGGTAAGCAGCGGTACAGCAGCCACTTGTGGCAGCGGTGTGGTAAAGTCCTCAGTCACTTCCACAGAGTCTGTAACCGTACAGCCACTGGACTCATTAGTCAAAGTGAGTACATAGGTACCTGCTGCACCAACTTTCACCACAGATGCAGTGAGTGTATCCGACAGAAAAGAGCCGTCGGGCGTACTCCAGGCATAGTAATCTGCATTTGTTGAGGCTGATGCATCCAACCACACCGCAGATTGCGTACAGTTAATCACTTCGGGCGAGGCAATAGTAGGAATAGGCGCCACATAATTTTCTCCCACAGTAACGGAAGAAAATGCCACACAACCATTTTGCGTATTGGTCACAACTAGTTCGTAAGTACCAGGTGCGCCAACGAGGGGCATGAGCGTACTGTCGCCACTAATGATTTGACCCTCAACAGTTTGCCAGGCATACACAAAGTTCGGACCAGAGGAAGAGTTGCTGGCATCGAGCATCAGTGTATCGCCACTAATGCAATTAAACGCGACATCAGGCCCTGCATCTGCAACAGGCACATTGGCATCCACACTGACGACTACTTCATCAGTAGCCGCGCAGGCAGAAAGCGTGTCTGTAATGGTAAGCACATAAGTGCCCGGCTCATTGACTAAAGGGGTCAGAGATTGAGCTCCCGATACAATATTTCCCGAAAGGGAATGCCATTGAATCACTTGCCCAGAAGCTACTTGCGAGTTGGTCGCATCGAGCACAACTTCTGAGGTCGTACACGTGATGATCATATCTGGCCCCGCATCCACTATTGGATAGTTGTACACAGCATCAACAGTCACCGAAGCAATATTGCTACACTGATTGGTTGTATTGTAGACACTGAGTATATACAATCCAGGCGCCCCAATAGTGGGCATAGGCGTCGTTGCGCCATCGAGTATAAGTCCGTCAGTAGTTGTCCAGGTATACATGATGTAAGTACCCGTAGAGCTTTGTGAAGCATCGAGCTGCAATACAGTATCTTGACAGTTCAGTGTACCAGGCGGCTGGATTATCGCTGTAGGTATTTGCACATCTTCATCTACTACTACCGAAGCCGTATCGCTACAGTTGTTAGTTGCATTGGTGACAATCAGCGTATAAGTTCCTGGCTGATCGACTATGGGTGTAGATGTAGTTTCACCCGACACAATGCCAGGCCCTATCCATAAAAACTCCAAATTATTAGTACTACCATTCGATGTACTTCCCTGCAAGGTAACCTCAGGATGCGCACAATTCAGCATTTGTGGGGGACCGGCATCAGCCACAGGGGTCAGTGTATCCGATGTAATGGTCACTGAGTCTGAAGCGCTGCAGCCGTTATCTGTATTGGTCACTTCTAGCACATACGTACCAGGGCTTCCTGCTATAGGTGTCAATGTACCCTGCCCTGTAAGAATAACACCATCGGTAGTGGTCCACAAATAGCTAAACTCATTGCCAGTAGAGGTGCCTGCAGCTTGAATAGTCACCCAATTGGTATTACAAGTAAACGGAGGAGGTTGGGCAATCTGTACCGTGGGGGGAGCCGTATCGCTGATTACCGTTACGACTGCAGAACTGGCACAACCATTATTGCTGTTGTACACAGAAAGTACATAATTGCCTGGTGCATTGACTAGTGCTGTAGGGCTAAATTGCCCGCTGACAATTCCTGGACCTGTCCAGGTATATTGAATACCCGTACCCGTAGTGGAACCACTGCTGAACAAAGTAGCCGTGCTATGTACACAATCTAGTTGATTAGATACCGATGCTACTGCTATAGGAGGATCGCTGTTGTCTACTACAGTGACAAAAGCCGTGTCCGTACAGCCATTGACATTATCCGTCACTACGAGGACGTATGTCCCTGGTGCATTCACTACAGGCATAAGGGTATTGCCACCCGAAACAACTCCAGGGCCATCCCACTGATAGCTATGCTGTCCTGTACTCGACCCAGCTCCGCTTAGCGTAACGGTAGGTTGCATGCAATCCAATGGTTCAGGCAGTTGAATGAGTGCCTGAGGCGGAGTAGTATTTTCTACTACTGTCACCGACGCACTATCTACACAACCATTGACCAAGTTGGTCACGACCAAAGTATACGTACCTGGCATATTGACAGTAGGAAAGAGGCCATTGCTGCCTGACACAATTCCAGGGCCCGTCCATTGATATGCAAAGTTGGACCCTATACTCGTACCTGCTCCACTAAGTGTTACTTCAGGTTGTGCACACGTAATCGGCGGTGCGGAAGCGTTCACTTGTGGCAGCGTTGTGTTGTCAAATACAGTTACTGTTGCCGTAGCCGTACAGCCATTAGACTCATCTGTCACGGTAAGCGTATAACTACCCCCTGCATTGACAGTAGGCGTCAGCGTCGTGCCACCCGAAACAATGCCTGGACCCGACCATTGATACGTAAAATCGCTTCCCGTACTACTACCCACTCCGTTGATGGTAATAAGTGGATTGTAGCAGGTAATCGTACCACCTGAAGCTACAGCCGTTGGCGGCGTAGTGTCCTCAGGTACACTCACAGTTGCCGTAGCCGTACAGCCATTAGACTCATCTGTCACGGTAAGTGTATAGGTCCCCCCCGCATTGACAGTAGGTGTCAGCGTCGTGCCACCCGAAACAATGCCTGGACCCGACCACTGATACGTAAAGTTGCTACCAGTAGAGGAGCCCACACCTGATAAAGTAAGCTCGGGCTGCGCACAGGTAATGATTCCGCTGGCAGTAGCAGCTGCCGTAGGAGGCACGAGGTCCTCGCCTATCGTGACAGAAGCCATATCTGTGCAGCCATTGGCATCTGATACAGTAAGGTCATAAGTACCTGATGACAAGTTGGAAGGGTTTGCTCCTGCCAACCCATCACTCCAAATGTATGTATAAGCAGGTGTCCCACCTGTTACATTTACAGAAATACTTCCACCCCCATTACAGTTTACAGGTGTTGTACTAATCGACACATCTAAGGGAGGCGGTTCATTGATCGTCACAGTAGCCGTACCCATACATCCCCCCGCCCCATTATCAGTTACTGTCACAGTGTACGTGCCTGGTGGCACATTGGTCAATACGGGCACAGAGGGCAGGCCACCACTCCATTGATAGCTATAATTCCCCGTACCACCTGATACGCTAAGATTAATTTGCCCATCGTTGGCACCTGCACAACTCACATCGACGGTAGTAGCCGATGGCTGCAAATCCACCTGAGAGATAGTGACTGTACCCGAAACTGCACCAGGGCACGCCACATCCACATAATCGACGCTTAACAAGCCAATCACATCCCCAGCATTCACACCCGTTACTGTAAAAGTATAGGGATTGTCAGAAGTGGTCACTGCTGGCTGAGCTGCGCCATTAATAGTATAAACAAACTGCCAAGGCCCCGTGCCAGTGAAGGTAACCGTTACATCAACTGATGTAGTTCCAGTACCGCAAGCCGTGCCATTGCCAGATAGTACTGCAGTAGGTGGCACAGCCAAGGTCACTGTAGCTGCAGCTGTATCAGTATTGCCACAGGCATCTGTCACAGTCACCACATAAGTAGTAGGTGTACCCAAAGGGGGAGAAACAGTAATACTGGGGGTGGTAGCACCATTGCTCCAGACATAGGAATACGGTGCAGGGCCACCCTCTACCGAAGGAGTCAAAGTTTGGGGGGCAGCACCACATCCATTTATATTGCTGAGAGCAGCCTGTAGGTCCACATCTTCAATGTTGATCGTGACTATGTTGCCCGTACAGGTACAGGGATTATCCAGCTCAATCACTATGGTTTCCACACCTTCGGGAATGCCATCGGCAAATACCGTCAAAGGTATCATCACGGTGTCTTGTCCAGCAGGGATCGTCACAGTGACAGGTAGCGGATCATAGTCTACACCGGCAGTAGCGGTACTCGTGTTGGATATAATGTAAGAGACAGTAATAGGTTGAGAGTTGTCGTTGTTTTGACGTTCAAAAACGAGAAAGTTCCCTGTGCATCCTTCATAGATAGTCGCATTGCTGCTACCCGAGCTACCCACTCCTGACACCACATTAGCTGCCACCGCATTACCTGGTGTAAAACTATTGGCTTCTAAAAACACAGCGCTGTCATATATGCCATCACCTACATCGCCTACTACCAAGCGGATGTGATAGGTAGCACATGGCACCACAACTGCAGTAGCTGTCAATATAGTGGTATATCCATCAAATTGAATATCCGTCATATTGGTCGTGCCATTACAATTGTTTTGGTTGGGGTTGAAGTAAATTTGATTCTGCAGATGGTTAACCGTATTGATGGCAACAAACTGACTCGAACCTGGTACCAAAGCAATATTCTCACCGTTAGAGGTAAAGCCACCATTAAATCCTGGCCCACTGATGAAAAAGCCAAACACGTCATTATAGGGAGAATTGACATACTCGCAATATTCTTCTGAAGCAAACACGTAATTAAAGGTGATTGTATCTACAGTAGGCGTAAAATCAAACTCAATGCCTACGGCATCGTACACAGGCCCTGCGCCAAGAATATTCAGATCGGGATCTCCACCACTACCTAAATTATTGCCCGCACTGTTGGAATTGTTGGGGCCTAGTGCATTGAAGATAGACCCCGTTTCCAACAACACGCCATGGTCGAAGCCCACCGAGCTCAATCCATTAAAAAACTCTCCCAAACCCGCTGATGAACCGATTGGCGAAATGGCACTCACGTCAAAACACCCACCTCCTACCAATACATCTTGGATAAGATAAGTAGGTGATTGCGACAAAACAGAAAGCACGGGGAGCTCCGGCTGATCCCCCTTTTCCATCGCCTGGGCCTGCGCCGTACAATCAGTGCATTGAATACTCACGTACAAAGGTCGATTGCCCAATAAGCGACTCTGACCATTTAATGTTACCGTGAGGCAATCGCTCTCTGCATAAAAAATGTGATAATAGCCCCACCACTCACAAGTAGGTGTATTGTCTGGCAAATGAGCTGTAGGTTGGGCAGCCTTGTACAACTCCAACTTTGCAGTAAACGAAGCAGGCTGTGGCCCTACTACCCACAATCGATAGCGCTTTCCTGGCAGTAAATCACAGATTTGCACCTGCATTTCATCGACAGGCTGATCAATCAGGAAACGCCCTTTGGTATGTCCATTTAGCTGGTAAATCGCTGAAATATCCTGTGCTACCTTTCCTATTACCTGTCCCTTGGACAATTGTGTATAGAAACAAAACAGAACAAATATGAAAAAAAGACATACTCTTTGCATAAAGCCATAATTGAAAAGTGACTATGCACATTTACTTCAGTTCAACAAGGCTTTAGCGTGTGTATTCCATCCTATTTTTCACTTCGATCTCCTCTTAGTTGATAAGGTAGACAGATTGGGCGTTATGCGAACTCGTATGGTCTACCTGAACTTCAATACCGGCAAAAGATATAGCAGCTTTCTGCACCACACTTTAATATTCACCAATTCTGTCGGCCAGAATATAAAATAAGCATTGGACAATTACAATTATGCTCCAAATCATTATTAGCCAAACAAATGAATTGTCAAACATTGCGTTAATCAAACCATTAATATATGACTCATCTTTCAAGTCATTAGAGAATACAAAAAAGCCGGATCTACACTCTCTACTGTTAGATCCAGCTAATCCAGTGTTTTTATTAGATTTTCACGCTAAAGGGTGGGAGAAATTGAAAGTATCTCCTGACAAGTTTCGGGTACACTGACAGAGGTGATCTACCATTTGATTTCTACCGATTCAGTGTCCATAAATAGAGGAATGCTCATTGAATTGATGCTTTCTTTAAAAGATCGAAAATCCTCTTCCAGAAACTCATTGACACGAGCTACTCCTTCGCCCACTTTCTTTTGAGCTAACTCCATACTGATATGGGCATTCTGATTAGGCGGCCCATCTGCAGCATCCAAGTAGCGTATGGCGCGCCACAAATAGCTCGATACCGTTTCAGAGGTACGTATGATACCCTTGGGTTCTTTGGGCCCTACAAAAACTGTTTCCAAAGAATCGATTTGCGCATTCAGCTCTTTGATTTGCCTGCTGATTGCTTTTTTGATGCTATCGGGTAAAAAGGAAACAGATCGCTCGACTACATCGAGCGAAGTGCGTGCATTCGTCAGCTGTTTCCATGCCTCGTTGGCTGTTTCAATGACCTTTTTCAGTGCGCTATAGGCAGCCAATTGCGCTTTTTTTCTATCGGCGTCATAAGGTATTCGAGGATCTGGATGCACCGTGACAATAGTTGAATCCGCCCATCCCTTATAGGTGACGATCACTTTATAAGTGCCCGGCAACACCTCGGGGCCCGATGGCATGCCATGAGATTCAGCTCTTTGCGGCATTTGCCTACGAGGGGGTTGCACGCCATCCATGCGCAAGTTCCAAACGATGCGATTCATGCCCGTATCAATAGGCGACTTAAAGGTGCGAATGGTGTCACCCTCAGCATCGACAATGCGAATTGTAGCGCGCATTCTCTTGGACTTAGGTGTAGCGGCTTTTTGACTGGCGTTTTTGCTATGCTCAAGCTGTTTTACTTCGGCCTTCTTTTGCAATTGTAATACTGAGTCGCGATGCAGCCATACGGTCAGAAGTGCACCTGCAGGCCTATTGGCTCCTACAAATATGCCATCACCTGTAAAGCGCATGCCTTCTACAGAGCGATACTGGGCCAAATAAGCATCGGGGGGATCAAATATGGTCAAGGGATTTTGAAGCACCTTTCCCCTCGTACGCGCTATAGCACGCAAGGGGCGAATATCATCGAAGATCCAAGCAGCTCGGCCAAAAGTACCGATGATTAGGTCACCTTCACGTGGGTGAATTTGCAAATCAGAGACTTGTACACTGGGAAAACCTTTATCCCATTTCTGCCAATTAGATCCGCCATCCAGAGTAAAATACAAGCCATCATCTGCACCGAGAAACAATAGTTGGGGCACTTGAGGGTCTTGCACAATCGACAGTACAAAGCTTCCCACTTGCCCTTCATCGACGATGCGCTGAAAATTCTGCCCAAAATCTTTGGTATGATACACCATTGGGCGCCAATCGTTACGCCTGTAGTTGTTGACGACGACAAACGCTTCAGCGGGGTCGTAGGTAGAGGCGCGAATTTGTGGTATCCAACTGCCAGGAGGACAATCAGGTAGGCGCCCCGACAGTTCCGTCCATGTAGTTCCTCCATCGCGTGTGAGCTGCAAGTGACCATCGTCGGTACCCACCCAGATCACCTGGCTATCCAAGGGGCTAGATGCTATGGCAATGATGGTAGTGAAGTTTTCTGCATGCGTCACATCGGGGGTCAAGCCACCAGAACGCCTGCTTTCGGCTTGTTTGATCGAATCATTGGTTGTCAAATCAGGAGAAATGGTCTGCCAGCTATCACCACAATCCGGAGAATAATGGAGAAACTGACTGCCAAAATACACACCACATGGGTGAAAGGGGTCTTGGGCAATAGCAGCATTCCAGTTGAATCGCAGTTCGATGCCATCGGGATGCACGGGCTTGATAAACTTTGTTTTTCCCGTAAGGCGATCGATGTAAGCTACGTTGCCACCCTGGCTCATGGCATATACATACCGACTATCATCAGGTCGAAAGACCACGTCAAAGCCATCGCCAAAAAACACTTCCTGCCAATCGGCATTTCGGATACCTCCACGCTTCCACACCTGGCTAGGCCCTACCCAAGAGCCATTGTCTTGCATTCCTCCTGCCACGTGATAGGGTATATCATTGTCGACACTAATGTGGTAAAACTGGGCTAAGGGCAAATTGTCGACAAAATCCCAGCTTTGACCACCATCTCGGCTGATGGCTACTCCCCCATCATTCCCTTCTATGATGTAGTTGGGATCGTCGGGGTGCACCCAAAAAGCATGGTGATCGGGATGGATCTTCCATCCTAAAAATTGCTGCCAGTCTTCACCGCCATCTTGCGACCAGTTGATGACGGAAAAAAGACTCCACACCCGGTTTTCGTTTTTGGGATCCACGAAAATGTCGGAATAATAGAAGGGGCGGTTACCAATCCCTTTAGTAGCCGTTTTTTTCCAAGTATGCCCGCCATCTGTGCTTTTGTAAAACGCATTCTCTTGTGCTTCGACAATGGCATATACAATTTGAGGTTTTGAAGGGGCAATGGCAATACCTATTCTTCCCAACGGCCCCTTGGGCAACCCATCTTTTTCAGTAATCTTAACCCAAGTTTCTCCAGCATCATAGCTCCTGTAAAGGCCTGAGCCCTCCCCACCAGAGTGAAAAGTCCAGGGCTTGCGTTGGTATTCCCACATAGCAGCAAAGAGCTTGTTAGGGTTGGTGGGATCGACGACCAGATCGGCGCATCCTGTCAACTCGTTGACATATAGCACCTTGCGCCAGGTACGCCCCCCATCAGTAGTTTTGTATACACCACGATCTGATGTAGGCCCCCAAGCCGATCCTAAAGCAGCTACAAAAACAGTGTTTGGATCGTCTCGATGAATAATAATGCGGTGGATTGCCTTGGTATTGCTCAAGCCCACATGCTTCCAAGTACGTCCTCCATCTATCGATTTGTACAGGCCATTGCCACTATTTTGAGAGTTTCGAGGATTGCCTTCTCCTGTACCTACCCATATCTCATCGGGATTGCGCTGATTGATCGCAATAGCTCCTACAGATTGGGTAGCAGTTTGGTCAAAAATGGGCTCCCAATCGATACCACCACTGGTCGATCGCCATACACCGCCAGAAGCTGTACCTACATAAATAATGTCAGGGTCAGCCAAAACTACATCTATGGCTGTCACGCGTCCACTCATACCAGCAGGGCCGATATTCCGGATCTTCATGTGTTTAAACTGATTCAAGTTGAGTTGTTGAGCCGTCAAGGGGAAACAACAGCCCAACCATAACCACATGCTCAATGTGTAGCGAATGAAATTTTTCATAGTATTAGCCTTTCATGAACAATCAGGTGAGCTGGGCGAATATAGAAAAAGCCACGCTGCAGCTTCCATGTCCTGCTGCGAGCAGATACAACTCAGTGAGATGTGATGTACGCACAGCCATGTAGCTAGGCCTAATCATCCGACAGCAAGCGAAAGGAATTGAAAAAGCGATCCGAATCGGGGTTGAGTGCTTTTTCGCGTAAGCTGATTGTCGACAACAAATAGAAGCGATGCCCTACCAAAAAGGCTCGGCTTTTGATCACAGCTTGACCATCCAAATAGCTGATACGCCACACACGGCCAGGATAGCCCTTCCACAACTGATCTGCTTGGTAAACCACTTCTCCTTTTACGCTTTCAGCAGCCTCTTCAATAGTGGTATCAAAAAAATCGCGCAGCAAGTCTACACTATCTGCCAGAGGAATCGCTTCGGGATAGTCTATCCACATAACTTGATAAAATAAGTTGGCAGCAGACTGGGGGTCTGGGGGTTGAAAAAAATGCCTATGAAATGCCAAGCGCCCCAATTCAGTATCGGCACTATCTATAGCTTCGTGCAATATATCTGGCGCTTGTACTCGAAATCTGCCTTCATAACTGATGGTCTCTGGCCAGTTGTCCAATTGCTGTGCCCCGAGCCATCCCACCACGATCATCCAACAAACCAAACACACCACTTTTTTCATCCAAATATCTTCTTTAAGATGCCACATCTATACCCCCAACAGACTTGGCAAATAACATGCACTTAAAACAGCAAAACGATGCTTCAAGCCATTTTCTTTTGTATATAATTGGCAGCTTTGTGTGCCACACGTGCTCCATTTATCACCAACTACCTCTTTATGGCAATAGGAACGATAATACAGCAAACTTTTGTGAAAAGAGCTTTATGGCTGGGTTTAGGTTGGTTGGGCATCATTGCTCCCACTTGGGCACAGCACACATTTAGCCCACTTCCAAAATCCATGTACCGCGATCTAAGCCGCATACTACAAGTAGAAACTGCTATCGATCCCAAGCATCGCCCCGAAATACAGATGGTGCTGATCGATGGCGATTCCCTTTGGATAGCCCACTTTGAAGCCACGGGCCGCCAGCACACTTCATCAGCTGATAGTGCAACCGTGTACGAAGTTGGTGCCTTGAGTATGCTACCCACTGCTGCGCTAGCATGCCTTGCGGCAAAAAAAGGATTACTTTCACTAGATAGCAGCATCAATCACTATCTACCCGATTCTTTTCGCTTAGAATGGCTTGCACCCTACAGCTTGCGCCAGTTGCTCACACACCAAGTAGGACTAGCCCGCCAGCCCGATATGAAAGGCACTTTGAACCAACCTGATCAATCGCCATTCGCACAATATTCATGGTCTGATCTGCTCGCATGGCTCAAACAATTGCCTGAACCCCGCGATGCAGCTGCCTATAGCTTCAGCTACGTCCACTATGCCTTGGTACAACTCATCCTAGAACATCTCACAAGCCAGCCCATCGAGCAATTGTTCGACGCGTGGATTGGCCAAGTAGCAGGCTTATACGAATCGGGATATCAATGGACGAAAAATATGTGGACGCAAATGGCCATACCACATAATCGAGGGGGAAGAACTGTTGCACCTTGGAAATTCAGTTCGTTTGAAGGTGCTTTGGCATTCAAGACCTCACCACGCGATATGGCGACCTTGATACGCTGGCTACTCCAAGAGCCCAGTTGCCAACCCCTATTCGATCCATATACAGCCGTACCCTATCGCAAGGGCGTATGGGCCACGGCCGGAGGCCACGCCACCTTTCCGCGCAAACACATCAAAGTGGTGGCTCAATCGGGTGCTACAGATGGCCATAGCGCATACATCGCTATTGCACCAGATTATCAAAAAGCCATAATTGTCTTTGCAGATACCGCAATTGGACTGGGTAAGTTCGGCTATCTCTCCCTGCGCTATTTAATGCGCGGATGGCACGTTAAGAAACTGCGAGATGCACGCTAAATTGCACTCAAGACACAAAAAATAAAAATCATAAAGCACCATGGCTAAAAAGCAAAAAGCCAAGAAAAAACGCGCTAAAGATGATCCCTTAGTGTATTCTACTGATCCCAATGCCACGCTACAAAGTGTCTTAGGTAATTACTTCAATCGGGAGTCCGAATTACAAGATCCTCCTTTGCCGGCCCACAAGCAAAAGCTCTACGTAGCGCGCGACCGAAAGAAAAGAGGTGGTAAAGAAGTCACGCTTATCACCGGATACGTGGGAGCAGAAGCCGATCTTAAAGAGTTGGGCAGGTGGATTAAAAAGCAATGTGGGGTAGGCGGAAGCGTCAAAGACGGCGAGATCATCATACAAGGTGACCAACGAGACAAGGTAGTCACACTGCTCACATCACGTGGGTTTCAAGTAGTTCGCAAAGGCGGATGATCACGCCTTATGCTTGCTCACCCATAAGATCCATTGGCAACTGAAAGACAAAGCCCATTATTATCACCACAACCAGGCCTAAAGACATATTATCTTGGCCGCACCCAATTTGGTAAAACAAATTTTCCACAATCATGATGAAACTTTCCTCATTTTTCACCGCAGTCCTTCTGCTGGCATGCACATCTACGCATGCACAAATCTGGAGCGAAACCTTTGCCGACAGCCTCAATGGCTGGACATTGGAAGACCAATCGATGAATAGCACCGGTGATCTATGGACTTGGACCAATGTAGGACCTCAAGGAACTTATTCCATTGGCCCTATTGCCAGCACCACTGCCAACGATGGCTGGGCCATCTTCGATTCGGACTTGCTATGTAGTGGCTCACAAAATGCCTGGCTGATTTCACCTACTATCGACTTAAGTGGCCACGATACCGTAGTGCTTTTCTTCGAACAGTATTATGCTGCCTTTTTCAGCCAAACTTTTGTACAAGTCAGCAACGATGATGGTGCTACCTGGACAGCTATTGAAGTCAACGAAGCAATAGGAATCAATCAGGGTACAGACAACCCTTCCACAGTAGAAATCGACATCTCGCAATACGTGGCTAATAGCGCTACCGCACGCATTGCATTCCAATTTTTGAGTGATGATCCCAACAACCCAAGCAGCGGATGCGCCTATTCGTGGCAAATCGACGATATCCGCCTGGAAAGTCAAGGCACTCCTCCTCCACCTCCCGACCCCAACGTCGTCTGGGGTGGTGCAGGTGATCCCAATTCGGAATTTGACGGTGGCTTGAACGACTGGACAGCTGTAGGCATCACCTATCCCGAGGCCAATTGGGTTTGGGAGGCCGATGGCAAGGCCGATCAAGGTGCTTTTTCTTCTGGTACAGGTACTTTGAGCATCCTATCGCCCAGTGTAGATAACGGCGCCATGGTATTCGACTCAGACTTCTACGATAACGGAGGTGACCCCAACGCCATCGGTCAAGGTCCCTATCCAGCACCACAAGTAGCTGAGTTGATCTCTCCTATAATGGATCTTTCTGGAGAAGATGCACTGGCTGTCACTTTCAACCAATTTACGCGCAACTTCCAAAGTACCTACGCAGTAGCTTGGAGTATGGACGGCGGCAATACTTGGAGCGATCCCATCTTCTTCAACGAAGACATCGGTATCAACGAAATGACTACCCGCGACAATGTGGTCTATGTACCACTAAAAGGCGCTTCGGGATCTAGCCAGTTCCGCATCAAGTTTATCTATGAAGCCAATTACTATTTTTGGGTAATTGACGACGTCAAGATTGTACGTCGCACAAATCACGAAATGAGAATCAACGACAATTGGTATGCCATTGCGCCCAACTTCAAAATTCCTGAAAGCCAGCGCGAAGAGTTTGGCTTTTTGGCCGACATCGAAAATGTAGGTGCATTCGACGAAACAAATGTCAGGCTACACATGATCATTCGCAAGGTAGGAGGCGATACCGTATACACCGATTATCACGACTATGGCACCATTGCGCGCGATAGCCTGGCTGAAAACCAATCCTTTGGCGCTTTCTTGCCACCTGCAGATCAGGGCATCTATCGAGCTGAATACGTACTTGAATACGACTCAATCGCCTTAGACTCCGATCCAGACAACAACCAGATCCCCTTCTTTTTCGAAATTACCGACTCTACCTTCGCCAAAGAAGATGGCGGTACACGCACCATCTATCCTGCTCCAAGCAACTGGGATCCAGGTGAGCCGCGTTCATGGGCCTATGGCAACTATTACTATGTCCCCAATGGAGGCATGTATGCCTATACGGCAAGCTTCGCTTTGGGCAACGCTGAAGACGTCGAAGGTGAAACAGTCTACATTTCATTGTACAAATGGAATGACCTGAATGAAGATGGCAATTGCAATCCCGACGAACGCGAATTGGTAGGAATCAATTTCTATGAAATCCAGGGCGATGAAACGCCTGTGATCCCTGTCACTGTGATGTTATACACTCTAGACGATGAGTACGTAATGTTGGAATCCAACACTGCTTACGTGCTCATGCTCGAGTACATCACCGATACCGATACTGAAGTGGAATTTGTGGCTAGTGAAGATTTTGACTATGGCGCTATGATTCTCAATAGCATCCAATTGGGCGCTCCGCGTTACGCCGGCATGTTGGGCATCAATGGCGATCTAACTGTCGAAACATATAGCTCTTTGGGCTTCGGCTGGGATTTTGTACCCGTCGTGCGCCTGAACGTCCGTCCAATATCTACTGCTACTAACGAACCACTGCTCAGCAACCTGAAAGTACTGCTCTCGCCCAATCCCACTTCAGATCTCTTGCAGGTAAGCCTGCCCAACTCCGATCACACACAGGTTGAACTGCGCTTGGTTAGCCCACAAGGCAAGCACCTGTTGGTACAACAGGCTACTTTAGGCAATGGACAAACCACTACACTTGACTTGAGCACGCTGCCTCAAGGCAACTACTTCCTACTGATACGCACAGCAGAAGGTATCACTTCACAAAAAGTACAAATCGTGCGCTAATTGCCTTTCGGCTTTTTACTGAAATACAAGGTGCTATAGCAGCTAAGCTATAGCACCTTTTTTCGTTCTATTGAATTTTTTTTTCAATCAAAACTTCCTATAAGAAAGGACATAAACAACCAAATCAATTTCAATATCTTGTTGGATCACTAACACTTATTATTGTATCACTTCAAATACAAAAAAAATGCACATGGCAAAACATTACCTTTCATCCACCATTATCTTGCTGCTCTTGTGGAGTAGCCAAAACCTGTGGTCCCAGCAAGGTCCTACCTGTGCTAACCCTGACACTCTTATTTACGACGACTTTGAAAGTTATGCCTTAGGTGTCTTGGGTCCACAAGCAGCCCACTGGACTACTTGGAGTGGCAATGAAGGCGGTGCCGAAGATGGCATCGTCACCAGCGACAATGCTGCCTCTGGCAATCAAAGTCTGGTCATTGAAGGTGGCAGCGATTCGGGAGGGCCACAAGATGTCATCCTGGATCTGGGCAACCAACCCGATGGCATATTCCTCTTGCGCTGGAAGATGTACATACCTGGCGAGTCAGGGGCTTACTACAACTTACAGCGCTCGCAGACTCCTGGCGAACAGTGGGCTGTAGAAGTGTTCTTCGAAAATGACGCAACGGGCTATGTCTCTGTAGGTGATGAAGAAATTAGCTTTACCTATACGCAGGAAGAATGGTTCGAAGTGCGCATGGTCATTGATGTGAGTAATGACTTCATGTATCTGTTCTTCGACACCCAGTTCATCAGTGCATGGCCGGTCAGCTGGCAAGCAAATAGCACCACAGGGGGCTACATGCAAATTGGCGCCGTGGATTTCTTCCCCATTAATACGACTCACTACTACTTTGTTGATGACGTGTATTTTGCTCAACTACCTGAAGCAGAGGCAGGGCAATATTGCCACATGGCTATCCCTATCGACACGGGGCTACACACCGCCATTGAGCTGGAGTGCTACGGTGCAGGCTTTACAGTGCGCGCCGGTGGGCAAGGACTAGCCGGTGCTTGGTATGAATGGACAGCCCCTGCCGATGGTATCCTCAGCATTAGCTCGTGCAACAGTGGTAAAGACACGCGTGTGTGGATCTTCTCAGAAGGTTGCTCTGTCCTCCAACTCGAAGGCGTCAACGATGATCGCTGCGAAATGGCGCCAGGTGATGACGAATACGCATCCTACCGAGAAGTACTGGTCAATGCCGGTACCACTTACCACATCTGTTGGGACGATATCTGGGACAGTGGCGGCTTCGACTTTGAGCTCAACTTTACCACCGATGCGCCCACACCAGGCGACTTCTGCGAAACGGCCATTCCCGTCATAGAAGGTGACACAATCACCATCGACCAGATCAATGGCGACGCCGCTGTAGCTGGGCCCAATATCAATCACACGGGTGCTAGCACTACCAACTATGCCCAGTCAGAATGGTATCGATTTACACCCGAAATCAATGGTATGGTCAGCATCTCTTCTTGCGGCTTCACCACTGAAGATACTCGCGTATGGGTCTATACGGGAGCATGCGGCTTTGGCAATTTGCAACTCGTTGCCTCCAGTGATGACGAATGCGATCTACAGAGCCTCATCTTCGACTTTCCCGTCACGGCAGGTACCACCTACTACATCGAATGGGACAGCGAAGATACTGATAGCCCGGGTTTCCAATGGGTGCTGGCCTTCGATCCCGAGACGAGTGTGAAAGAAGCCAACGCCTTTGCCCAGGCCTTCCAGCTGGCACCTAACCCCGCTTCAGAGTTAAGTCGATTGTACTTCCACCTGCCCCAATCTACCCAATTAGACGTCCAGCTACTCGACCTCACAGGACGCGCACTCGAGCAATGGCAATTGCCGCATGCTACTGTAGGCTCACTGGAAATACCACTGACGCACCTGCCCAAAGGCATGTATCTAATTCGGGCTACCGACGGTCATGCTGTATACACAGCCAAGCTCATCAACCTGGAATGACAAACACACCGATAGGGCTACAAGTGTAGCCCTATTGTTTTTCCTCCATCTATTTACTCCAAACTTTTCCATGAAGCAAATGTATCTGCTACGCTTATTCATGTTATGGGTGGTGAAGCTACCCTTATCGCCCAAACCGACACGCTACTCTTTGAGCCATTTCCAACCGACAACTCGACTAACTGGGCCAGCTTCCCCGACGATGGCACCAACACGCTACGGATCAACTGGAACGAATACGGAAAAGAAGCTGCTCAGAATTTGCCCAGCAACTTATCATTCTACGATCTATATTGGGGCCAATCCAATTAAAATGAAGAAATTATACCCTACTTGTCCAAATCATTGATGGACAAAAGATGTGCAAAAAGATCATCAAGTGATAAAGGTGCACCAACACACATATCTACAAAAACAAGTACCCCAGCTGTACGACATCACAACCAGGGTATGGTTTTTCGATCGGTAGCAAAGTGGAGCCAGCACGATTCACAGCCTTTCAGCAAAGAACCATTTAGTCCACCATGCACCTCAGCTATCCCACCAAACGCTGAAGGGCCTCCTCCAAAATTTTAATGCGCTCTTTGCCATCAGCGAGCTTCTTGCGCTCGCGTGCCACCACCTGTGGGGGCGCATTTTGTATAAATTTTTCATTTGCCAGTTTGCGCTCGATGCTCGCTACGAACTTGCGCGCATGCGCCAAGTCTTTTTCCAAGCGAGCGCGCTCGGCAGCTACATCGATTTGCTGTTCCACGACCACAAAACACTGTTCCGTGCCACTGATAAACGATACGCTGCTGGGGGGCTCCTCATCGATTAACTCCACGCCTTTGAGTACAGCCATTTTCTCGAGCATCTGGCGCAAGCCCGACCGCTGTAGCAAAGTCTGTGCACGCGTACTGTGCTCAATGAAGCACTGCAAAGGTGCTCGCTGTTTGAGCTGATTTTTGGCGCGCACCTCGCGCACCTTCGACACGATATCTTTTGCCTGTTCTACATCTTCTATTAATTGGGCATCCCACGCACCACCTATTGGCCAGGAACTCACAATGCAATCGTCGCCTGGCTGCCGTTCGCGCAAGCCATGCCAAATTTCTTCGGTGATGAACGGCATAAAGGGATGCAACACTGTCATCAGGCGCTCAAACAGGTTGATGGTAGCCTCATAGGTAGTGCGGTCGATGGGCTGCCCGTATGCGGGCTTGACCATCTCGAGGTACCACGAGCAAAAGTCATCCCAAATAAGACGATAAAGCGACATAAGCACGTCACTGAGGCGGTATTGCTCATAATTCTTTTCGGCTTGCGCCAAATGTTGGTTGAACTTAGCTTCGAGCCATTCCACAGCTAAGTGATTGACATCCGATTGGGACAACTCATCGCTCACTTGCCAACCACGTACCAAGCGCAAGGCATTCCACATCTTGTTGCAAAAGTTGCGTCCTTGCTCGCACAATTTGCTTTCATTGCGTACATGGCCCGTCTTGGGATCTACCGGTGCATCGAAGATGATGTCGTTGCCTGCCGAAGTAGCCGACATGAGGCCAAAGCGCACACCGTCGGCACCATATCGCTCGATGAGGGCCAAAGCATCGGGCGAGTTGCCTAGCGATTTGCTCATCTTACGGCGCTTGTTGTCACGCACCATGCCTGTGAAGAATACATCTCGGAAGGGCTGCTTGCCCTTTTTAGCAGCTAGCTCGGGCCCCAACAGCTCCTCGGCATACTCATATCCAGCCATGATCATGCGGGCCACCCAAAAAAACATGATGTCCCATCCCGTCACCAGCACACTGGTCGGATAGTAATACTTGAAGTCCTCTGTACAGTCAAAACCATCGAATACACTGATAGGCCAGAGCCAGGAAGAAAACCAGGTATCTACTACATCGGGATCTTGTTGTAGCTCGTCAAGTGTCAGGTCGGGCTTGCCCAATTTCGCTCGGGCCATAGCCAAAGCTTCTTCGGCTGTCTCTGCCACGAATACTTCATCGCCATAGTACCAGGCAGGAATACGCTGCCCCCACCACAACTGACGAGAGATACACCAGTCGCGAATATTCTCCTCATTGAGCCAGTTGTAGTACATATTCCAAAAATGCTCAGGGAAAAAACGCACTTCGCCTTTGCGCACCGCTTCAAGTGCTGTGCGCGCAAATCCCTTCATATCGACAAACCACTGCAAGGTGAGGCGCGGTTCTACCACAGCATCGGTACGCTCAGAACGCCCTACCTTGTTGACGTATTCTTCGACCTTCACCAAGTGCCCGCGCGCCTCCAATTCCTTGACCATAGCCCTGCGCGCTTCGAAACGGTCCATCCCGACAAAGAACTGTGCCACCTCACTGAGCGTGCCATCGGGATTCAACACGTCAATTACCTCCAAGCCATGGCGTTGGCCAATCTCGTAGTCGTTGGGGTCGTGGGCCGGAGTGATTTTCAAGGCGCCTGTTCCAAAATCCCGTTCCACATACTCATCGGCGATAATGGGCACCTTGCGCCCCACCAGAGGCACTATGGCACATTTCCCTTTCAGATGGACATAACGTCCGTCTTGTGGATGTACGGCAATGGCCGTATCGCCCAAGATCGTCTCAGGGCGCACCGTAGCGATGGTAATCCATTCACCCGTTTTAGTCCCATCCTGTTCGACGACCTCATAGCGCACATAATAAAGGTTAGACTTTTCCTCCCGATAAATGACCTCTTCGTTCGACAACACAGTCTGAGCTTCGGGATCCCAGTTGGTCATGCGCAGTCCGCGATACAACTTGCCCTTGCGATACAAATCCACAAAGACGTGAATTACCGCACGGCTCAGCTTTTCTTCCATAGTGAAACGCGTGCGATGCCAGTCGCACGAGGCCCCTAGCCTTTTCAGCTGCTCCAGAATGATACCACCGTACTTTTCTTTCCACTCCCAAGCGTAGTCCAAGAACTCTTCGCGGCTTAGCTGCCCCTTCTGAATACCTCGCTCGCGCAGCATGCGTACGACTTTGGCCTCAGTAGCTATAGAAGCATGATCCGTACCTGGTACCCAACAGGCATTGTAGCCCTTTTGCCGTGCACGCCGAATGAGAATGTCCTGAATGGTGTTGTTGAGCATGTGTCCCATGTGCAACACGCCTGTCACGTTAGGGGGGGGGATAACTATGGTATAGGGCTCACGCTCATCAGGTTCAGAGCGGAAGTAATCCTTTTTCATCCAATGGTCATACCACTTACCTTCTGTATCCTTGGGGTCATAACGCTTAGGTAACTCCATATGTTCTTTACCGTTTTTCACTAATTATGCGTTCATTGAGCAAATTCACGCTCATCAATCATCTGCGTAGCCAGTAAGTCTTCAAGTGTCTCTCGGCGGCGTATTAACTTGGCTTGCCCGTCTTCTACCAACACTTCAGCTGGTCGAAAACGCGAGTTGTAATTGGATGACATACTATAGCAATAAGCTCCAGCATTGAAGAAGGCTAGGTAATCGCCTTCGCGCACTTCTGGTAGTTTTCGATTCACCCCAAAGGTGTCGGTCTCACAGATGTATCCCACCACTGTATAGATGCGGGGTTTGCCCAAAGGGTTAGACAAATTGACAATGTGGTGATACGCATCGTAAAACATGGGCCGAATGAGGTGGTTAAAGCCCGAATCTACACAAGCGAACACCGTAGAAGGTGTGGTTTTCACCACATTCGTGCGCACCACAAAATACCCTGCCTCACTGACCAGAAACTTCCCCGGCTCAAACATCAGCGCCAGCTCTCTGCCATAGCTTTCGCAAAATGCGCGAAAACGCATCGACAATCGTCGGCCTAGCTCCTCTATATCAGTAGCTACATCGCCTTCTTTGTACGGCACTTTGAAGCCCGAGCCAAAGTCGATAAAATCCAGATCGGGAAAATGGCGCGCCTGATCGAGCAAGATCTCCGCACCTGTGAGAAATGCTTCGGGATCCAGGATATCGCTACCAGTATGCATGTGTAACCCTTCTACTTTCAGGCCCGTCGCTTCGACGATGCGCAACACATGCGGCAGTTGGTGGATGCTGATGCCAAACTTGCTGTCGATATGCCCCACAGAGATCTTGTGCCCCCCTCCTGCCATAATGTGGGGGTTGAATCGGATGCACACCGGCACATCGGGATGCAAATTGCCAAACTGCTCCAAGATACTGGTACTGTCAATATTAATGCGCACGCCACGCTGTGCAGCCATCTCATACTCCTCTAAGCTCACACTATTAGGTGTAAATAAGATATCTCCAGGTTGAAAGCCAGCCCTTAGCCCTAACTCCACCTCTTGAATACTCACCGTATCGAGCCCTGTTCCCCACTGGGCAAAGCGCTTGAGTACATGGACATTAGACAGCGCTTTACACGCATAGTTGATCTTTAATCGCGGCAGGTCAAAAGCACGTAGCATCCGTTGATATTGGCGCTGCATCACAGATGCATCATACACGTATAGCGGTGCACCAAAGCGCGCTACTAATGCCAGAGGATCGCTACCCGAAGGCAACTCAAAGCGGCCGTTGTTCAAGTTCATAGCGAAAAATACATGGTTAAAGAATCCAATTACAGGCGAGCCAAAATTTCGGCGAGCACAAAGGTACTGCCTCCTACAAAAATCAAATCGGATTTACCCGCTGTAGCCTTAGCTGCTTCATAGGCCGCTACCACTGAAGGCCATACCTCTCCCCTCAACCCAAAGGTAGCCGCTGCTCGCTGCAACTGCTTGGCATCTAATCCTCTTGGGATGTCGGGACAGGTGAAGTAATAATGGGCCGCCCGAGGAAAAAGTGGCAATACTTCTTCGAGGCGCTTGTCGCGTACCATACCCAACACTACATGCAGTGTCTGGTATGGCAAGGCCTGTAGTTGTCGCCACACAGCAGCCAAACCATCGACATTATGCGCCACATCTCCAATGATCAGGGGATTTTGCCCCAACACTTCCCAGCGCCCACGCAATCCTGTAGTAGTGCGCACTTGCCCCATAGCCTGCCTGATTAGGGCTTTATCAGCCCAGTCAATGCCCTGCATAGTAGCCCACTGCTTCCAAGTGGCCAATGCAGTGGCCAAGTTTTTCAATTGATATCGCCCTCCTAGGTCAAGATAGAGATTTGGGAGCCACAATTGCCCTGCATGCCATATATCCACATATTGGCCAGCTTCTGCTGTTTTGCGAAAGCGCACCTTCCAAGTATCTGTAGCAAAGGTGATAGGGGCATTCAGTTGCTGTGCCTTTCGGCAAAAGACGACATCTATAGATGGCTGTCGTTGTCCCACCACAACTGGGCAACCTCGCTTGATAATGCCCGCTTTTTCGGCAGCTATCTGTTCCAAAGTCTCGCCCAGAAACTGCTGATGGTCTTTGCCAATATGGGTAATTACCGACACATGAGGTTGTAAAATATTGGTCGAATCGAGCCGCCCCCCAAGCCCAGTTTCCACTATGGCCATATCTACTTGCCTTTCGGCAAAATACTGAAAAGCCATAGCTACACTGATTTCAAAAAAAGAAGGACGAATCGAAGTAAAGGCAGACTGATGCGTATGCACAAACCGATGCACCCATTCGCGCGCTACCATTTGCCCATCTACGCGGATGCGCTCGCGAAAGTCCAGCAAATGCGGCGAGGTGTACAAGCCGGTACGCCATCCCATGGCCTGAAAGAGTGCAGCCAGCATGTGCGACACAGATCCCTTTCCATTGGTGCCTGCTACATGGATAGCAGGCCATTGGCGATGAGGATGCCCCAGCCGATCCATGAGCTGTCGGATAGGTGTTAAGTCCTTTTTCATGGCAGGTGCTCCCTGCCGTTGGTACATGGGCAATTGGGCATACAGCCACTGTAGCAGGGCCTGCCATTGGCCCTCATCGAGCGATGTATGCGTTCGTGCCACGTGTTTCATGGTCGTGTTTGGATAAGGCGTACCTGCTTGCGCCATGGTCTAAGGCGGCGCAAAGAAACAACTTTTGCCAGCTGTTTGGTAAAGGGCGTGCGCTCTCGCCCTATGAGCAAATGTTGGTCGTCCAGAAAATCGATAGCCTCGTATTGAGTAGGGAGTAGCCATGACACATGCTTGCGCCAAACGCGCAAACCCGAAAGGCGCTTTCCTTGCCAGCCCTCGAACACAAAGATGGAAGCACGTGACCAGGGCAAAAAGCCAAAAATAAACCGAAAGTCATAGGCTATCAGCGCCACCTGCGTACCATCGGGACTCAAGGCAGCACCCGTCACGACGCGGTTTTTGAGCCATAAGCTGTCGAGTAGGTGCGCTACTAGTGGCGAGGTAGCGCTGTCGGGTAGGACATACAGCTTGGTGCGATAGCGGCCGCGTTGGCGCCCTACTTTGTCTTTCGACAACAAGTATAGGCTATCGCGATAGTAAAAGAATGCCTCACAGTCGAAATTGCGCCACGGCATAGACGGGGGAAATGCACGCTGGTCGGGCCAAGAAAAAGCAATAGGCTGAGGTTCAGCAGGCTCATTTGCCGAAAGGCGCCAAATTATCAGGTCGGTACGCGTATTGCGGTTGTTGCCAAAATCGCCGATGAACATGTGTCCTTGTGCATCAGCTGTGAGGTCTTCCCAATCGCGATTGGGCACCGACAACACAATACTGTCTTTTAGCCTGCCCTGCCCATCGGTGCAATACAGCACAGGGCGATTGCCCGAGTCGTTGTGCCACCAAAGCGAATCAGCAGTGGCTACGTACAGCCCAGACACTTCCGCCAATACATCGGGCAAAGCAAAGCGTTGCGCTATTGCCTGGCTTACACATAGACATAGGCTGATCCAGCACCACCCTTGCACGCTAAAACGATTTTACGATAGTGACAAAATCTTCAGCACGCAGTGAAGCGCCCCCTATTAGGCCACCATCTACATCGGGCTGTGCGAACAGCTCTTTGGCGTTGTTGGGCTTTACACTGCCGCCGTAAAGTATACTGAGCTTATGTGCTACTTGCGCACCGTATTTGTCGGCAACCATCTGACGGATAGCTGCATGCATTTCTTGAGCTTGTTGTGGCGTAGCCGTTTTGCCTGTACCTATAGCCCAGATTGGCTCATACGCAATGACCAATCGGGCAAACTCGTCGGCCTCGAGGTGGAACAGCGCGCCTTCCAGTTGGCGCTGTACCCACTCTATGTGCTGTGCGGCCTCGCGTACCTCAAGCGGCTCGCCACAGCAGAAAATGGGGCGCAAACCATGGGTAAGCGCTGCATCCACTTTTTTAGCCAAAAGCGCTTCGTCTTCACCAAAGTATTCCCTGCGCTCAGAATGCCCAAGAATGACCCACGTACAACCTACCGAACGCAGCATGGATGCCGAAACTTCCCCAGTATACGCACCTTGTTCAGCAAAGTGGCAGTTTTGGGCACCCAATTCCAGATGGGTAATGTCATTAATGATGGTACTGATACTCTTTAAATGGATAAAAGGCGGGCAAAGTATCACCATAGTTTGGGTGGTAGTAAGCCTTTCGACGATGTCTAATGCCAATTCCCGACCTTCGCGATAGGTCTTGTGCATTTTCCAGTTGCCAGCTACGATTTTGAGTCGCTCTTCACTCATGGTCAATGGTTTTGTTGGTTTTTGCAATCTTGCATCCCGTGGTACGCAATTGAGGCACCAAAGATAAAAGGCACAACTCAGCCCTGGGGCTATACATGTACTTTTGGCAAAACAAATCGTCCATTTTCACCAACATTCACAATACAACGACATGGAATTCGGCAAGCTGGAAGACGTCAGCCACGTGGATTTTTCCCTTCCCGCAGATCCTCCGGAAAACGAGCACGTATGGTCAGGCCTTCCAACTACTCCACTGCAGGTGTGGATCGGAGCCACGGGTTGGGCCGAGCAGAGATGGGTAGGGCAAATCTATCCGGAAGGCACACAGCCGTCGGATTATTTAAAGTGGTATGGCAAGCAATTTAACAGTATTGAGCTCAACACTACCCACTACCGCATACCCGATCCCGGGCAAGTGCGCAAGTGGGCCGCCCAAGTACCTGCCGACTTCCGCTTTTGCCCCAAAGTACCACAACTCATCTCCCATGACCCCAAGCTGGCACATGGCCAGCCTTACGGAAAGTCATTTACACGAGCCATCCGCCATTTTGGCCGCACACTGGGGCCGTGTTTTCTACAGTTACCTCCTTTTTTCGGCCTTGAGCGCCTAGGGTTGCTATTGGATTTCGTCGCACAATGGCCTAAAGATCTGCAGTTGGCAGTAGAATTTAGACACAAGGCCTGGTTTATGCCTACTGCACGCTGCACGTGGAGCGCTCACTTTCGCCAACACGGCATACTTACCGTAATCACCGACGTAGCTGGCCGCAGAGATGCCGCCCATATGACACTTACGGGTCCCGCCTTACTGGTGCGCTTCGTAGGCAACGACTTACATCCCACCGACTTTGAACGCTTGGATCAATGGGTAGCGCGCCTCAAGACATGGCATCACAAAGGGCTCCGTGCTGTTTGGTTTTTTACACACGAGCCCCAAGCCCAACACGTCCCTGTATTAGCCCATGCTTTGGGCACTAGGCTATGCACCCAAGAATGGGCACAATGCAGATTTCCCAATCCCGACAGCCCACTTACCGGTACTCAGCTACGACTATTCTGAAACTTGTTGGCAAAGCACCTCAGCCATTTGCACCTGCAACGCACGCGCAGCTTCACGTGCCTTTTGGGCAAAATCTAGGCCACTACCCGCGTAAATGATACTGCGCGACGCATTGACCAATAGTCCACAGCGCACATTGAGCCCCACACGAGCCACTTCACCGAGTTGCCCTCCCTGTGCACCCACGCCAGGCACCAAAAAAAAGTAATCCGGGGCCAAAGCGCGCAGTCGTGCTAGTTTCTCCGGATGAGTAGCACCAATTACAAACATCAACTCATCGGGTCCTGCCCATTCCATTGCCTGTACGACGATTTGCTCGTAAAGCCGCATCCCCGTCTCCAGGTGCAACATCTGAAAGTCATGACTTCCCACGTTGGAAGTCAGTGCCAGCAAAATCACCCATTTGCCTGGAAAGCCCAGAAAGGGCTGCACACTGTCGCGCCCCATGTAAGGCGCCACTGTAAGCGCATCGGCGCCGAGCTGCTCGAAAAAGGCCTGTGCATATCGCTTTGAAGTATTGCCAATATCACCTCGTTTGGCATCGGCTATTACCAAATGTTCATCGCCTATGTAAGCGATGGTGCGCTCTAAGCTTTTCCAGCCACTGGCGCCCAAAGCTTCGTAAAAGGCTACATTGGGCTTATAGGCTACGCACAAATCGCGCGTGGCATCTATGATGGCCTTATTAAAGGCAAATACCGGATCAGGCTGGTGACACAAGTGGACAGGTATGCGATCTACATCGGTATCCAAGCCCACGCACAAAAACGACTGTCGCCGCCGAATGAGGTGAAAAAGTTGCTCTGAATTCATAGCTCGAGTAGAAGGAAAGGAAATTGGACAACGCTATACTTACTGCACGCCATTAATGGGCACTACACCTGCAATTTCAGGTACAGCACCTTTGATAGCTTGCTCCAAGCCAGCCCGCAGCGTCATGGCAGACATGCTGCAAGATTCACAATTGCCCACCCAGCGTATTTTGACAAACATGTCATCTGTTATATCTACAACTTCCACATCACCACCATCTACAGCCAAGTGGGGCCTTACGCCGTCCAAGGCTCTATCTACGCGTTCTAGGAGCTGCATGCGTTGTTCGCGCGTCATGGCGTTTACTTTAATTGAGCATTTGCATATTGAAACACGCACTTGGCAAGTGAGTTCAGCTTTCTGTTTTTACAATGCGCGTAGGCTCCAACATTTCATTGCGAATGGCTACTTGACGCAGTACGTTTTTGCCCACCTCCATAAAGGCTTTTGCCACGGGGGAGGCTTCATCCAATACGACAGGCTGGCCTGCATCGCCACCTTCACGTACCTGCTCTACAATGGGGATTTGCCCCAGCAAAACTGAATTGGCCTCTTTGGCCAAGCGCTTTCCACCATCTTTTCCAAATAGGAAGTAACGCTTACCAGGCAATTCTGGCGGCGTAAACCAAGCCATATTTTCTACTACACCTAATACAGGTACATTGACAGAAGGCAAGCGAAACATGTTCATGGCCTTGAGTGCATCGGCAAAAGCCACTTCTTGCGGCGTAGTGACCATCACTGCTCCCGTCACAGGTACGGTCTGCACCAGTGTGAGTTGAATATCACCAGTACCTGGTGGTAAATCGACCACTAGAAAGTCTAGGGAAGGCCAAATGACATCGAAGAAGAACTGCTTGATAATTGCAGCCAAACGTGGGCCCCGCAACACAACGGCTTGCTCCGGCTCAATGATATTTCCCAACGAAATAACGGGCATGCCATAAGCCTCCAATGGTGCGATTTTGGGTTGGCCGTATCTTTCCATCACTTTGGGGCGTTGCCCTTTTATCCCCAACATAGTGGGAATTGAAGGGCCGTACAGATCGGCATCCATCAATCCGACTTTGGCACCCAAGGCTTTGAGCGCTAAGGCCAAATTGACCGATACGGTACTCTTGCCCACACCACCTTTACCCGAAGCCACTGCAATGATGTTTTGAATATGGGGCAAGGGGCGCTCAGCCTCTTTCAATTCCCCGGTGCCCCCTCCACCTTGCAATAAAAAGTGGATGTTCACTTCAGCCTCAGGAAAAGCTTGTTGAATTAGCTCGTTGCACTTGGCCAACAACTGCATTTTGGTCTCATCGTCAATCTTGGGAAACTCAAGGGAAAAGGTAACAGCGCGCCCTTCCACCTTCATGTCTCTGATGCGCAGCGCCGTCACGATATCTTGACCGGTCAAAGGGTCTGGCACCTTCTTGAGCAACTCCACAATGTTAGCCGTATTCATCTGCATGGATTGTCAAATTTTCTGCAAAGGTAACAATTGAACCATGGACTACAGGGGCCCTATCTCGCCTGCCTTTTGCAAAGCAAACCGAGCCAATAGTGGTCCAACTAATTCGTGTATTACAGTAGCTGCCATAACCACGGCCAATAACTGATCGCCAAAAGCAGCAAAACGCACATTTTGCTGCACAGCCAATGCCAATCCTATGACAATTCCCTCCTGTGGAATAAGCCCCAAAGGTGCCCACGTACGTACCTTGCTATCAAGTCCTTCACCCATGGCCACTAACCTGAAGCCACTCAACTTGCCCACTGCGCGCAAAAGCACGTACACGCTGGCCCAAGGCAACATTTTTGCCGCAAGGCTCAGATCCAAATGCATGGCGCCCAAAGTAAATGGATAGTACAAAGACAAGTTCTTCAGTATAACGCCGAACGATCTGGAGCAAAAGGTAGCGTTGCGGGTGCCAGTTGCCTATCACTACTCCCATTACCATAGTACTCAATACACTGTCCCAGTGGCTGAGGCAGCTCAAGCCAAAAGTAATGGCCAGCACCGACAACAAAAGCACGACATAACTACCTTCAGCTAAAGGGTGTAGCCATTTACTCAATCGGATGAAAAACTATCCAGCACCCACACCTACTATAATACCACCACTTATAGCTACTACAGGGCCATGCAAGATGGAATATACCGATAGTGACTCCCCATCTATTATCAATGCAGCAAGGCTTACCCCTATCGAAAACAATAAAATCCCCATCAAGTCATCAAAAGCAGCCACTTGTAAAATTATATCTGCTACCGGCCCGTGTGCGTGATATTCATGCTGTACAGCCAGCGTAGCCGTAGGATCAGTGGGTGCCGCCAATGCCGCCAATAACAGGGCAAGAGGCAAGCCATCCTGTGGCTCCATTCCCAATGCGCTAACCCCCATCCATTGCATGCCTGCAATACCTATAGTGACTAAGATGAAGGCACCCAAGCTTTCACCTATAGTTAGTCCCAACACCTTGATGCCCAAAGCACGCAAACTGGAAAAGCGCAGCTCACTTCCCACTTCAAATGTGATAAACGCCAAACATACATCTGTCAGTGGCGCCGTCACCGTGTCAATATGCGCAGGCAACAATGGCCACAAATCCGGGTTAAGCGCAATGCCTGCCAAGATATAGCCCGTCACTTTGGGAATACCCCAATAGGCCCACAGACGCCCCAAAACAAACCCACTTAAAAGCAAAACTCCCACTGCCAGTACCCAATCACTAATCATCGCATGAAAGTTAAAAGCAACCCACAAAACACATGAGTAAAATCCCTATATTACATTCGTATAATCTGGAATGCATCTTGTAGCATTAGTAGCTGGAGTAGTTCTTTTAATCATTTGATCAAGCTTAATTCCATGAGCCGTATGCGTATGAAGCATGCCCTATTTTTCGGGGCAGTGGGGATGGTATTTTTTTCCAGTTGTTTGAAAAAAGAGATCACAGACTTTGCAGGTGTAAAGCTGAACCCAACCTTGGCATTTCCTTTAGGGAAACTTCACGTAGTGTTGGGAAACATACTGAGCGACCAAGATAGCTTACTCACCACCAATTCTGATAACTCTCTTTCCCTTAAATATCGGCGCGACTCAGCTATCTACCTATCCTTTAAGGACATTGCCACGGAAATCACGAGCAATTGGTCGGCTTCCCTCGATCAACAAGAAGCCATAGGCAAAGTGACGTTAGCCCCTGTAAGTGAACAACGAAGTATTACCTTGGGTGAGCTCATGAACAACTTCAGCGATCCAGCTATTTCTACGCTCATTTTGGGAATGGCTGGCAACATGGGTACTATACCGCCTTTTAGTGGTACTTCTACAATACCCTTTGCCATTCCTACCCCTTCTTCTTTTTCACAAATACAGATCGACACAGCCCAATTGACACTCACCTTGGTCAATGAATTGCCATTCGATTTGCAGCAAATCACATTGGCCCTTGTCGATCTGGAAAATAATGAGACGATCACACTGCCGCCATTCAACGTGTCTACAGGGCAGATGCAAAGCATCCAATATCAGATCGTACAAAAGACCTTGCACGACAACCTGGCTTTGCGCATTACCTATATTGAATCATCTGGAAGTACTGGACCTGCTTTGATCGACTTAAATGACCAACTCAAGCTTTCCATAAGCCTTGAATCCATCCTGATTTCTAGTAGGCTAGTCCAAATACCCATGCTCCACTTGGAGCACAACGCCTTTTTCGAAATACAGACAGACAACGACGCACGCATATCATGGCTTACATTCGGCGATAACACCGCAATACAATACACGCTCAGCTCAAGCTTGTCCTTTCCCGTACAAGTACAGTACACACTGCCTTCTGCCACTTTAGGTGGCAGTCCCGTCCAACAAGTAATTCAACTACCTGCTCAGGGACAGGTAAGTCAGAGTATCGATCTTAGTGGTGCCCAGATTGACTTGTCGCAAGATACAGACCAGCCCTACAACCGCATTCCTTTGAGTGTGGCCATAAACGCCTTACCACCCACCAACCAACAAGTGGTATTCGATGCCAATGACGGCATACACATCCAACTCAATTTTGCACAGCTCGAGATCACACAAGCACAAGGCTATTTCGGACAAGTGGAAAAACAAATTGCCCCCGATGAAATCACACTTGACCTCGATCTTAGTTTCATTGATGCTTCGAACAATCCCATCTTTTTTGAAAGTCCCAGCCTGACTTTGGAATACGAAAATTCATTTGGCTTTCCCTTGGAAGTTCAACTCGAGCTCACAGCCTATGGGCCACAAGGACAAACCAGCTTGCTCAATGCTCCTTCGCTCATTTTCGATTATCCGCCACTCAGCCAAGCAGGCCAGCCACTATACAGTGCCATTGTTATAAATAAATACAATAGCAATCTCGTCGACTTACTCAGCATTTATCCCAATAGATTTGCTTACAGTAGTTCGGGGCGCATCAATCCACAAGGCAATCAAGGGATGATCAACTACGTACTGCCCAACAGCTATCTCCTGATTCACGCCACTTTTGATTTGCCTTTATACCTGCGTGCTACCCAAATTACGGTCTACGATACGCTATCACTTACACCTAAAGATAGTCTGGTAGGCAAAATACGTCAGGCCGATATCCAACTGGACTACCTCAATGGCTTTCCTTTTGAAGCCACAATGGATTTGATCGACCTCACTACTGATATACTTTTGACAAGTGGTATCACACTCCCTGCCGCTTCTGTTAATGGCAACGGCCGGGTACAGGCTGTACAAACCGGGCGCCAGACTATTACCCTTACTGCAGACCAGGCAGATGTACTCTTCCAATCTTCGCAAATACTCGCACGCATACAAATTGCTTCTTACCAACAAGGTCAGATTCCCGTAGCACTTTATACCGACTACCAAATTGACATAGGCGTGGGTATCAAAGCGGCACTCGAGCTAGAACAAGGTTTTTGACATTTCTCAAAAATCGAAAAATCAATCCCATGCAACAATCCATGCGTTTTATTCTCTTAGCTTACTATGTGCTGGTATCTTTCTACACATCGCCAGCACAAAATCCAGCTTTTGGCTTGGGTAGCCGCCTTACATTCTTAAACTTAGCATATAACGCGGCCTCCTTTTCCAACAACGACAAATGGTATATAGGCTTGCCGCTACTGCACTCGGTGTACATTGGCGGCAACAGCACGCTCAGCCTACGCCAGATGCTCACCCAAGGCAACGATGGACGGTTTTATCTGGACTTCAACAAAATGGCGACCGACAGTCCATCGCTCAACGAATTACGGTTATCCCCTTCACTACAATTGGCCACCGTAGGCATTCGCATAGGCAATGGCTTTTGGTCATTGGGGTTGGCCTTGCGCAACCAAGTACAACTGGGATACAGTCCTAACTTATTGAATTTTTTAGCCAATGGAAACGGGAACACCGACTCACCCATCATGCTTAACCAGGAGTCGCTTACAGCCCAACATTACCTTGATGCTTCTATAGGATATGCACGCTACTTGGGCGATGGCATTAAAGTAGGTGGGCGCTTACACATATTGCGATCGATTGGTACCCTCTCGCTGGATCGATGGTACATACGTATACAAACGGACGAACAATCTTTTCCCACCTATGCCCTCAATACATCAGCAGAAGTGAGCGTAGCAGCTACCGGTGCCTATGCTATCCTACTAGATTCCAACGACATGCGCTCTGTTTCACCACTGGGATATGGCACAGGCATTGCATTCGATCTAGGTGCCAACTATAGAATCAACCCGCGATGGGCTTTTTTGTTATCCGCACACAACTTAGGCAATTTTCTCTTTGTATCAGCTGCGGATGCTAAACGCATCTACACAGCTGGCACAGGGCAAATCACATTCGAAGGCTTCTCACTTGAACCTGGCAACGACAAGGCGGCCACACTTGACGACCAAGTCAACGACTTGCGGCAACAACTCCAAGAAGCCTTCCCCATCGCAGTGCAGCCCTCAAAAGTACAGATCAACCTACTAGGGCCTGCAATTACCATAGGTGCTACCGCTGACTGGACCCCGTATTTGCGCACAGCTTTCTTTTTGCAAGCCATTTCAGACCACATAGGGCTACGTCAACACCTAAACACTTCACTCTTCTGGCACCCAAATCGCACAATCGAATTGATAGGTGGGATAAGCTGGGGCAACAGAAGCAAGCTCAGTATAGGAGCAGGCATGGTGCTTCAGGTGGGCCCCATCCGTTGGCATATCCTTTCGGAAAACATTTTATTAGCTATCAACCCTGTCACAGCTCGATCTGGTGGCATTCGTATCGGTATATCCATCGCCGTCAATCAAAAAAATGGGCGATAAACCATTAAAAAAAACACAAGTACTTTTCGTATGGCACGATAATTGGTTATCAATTTGATGTAAGTTTTGGTTAAAATTGTAAGATTTGTCAAAGTGCCCGATGCCAGCATCGGGCTTTTTTTTTGCCTATGCGACACATCTTAGCACTTCTCTACAGACCACACTTTTTCTATGCAAAAAGCCCTCAGAAGTGAAACACATTACGTGCAATTTCTGAGGGCTTTTTACTGCAATCGCGCTACCACTCGATCCAAAATGGCAAGCGTGCTTGCGGTCCCTGCATGTCGAGCAATGCGCGCACTTGCTCATAGGTATCGAAGTGTACGCCCAGCTCTTTTTGTAGCGCCTTTGCCGCCAAATCTGATTCTTCCATCCCTACCAGCTCTTCGAGCAACTGTTGTAGGGGTTCTTTCACACGAGGATACTCCGTGATGCGATATTTTGCCAAGCCAGCTAAAGCAGCTGCAGCTTCTATAGCGCGATCGAGATCACCTATCTCATCGACTAGTCCCAATTCTTTGGCCCGCGCTCCCGACCAGATACGCCCTTGTGCTACGGCATGTACTTGTTCCTTAGTCATGCCTCGCCCTTCGGCTACACGGGTCAGGAAAATATCGTAGATTTTATCAGCCAACCCCTGCATGACTTTTGTTTCATCTTTCGAAAGGGGAAAATACGGCGTCAAACGGGTGGCCCATTCATGAGTGCGCACCGTGTCCCAAGTAATGCCGAGCTTTTCTCGAAACAGCCCAGACATATTAGGCATCATGAGAAACACGCCGATGCTTCCTGTAAGAGTATTGGGCTCTGCGAAGATGCTATCTGCATTACAGCTGATGTAATACCCCCCGGATGCGGCATAATCACCCATGGAGACTACTACTGGTTTGCCAGCCTCCTTAAGGAGTTTTATTTCCCTCCAGATATTGTCAGATGCCATTGCGCTACCACCAGGCGAGTTGACGCGCAACACAACTGCCTTGACACGCTTTGAGTGGCGAATATCTCTGAGTATTTTTGTGTAGCGCTCATCGCCAATCTGACCTAGTTCACCTTCACCATCAACGATAGATCCTTCTGCATACACAATGGCAATGCGGTCTTCTAAGTCGTAGTCTACACCATCTTTTACATGTGGGAAATAACGCCCCAACGTCACAACGGGAATATCATCTGCTTCGTCCAATCCGAGCTCTTGACGAATCAGCTGACGCACGGAGTCTTTCCACACTATTGCGTCGATTAACCCTCGCTCAAGACACAACTCTGCATCGCGCCCATCGAAGTTTTGCACTGCAGCCTCTATAGCTGAGGGCGTAAGGCCACGGTCCTGGGCAATTTCTCGCAAAAATGCCTTAGATACGGGGTCCAGATAAGCATGTAGCTGCTCGCGGTTGTACTGACTCATGCGATCGAGGCGAAACGGCTCTGTAGCACTTTTATAGTTGCCCGCATAGAACACCTCCATTTGAATGCCCACCTTGTCTAGCAAGTGTTTGAAATAGGGTACCACAGCTCCGAAGCCCCGCAAATCGATGAGCCCTAAAGGATGAAGTGCTACTATATCAGCTACTGAAGCTAAATAATAGGCTTGCTGTGTATAGCCTTTTGACCATGCAACGATAAATTTCCCCGCTTCGGAAAAATCCTTCAATGCACGACGTAGTTCAGTAGCTTGAGAAAGGCCTAATGGCACTATATCCAGCTCCAAATAGATACCTTTCACTCGATCATCGGCCTTAGCTGCTTCAATGGTTCTGATGATGTCGGTAAGACCCAAAGTCTTTTCCTCCTTAAAATCTATAAAGCTAATTGGCAAGTTGTTGGTACGCTCTGGGATGGGCTTGTCTAAAGTGATCTTCAACACGCTATTGGGTTTGACTGGCTTTGCAGATTCAGCTGCTGCCCTTCGACCCAACCACACTGAGCCAATCACCCCAAACAAAACAAAAAACAGAAACACACCCAAACAAGAGGCAAAGGCAAATTTGAAGAATTGCTTCATGGCTCACTTTTTTCAGAGGTGAAAGTACGAGAATATGCGCCACTCATAGCGATTTTTCGATCAATTTATGGCAATCACAGATCAAGCGATCTATGCTCAAATGGTATAGACTCAATAATGGCATAGCGCATTAAAAGAAAGTAGCGAGCTTTTTTGACAACAAGCTGATCGAACCTAGCAAAAAACAAACTTGCTTGTCATATCCCGACAACAGTGTAAGGAGTTTAGCATCTCTTTGATTAAAAGAAACTTATTTTCGTGTCAGCGGAATGCAGAAGCGCTTGGCATGCAGCTAAACTTCGCTCAACGAAATGCCTCATGCATGCCTATCCGTGCTAAATTACGTGACTATGAGCATCTACACGTTGTCTTTATCTCTCTTACTGGCTATCCTATGTATTTCACTTACTCAGGCACAACCCATTGAGGTCACAGCTGCTACCACAGCCCCCTATACCCCTGAGAATCTGATCACCAATGTATTCTTAGGCGATGGCGTAGAAGTACTTTCTGTACAATACGATGGTGACCCTCTGGCAGTAGGTTTTTTCAAAAATGGCTCGGATGAAATTGGCATTGAACGGGGCATTGTCATGACCTCTGGCTTAGCTGCTACAACAGGATCATCCTTTGGTGCAGATGGGCTGGGCAGCAATTTTGCCTCCAACAACAATTCCAGCGTCATTACAGATCCCGATGTCGTAGCCATTTCGAGTAGCACGCCTTTCAATATTGCTCGATACACCATTACCTTCGTACCTACTGCCGACACACTGAGATTCCGCTATGTATGGGGATCAGAAGAATATCCCGAATACACTTGCTCGAATTTTAACGACGTATTCGGTTTTTTCATCAGCGGCCCAGGTATCAATGGCCCTTATTCAAACAACGCCATCAACATCGCACAAATTCCAGGCACCAACCTTCCCGTAACAATCAATAACCTCAATAGCGGCCAAGTGGGAAGTGCGGGTAACATCACCAACTGTACTCCACCCAACGGCTCTTTAGATTACTCCCAATACTACATCGACAACGATGCACAACCCACTCAGCCCGTATACGATGGCTACACCACTGTGCTGACGGCAGAAGCCGTAGTGATCCCCTGTGAAACCTATACCATTAAGCTCGTCATTGCCGATAACGGCGACGGCATCTATGACTCAGGTGTATTTCTCGAAGCCAAAAGCTTTGGCACGGGATCGTTACAAGTGGATGTAGCCACCGCAAGCTTGGATGGTACCATCACAGAAGATTGCGCGCAAGGGCTCATCACTTTCAAAATGCCCCAACCGGTAGAAAGTAACTTTTACCTAGACTATCAAATATTTGGCACTGCCATCAATGGTGTCGATTATGAGATCATCCCCGACTCTTTGTACATCCCTGCAGGAGACAGCATTTTAGAAGTACCTCTTATTGCCATTCCAGACAGCATAGACGAGGACATCGAATACATAGCATTGGACGTGCAGCGAGACTTGTGCAACCGCGATACTTTTTATATCTACCTGCGCGACAATGAATTAGCCCCACCTCAATTAGGCCCTGACACGACGATCTGCCAAGGCGATACGGTATGGCTTGATGGCACCCTACCCATTCAGCTCCCCAACCCACCTTCTTTTACCAACACCCAAGATTATCTCATCAGTCCACCCTTTACCCCTATTTATTCGCCTATACAAGTAGCTGGGGTGCAACCATTCGAACTTGGGCCGGGTGTGATCCAATCAGTATGTTTCAACATCTCCTCTCTTTGGGACGACGATCTAGACATATTTCTCATTGCACCAGGCGGTCAGTTTTTAGAACTTTCTACCGATAATGGTGCTGATGGCGACAACTATATCAATACTTGCTTCACTCCTAACTCGCCATTCCCCATCAACTTCCCAGGGCCAGTAGCTCCTGCATCAGCAGCTCCTTTTACGGGCAACTTCGCGCCAGAAGGCCCATGGTCCGATCTTTGGGATGGCGACAGCCCTACTAATGGCACTTGGCAACTATTAATCATTGATGATGCACAAGGATTCGACAACAGCGTACTACTCGACTGGACCATCACCTTTGAACCGCTCTACAAAATATCTTATCAATGGCAACCAGCTGAAGGACTTAGCTGCGACGACTGCCCTAACCCTATCGCTACTCCCGATACCACTACTACATACTACCTCACTGCCTGGGACAGCTATGGCTGTGAAGTCTACGACACCATCACCATAGAAGTATTGCCAGCACTAGCTGCTCCTGAGGTACAGTGTAGCTCTATTACGGATTCTAGTGTCACTTTCTCCTGGTCACCTCAAGCTGGTGCACTCAGTTACGAAGTCAATGTCGATGAAACGGGGTGGATACCTGCCGATGCAATGGACATGCACATAGTTACTGGGTTGAGCTATGATCAGACGGTACAGATACAAGTACGGGCAGTAACAAACATGTGTCCTAGCCTAGCAGGCAGTGCTACCTGTACTACTCCACCATGCCCAGATGCCCAACCCAACCTCGACTCCTTAAAGCACGTCAGTTGTAGTGGTGGCAATGATGGCGCCGTATTTCTGTCTGCGAATGGCCCTAACGCACCTTTTACTTTTACTGTAGCAGGGCAAACCAACAACACAGGAGCATTTACAGATCTAGTCGCAGGTGCATACACAGCCACAATTACCGATGCACAAGGTTGTGAAGTCACCTTGCCTTTTGGCATTAATCAACCCACAGCCTTACAAGTAGATATCAGTGTGGTTAATGAGATTAGCTGTTCGGATAGCAATAATGGCAGTATCGCAGTCCTGGTTTCAGGCGGCACCCCTTCCTATGCGTTTATGTGGCAAGACGGTAGCAGCGATTCGCTGCGCACGCAATTATCTCCAGGCACTTACGTAGTCACAGTGACGGATGCCAATGGCTGTACTCAAAGTACAAGTTATACACTTATAGCACCTCCTCCGCTGACGCTCTTTGCCAGTAGCGAAGATGCTCAATGTTATGGTGCAACTGATGGTGCAGTATTTGTTGTAGCAACAGGTGGCATAGCCCCTTACACATATCAATGGGACTCCCTGGCGACTAATGCCACTACTAGCTTTGTAACAAATTTGCCGGCAGGCACTTATAGCGTCACTGTTACAGATGCCAAAGGGTGCAGCCTTAGTACACAAACAACGATCAACGAGCCCCCTCCTATTCAAATCTCTTTCGACCCCACTCCACCTAGCTGCTATAACACTGCTGATGGCCAGCTACTGGCTAGTGCTAATGGTGGTGTACAGCCCTACGCTTGGTCGTGGAATGGCGGGCCCTATCAAGGCAGCCCACTATTGACAGGGTTAAGCTCGGGCTGGATATACGCCAGTGTGCGCGACAATAATGGTTGTACCAGCTCAGACTCCATCTGGATCAGTGCCCCCGACTCCATTGCCATCACACTCACCGCCGATACTGTGTCCTGTTTTGGTGCCACCGATGCACAATTAGCTGTAGTATTTACCAATGGTTATTCCTCAAATGATACTTACACCTATCAGTGGACGCCAGCAGCACCTGCTGATAGTACTATTGCTAATATTGGCTCAGGTACTTGGTGCGTTACTGTCAGTAATCAGAACGGCTGTATAGCCACAGCGTGTACTACAGTAGTCCAACCCGACAGTCTTAATGTAACTGCTGTGCTCTCCCATGCAGGTTGTAACGACGCCATGGATGGTAGTATCGCCTTATTGCCACAGGGAGGCATTCCCCCTTATGCCTATCAGTGGAGTCATGGCAATACGGATAGCCTCACTACAGGACTAGGTGCTGGTACCTATTCTGTCTCTGTGATCGATGCCAACAGCTGTATAACTACACAAACATATACCATAGAAGCAGCTGCTCCACTCGAAGTCACGCTCAACACGACAGACATCGCTTGTTTTGGACAAGCTACCGGCGCTATAGAAGTCAGTACTTCCGGCGGCAGCGGATCGTATCAATATCAATGGGTAGGGCCCAATGGGTTTGTGGCTACACAAGAAGATTTAGTGCAGTTGACAGCCGGTACCTACTCGCTCACTGTTACCGATGATAGCCTCGGTTGCACCCTTGCGCTCACTACCACCCTTTCACAACCCAATAGTGCACTTGCTCTCAGTACTAATCAGCCACAACAGTGGCTTTGTCACAATAGCAATGATGGCTATGTGGAAGTCGTTGCATCAGGTGGCACGCCACCCTATAGTTATTTATGGAGCAATGGCGCCACAGAACAGCTGAATGCCGGCCTAACAGCAGGTACCTATATGCTCACTGTCACTGATGCCAATGGCTGTACCGCTTTCTCTGAAGCCACTTTTTACGAATTAGGGCCTATCCAGATAACTTTGTCACAAATCCCACCAGGATGCCACAATGGATCAGATGGCCAGGCAATGGTCACCACCATTGCTTATGGAAATCAAGTGGCACTGCTTGACCATTTTACCATCAACTGGAACAGCTCTCCACCCCAAGTGGGCAGTCAAGCGACAGGACTAATGGGCGGACAAACTTATACGGTAACGGCCACCGATACGTTGGGCTGCACGGGCACAGCCACACTTACAATAAGCAATCCACCACCTATTAGCTACCGATTGGTAGATATCAAACCCGTTTCTTGCCCCAATGGCAGCGATGGTAGTGCACATGTAGAAGGCGACGGTGGCGTTCCTCCGTACACCTATATCTGGGACGCACAAGCAGGACACCAAACTCAAGCAAAAGCAGTCAATCTGCGTGCAGGCAGTTATTCAGTCACCATTACAGATGCCAATGGCTGTACGACTAATACAGTAGTTGTCATTGAGCAGCCCCCTCAATGGCAAGTAGATTTTCAAATACAACATGTAGCCTGCTACCATGCCCAAACAGGCAGTAGCGAAGTATTGGTGAGCGGTGCTACTCCACCCTATACCTATCTATGGAGTACAGGTGCAAATGGTACGTCCCTTGAGCAAGTGACTGCAGGTACCTACACGCTTACCATTACCGATGCTAATAGCTGTACACGTGTGGATACAGCTGTGATTAGCGCTCCGGGCGATCCCATCAATGCTACTTTCGATGTAGAAGACGCTACCTGCTTCGGATATAAAGATGGGAAAATATTCGTTTTTCCTTCAGGTGGCACTCCCCCCTATGTCTTTAGCGTGGATGGTAGGCCGTTTTTGGGCACTTCTACCTTGCTGGGGTTAGCGGCAGGTCATCACTTCGTCACTATTAGAGACAGCAAGGGCTGTGAATGGCAATCACAAGGTGTATACATCGACCAACCCGACCCCATCATTGTCGATCTCGGCCCTGATACGACCATTACATTTGGCGACAAAATCCGACTTATTCCCAACATTATAGCTGCTGATTCCATAGTGCGCTACATGTGGTTCCCCAATGACACAACCATCGTCCAATACCCCAACTGGTTCCGTCCATTTGTCAGACCATTGGCACCTACAACCTTCGAATTAGTAGTTGAAGACAGCAACGGATGCCGTGGTTCTGACCAAAAAGCCGTATTTGTGGCCACCTGGCGCAACATACAAGTACCTACTGCCTTTTCACCTAATGGCGATGGCCTCAACGATTTACTACACGTGCATGGAGACTCTGATGTACAGATCAACTTGTTTCGCATATACGACCGATGGGGCGAAGTGCTGTTTGAACAAGCCCACTTTTCTGTAAACGATACAAATGTTGGCTGGGATGGTACGTTTATGGGGCAGCCCATGCCAGCCGGTACTTATATATGGTACCTTGAAGCTACTTTCCCCGACGGATCTACAGGCATCTTGAAAGGCAATACGACATTGATCAGATAGTTATATTCTAACAGCTTTTCGCCCCAAAAGGAAAATGGCATGGCCAGGTGCCATGCCATTTTCAACTTTCTCCCCTCAATGGTGAACTGCCACATTGATGTGCGGCGTATCCTCTGGCGAGGTTTTCTCGATTATTACAGTTTCCACCTCATGCGCCGTGCGCAGCTGCATCTTGTACAGCCCCAATGCAAAGGGCTCCATATCAACCACTATCACCTGTTCTCCTGGTCGGATATCCTGGCTACTACACCACACGAGTTTGCCTGTAGCATCGCTCATCTGAAGCACAGCTTCTGTCGAAATTTTAGACAAAAGTGTAAAAGAAAAGAAACGCCCCGTCCGCGTGCTAGACATGGCCGTAATGCGCATTTCATTGGGCAAATGACGCTGTACACGCACCACGTGCGAATAAGTCAGTGTGCCATTGCGATCTTCTTGAGCCAAGCGATACCACACTTGCTGCTCACCAATAGCAGGATCCAGATACCGGTACTCCTTTTCGCCATCTGCTGTGCCTCTGCCCTTCACCTCAGCAATAGTCACAAAGGAAAAACCATCAGACGACTTTTGAATGCGAAAGCGCATGTTGTCGATCTCCTGTACGGTCGTCCAGCGCAAAAAATTTCCCACTTCAACCTCTCGAACACTCAGTTCCTCACCGTAAATTACGCCTCCCCACAAAGGGGGTAATACCCAAGCAATACATGAAATGGACAAAAACACCAATAAAGCAAATGTGCGCAAAGGGGGGATCATCATTTAATTGTTTTTTATATTTGTTTACATATGAATTACCAAAATTCATACCACTTAGCGTGGCAATACCTTATTTTTCTACCGATTATCCTATCCGGGCTATGGAGTTGTGATGGCGGTAGCCATGAGGTAGATCTTGGTTATACCGCCCAACGAACTGCTGTTTTCGACAGCGCAGCTATCGTCTCTGCACATCCGTTGGCTAGTGAGGCTGGCTTGCAAATCATGCGACAAGGCGGCAACGCCGTGGATGCCGCCATTGCTGTTCAATTTGCCCTGGCAGTGGTCTACCCTCGAGCAGGCAACATAGGTGGTGGTGGTTTTATGGTTATTCGTACTGCCGAAGGGCAGACTGCCGCCTTAGACTATCGCGAGCGTGCACCAGCAGCTGCACACAAAGACATGTATCTGGACAGCTTGGGCAATGTAATCGAAGGGCTGAGCACACGCGGCCACTTAGCAGTAGGTGTACCCGGTACGGTAGCGGGGATGTGGGAAGCTTTTACCAAATTCGGACAACTGGAAAGCTGGGAGATGCTACTTGAACCAGCTATCTCATTAGCCCAAAATGGCTTTCGCATTAGTGCGACGGAGGCAGCACGGCTCAACCGGTATCACGATGACTTTGTCGAGCTCAATACGCAACCCAACGTATTTACTCGAAAGAAAACTTGGAAAGAGGGCGACCTACTAGTACAACCCCAGCTGGCAGCTACCTTGCGTGCTATCCAACAACAAGGGCCCAAAGGCTTCTACCAAGGGAAAGTAGCTGAGCTGATCGTCGCAGAAATGAAACGTGGAGGCGGATTGATCACGCTAGAAGACTTGCGCAACTACACTGCTAGCTGGCGTACTCCTATTGAAGGCCGTTACAAAAACTATCGCATTATCTCCATGCCACCCCCATCAAGTGGTGGTATTGTATTACTCCAGATGCTCCAGATGGTTGCTCCCTACCCCATAAAAGAATGGGGTTTTCACGCATTGCCCACCGTCCACCTAATGGTCGAAGTAGAAAGGCGTGCCTATGCCGACCGAGCTGCTTATTTGGGTGATCCTGACTACTATCCAGTGCCTATAGCACAACTACTCGATCCGGACTATTTGAAAGCCAAAATGAGCGACTTCGACCCCCAACGAGCCACACCTAGCACAGCACTTCAAGCCCTCAGCACACAACCCTTACCAGAGCACTTTGAAACGACGCATACTTCAGTAGTAGATCCTCAGGGCAATGCAGCATCCGTCACGACGACGCTCAACTCCAATTACGGTTGTAAAATAGTAGTGGGTGGTGCAGGCTTTTTCCTCAACAACGAAATGGACGACTTCAGCGCCAAGCCAGGCGTACCTAACCAGTTTGGGTTGGTAGGTGCTGAAGCCAACGCTATTGCTCCGGGTAAACGCATGCTTTCTTCCATGACACCAACCATTGTAGAGCACGATAACTCTTTGCGATATGTATTGGGTGCTCCGGGTGGATCTACCATCATTACAGCTGTGTTCCAAGTACTGCTCAATCAAATGGAGTTTGGTATGTCACTCGACTCAGCAGTACAAGCTCCCCGTTTTCACCACCAATTTTTACCTGACGTAATAATGTACGAGCGCAATGCTTGGGATTCCACCTTTATTGCACAACTACACGCCATGGGGCACCAAACTAAAGAAGTGGATCGCATGGCTGTCATCAAAGCCATTGCGCGTTTGCCCAACGGCAAACTGGTCGCTGCCGGTGATCACCGCAACCCTGACGACGACGTAGCAGGCTGGTAGCAGTAAGATGCCCTTCAACCTTTGGCATGCACCTTGAGCAAATGGCTGATCTTATCGATTAGCTCTTCAGGGCTAAAAGGCTTGCCTACGTGATCGTTCATGCCAAACAGACGTGCTTTCTCGCGCTCGGTAAGAAAGGCCGAAGCCGTCAAAGCTATGATGGGTACCTCCCTTTTGCGTATGTCTTTCATTTTGCGAATCTCCATGGTGGCCTGATAACCGTCCATCTCTGGCATTTGAATATCCATGAGCACGATGTCAAAATCAGCCTGTCGAATAGCCTCCACCGCTTCCTGGCCATTGTTGGCCGTAACGACCTCCATACCCAGCTTGCGCAAAAGATTGGCTACTACAACTTGGTTGATCTTATTGTCTTCGGCCAATAGTACCCGTTTGCCTGCCAAATGATCGTATGAAGACGCATCCGCTGTTTGCTTGCCCTCTTGTAGGTCTTCAGCCTCAGCCACCTTGAATGGCAAAAAGATCATAATAGTATGTGTATTTTCTTTATCGGTTATTTCAATATGCCCATTTTGTAAATCGACAAGCCGTTTAGTAATCACTAACGACAGATCGGCCCGCGAGAAGGATTCCATCTGATCTGCATCCGAAATGGTAAGATGCTTTTGCAATTCTACTCTTTCCTTTTCCGATAACAAAGGAGTTGCAGAAATCAACGACAAGTTGATAATGGCTTCACCGGGATGCAACTCGTGCAGATGCACCATCAAATCGACAGACTGCTTGGGAGAGCGATCAATGGCCAAAGAAAGCAAGTTGGACAAGATTTGGTTTATACGACTGGGATCACCTTCTACCCATTCAGGAATTTTGGGGTCTAAATATAGATTGAATTTGACTTGCTGTTGTGCTGCAGCCAATTGGTACTGTTCTACTATGTCTTTGATCCACCTTTTTATGGGAAATGGTCTGCTATCAAGAGTCAGCTTACCTGCCTCGATACGCGAAAAGTCCAATACATCGTTCATGAAAACGACCAAGCTATTGGCGGCAAACTGCAATTGTCGTAGCTGTTCTTTCTGATCAGGACGCGGTGTATCTTCTATCAATTGATGCGCCAAATTAGTAATGACATTGAGTGGAGTGCGCATCTCTTGGCTCATGATAGCCAAAAAACGATCACGTGCGAAAGAAGACTTCTCCACACTCTCGCGTTCGCCTATTTCACGAACTAGTTGTTCGTTAAGCACCTCAAGTTTGGCATTCATCTCTTCCAGCTCCTTGTTTTTGTGCTCGATGGCTTTTCGAGCCTGCTCTATTTGGGCATTTTTCTCCTTGAGCAGCGCATTGTCCTTGCGCTTGACGCGATAGGCATGCCACAACACAACTGCTACTACTAGTAACAAACCCAACACGACCAATAGCATAAGGCGGAATAACTGGCTACGCGCTTTTTCCATTTCGAGCATCTCAATGCGTTGCTGCTGCTCTCTAAGCGTCGATTGGGTTTCAAATCGTTTGGATAATTCCAACATGGCCCGATTGCGCTCTACGTCGAAATAGCGCACCAACGCCTCGTTGGCCTGATATGCAGCCTCAAGGGCCTGTTCGAACGCGCCTATATCGGCAAACTGTTGCGCCAGTGCTTCCCACACGTCGGGCAACTCCCGAATAGCTGGTGCTGTAGCCAGTAAGTGTTTGGCACGTCTAAGCAGCGGTAAAGCCTGTTTTAAAGATTCGGACATTTTAGCCTTGAGCATGAGTAGCTTAGCCCTGATCATAGATGTCCCTCCCCCGAGTTCCAATGCCGCATCTACTGTTTGTGCAGCTTCATCCACATATCCTTGTGCCAATTGCGCTTCACCTATGTACAACAGATCAGAGGCTAAGCCAGCCATATCTCCCATCTGACTGTGCATATCTCGAGCCAACTGGAAATGTAAAATGGCTCCTTCATAATCACCCAGTTGGAAACTCAGCTGACCAATCAAGGAAGCCAAAGCCAGCGATTTTTCTACATTTTTCTGGTTGATCCATGCGTCTAGCGCCTTTTTGTAGTGAATTTTGGCTTGCCCCAATACCCCCTTGTGCTTGAACAAATCGCCCAAAGCACTCCAGCTTTCAGCCAGCAGTTGCTTGTCACTCATCACAGCGGCCAAGTCATTGGCTTGTTTCAAAGCTTTTTCTGCTTCCGCAAAATTTTCCATCTGCAAGTGCAAGCGCCCAATGGCTACTAAAGCTTCACTTTGCTCTTTGTGATCGCCTTCTTTTTCAAAAGCCTCTAACAACTCAAGCCAAAGTTTCAGGGCTCGCTCATAAGCATAATGCTGAGACAAAAGCATGGCCTGTTGCCGCTTAGCTTTCCAGGCCAATCGTTTATTTCCCGAGTCAATAGCCAAAGCTGCCGCTTGTTGCCATTGCTGCAAGGCCTTGCCGACATCTCCTTGTTTGGCCCACCAACTACCTATATGTAGCAGTACCTCAGCACGTGCTTCACCACGAGTGCTAGCCAATTGTTGGGCTAAGGAATCGGGAAGCTGTTGCGTGGTATTCGTATCCGCCCAAGAACGTATAAATAAGGAAAGCCCTAATAAAAGAAAGAAAAGTCGCATGATCTACTTAGTTTGATCATGGATTATGCCAACAAACATAATGCCGTGCTGCTTTTTACAAACAAAAAATGGTAGCGGCCTGTAACCACTACCATCATAGGCACACTTACAATAATATGCACTATTCAGCGCACAATTACTGCTTACTAATTTAAGATTTCAGCTTCTTTTTCAGCTTGCGCAATAAAGGTTTTAACTGCTGAATGTTGCTTACCCCTACGAAATATTCCTCACCCTCACGTGTACGAATGAACAGACCACGCCTGCCTTGTAGACTAAACTGGTGTGCATGGTCGAAAGAAATATTTCCACCTACCCATTGCGCTGCAGGCGGCGTGTCTATCAACTCAATTTCTTCAATTTCTGCTACTGGTATTTTTGCCCGCTTGTGACGATACCAATCGCGCACATGGATTGCTATTTTTTTAGCCGAAACGCGCACTTCGACTCGCAATTTCCACAAAAACACCATCAGCACCACTAGGGGTGCACTCAGAAACAGTAAAGTCTCAAACGGGAACAAGGCATAACTGCCTTCCAGCCAATGCTGCACAAATCGAATGATCAGCCCTACTTGCAAACCACCAATTAGCATCCAAACTTCCGGATAGCCAAAAGTCTGTGTCTCTTTGTATTTCTCCTTCTCTGCCATAACACCTGTTTTTTGACACCCACTTGCAGTTAACAGCAAGCAAACCTTCAGTTTACACAAAGTTAATACAAACTTTAGAAAGCTTGTTACAGTAGCCCAAATTAAAAAGTCTTTTAACATGCTATTGGTGTACTTTTTGTACACTCTGGGGGAAACTCACCGTTGGGTTGTGGCTTCACAACTCAATAATATACTTAAACTTGTGCCCACGACAAATCACAAAATCTGACCGACCTTGAAAAGAGTACTCATCACAGGGGCTGCCGGTTTTCTCGGCTCGCATTTAGCCGATCGGTTCATTGCTGAGGGGTTTCACGTCATAGGCATGGATAACCTTCTGACAGGTAATTTGAAAAACATCGAACACCTGTTTTCCTTAGCACGATTCGAGTTTTACCACCACGATGTGTCGAAGTTTGTACACGTACCTGGCCAACTCCACTATATTCTGCACTTTGCTTCACCTGCCAGCCCCATCGACTACCTCAAGATGCCTATCCAAACTCTAAAGGTAGGTGCACTGGGCACGCACAACTTGTTGGGGTTAGCCAAGGCAAAGAATGCACGCATTTTAGTGGCCTCCACCTCAGAGGTATACGGCGATCCCCAAGTTCACCCACAAACGGAAGATTACTGGGGCAATGTCAACCCTGTAGGCCCACGCGGTGTTTACGACGAAGCTAAGCGCTTTTTGGAAGCCATCACCATGGCATATCACAACTACCACAAATTAGAAACGCGCATTGTACGCATATTCAACACCTATGGGCCGCGCATGCGTGTAGATGATGGCCGCGCATTGCCTGCCTTTTTCTCTCAAGCGCTACGCGGGGAAGGGCTTACTGTTTTTGGCGATGGCTCGCAAACGCGCTCGTTCTGTTACGTAGACGATCTGGTAGAAGGCATCTTTCGGCTACTCATGAGCGATTATCACTTACCTGTCAACTTAGGCAATCCTGATGAAATCACCATTAAGGAGTTTGCCGAAGAAGTCATTCGGCTAGTGGGCAACCCCAAGGCGCACATCGTATATAAGCCCCTACCCATAGACGACCCTAAAGTGCGTCAACCCGATATTTCCCGAGCACGTGAAATACTCGGATGGGAACCTCAAGTACCTCGCTCAGAGGGGCTAAAATGCACCTTAGCCTATTTCAAGGAAGAGGTTTTAGGTCTAGGGTCGCAAAAGAATTAAGCACCCCATTACTGAGTTGCATAAACCATTGTACCAAAACGAACATATAAGCTATGGCATATTCTAAGCACATTCTCATTACAGGTGGAGCGGGCTTTATCGGTTCACATGTCGTGCGGCACTTTGTGCAAAAGTATCCTGAGTACCTGATCGTCAATCTCGACAAACTCACCTACGCGGGCAATCTTGAAAACCTCAAAGACATCGAGTCGGCGCCCAACTATGTTTTCATCAAAGGCGATATTGTAGATCGGGAAATGCTCCAGCAGTTATTTGCGCGCTATGGCTTCGATGGCGTCATCCATTTAGCTGCCGAATCCCACGTAGATAGGTCTATCCTCAACCCACTGGCCTTTATAGAGACCAACATTATAGGTACAGTCAATCTATTGGATGCAGCTCGACATAGTTGGGGCGATCACACGGCAGGAAAGCTGTTTTATCACGTCTCTACCGACGAGGTATACGGCTCATTGGGTGAGACAGGCCTATTTACCGAAGAGACGCCCTACGATCCGCGCTCGCCCTATTCGGCTTCAAAGGCAAGTAGCGACCACATGGTCAGAGCCTGGCACCATACCTACGGTTTACCTATTATCATTAGCAATTGTTCGAACAACTACGGGCCATATCAGTTTCCTGAAAAGCTCATTCCTTTGGTCATTCACAACATCAAACACCACAAGCCATTACCTATCTACGGCGATGGCCAATACACACGTGATTGGTTGTGGGTAAAAGATCATGCTGCTGCAATTGACCTCATCTTCCACGAGGGGAGAAATGGCGAAACGTACAACATCGGTGGCAACAATGAATGGAAAAACATTGATCTGGTAGAAAAGCTATGTGACATCATGGACGAGCTGTTGGGCAGAGCACAGGGTAGCTCGCGACAACTTATCACTTTCGTAAAAGATCGGCCTGGTCATGACCGCCGCTATGCCATAGATGCCAGTAAGATCAAGCGAGAATTGGGTTGGCAGCCTACGGTATCTGCAGAAGAAGGGTTGCGACTCACAGCCCAGTGGTATCTCGACAATGAAGAGTGGTTAGCGCACGTCACTTCTGGTGCATATCAGCAATATTACGAAAAACAGTACCGCGAACGCGTACAGTCGCAGTGAAATGAGTGACAAACATATATTTGCGCTCATCCCCTATAGAGCACCACTATGTATCGAAGAAAATTTTGATGTGCCACGTCTTGGGATGCCTTTTAGCACTACAGCAAACATCGATAGCTCATGCCCAAGCTACACTCTCGCCACGTACCTCATAGAGGTGGAGGGTTAAGAGGTAAGTCCAGTGCCTTCCGATTGATATTGCAGGCTCTGCTTGCCCTCCTGTTTGTGGGTCTGCTGTGGTTGGCATTAAACACCTATTCGAGTAGCACTTCTCCGGAAGAGGCCCCCTATTATGCACCTACGTCTACCACTGGACAAGTGGTCGTGCATCATTATTTTGCCTTGTCCTATTTAGAAGATTGGGAAATAGCCGAATGGGTAGCATGGGAATTGGAAAGAGACAAGCTTCGAAAGAAGCGCGTTCGACGCCAAGACAACTATCGTCCTGACCCTAAAGTGCGCACAGGATCGGCAGAACCGGAAGACTATCGGGGCTCAGGTTGGGATCGAGGACACTTGGCTCCAGCAGCTGACATGGCATTTAGTAAAAAGGCCATGTCGGAATCTTTCCTTATGAGCAATATAGCTCCTCAAGATCGCGAATTTAACAATGGCATTTGGCACGATCTCGAAGTGCTCACCCGCCATTGGGCTAAGCGATTCAAGCACCTGTATGTCATAGCAGGCCCCATCACCTCTTTACCTCCAATTGAATACATTGGCCGCAATCGCGTAGCAGTACCACGTGCTTTTTACAAAGTAATCTTAGATTTGTCACAACCTGAACTGAAAGGGATTGCTTTTGTCATTCCCAATAAGCCAATACGCGCCCCATTGAGCACATTTGCCACTACAATCGATTCGGTAGAACAACTCACGGGAATAGATTTTTTCCCACAGTTCATGGAAGACTCGCTGGAAAAGGTGTTAGAAAGCCAAATAGACCTGGATCTTTGGGCCATGGAATAGCCTTTAATTTGAGCCATCGAACGCATTACCACAAAATATGGACAAAAAGGAAACATTCATCCGTACTATTGAAACTGGATATTCATTCGAGGGGCCATCTATCGTTTTGGGTGGTGCGATGTACGACCAACAGCCTATCAACGGTTTGCATGTTCGCTTGCCCCTAGCCACCCTCAATCGCCATGGGCTAATTGCCGGTGCTACTGGTACGGGTAAGACAAAAACACTGCAGATCTTGGCCGAACAACTCTCCAAACAGGGCGTACCTTCCTTAGTAATGGATATCAAAGGCGATCTTTCTGGAATTGCCCAGCCCAGCCCTGGCCATCCCAAGATTGACGAACGCCATCAGCTGATTGGGCTTCCCTTTACACCCAGTGCCAGCCCCGTAGAATTGCTCACCCTTTCCAATGAGCCTGGTGCCAGATTACGCGCCACCATTGCCGAGTTCGGGCCTATTTTGCTTTCCAAAATTTTAGGCCTCAACGAAACACAATCTGGCATTATGGCTGTAGTCTTCAAATTTGCTGAAGACAATGAGATGCCTTTGCTTGATCTCAAAGATCTGAAAAAGACATTGCAGTATCTAGCCAATGAAGGCAAGGAAATCTTTCGAGCCCAATATGGTACATTCAGCAGTGCCAGCTTAGGTGCTATTATGAGACGCATTGTCGCACTCGAACAACAAGATGCAGACTTGTTTTTTGGTGAACCGTCATTCGATACAGATGATTTGCTGCGCCTCGATGAGCAAGGGCGAGGTATTGTACATGTTCTCCGTGTAACCGACCTACAGGACAGGCCTAAACTCTTCAGCACGTTCATGCTCCAACTGTTGGCCGAGCTATACAGTACTATGCCCGAAGAAGGCGATTTAGATCAGCCCAAGCTGGTTTTGTTTATCGATGAAGCACATCTAATATTTGATGAAGCCTCAGATGTGCTCCTCGATCAGATAGAGGCAATTATCAAACTCATACGCTCCAAGGGAATCGGCGTATTTTTTGTCACTCAAAATCCCACAGACATTCCAGAAGTGGTGCTGAGCCAGCTGGGACTGAAGATACAGCACGCTTTGCGCGCTTTTACTGCCAAAGATCGAAAGGCCATTAAGGAAGCTGCTGCCAATTATCCACTTACCGAGTTTTACGATGTACCGAGCCTTTTGACCCAGTTAGGTATAGGGGAAGCGCTCGTCACCACATTAAACGAAAAGGGGCACCCTACACCATTGGTTCACACGCTTTTGCGTGCTCCGGAATCGCGTATGGATATCTTGACTGAAGAAGAAATTCGTCAACTAGTCAGCCAATCCTATCTGGCGGGTAAATACAACAGACCCATCGACCGGGAAAGTGCATACGAAATATTGCAACAAAAGATAGAGGAAGCCCAGAGTACTGCCCACCGCAAAGCATTGCTATCGCAACGCGAAAAAGCGGCAAAAGTCGTCAGGCCACGTACCCAAAGTCGAAAAGAAAGAAGCCTTTTAGAAGAAGTGATGGGCAGTTCTCTGGCTCGACAAATTGGCCGGACTGTAGCTCGAGAATTGACTCGAGGTCTACTCGGCGTACTTGGCGTAAGCAGTAGCAGACGCCGTAGCAGGCGAACACGCAAACGCAGTTCGCGCAGATAATTGACCCATTACAAGGCATAGCAGAGCGGTAAGTACTCAATGGCCAGCTTGGCGCTCTTTTAGTGAGATATAATTGCGTTGATACACTTCCCATGGGATGTGCAAATAGGCATTTTCACCAAAGTAAGTGACTATTTGCTCGAAAAGCCTTGGTTCTTTATAACCAGGCAAAGGTTGAATGACTTCCATCTTCTCGTTGAGAAAAACAATTGTGGGGAAGCTCAGCCGACCACGTGTTAGCTCAGCAGCCAAAGCATGGTAACCATTTCTGCCCGAACGCACAAACTCATAAATTTTTCCTTTCCAAACCAACTCGTCCCGAGATTCTGCATTGAGTTTTACCGGATAAAAATGCTCGTTGATATAGTTGCCTAGGAGCGAATCGGAAAAAGTTGTGGCATCCATGCGTTTGCACCAGCCACACCAATCTGTATAGACATCCACAAGCATTTTTTTTGGTTGCTGTGCCATCAGTTCTATGGCTCGATCCCACGACAACCACCGCACTTGTGCCTGTGCTGACCCAGCAAAAAACGCCAAACATGCAGCCATCTGCGACATAACGAGAAGGTTCATTTTACCCATAACACTCCAGTTTTATGGCTCTCAGCCATTCCCCTACCAACAACCCGACTACAAAGACAAATGTACCTTTTGAAAAAAAAAGAATGCATGTATACATGAGTTTGGTCCCTATTTTTAACCCAGTTTAACATCCAGGTTTGAAATTGTGCCAAATTGTTAAAGTATTGTCGCCCAGAGAAAGACTTTGTACTACCCGACCACTAAAAGACGGTGCCCTTACTCCTTTGCCTAATACCATAGGGCTTTCAAACACCCGCGCTTCATCCCAACAATTTGATTCAACCAAGCTGTACAACAACCTACTCCCACCCTCCACCAAGAGGGAAGTAATGCCCATAGTGCCAAGCTGATCTAAAAGCGAAGGCCAGAACCGAGTGCCGAAATCGAGCTGAATAGTCTGTACAGGTAAAGTGCGAAAACATTGGGCTCGCTCGGTAATCACAATAGTAGGCACCTGCCCATCGAACACGTGCAAGTGATGCGGCAAACGCCCCTGGCGATCTAATATGACGCGACGCGGCGAACAGCCAAACCACAAACGCGTAGTAAGTCTGGGATTATCGATCAAGGCCGTGTTGGTCGCTACCATAATGGCATCTACCTCGTGGCGCCAACGGTGTACCAAACGAAAACTCAGCGCATTGCTAATCCATACTTGTCTGTCTAGCAACCCCATAAAGCCATCTTTACTCCGGGCAAACTTTGCGATTACCCACGGCCGCCCCGTAGTTGCCCATTTGTTGCGAAAGCGCACTAGCCACCTTCCCTCAGCCTCCAATACCCCCTGATGTACCTCTACGCCATGCTCCCGAAGTACAGAAAGGCCGCGCCCCCGTACTCCTGGCGTTTGATCTATCGCGCTAACCACAACACTTTTAATTCCTTGATCAAGGATCAAATTAATGCAAGGAGGAGTTTTCCCGTGGATGCAACAAGGCTCCAAACTCACATACAATGTGGATTTGGGGATTAGTGGACGCAAATGCTCAGGGACCGACTGTATAGCTTCCACCTCGGCATGTTGGCCGCCCCAACTTTTGTGAAAGCCTTCTCCAATAATCTCATCATCATACACCAAGAGTGCTCCCACTGGCGGATTAGGCGAGACAAAGCCCTTGCCCAAACGAGCCAGATCGAAACATCGTCGCATGTATCGTACGCTGCATTCCATCATAAGCAAAAAAACAAATTTTACCTCTTTATATTTGGAACAAGCTATCCTTTTCCAGAAATTAGGCGCGCCGCTCTTTCCCAGACAAAGTACACATGGGTCTCCTTTCAGCCCCTAATTTCTTTTTCTCCATTTAATCAGTACTTAGTATATATTTTTAAACCCAATACGGAAATTGTATACATTAATTAATCACCAAAATCAGAGAGAGCGTGTTGTACAAAGTCAAACTCAAAAATTCCGATGACATGGTCATCCTCGACGACCATGTATTTGAATGGCTTACTACAGACCCTCATTTGGTCAAGTTAGACTTAATCAACAACTTGCGTCGTCATTCGAGTGGATGTGCTGTATTCCAAAAAACGTGGAAGCGAGCTGATGGCAGCTACAAAACCGAAACGATTTACCTGCACAAACTAATCGCAGAAAAGTACTTGCGCGACCAGAAGACGGAGGAAAAACGACTGGTGGGAGCCAAAAATGGCAATAAGCTAGATTGCAGATTGGAAAATCTGGAATACCGATCTCGATCGGTAGCCAGCCGAAAACGCAAGACCACTTCTAAAACGGGCTATACCGGTGTGTACCGAGAAGGACGCCGCTTCCGAGCCGTCATTTCAGTTAACGGCCAATCCCTGCATTTGGGCATGTTTGACACAGCCGAAGAGGCAGCACTGGCCTACAACAAAAAATCGAGAGAGCTCTTTGGAGAAGATGGCAAGCTCAACGTTATTATCAAGGAAAACCCAGATGGAACAATTGAAGAGATTAGCTGACTACTCGACATAGTCTACGGTGTTTTGACAACCGCACGAGGTAATCTGTCTTGTGCGGTTTTTCGTTTCTTTGGCCATCATGAAGGTCTTAGTCATCCAAACAGCGTATATCGGAGACGCCATTCTGGCTACATCCCTGCTCGAAAAGCTACATCGCAGAGTGCCCCACGCTCAAATCGACCTGCTGGTGCGCCAGGGCAACGAGGAATTGTTTGAAGATCATCCCTACCTACATCGCCTCTATGTATGGCGCAAGCACAAGCAAAAGTATCGCCACCTCATCCAAATGGGAGTTGCTATACGGCAAGAGCGGTATGATTGGGTATTCAATCTGCAGCGTTTTTTCTCCAGCGGCCTGCTTACGCTGATGAGCATGGCCTCCCAGCGGGTGGGTTTTCGCAAAAATCCTCTTTCCAGCTGGTTTACTCATGCCATGCCACACGCCATCGGCACTCCACAACAACCCATTCACGAAGTAGAGCGCAATTGCAGTTTGGGCGAACCACTTGCCGGGTCAGGCACTTATCGTCCCCGCTTGTACCCTTCCCCACGCCATTTCGCAAAAGTGCCTACTACCAATACGCCCTACGTATGCATTGCACCTACTTCGGTATGGTACACCAAACAATGGCCAGCCACCAAGTGGGTAGAACTAATCAACAACTTACCTCTGGAATGGCAGATAAAGCTATTAGGTGGCCCAGCCGACATACAAGCATGTGAACAAATCAAGACAGCAAGCCTTCACCCCCATGTGCACAACATGGCAGGCAAACTCAGCCTACTGGAAGCAGCCGCGCTGATGCAACGCGCTCAGGTCAATTACGTCAACGATTCGGCACCCTTGCATCTGGCTTCTGCTGTCAATGCACCTGTAGTAGCTATCTTTTGCAGTACAGTGCCGTGGTTTGGGTTTGGCCCGCTATCTGAAAAATCGGCCGTAGTAGAGACCCCACAATCGCTGCGCTGTCGCCCTTGCGGCCTACATGGACGCAGAAGTTGCCCAGAAGGCCATTTCCGCTGTGCTGCCATCGACGTGGAAGCCCTTTTACCCCATGCTATTCAATGGGCATCCCCTAATTGGCCCTATTTCCCTAACTTTTCGGCATAAAGTATGTGCCTATTGCCATCATCACCACAAAAAATCAACCCCATGTATTTCAAATCTGCGCTGTTTGCCTTTGTGCTACTATCCCTATGTGGGCATATGGCTTTTGCCCAACGCGGGCTAAAAAAAGCCAACAAGCAATACGAACTCAAAGCCTTTTCCCTAGCTGCTCAATCTTATAAAAACGTATTGGATCGCAGCCCCAATGTACTAGAGGCTATCTATAAGCTGGCCGATTGCTATCGACATCTCAACCAGATGGAAGAAGCTGCCAAATGGTATGAACGAGCTGTGCAGTTCAAGGAAGTACCACCACCTGTATACCTTCAATACGGGCATGTGCTCAAGGCCTTAGGACAATTTGAGCAAGCACGCAAGTGGTTTCTCAAATACAGCACAGTCGATCCAGTGTGGGCCAACCAAATGGCCGAAAGCTGTCGTTTTGCCATGGAACACATAGATGACCCACCGCGTTTTGAGGTGGTGGCAGAGGCCATCAATTCTACCGAATCGGATTTTGGGCCTTCTTTTTTGAACAGGCAACAAATCGTTTTTGGCTCTGCCCGACAAGACATCAAACCTCAAGGAGTGAACACGCGCGAATGGATTAAGAAAAGCAACTTGTTGTTCCGCGCCCAGCGCGACAGCAGAGGTTTTCTCAGCAACGTAGCCATTTACCACCGAGACCCAGCATCTCACTTCAACGAAGGTCCTGTAGCTTTTTCTCCGGACGGGCGCACCGTAGTGATTACGAAAAACAACTTCGTCAATGGCACGCGACAAATTCCTTCGGCAGGCTTAGAACTTTCGCTCTTTATCGCCACGGTCGCTGCCGACGGCACGTGGACAGGCATGCATCCCTTTCCCCACAACATGGCGGGATATTCTACTGGCTTTGCCGCTTTCTCTGAAGACGGCCAGATGCTGTACTTCGCCTCAGACCGCCCAGGTGGCTTTGGTGGGTTCGACTTGTACGTCAGCGTACGTCAAGGAAATAGTTGGTCGGCTCCTGAAAATCTCGGTCCAGTAGTCAATTCACCGGGTCACGAACTCACGCCTTACGTCGTAGGCAACACGCTGTATTTTGCCTCTGACTGGCATGCCGGTTTTGGAGGCTTTGACCTATTCAAATCCGAACGTACCACACGAGGCTTTACCACACTGATCAATCTGGGGCCTGGTGTCAATTCTACTTACGACGACTACAGCTTGACCTTTGATCCGGTGCTCAATATTGGCTATTTGTGTTCGAATCGTCCCGGTGGTCAAGGCTTGGAAGACATCTATCGGGTAAGCCAAGCTGGATCGCTTTTCACTTTTCGCGTGCTAGATGCGGCCACGCGCACGCCTATTGCCAATGCTACGATTGACTTTGGCAACTGTGGTCAGCAACGATATCACACCGATGCCAATGGTATGTACAGCTTTCAACTTGTCGAACCGATACAATGCAAGGTGATCGTCCAAAAAGAAGGCTATGTCCCAGCTACTCTTAACTTCACCAGCAGCATTCCAAATAGTGATCGCATTATAGAAATACTACTAACCAATGCTAAAAATCTATATACCGGCCGCGTGGTAGATGCGCAAAGTACTCAACCACTTGGAGGCGTACACATTCGGGCTACCCACATTCGCAGCCAGCAATTTCAAGAAGTAATTAGCCAATCCGATGGTTCCTATCAGTTGGCCTTGCAACCCAACGCCTCTTACTTGATCCGCTATTCCATGGTCGGGTACCGAGAAATAAACCGTACAGTGCACACTGGTGACGGCACCGATAAATCGATCTTGGGCATTGTTTCACTACCACCCGTCACCACCCCACTAACCAACACATCGCCCTCCACATCCACCGCCCAACCAGCAGCACCTTCTGGAGGCTGGGCAATCCAATTGGCTGCTGTACGTGCCTATAAACAACCCGACTTAAGCCCCTTTCAGAAAAAGTTGGGCACACTGGGACCTATTTACGTCATGGAAGAGAAAGGTATGAAAAAGGTGCGCTTGGGGCCCTTCGAGCTCCGGCAAGATGCTGAAGCAGCCTTGGCGATCGTCAAGGCCCGAGGCTTTCGAAAAGCATTTATCGTAGCCCAAAGCCCACAGCTTAATACATTGCCTCCTGCCGCATCTCCTTCCGCTTCACCAGGCCGCATAGCTAATCCTGGTGTGGGGCCGTACAAAGTACAAGTAGGTGCATTCAGCTCGATGCGCTTTTTTGACGAATCCAAGTTGCTTGATTTAGGCGTGATTGAAAAGCGAGCTAAAGGGCAGCTCACCGTCGTACTGCTCTCCGGCTTCGACAGCTTGGAAGATGCACGTGCTGCAGCGCGAGTAGCTGAGAAAAGGGGATTCAAAGGCGCATTTGTCGTACAAGAAGTGAATGGCCAGTTGGTAAAAGTGCGATAATACACCCTACTGCCATCATGCTAAACAATGCCACGGCGATGTATTTCTTTGACTACTAAGCTCAGTTCTCGGCTCATGTCGCCCGTCACACTTGCATTTTCCTGGGCTCTGCGAATGAGATAAGGGATCACATCGCGCACAGCGCCATACGGCACATATTTGGCCACGTTAAAACCTGCCTTGGCCAAATTAAAGGTGATGTGATCGCTCATGCCATAGAGTTGGCAAAAGTTCAGATGTGGGTGGCGACGTGGTAAATTGCGCCGAGCGATGAGCTCAGCTTGGAGCAGTGCACTTTTGGCATTGTGTGAAGCATTGACACTAGCAATTTCTTCATAGTGCTCCACACAATAAGCAATGCCCATGTCGTATGCCTTATCAGTAGCCTCCTTGTTGGGGTGAATCGGATCGGCATATCCCATTTTTCGGGCACGTGCACGTTCTTTTTCCATGTAAGCGCCACGCACGAGCTTGGCACCAAGCATCCATCCTTCGCGTTGGGCACGTTCGTGCGAGGCTATCAAGAACTCCAAGCGATCACGGCGGTACATCTGATAAGTATTGTACACCACTACCCGCTCTTTATTATAGCGTCCCATCATTTCGTGCACCAACTCATCGATAGGGTCTTGTATCCAACTTTCTTCCGCATCGATAAAAACTTTCACACCCAAACGCGCCGCTGCATGACAAATGGAATCAACGCGCTTACGCACGTTTTCCCATTCCTGTTGTTCAGCAGCTGTAAGTTCCTTGCCAGCCTGCATATTAGCCAGTAGCTCAAAACGCCCCATTCCCGTGATTTTAGTACTGATCACGGGTACACTTTTCTGCCTGGCGGCAAACTCCAGGGCACGCAAATTTTCATTCATTGTATGGTTAAAATCAGCTTCGCTGGTTTTACCCTCAACGCCATAATCCAATACGGAAAAAATACCATACTGCCACAACTTCTCAATAGTAGGCACGCATTCCAACAAAGTACGCCCTCCTACAAACTGTGGGAAAATGGTGCGCAAGATGAACTGCTCGATCAGCGGCAAGTGCATCTTGATGCCCCACATAGCCAAAGCGGATCCGAGCTTGACCAACCAAGGATAATTCATCAGGCGAAACAAATAGTACACCTTTCGCAACTCAGCATCACTTCGCGACTCAAAAGCTATAGAGGTATCGCTAAAGTCCACTATAGGCTGTGTAGTTGTGGCATACACTTTCTTGATCAGGGCGTCGAGTTTTTGTAGCCATACGGGTACGGGCTTACCTATTCGATTCATGCTAATAAGTTTGGTTCTATTTGACTTGGGCACTTCTCATTGCGCCAATGGCTCAATGCGATGGTGTGCTCGCCAGATATTCCACGATTGCTCAGCTTGCAAGTACAACATTTCCAATCCATTTTTCACATGCGCCCCCCTTTGTTGAGCTTCTGCCAAAAGTCGGGTTTTTTCCGGATTATATACCAAGTCAAAAATCATATGCGAACAACCAATGGCCTCCATAGGCAACGATGGGATGGTCGTTACATGAGGGGCCATACCCAACGGCGTGGTATTCACGATCAGCTGGACGCGCTGAAGCAGAGCAGGAGTGAGCTCCTCATAGATCAGCTCACCCCGAGTGGCACTGCGCGACACCATCCGGTACGAGATGCGTAGCTGGCGCAGCACAAAGCTTACTGCCTTAGCAGCACCTCCTGTACCCAGTATCAAAGCCTGGATTTGATCAAAGTCCGACTCTGACACTCCCAACTCGTGCAACCACGCACATAAGGAGCGCTCAAAGCCTATCACATCGGTGTTGTAGGCCCATAGCTGCCCCGAAGAGTCGACGACCAATGTATTGGCAGCCCCCAAAGACTCCACAGCAGGTTCACCTGCTTGCGCAAATGCCAACACTTGCTCTTTATAAGGAATCGTCACATTAAGGCCCCGCAAGTGAGCATGTTGCGCCAATAGATCGGGCAAAGCTTCTATAGTCGGAATGGGAAACAACTCATAGCGGCAGTGGTGGAATCCCTCGCGAGCAAACTTCTCCGAAAAATACCGGCCCGAAAATGAATGTCCTAACGGATAACCAATGAGGCCAAATAGATGCTTCACTTCATGTGTGTCCATCAGGGAGATGTTTTCGGCTGTGCACTCCAGCGCTCAAACAGCCACACCAATGCAAAACCCAAGGCCATACACACCAACACACCCCACAGCTGGGGATCGCCTTCGTAATGAGTAGGCCATATGCTGCGTTCAAGCAAAGGTACCCGCTCTCCTTTGCTATTGACGTGCCAGGAAAGCACCTCCTTCCACGGCCAAAGCTTATTGAGCGAGCCGAGCATAAAGCCCGTCAACACAGCCATAGTCGTATCGTGGTAGTGACGGAATAGCCATGTCAGCACTCGAGAAAAACTGAACAACCCCACCAAGGCGCCAGCAGCAAAAAACGACAATATGCGCAAGCTTTCAGGATCAAATGCCGACAAGGCTTGTTTGACTGCCGGAATGATAGTAGTATACATGCCGAGCAACAACAGCATAAAGCTGCCACTGATGCCAGGCAACATCAAAGCCGAAATAGCGATAGCACCACACAGAAAAATAAATCCCTCCGAGGCTATCCCCTGCGCAGGTGTCGCTATGGTGATGTAAAATGAAACAGCTGCACCGAAGCCCAACCCCACAAATTGGGCGATTGTCCAGCGCGACACGTATCGGGCTACAGGTCGTACAGAGGCAAGAATGAGGCCAAAGAAAAATGCCCACAGTAAAAGGGGATAACGCTCCAAAACGTGCGTCACGCCAAATACACCTATTGTCATACCTGCTGCCATGCCCAATAGCAAGTACAATAAAAAAGGCCCGTTGATATGCTGCCAAGCCGCTTGCCACTGGCGCTTGTGCAGGTACTGAAACAACTGCGCATCGAATGACTTGATAGAAAGAATCAGCTGTTCATATACGCCGGTAATAAAAGCAATGGTACCGCCTGATACGCCTGGTACCACCTCAGCTATTCCCATTGCCATGCCGCGCCATATCAATCCAAGAGTACGTACAGATGTTTTGTCTTTCATGTGCACAATGATACGGAAGGCCTGCAAAGCATCAATTGTGTTTGCGCAAAATATGCGTGGCATGTTCAGCACTGTCTTGGGCTGAGGGCAGTGGAGGTACGGCTTCCACCTTCCAGCCCAAATTGGGCGAACCCGCCTCTAACCAGGCCGTATACCACAAATCACCTACTGCTTTGATAGCACGTCGCATCTGGCGTGCAACCATGCCATTCAAAGCTTCGTGATAGGCTTGCGCAAAGGTAGTACAGCGCACTCGTATAGCTTGCCCGTTGCGCAACTCCGTACACCATACTCGATCCGATGGCAGGGAATCGCGCACGCGGCGCTCAATCTCGAGCACAGTATTTACCAGTTGATGGCTATCCAACACCAATGACCAAAAATAGGCTAAAGGATCTAGTACCAGTCTGGCCTGCCCCGTAAACAGGTCGTATTGCTCTTCGGCAAAGAGTTCAGGCAAACGCGACTCCCAAAAGGCGTGAATGCCTTCTTGCCCTGTAAGTTGGCCATTGTAGTTTTCAGTAGTATGTAAAGGCACACACGCATCGGCAAGATAGTGGCCCAGATCAGCAGCATACCGAAGAATGCGCCTTTCGTCCTTTTGAGCGAAAGCGGCAACGAGTTTTCGATAAGTATCTTCAAGTGCCCAAGGCAATATGCCATAAGGCGTGAGGTGATCTTCTACCCAAGCTTCTTGCACCTGAATGGGAACATCGAGGCTGTCGAGCCAATGCTGTAGGCTGTCTGCAGGCAACACCCAACGAGCTTCGTAGTATTGGGGCAACACCCAATGAACAAACTTTTGGCGCCAAGGCTTTTGCGCAAGTGCCATAAAACTCGAATCGGGCAACAGCAACAGAAAGGAATCTTGGTAAGGTCCAAAAGTGCCTGGGGGCACCAGCTGAAGCGTATCGCCCAAAGGAGTGCGCACGTACCAACTGGAAAACTTGAACAAAGCATCAGTGCGAGCACGGGGTATCATCTCGAATGGCCAAGAGCCAAAGTGATCCAAATCGATATAATGGCGTACTGCTTCGTGAGGTGTGGCATGCCGACGCACATCGGGATCTACTGCATGCTCAGTGACGTATTCCAGGTGCTTTTTAAAAAAGCCAATCAGCGGTGTGGGCAAGGTAAACACAGCTTGCCGATTGATGAGGCGATGGCCAAAGAAACCCCAAGGTACTACACTAACGGCTATCAGCAGTATGGCGGCTACTCGACTGCGTGACTTGTTGCGGCTGTGTGAAGAAAAAATCATATGCCCAGAGAATTTTTTTGATCAGGCGATGTTGCACAATCATAAAATCGCCTGGTGGCTGCACATCGGCAAAGTATTTATCCACTACGGGCAAATCGCGATCAGACACGTACTGCTCTAATGGCCAAAGTGTGACGACTTTTTCTTCGCCGGCAGTGCGCACAGTGATGCGAGCAAACGGCAAAATTTGCCGCACGCTGTCGCGCCCTGGCCAGTCATTCTGATAACTCTGGCCATATACCTGACGAAAGCCCGACAAAAACACCTGAATTTCACCTGGATCGGGAGGTGTGGACTTTCGAGCTGTAGTTACCGACAGCGGCTCGACGGTCCATTGCTGGCCTATGCGCTTCAGCTCAAAGGACTTGTTGCGCAACTTCGGGTAATCAATCGACACGTAAGTGATGCGGGCAGGATCAATGGAAAGAACAGTCTTATCGCGCCACCGATCAATTCTAAAGATGTTGTAGCGCCCGCGCACGCTACCCGATACCGTAGGTAGCTCCATGACATAAGGCTGTTCAGCGCCTTCCATAATCATGTAGGTGCCGCGTTCATCGGGGGGTGCGCCACCTACGTAATAGCTCTTCATCAGTTGGCCTTTTCGATCAAAGATTTGCACCTTGATACTACGCGTGGCTAGATCCTTGACAATGTGATCTAATGCGGCGCGTGGCGGGATGTATTTGACGCGAAGGCCACTAATGGCTTCCAATAAGTTATCTACCACATTGGGATTGGCTTTGTACTCGTCATTGACATACCAGGCTTGCCCTTTTCGCTGAAGCGTCACGATAGCTCCATCAGTTTTGCGCACCATGAATATCTTGCCAATGGCATCGGTGTGCTCGATGCGGAAATCGCGATCCCAATTTTGCCTTTTCTTGCGCGCACTCCACGGGCCACATTGGTAAAACCAAGTAAGCAATGCCAAGATTAGTGCAAGCGCAAGGAGTATACTCAGGTTTTTCGGCATAATGCTCATTTTTAGCACGCTAACAAAAAGCTATACAGGTTGACGTATAGCGTATTTTCTACGGCGCCACCAATTCCACACTACGCCAAGAAGGATGAGGAAAGCCAAAGGCAAGACCAAGTTGATCAATTGCCATTTGAGCTTTTCCTCTTGTGTGCGCACGGTGTCCAGCAAGCGAAGTTTCACATCTTTGGCGCGTGCAGCTATGACGCCATCGGGGTCCTGCAAATATTCGATGGCATTGAGCAAAAAATCCCGATTAGCAAATTGATAGCGCATAAAGCGATTGTAGCCCAAAGGCATGATGGTGCCATCGAGGTTGACGGGGTTGCGTGCAATATCTCCATCAGAGACAACCAGCATGCGCGTGTACTCGCTCCGCGCCTTGAAGGGCTTGCCAATCTTTTCCAATCCTGCTAGCATCTTTTCCGTCACACGATGTTCGTACAAGGAAGGGAATTCGCCCTCGAGCAACATAGCTACTGGATAGGGGCCTTTGCTAAATTTTTCCGGGTCAGGCTCATAGTGCAAGATGTCGAAGTTGAGGCGCACAGGCGAATATTGTACCCGACTATAGGGCGAAGAATGTAGCAATACGGTGCGCGTTACAGGTGTTTTGATGCGCACGGTTGTGTCTATCGTGCTGGGAAATTCCAAATAGATGCCATCGAGACCCTTAGTAATGGGATGGGCCAAGTCTGGGGTGACGACGGGAAAGTAGTACCACTTAAACATATCGATTTGTGGCTGCCCACCTTGCATGCCCACTACCTGTGGAATTAGCCCGCATTGGAGGTCTAATAGCAAGTTGGGCTCAATCCGGATGCCGTATTTGAACAATAAGTCTTCCAGATTGAGCGGATAGTCCAAAGGTACAAAGGCGTCGCGGCCGCGCAAGCTATCGAGTGCTGCATTGAGGCGATCGATCAACCAGATGACTTTGCCCCCTCGCATCACGTATTGGTCGATCTTGAACTTGTCTTTTTCACTAAAAGGCGATGTGGGGCGCGCCACGATCAGCACGGCCACCTCTTCGGGAATATAAGCCGCACTGTCGAGCACAAAGGTGCCCACGTTGTAATACTGGCCCAAGTGATTGACCAAATCTTTGCGCTCCAAGTTATTGAGCTCACCATGCCCTACTGTAAAGGCGATGTAAGGCTTGGTGCCCTTCATCAACTTCGAGATTGCATTGGCAAATTTGTATTCCAGCAGGGCTATGGAGTTGTTGAGTACCACATGTGGGTTCTGCATGCCCTGCTGCTCGAGCAAGTTGACATAGGCTTCCCGTCCTTTGTAGTAAACAATAGCCCAAGGATAAATCAACTTCTCTTCGGTGCCTTCGGCATCTTTTAGGCGCAAGGTAGTCGGGTTAATGCCCAACTCACTCAGCTCTTTTCTGCGCTTGTTGCGCTGTGCTACACTTCCTTCATTGGGATCTTCAAACTCAAACTCAATCCATGGAGAATAGCTGCGAAAATCTTGCAGCAACTCTTGAGTGGCACGTTGCAACCGCTTGAAGCCCGCGGGAAATTCCCCTTCCAACAAAATGCGCACATAAGCCACATCATCTATGCTGTGCAGCAGCTCCTTAGTGGGTTTTGTCAACGTAAAGCGCTTTTCCTCCGTAAGGTCAAACTGCGTAAAAAAAGCATTGCTCAATATGTTGAGCAAGACAAGTACCATAGTGAACAAACTCAGTTGCACCCATGACAGCGTACGTCTCGACCACTTTTTATTCATCATCCCTAAAATTCGGTATTGTCACTTAAGCACTCCTTACCAGCGCCTTTTGTCCAAGGCAATAAGTGTAGCAGCCAAAAAGAACGCAGCAATAGAAAGAAAGTACAACAAGTCACGCGTATCGAGCAATCCACGACTCACACTGGCATAGTGGTATTCCATGCCCAGCATTTCCACTAAGCTATCCCACTTGCCTACAAACACAGGCAACCGGCTCAGAAAGTCGAACCCCCAGTGAATTAAAAAGCAAAGGAAGACGGAAAGAATAAAAGCCACGATCTGATTTTGCGAAAGTGCAGAAGCAAAAATGCCTATGGCACTAAAGGCAGCCGCCAAAAACACCAAGCCTATATAGCTGCCCAACACAGCTCCCGAATCGATATTGCCCTTAGGCGATCCCAATTCCCACACTGTGTAGTAATACAGCACCGTGGGTAACAGGGAAAATAGCACTAAAACCAAGGTAGCCAAATACTTGCCCAATACAATTTGCAGATCAGTCAACGGCCGAGTGACTAACAGCTCAAAGGTGCCACTTTGCTGCTCTTCGGCAAACATGCGCATCGTAATGGCCGGAATGAGTAACATAAATACAATAGGTGCCAAATCGAACAACTGATTGAGCGTAGCATACTGATAGTTGAGCAAGCTGGTGTCGGGAAACACCCATACGACTAGGCCCATGATTGTCAAAAACACACCAATGACGATATAACCTATCAAGGAGCTGAAAAAGGCGGATAGTTCCTTTTGGAAAATGCTACTCATAGCTTCACTTTTCAACCAACGCATATTAGGATTAGGCGTACCTCAATGAGGTAGCGTTTCCTTACCGTTTATTTTATAGATCTTGCCGTCTTTCATGACAAAGCTCATCTGCATCAACAAGTCGATTTGTTCGAGCGGATCGCCCTTTACAGCTACGATATCGGCCAGTTTGCCTTCGGCAATAGATCCCAGATGCTGTGTTTGCCCCAACAATGTGGCTGCGTGTAGTGTAGCAGCGCGAATGGCTTCCATAGGTGGCATGCCTGCTTCGACCATATACGCAAATTCGCGCGCATTCTGACCATGTGGCGATACGCCTGAATCAGTACCAAAGGCAATCTTTACTCCTGCTCGGTATGCTTTGGCAAAAGTTTGTTGTATCTGGGGGCCTATAGCTAACGCCTTGGGCACCACTGGGGCGGGGAAATAGCCCGGGGTTTTTGCTTTTTCGGCCACAAACTTGCCAGCCGAGATTGTAGGTACGTACCACGTGCCGTGTTTTTTCATCAGCTCGATGAGCTCATCGTCCATCAAGGTGCCGTGCTCTATGGAAGTGACGCCAGCCAAAATAGCCCGCTTCATCCCCTCCTTGCCATGGGCATGAGCAGCTACATGCATGCCATAGTCGTGAGCCGTCTCGATAATAGCTTTCAGCTCTTCTGTGGTAAACTGCGGTCCTTGACCGTCTTTGGCTACCGACAACACGCCACCAGTAGCGGTAATCTTGATTAGGTCTGCACCATTTTTATAGCGTTGGCGCACTGCCTTACGCGCCTCATCCGGTCCATTTACTACCCCTTCTTTAGGCCCAGGATCGCCCATCAAGTCGCGCCGCACGCCATTAGTAGGATCGGCATGGCCTCCGGTGCTGGCAATAGATTTTTCAGCTGTAAAAATGCGCGGGCCAACTGCTTTTCCAGCATTAATGGCGTTTCGCAAAGCCACATTAACTCCCCTACCTCCCAAATCTCGCACCACTGTAAAGCCAGCCAAGAGCGTGCGCCGGGCATAGACAGCCGCATCGTAAGCCACATCTGCCTCGTTTTTGCGAAAGCGTTCTTCGTAGGCTTTGGGATTGGACTGGTGCTCGATGTGCACGTGCATATCCATCAGGCCTGGCATGACGGTGTGCTCCGTTAGATCGATCAGGCGAGCATCTGCAGGCGGCTGTACGTACCCATCTTGTACTGATGCAATTCGATTGCCCGAAACAATCACAGTCTGGCGGGCATGCACTTGGCCGCGTTCCGTATCGATTAGCTTACCGCAATGGAGATAAATCTGAGGCTGTGCAAAGGTCCAAAAAGGAGGGGCCAACAGCAGCGCTATCAGCAATTTTTTCATGGCATTTGTTTTTCGTAAAACAATCGGGTGAAACAAAGGGGCGGCAAATTCGCAACTCATGGGCGGATGCACAACAAAAGCCACTTAAAAAATAGCCGCTACTTAGTTCAATTTTGCTTTCGCTTCGTGTATCAATTGCTGATGTATACGCGCTACTTGTTCAGGTAGTGGGTGGGTACCGTCATTGACGATGAGATAGTCGGCCTGTCCTGCTTTCACGCCTTCGGGCCACTGCGCTTTCATGCGGGCCCGCACTTGTGCTTCACTCACACCGTCGCGAGCCATAACGCGCTGAAGGCGCACGGGCTCTGGCGCCACTACCACGATAATCTTGTCGAGTAGTTGATAAGCGCCACTTTCGAACAACAGCGCAGCCTCCTCAATGGCATAAGGATGGCCTATCGCCTCTTGGCGCGTGAACCAAGCCTGCAAATCGCGATGAACTACTGGATGAACGATCTCATTGAGCTGCCTCAGCAAGTCCGAATTGTTGAAAACGCGTTGGGCGATCCATGCGCTGTTGAGCGAACCATCGGGCAAATAGGCCTGTGGCCCCAAAAGCTCGAGAATGGCTTGCTGCACAGATTCATCTTCTACCATCAGCGCTTTGGCTCGGGCATCTGCGTAGTACACGGGCACCATCATCGACTCGAAGATGCGACAAACGGTGGTCTTCCCACTGCCTATATTTCCCGTAACGCCTACTCGTAACATACGGTCATTTTACTTTGCCTAATCGGCATTATTGTCAAAATACACAGCTACCAGCTCAAATAGCTTGTCGTTTGTCGTACTAGCCTGATGATCAAGCACGCGTGCCTCGAATTGGGTTGCATGGTGCTGGGCCGCTTTTTTATCGGGATACATTTCGCCAAGAAATACGACAAACCCACCTGGAAAATTGCCTTGCAAGCATCCTGTCCACAAAAGACTGGCCATCTGACCTTCACTTTCCCAAAAGCTCAGTTGTTGCAGGGCTTCATCGTAAGTATCAAACCAGTCATCTACTACTAACCACACAGGGCCCACCACGTTGGCAAAACGCGCACAATCCGTAAAAGAGATTTTGTCCCAATTATTTAAAAATATTGCTTGTGGGCGGCTAGCGGGCTTTTGCACAGCAGGTGTGGCTATTTCACCACCAGTAGTAGTGCGGACGGACACAACTTCTTCTACCAGCGGTTGCGCCCCTACTATGGGTGAATCGATGAGGTAGTCCAGAGGTTCTGGTGGCTCTTCAAGCTGCTCGAGTTGCTTGAGTTCAGCACGCGTAGCCCGCCGTTCTGGCTTGTGGACAATAGTCTTATTCATAATCAGGCCGATGCCCAACACAGCAAAAAGGGTAATACCTATTTGCTTGATGTAACTACGCTTAAAACGCAAATAGGAGCGGGAATTTCTTTTCCAAGGCCACCACTGCCACAATCGTTGATTAAACTGATTAAGTAGGAGGTACCATTTAACTACCTGCCCACTAGGTGCTTTCATGACAGATTGACTAATAGCAGGCGTTTGTCTGCGCGGCAAGAAAAACAAACGAATTTGCCCTGAGTGGGTCACTTCCAACAAACCTACTCCTTGGCGCACTGCCTGCGTGCGCAGCTCTACAAAATAGGGGTCTGAAGTGCCATCAAAAACATCTTCTCCAAAGGCGATCCAATGTTCGTCGGCATCGTACCGCTTAAACTGTTCAATGGCATAGATGTATCGGTAGCGCGAACGATGGCGCATGATCAAGACAAACAATAAAGTAAGTAAGCCTATTTCTACACTCACTATCAACAAACTGAATCCCCATCCCCATTGGTCAAACGGCAATATGTTAATGGCATAGCTCAAAGCCAATACAGCAAGTGCCGTCATCGAAGCTGTAGCCAGTCCATCCCACAGCAGCAAATTGCGCTGAAAGCGATAGCGCAACTCTCCCGCTGTCTCTCGCGAGGTAGCTTCAAAAGTAGCTACGAACTGCCGGCCGTCTTTTCGTTGGAAACGGATTTCTCCATCCACAATAATATCACCAGGCAACATCTGATCAAGACGCGCCACCAATCCCGGATCGCGCAAAACTGCTTCTTCACCCTTGCTCAAATCGAGTTCATTAGCGTAAAACTGGAGATAATGCCGCTTGAGGAAACCCAAAGCGAGTTGCTTGATGCGCTGCTCGGTCAATAGATCTTGTTGGGTTGGAAAAGATGCATCTTGTTTCATAGTTGTGTAGCTCAAATACCGTTAGAATAGCACTCAGACGTGCTAGCAAGTATGCAAATCAAAGGTCGCACAAATCTGGCAATTGCCTTCAAGCCTGCTGCATCGCCTCCCACAATTGGACAACCTCCATGGCCTGGGCCACGTCATGAACGCGCAAAATAGAAGCGCCTTGCTGTAGCGCTACCATGTGTAAGGCTGTAGTTCCATTAAGTGCCTCCCGAGGGGACACACCCAACACCTGACAAATCATGCGCTTGCGGCTCAAACCCACCAATACCGGACAACCCAATATTCGCAACGCCGCTAAGTTTTTGAGCAACTGGTAATTGTGCACAATTGTTTTGCCAAAGCCAAATCCAGGATCCACGATTACATCGCGCACGCCCAAAGCGCGCAGATGGCCCAAATGCCCAATGAGGAAGTCCAAGATTTCCACGACCACGTCTTCGTACTGCGGCTGACGTTGCATATCAGCAGGTGTGCCCTGCATGTGCATGAGCACATAAGGCACTCCCAACTCAGCTACCGTAGGTAGCAAATCTTCATCAAAGCGACCAGCCGAAATATCATTCACAATGTGCACACCTGCCTCCACTGCCGCACGTGCTACCCGTGCACGTACTGTATCAATAGAGAAGATAGCCTGTGGGAACGCCGCAACGACAGCTTCCACTATTGGCATCACACGCCGCAACTCCTCATCGGCTGAGATGAGGGTGGCTCCTGGGCGCGACGACATGCCACCTATGTCGATGATAGTCGCCCCCTCTTCGAGCATCTGCTCTACCCGCCACATTGCGCCATCCTTGTCCACAAATCGGCCCCCATCGTAAAAACTATCAGGTGTTGTATTGAGAATACCCATCACAAGTGGTCGGCTCAAGTCCAACAATCGTCCCTTGCAGTTAAGCGTGGTGGCAGTATGTAGGTGCATTGCTGTGCAGATTAAAATCAAGAAACTCCTATTGCACTTGTACACGGCAGCAAATACTTATATGGGACTGAATGTTCGGCATACGCCCTTAGTTCCATTCCGTCTCTATAATCGCTCAGCCAACATAATGGCCACAAAGGTAGTATCTACACAAGCATTTATTTCTCAACCCACATTTTGTGAATCGCTATATTTGTCTTTTGGCAAAAAACACTCAATGCCATGTGTACAGTCATTCGCATAATCTCGAAATGTTTGTTGTTCCTCATAGGTATTAGTACTACGGGCTGCTATAGCTTCAAAGGCACCAGCATCTCACCAGATGTAAATACTTTCTACGTGGCTCCCTTCGACAATATAGCCCCCGACGCACCTCCCACTCTACCCATTACATTTTCTGAAGCACTGCGAGAAAAAATTCTCAATGAATCGCGCTTGATCTTCGACGATGAGCAACCTGATGTGGAATTTATAGGTACCATTACCACCTGGCGCGTCAGCTCAGAAGCTCCCCAACCTGGGGAGCTAGTTGCCTTCAACCGCCTGACCATCGGCGTCCGCGTCGAATATATCAACCACCGAAATGAGGCTGAAAATTGGAAAAGCAACTTTAGCTATTTTGCCGATTACAGCGCCGATCAGAACCTATTAGACGTCCAAGACCAACTTATTGAAGCCATCAATGAGGAATTGGTCAATCAAATTTTCAACAAGGCCTTTACCAACTGGTAAACAGATCAGACATATGGTGAACGAACAAATGGTCGTGCCGAACACCTACTATAGCTGGAGATACAGACAATTTTTTCACCAAAAACACACCCATGAAGCATGTTGACTTGCCTTATATACTCAAATCTGGACTGATCCATCTGTATGCATTGGGGTTAGCTAGCCCGAAAGAGCGCCAACAGGTATTGCAATGGCAAGCTCAGTTTCCCGAACTGCGCGAACTGATAGCTCAACTGCAACACAGCCTGCGACATAAAGACGTGACCAAAGAAGAGGCCAATCCACCATCCTCTATGGCTGTACCCTAACACATTGGATTAGGGGCACTTCACATGCTCGCTTTTTGAGCCCGATAGGCCTCTATGCGTTCACGTGCGGTAGTGAATCCTATAAGGTGTTTTGTCAGGCTAATCCATAAAGGACTCACCAATAAGGACAGCGAAATGACGGCCAAAGTCATTTGGTAGCCATATTCGCTCAATGCACCAATAGAATAACCCGTAGCCGCTAACAAGAAAGACAATTCGCCAATTTCAGCCAACAATGCCCCGCCGTATAGCGCTTCGGTCCATCCACAACCCGACCATTTTAGAATTAGCGCATTTACCAAGTGATTGGTTACCAAAACCAACACCAACATGGCGCCTACCATAGTGGCATGTTCCGAAAGAAAATTCAAGTTTAACTGCATGCCCACATACACAAAGAACAACGCCACAAAGAGCACGCGAAACGATTCGAGGCTATCGTGTAACCAGCGAGTATGCCGATCGGAGTGAATCATGAGACCTGCTAAGAAAGCGCCCAAAGCAGCTGACAGATTGAACGCAGAAGTGACAAAGGCAAAGCCAAAACACAAAATCAGCGCTGCAAACACCTGGAGTTCGTGGTCCTCCTCAAAATAGTCGGTATAAGGCAAACGAACATGGCGCTTGCGCAAAAGCCAAATAAAGAAAGCCAACACCAACACTCCGCCTATGGTCTGACGCATCAAGTCCTCGGGATGTGGCGGCTCGCCACCCAAATAACTGACGATAAGTAACATGGGCACTACCATCACGTCTTGCATCAGCAAGATCGATACCACTTTGCGCCCTAACCGCCGTTTGATCTCGCCGTTGTCTTGTAACAGCTTGATCACTACGGCCGAGCTGCTCAAGCTAATGATAAATCCCAACATGATAATTCGGCTCCACGCCCAACCTAAAGGTGTGCCTACCATAGCCACCAAACCTACCGACAAGAGTATCTGCCCTAAAGTGCCCAATACAGCAATACGCCACTGTTGCACCAAGTCGGGCAAGTTCGTCTCCATTCCAATAAAGAACAGTAGCAGCACAATGCCCACATCGCCCAACAGCGCAATTTGGTCGGGATTGGTAAACAACCCCAATCCCTGCTCACCCAACAATACGCCAGCCAGAATATAGGCTAGTAAAAAGGGCTGCTTCAGCTTGCGCAAAACAAACCCCAAGGCCAACACCGCTACGGAAAAAATTGCTACACTTGGGATAATCGGATTAAAATGGATATTAGCCAAAAGGAGAAACGCTAAATTGAGTTGCATGGTTTATCGTAACTTTTCGAACTGGATGAGCACAACAACAAACAAGCCATGTGTGATACTATTGCCATTCTGTCTGATCGAACTGCTGATGGCTCCATACTCTTTGCCAAAAACTCCGACCGAGAGCCCAATGAGGCACAAGCCATAGTAGCTATTCCCGCCCAAAGATGGTCATCCAACACTCTTCTTGCTTGTACGTACATCAGCATTCCCCAAGCCTCACAAACTTACGCCGTTGTGCTTAGCAAGCCTTTCCACATGTGGGGTGCCGAAATGGGCGTCAACGAGCATGGGCTGGTCATTGGCAATGAAGCCGTTTTCACAAAAGTGGCTTTCTCCAAATGCAATGATGGCCTCACCGGTATGGACCTATTGCGCCTGGCCTTGGAGCGATGCCGTACAGCCCAAGCCGCAGTCCATACTATTACGACTTTGCTACAAGCATACGGTCAAGATAGTTGTAGTGGTTACAAAAATCTCAATTTTTACTACCACAATAGCTTTCTTATCGCCGACCGGCAAGAAGTATGGCTACTTGAAACAGTGGATCGCTACTGGGCTGCCCGCCGATTTGAGCGAGGCATAGTCACCATCAGCAATGGCCTCACGATTGGTACCGAATTCGACCTCATAGCACCTGGCACGCAAGCTTTCGCCCAAAAACAAGGGTGGTGGCGCCCCGCTCGGCCGTTTCACTTTGCCCAAGTATTTAGCGATCGCTTTTACACGCACATGAGTAGCTGCCGCACTCGCCAACAACTCACCACTTCTACTATGGACCGGCACGGTATCGAGCCCTTACAGCTCATGCACTTGCTCCGCCAGCACAACTTACCTCAGATGAGCTTCACCCCTGCTCGAGCTAATACAACTTCCATCTGCATGCATGCCACTGGACCATGGAATCCCAGTAGCACTACGAGCTCTATGATTGTAGCCATCCCACCTCAAGGTAGGCCACATATCTGGCTGACAGGAACGTCCTACCCATGTACTAGTGCCTTCAAACCTTTTCGCATAGATGACCCCTTGCTACTACCTCAACACCGATGGAACCAACCCACAGCGCTGCCCGATGCATCCTTGTGGTGGCAAAATGAGCTGATGAGCCGTGCCCTGGCTCCCTATTACCGCGAGTTCAGGCCACAGCTGCGTGCCCAGCTCGATGAAATCGAGTGTTCAGCCCTTTCTTTTGCGTGGGATGCTCCTGCATCGAGCCAGGTCGCACAGAGTGAGCAGCTATTGGATCAACATTTTCAACTCATCGCCCAATGGCAGGCCAAGCTCGGCTCTTTGCCGAAAAGCGCTATATGGAAAACGCCGGTATATGCTCTAAGCCAGTGGTGGTATCAGCGCCAGCTCAAGAGTTAACACATGCAGCTAGTTAATCTCCTTTTTTGGGCGGAACAAAGGACATTGCCCGCTCAGCCATGGCAGTAATCGTCAACGAAGGGTTGACGCCAGGATTGGCCGAGACAGCTGAACCATCTACTACCCACATGTTTTGATAGCCAAATACGCGATGTGCCGTATCTATGACGCCTTCTTCTGGCTTGCGCCCCATCACAGCACCGCCGAGAATGTGCGCGGTGGCAGCCTTGCCCATAAAAGGTTGTTGGAAGAAGGCTGTCGCTTTGCCCTTGACGAGCTGGGCAAAACGGCGGGTCAGAGCCGTCGACTCAGGAATATCGGCACTGGGCGGGTTGCCCGTGCTGAGTGTCGTGCGCACTCCACCCCATAGCGTTTTGCGAAAGCGCAAAGTGCTGTCGAGTGTTTGCATGAACAACAGGACCACCGTACGCCGTGCCCAGTCGTCCACACTATAGAGACGTATCCAGCCAGGCAAATCTCGGAACATTTCGCGGCACATGTGCCTCAGCCGTACCCAAAGGTTAGGGCCATCGACATGTGGTACATGCGACAGACGCCAGAACCCTGAGCCAGCACCATAGCGCACTACCTCCAAGTGACTGTGTGGATCAGTATGGAGCATGGAACCAATGGCTACGCCCTTCGAAAAGTCAAACTGACGCGTGAGTGTGGTCACACTGACCAACGTTTCGTTGTTTGTACGGATGTAGTGGCCTACCTTAGGCGAAAGCCTTGGAAGCGAACGAGCACGCAGCTTCAACAGCAACGGCACCGTACCCATCACGCCACCAGCAAAGACGACTCCTCGTACGTGGAAGGTCCGCTGCTTGCCCCACCACTTCAAGCTGGGACGTACGCGCACGACATACCCCTCGCTGCCATCGGCAGCACCTAATGGCTGCACATCTATCACTTTGTGCTCAGCCAAAATCTGGGCGCCATGCTGCATGGCCAGATACAAGTAATTTTTGTCCAAGCTGTTTTTAGCACCCACACGGCAACCCGTCATGCAAGCGCCACAATAAGTACAACCCGTGCGGGCGGGGCCTTTGCCATCGAAATAAGGATCAGAATGCGTTTTTCCTGGCATACCAAAATAGATACCCACTTCAGTAGGCCGGAAATCAACTTCCTTGCCCAGCTCGTAGGCCAACTGTTGTAGGGCTTTGTCGGCATCGCCCATGCGCAGCACAGTAGCCACTCCCAGCATCTGGCGCGCCTTTTTGTAAAAAGGTGCCAATTCTTGCTGCCAATTGGCCAAGCCCGCCCAGTTGCCCGTGTGGAAGAACTCCTTCGTAGGCATAGGCAATGTGCAAGCATAGACAAGCGAGCCACCACCTACGCCCACACCGGACAAGATGCCCACATGGCGCAACAAGCTAATTTTCATAATGCCATGAAGCCCTAGGCTAGGCATCCAAAGCCATTTGCGCAAATGCCAATTAGTACGGGCAAAATCCTCAGGTCGATACCATTTGCCCTGCTCTACGACCAGCACGCGATATCCCTTTTCCACAAGGCGCAGTGCACTGACTGCCCCGCCAAAGCCGCTACCCATGACGAGCATGTCATAGTCAAAGTGGCCTACAGTACTCATATAGGTGCTTTTGTTGGGCAAAACCTGAATCCGAAAAGACTCAGGCAGATAGCCCGGAATTTCGCAAGCAAACAGAAAAGGTAAGCTACGTCAGTCGAGAAAATCCACATCTACATAGTACGGATAACGCATGAGAAACTCAATGGCCTTGTCGATGGGATATCCCTCAAACACGACGCGATAGAGCATCTGATTAATGGGCATATTCAGCTGATAGTATTTGGAAAGATGCCACACTATTTTGAGCGTGCGTACACCTTCGGCCAGCTCTGGCATGGTATCCATAATATGCATGGGCAATTCGCCCTGCCCAAGGCGCTTGCCAAAGGTGAAATTTCGACTTTTTTCGCTCGTAGCCGTACAGACCAGGTCGCCAATACCTGCAGTGCCCAAAAAAGCCTTTGGGCTTGCTCCTATGGCCTTTCCCAAATAAATCATCTCATTGAGGCCTCTCGTAATAAGTAGTGCTTGAATATTTTTGCCCAATCCCAATCCTGCCAAAATACCTGCACCAATGGCAATGGTGTTTTTCAAAGCGCCAGCCAACTCGGCACCCAAAATTTCAAAAGTGCCAAACACTTGGAAGAATTTGCTCGACAACAATCGCTTGCCCGCCTCGGTCACTTCCAAAAAGCGGCTAGCGATGACGGTAGCAGTGGGCTGACCCTCCAATATTTCAGATGCTAAGTTGGGACCGGATAGGCACCCAATACGCACCACTGCACTTTCTTGTCTAATCACTTGGCTCATCGTGTGCACGTGCTCTGGTTTTAAGGGTACTTCATCCGGAAGGCCTGTAACATCGAACCCCTTAGTGCCATGGATGAGAATATGCTTAGGACTAAGGTAGGGGCCTAACTGTCGCATCATCTGCCGAAAGTTGGCCGAAGGCACTACGGGAAAAATCACCCGACAACGCCGCGCTACTTCTTCTACATGGGAAGTGAGGTGGACATTCTCTGGCAGTATAACACCAAAGTGCTCGCGTGTGCGCTTGACCTGATCTATCAGTTCTGCATTGCGGCCATACAACCAAACTTCGGCATTTTTTGAAAGTAGCATGGTCAGCGCCGTGCCAAAGCTACCCGTACCAATTACCCCTGCTATTTTTCTGTGGTTTTTCGTCATAAGGGCAAAGGTAATAGGCCTACTTTGCAACAAGCAACTTCAAAATCAAGTAAAAGGCAATAGAAAAATAAAATTTAGTATAAAAAATTCGATATTATTGTCCTATAAATTGAAAAACAATACACCTATAGTGTACATCTCATAAAAAACCATTTAAAAATGAGAAGAAAAAATGTCTTTATTAATTTTTAAATACGTTTATTATGGATGCCGCAAAAACCCTTGATGCTACAGCGAAGGTAGCTGTTCGCGTGGTGACTGGCTTTTTGTGTAGTCTCATGTTCACCTCAATTCTTTGGGTTTCCCCTCAACTGATTGCTCAGCCACTTGTGAAGGAAGTTCCTACACCCCAAGCTCAACCCATAAAAGGACCAGGTGGTCAAGAGTATCTGCACGATAGCTTACTGATGTTTGATCAGGCCGAATTGCCCGATGGTTTTTGGATGTACGTACCTGCTCAACCCATTCCTCAAGAAGCACCTGTAGTGGTGTTTTTCCACGGTTATGGGGGTTACAACCCCATGATTTACGGCGCTTGGATCCGCCATTTGGTACGCAAGGGCAACATTGTCATCTTTCCTCGCTACCAACGCAATCTGATTTCGCCCAAGCCCGATCGCTTTCCCGAAAACGCTGCCAAAGGCATTCGCGATGCTTTCGAGTTGCTAACTACCCAAGAGGGGCTGCCACAACCCAAGCTCGAGCATGTTAGCTATTTTGCCCATAGTTATGGCGGTGTGATTGCTGCTCATCTCAGTGTACGTGCCAAAGCATTTGATCTCCCCGAGCCAGAAGCAGCATTGTTGTGTGCGCCAGGTTCAGGCCCTTTCAATGGTGCTGTGCTGGATGATTATTCGGGCTTTCCCGCGCATACCAAGCTGCTCATCATCACTGGTGAACGCGATAGAGTGGTAGGCGAAAAATTTGCATGGAAGCTGTTTAGAGAGGCTGCCCGTACTCCTTGGCGCAACTTGCTCAGGCAGTACAAAGACAAATACGGCAAACCCGAAATCGAGGCTGGCCACAACCAGTCATATGCCCTTGACATGAGTTTCGACACGGGCAAGCGTAACCCTACCGCTCGTAAAGCATTGCGCATCAGTCGTACTGATGCTGTAGACTTCTACGGCCATTGGAAATTGGGAGATGCATTACTGGCCTGCTCCCGCAATGGCCAATGGTGTGACATCGCCTTCGGCGGTACAGAAGCACAGCGCCACCTTGGTGTCTGGTCTGATGGCACGCCTATCCGGCCTCTGGATGTATTCCTACCCTCGAAACAGGATGAGGCCACCGTAGACAACAGAAAAGTACAACGTTAGTACACTTTTCCCTACAAACAAGCATTATGCATTTCCTAAAAAGGTGGTTTGCACTGCTTATGCAAGCCACCCTTTTGAACATGCGGCTGTCAGACACACACACCAACAATAAACTACATCACTTGATTCTTTATTGATTACCGAAATTGGCATACCCTCCAGGCAGCTGCAAGGCGTCTTCATCACTGGGCACACCACAAGCCACTGCCTATGTTGATATTGTATCGGCTATGTGCACTTGCGTGGTTTAGCAATTACTTTTGCAAATGCACACCCATAAGCATGTGGTCTTTTCCAATTTTTATTTTACATTATCTGAGAAATGTCCTTATATGTTTTCCCTTTGAAAATTTCTCTTTGTTAAACTCATCTGACTTCCCTTTTGGAATAGTCAAGCTTTTCCACTCACTTCCTTTAATCATTTTTCCAATATAAACAACCTGTCCAATGTGATAAGAGTAATGAGCCAACTGTCGATTGATGGCCTCAACCACTGTGTGTGCTTGATTTCTGATATAGACTTTGGTTTCAAAGTTTGTTTCATTTATAGCTTCCAAAGCATCGAATAGACATTTCCATCCATCGTTCCACTTCTCAAGGAGTTCTTTTTTTGTTTTTATAACTGATTTAAACTCTAGATCTCTTTTCCGCCATTCTTTTTCTCCATCTGAGGTCAGAAAATCTGTCCATCGAGATTGCATATTCCCCCAAAGGTGATTTGCGATTATCGCTACTGAGTTGGTGTCTTCGTTAAAGCGCCAAAACAAACCTCTTTCATCAAGTTGGCTAAAGGTCTTTTCTCCAACAGATTTATAATATTTAAACTGCCTTTTTACGCTATTTAGATATTCATTTTTCATTTGGCATCCTGTTTTTTAGTTAGCTACATATAATGACGTAGGTGGACATGACTTTCAATAGCTAATGCCAGATGAATAATGCCCCCACTGATGGTAAAGGCCACATGCCCGCATGCTTACACGGATAGATGTGCCAAGCAACACTATGTGTGCTGCTACCTATTGGCTGGCAAAAGGGCAAAGCCCCGTGAATTGGGGCAAAAAACCGAGCAATGATAAGCTTGGGAGCAAAGAGGTTTTTGATCAGCTCACCTTGGCGCCATTGTCCATTGTCGGATCTGCTGGCTGTACAAAGACCAACTTTCCCTCCTTGTCTTCTGCCATTAAGATCATTCCTTGCGACAAGATATCGCGCAGTTTGCGCGGTGCCAGATTGGCCAGCAACAAGACGCGCTGCCCGATTACTGCTTCCGGCTCATACTGATGAGCAATTCCCGACACGACTGTGCGCTTTTCTATACCAATGTCTACAGTTAGCTTGAGTAGCTTGTCGGTTTTGGGGACGCGCTCGGCAGCAAGGATAGTGCCCGTGCGAATGTCGAGTTTGGCAAAATCGTCATAAGCAATCTGGGGTGCCACAGGTGGGTAAGGCAAGGCAACAGTATCTTCGGCTTTTTCTTGTAAGGCTTTCAGCTTTGCTTTTTGCTGTTCGACAATTTTCAGCCGGCTGTCGTCTTTGCGATCTGCGATTTTGGCAAAGAGGATTTGTGGTTCGCCAATCTGATGGCCTTCCGGCAAAATCGGCATGCCGGCGTCTAATGCTTCCATTGCCTCAGCCCATTCGCCTTTGCGCAAGGAGCCCATGCCCAGCAGTTTGCGCAAGCGCGCCGCGCTGAACGGCACGTAGGGCTCGGCCATCATGCTGAGCAAAGCCGCTACCTGAAGCGCTACGCCCATAATCTCAGCCAGGCGCGGGTGCTGCTTGTCTTCTTTATACAAAGCCCAAGGCGCCTGCTCCTGTAGGTACTGATTACCCCAGGAAGAGACTTCCATGAACAACAGTGCTGCTTGCTTTAAGTTGAAGTCTTCAATCGACGCACTCCACTGTCGGGCCAGCTGGCGCACAGGAGCGAGTATCTCCGTCCATGGGCCGCTCAAGGCAGGCACTTTCCCGCCAAAGTACTTGTTGGTCAGTACAACGACTCTATTGATAAAGTTGCCTAAGTTGTCGGCCAGCTCCTTGTCGTGAAACTCCACGAACTCGTCCCACTTGAAGTCACTATCTCTGTTTTCGGGCAAGTTGCGGGCCAGAGCCCAGCGCAAGGCGTCTTCCCTATTGGGAAAATCCTTAAATGCTTCCAGATATTCGTGTTGTTCTAAGCCCCACCCTCTCGACTTGGAAAACTTCTGTCCTTCAAAGTTCAAAAACTGATTGGCCGGCACATTCACGGGCAAGGCAAATTCGCCATGCGCTTTGAGCATAGCTGGAAAGACAATACAGTGGAATACGATGTTGTCCTTGCCAATGAAGTGCACCAGTTGCACCTCTTCGCCCTTCCACCAAGCCTCCCAATCTTGTCCCTGATCCTTAGCCCACCGCCGCGTAGCGGAAATGTAGCCGATAGGTGCATCAAACCACACGTATAATACCTTGCCAGCAGCACCTTCCAACGGCACAGGCACGCCCCAATCCAGGTCGCGCGTGATGGCACGTGGCTGCAAGCCCTGATCGAGCCAAGAGGTGCATTGCCCCACGACGTGCTTGCGCCACTTTGCTGGGTCGTGATGCGGACGGCCGTCGAGCGTGCCTTGGCTGATCCACTCGCGCAGCCACCCCTCGTGTTTGTCGAGCCGAAAATACCAGTGGGTCGTTTGGCGCAATACAGGCGGCTTGCCGCTCAAGACCGAGCGCGGATTGATCAACTCCAAAGGGGAAAGGGCCGAGCCGCACTTTTCGCACTGGTCTCCGTAGGCTTCCTCATAACCACACTTGGGACAAGTGCCCACGATGTATCGGTCGGCCAAAAATTGCTGGTATTCCTCGTCGTAGTACTGCTCCGTGGTGCGTTCTTCGAACTGATCGCCGCGTTCGTACAGGCGCAAGAAAAACTGCTGTGCCGTTTCGTGATGTAGCGGATCAGAAGTGCGATGATAAATATCGAACGAGATGCCCAAGCACTCGAAAGTTGTTTTGTTGAGCTCGTGATACTTGTCGATGATCTCTTTGGGCGAGACACCCTCCTTTTTGGCACGCATCGTGATTGCCGCACCGTGCTCATCAGAACCGCAGACAAACAGCACCTCTTCGCCCTTCATGCGCAAATAGCGCACGTAGATATCGGCTGGCAAATACGCCCCAGCTAAGTGCCCCAAATGCAGCGCGCCATTGGCATAAGGAAGGGCAGAAGTAACTAAGTATCGCTTTTTGGAAGGGCTCATGGATCTCCGTTTTGGCCTTGCGGCAAATGAAAAAGCGGCGCGAAAATAGCCAAATCCGCGCGCCAGTACAATGCATCCAACCAACTATCTGCTCGCGCAACAAGGTGTAGCGCACTACCAAGCATGCCCAGCAACACCGTTAGCAACAGCATCGCTATTTCACCGAATAGGATCAGCAAAAGCGCAAATGCACAACGCTTGCTTGCACCATGCCTTTGCACTAGCTGCCGCTATGCCCACCTCGACGTACTCATCGCTCTGGTTTTTCCCATACATTGTTGAGCTTGTTGATATCAGCTAGGCGCCCAGAAGGGTCGATTTCGACGCGTTGCACATTTTTCCACTTTACATCATCATCCAGCACCAGCTCATAAGTAGGATTGACCCAAGGCCAGTCATCGGCCACGCGGAAGGCCATCTGAGGGTGCTCCTGGGGCTTTGCGCCACGCATGATGCGCAAGGGAATGGTGATGAGTTCTTGGCTACCATCTTTGTAGGTGACGACTACGTCGAGTGGCATGGGCATTTTGCCGACACGCATCAGCTTAATCAGCACCTTTCTTTTTCCTATAGGCCGCACTTCCGCAATGCCGTAATCGATCGTATGGGTAGTGTTGATCCAGTATTGGTGATACCAGTCGAGCACCATGCCACTATTGCGCTCGGCCACCCGGATGAAATCTTCGTCATTGGGATGCCTGAACTTCCAAGTATCGAAGTAGTCGAGCATGATTTTGTCAAAGGCCTGCTTGCCCACGATGTACTGCAATTGGTGCAAAAAGATTGCGCCCTTCACATAAGAGCCAATGCTATAGGCTCGATTGGTCTGAAAATGGTCGGCATGAGTGCTTAGTGGCTCTTCCTGCCCCGAAAGGGCAAACCTCGTGTATACCTGATAATCGGATCGATGAGGATTTTCCGTCCATTGGCCGGGGATAAGGCCCTGTTGGCACAAAAAGTTCATCACCTCACTGGTGGCATAGCTGGTAAAACCCTCATCCATCCAGGCATAGAGGCTTTCATTGGTCGCTAGCACGCCCTGATACCACGAATGCATTAGCTCGTGCACACTGACGCCCACTAAGCTCGACAACTTTCGCTCGCCGGTGATGAGGGTCGCCATTGGGTATTCCATACCACCATCGCCGCCCTGTATAAAGGAATACTGAGGGTAAGGGTATTGTCCATAATGGGCATTAATGAAATCAAAAGCGCGGTCCATGATCTGGGGTAGCTGGGCCCAAGGTTCTCGGGTTCGCTCGTTTTCCTGATAAAGAAAGTGCAAGAGCGTGCCATCTTTTCGCCGATACACCACGTGCTTATAATCGGGATCAGCAGCCCAGACAAAGTCGTGCACATTTTCGGCTTTAAAATGCCAGCTCAGCTTGTCGCCTTTGGGACGTTGTAGTTTTTGGCCTTCCGGCAAATATCCGTACCCAATCGCTTCGGGATTTTGCAGCACCCCAGTAGCGCCAAGTATGTATTTGCGGTCGATGTGGATGGTGACGTCGAAGTCGCCCCAAACGCCATAGAACTCGCGGCCGATATAGGGCTCAGGATGCCAACCTTGATAGTCGTATTCGCACAGCTTGGGATACCACTGCGACATGGAATAGGCAATGCCTTCGGCATTATCGCGGCCCGAGCGCCGAATCTGTACGGGCACCTGCCCCCAAAATTCCATCTCAAAGACGACCGAAGTGCCAGGAGGAATAGGTTCGGGCAGGCGGGCCTCCAAGATCGTGCCCACTTCTTCGAAGGCTACTGGCTGACCATTCATTTTCAAGGTTTTGACGTGCAGATGCCCCTCCTCTTCAGGCTTGAGTTTACTGATGCGATCAACTACTCGACGATCTGGATCAGAAATGGTGCGGCTGCGCACGTCCATCATACTACCCGGCTGAAAGGCATTGAAGTACAGATGCCAAAAAGCGCGATCGAGCTGGTCAGGGCTATTGTTGTAATACACCAGTCGCTGGGTGCCGGTAAAGCGATGTGTGGTATGGTCAAAGTCGATATCCATCGTGTAAGATACGCGCTGTTGCCACCGTGGAGTTTGCGCCAACAGGACAATGGGCATGAGGCTCAGTACGAGCAAGGCAAAGAGTCGATTCATAAGTTGCATTTTTTTTGGCTGATGCCAAATATAGGGCCTATGGGGAAAGGGCTGGTAAGCGTCTTTCCAAATAATTCATTTTCTGAAAGGCGCCACTATCAGAAAGCCAACTTGAGTCGCATAAAGCCCACTTTGAGCGGCATGCGATAAGTGCCCTGCTGGCGACTGGCCTGCAACTGACCCACCACATACAAATCCCAATTGTCGGCTATCGAGATGAGTACAGAGGGGTTAAAGAAAGCAGTATGGCTTTTGATAGGGCTGTAAATAAGCGCCATACTGACATTAACCAGAGGCGTAAAGGGATAAGAAAGCATGCCGAAGAGGGCGTAGCGAAAAGGCCACAAGTTTTTTGCCGAAGGCTGGTAGGAGAACAAATCGATGACACCTTGAGTAGACCCCGTACTCGTATATAGCAGGCCAGTGTTGAGATACAGCGAGTTGTCCCACATGTAGTCGACTCCCACAGTAACGGCTAGCTGGAGTCGCACTGAGTCGCGCGCGGGATCGTAAAAGGCCGTCAGTTCGCCTTTGAACCCCACTTGGTGCAAGCTACCAGCCCAACCGCAGCCCACCACCCAATCGGAACGCATTTTTCCGGCCAGCACCTGAAAGTCGTAAGCATGCGCATTGAACGCATAGAGGGCAGCAATGACCGCTTCGTCGAGTCGGTCAGCCAATTCAATGGCCAACTCAATGCGCGAGGCAAAGCCCTTCCAGTACTGTATGCGAAGGGCATCGCTGCCGGGCCGCTCTTCGTAGTCGAAGTCGATAAAGGAAAAAGCATTGAACAAGTCGTTGGGATTCCACACGGTGCTGATGCCCCAGTTGATGCGCTGGCGCCCCAAGCTGACCTCCCATGGGCCGTGCACGTAAATGCCATATAGGCGGTCGAGTGCAGTATGCACGGCCACACCTTTGGCGGAAGCCCGCCCCCAAGACAAGTCAAAAAAATCGTCGTTGTCCTGCCAATCAATAAACTGGTCACCAAAAAGTCGAACTTGATCGCCCCAAAACAAGCGGTTGCGCCACTCGGCCTTGAAGGTAAAATGTTCGCTACCGTACCAAGTCAGGTTGAGGCGCTGATGGATCAAATTGTCGTACAACACGGTTTCGAAAGGAAACAACGGCGGCAGTGGCTCGACGAAAAAGGCCGACTGTAGACTTTTTACGTATCCCGAAGCTTGCCAGCGAGCAAAGACTTTGGATTGGGACGACGCTTCTTGGCCCCAAAGCGCGGATGCCCACAACAAAAGCACGAGCAAACTACCGGTCAAAGGTTTCATCAGCCACGATTTTGCCGTCTTCCAATGTAACCACGCGGCGAGCACGTTCGATGACGCGCTGGTCGTGTGTGGAGAACAAGAAAGTGACGCGTTCCTCCTCATTGAGGCGCGCCATAATGTCGAGCAAGTTACGTGTCGATACCGAATCGAGATTGGCTGTGGGCTCGTCAGCCAGAATAAATCGGGGTTTAGGTGCCAGGGCACGCACCACGGCCACGCGCTGTTGCTGTCCACCCGACAGCTGGCTAGGACGATAGTCCATTTTGTCGGCCAGGCCCACCTCGCGCAATAGCTGTTCGGTACGCGCCAGGCGTTCAGCGCGCGGCCATTTTTGCAGCAACATCACAAACTCAGCATTTTCGCGTGCCGTCAGCACGGGGATGAGGTTGTACGACTGGAAGACAAAGCCAATGTGGTCGCGGCGAAAATCTATGAGTTTATTTTCCGAAAGGGTGGAAATGTCGGTGCCATTGATCCACACCTTGCCTGCCGTGGGGCGATCCAGTCCCCCCAAAATGTTGAGCAAAGTAGTCTTGCCTGAGCCCGATGGCCCCACAATAGCTGTAAACTCGCCTTGGTGGACCTCCAAATCCACGCTGCGCAACGCATGCACGGGCACCGTATCGGGGTTATATACTTTGGTCAGTCCTTGCGCTTTGATGACAATCATCGCATTGTATTTTAGCACGGTAAAAGCCTAAGCACCACTTAGGCGCCAAGTCGCTGCTTTATATTTTTCGCAGTGCTTCTACGGGTCGCAAGTGGATGGCTTTCAGTGCCGGATAGATGCTACCCAACATCGCGGTAATGAACACCGCAATAGCCAATTCCACGTACATACCGGGATATACATCGGGATAAATGATCGCCGATATGCCAAACTCGGCTAACCCTTCTTGGGCATAGTGGCTCAGGTCCAATCCATGGATCTGAAACCATTGAATCATGACAGCGCCCAACGCAATACCCATTGGTGTACCTACCACACCCAACATTACTGTTTCCAAGACGATCATAGCAAAAATTCGAAAGCGATTCATGCCAATCGCCATGAGCATTCCCAACTCGCGCACCCGCTCCAACACTGCCATCAGCATGGTGTTGATGATGCCGAAGATAAGCCCCAACATTACAATCACCATGATGATGTAGACAGAAGTAGAGATCTGCGATTCAAACAAGCGAATTTCAGGAGATCGCTGCACGTAGGTCTGCACGTCGAGCTGTGGGAAACGCGCCTGCAGACGCGCAGCTACCGTGTCGGCCAAGGCTGCATCGTCGAGCAATACGGCCACTTCATGGGCGATGCCTGTATATCCGAGGATCTCATTGAGTACTTCGCGCCGCACCAAGGCAGTGCTCTCTTCAAAGGCGTTGTTGTTCGTATCAAAGAGGCCGGCGACGCGAAAAGCGGCCGAAGTGATGTGTCCATCGATGTCTTGGAAAGTGAGCACGACGCGCGAGCGCAGCCGCACGCCCAATCGCTCGGCCAGCTTCTTGCCCATATAGATAGCGTGACGTTTGCCTTGCGGCAAATAAGCGCCCTCTACCAACTTGGCGTCGAGCTGAGAAATAGCTGCTTCAGCCTGCGGGTCAATGCCGCGCACGCGCAAGGCTCGGCTGCCGCGTGCCGTTGCCACCATGCCGTGCACCAGCGTACGCGGGCTGACGTGCCGCACGCCTGCCTCTTGGGCTACTTCCCTAGCTAAAGTATCGGCCCGTTCGATGTAATAGCGCACATCGAAGTCTTTGAGATATTCTGGATGGTGGAGCTGAATGTGGGATACCTCCAAACGGATGGCACTGACTACATAGCTGTTGCCCATCCCGATCGAAAAGCCCATCAGAAAAATGACGGCCCACACGCCCATAGCTATTGCTACTATCACGACCCAACTGCGCAGCGGGCTCCGCCATATATTTCTCCAAGCAATTCTAAAAATCATGTCGAATGGATTTGAAAATTAGCACAGCACGTGTTCAGCCCAATCAATGCCGCATGGCTTTTACCGGATCCAAACGAGCGATTTTCCAAAAGGGGTAAAGGGCCAATAGCGTAGTGATACAGAGCACCACCAATGCCTGGCTGAGAAAGACAAAGGGCTCAAAGGCAGCAGGAAAGATGGGCTCAAAGCCGAATTGCGCGTAAGTCTCTGCTATCTCCTTCGAACTCGAAAAGTCGATCGGATGGCGGTGGAAGTAATATACCACTGGAAAACTAGCCACAAAACCAGCCAACGTGCCCAGCAAGGCAATAAATAAAATTTCGAGCCATACCTCTACTGAAAGCTGGATGCGCTTCATGCCGATAGCTAACAGCACCCCAAACTCATAGGTGCGCTCTGCAGTCATCATCAGGATAGTGCCAAAGATGCCAAACGAGACGATCAGGTATAAAATGAGTAGCATGAGGTAATTGCCCGCTGTGTCTACAGCACGTGCTTCCACTAGTTCAGGCATCATCTCGTGCCAATCCATGACCTCGTAGCGCGTCGTATCGAGCTGTTGGCGTAGCTGCGCCAACACTTGCGGCACTTTGTCTTTATCGGTCACTTTGAGCGCTATAGATGTCAGCAAACTATCGGCGCCATAGAAGTACCGTGCTACAGCCAAAGGCAGGTATACCATTTGCCGGTTGAGATCAGGAGAAGCGAAATGTACCAATCCCTTTACTGCATACTTTCCCGCCGCATTAACGCCGTGATAGCCTTGGCTGAGCAATACCACTGTATCGCCCACCGTTGCATTCAAACGCTGCGCCACGCCATCGGCCAATAACAAGGCTGGTTCGCGTACATGATCGAAATAAGTACCTGCCACCATTCGCTCGCGCAAGCGCGTCATCTCGTGTTCGCGCACCGGATCGATACCTACTACCATTACACCAGTGGTGTTGTCGGCATGGGCAGCTAAGGCAAACGACTCAATGCGGGGCACTGCAACAGCTACGCCAGATACCCACTGCGGTAGTTGCAACAAACTGTCAACAGCTGCAAAAGTGAGGTCCAGCGATCGATCTTGCCAATACCCTTTGGCGTGAATTTGCACATAACCAAAGTAGTAATTGACTACGTTCTCCTCCATGCGATCCCATGCACCTTTCTGGATCGACACCATTAAAGTGGACAACAACACCGCGAAGAAGATAGAAGCTGCCGTGATTAAGGTGCGACGCTTGTTACGCCAAATGTTCCGCCAGGCCAATACAATGAGTGTTTCCATGCAGCCAGTTTTTGCGTCGTTTGCCGCCACGAGGCACACAAGACCTCACGCCCACCTTATGCCCGAAGCCGTTTCATGTTTTGAATAGAGAAAAAGCTGTCGGGAATGGGCTTGTCGAACTCGATGTGCAGCTGCTCAAGCATCGTTTTGTGCCCGGGCTTATCGGCAGGAATCATCTCCATGACAATGGGAATGACGCGCCCTCCCATTTCTCCTACTTTGGTGGTAATCATGGTGTTGACTAGCCACCCATCTTCATCGTAAAACTCAGCTTTCATCTGGACAAAATCCTGTACATCAATCCAAAGGACAACCTTGCCCCATACCACTGCCGCATCGGGTTTGGGCCTCAGCTCAATCTTGTAACATAACCGACTATTGACCACTTCTTTGCCCAACAAGTGATGGGTGAAATCCTTGACGATGCTCGACTCACGCACCAAGTCGTCATGGGTAAAGTCGGATCCCATCCACGATTGCCCCATCATCGATGGCGGCAACTTGATCACCCGATCGATCGAGGGCTGCCAATTCCAGATCTCATCACCCCGCTTGAGGAAAGCCGTGCCCTTGTCTCGTGCTGGCGCCGTGACGAGGATTAAGGCATATTCCGTGCCTTTCGACCAAGTTTTCAGCTGCATCTCTCGTTTCCAAGTAGGGCGAATGATCGTCATCTTTACCTCAGCAATGCTCGAATGGACACCGCGCAGCCGCTCATCGGCCCGTTGTACGATCTCTTTGTCCATAAGCTGTTGGGCACGCCCTATAAGCGGCATCAGCAAGGCCATATACCCTAAAAACGCAAAATGCCTATAATTCATAGTGCTTCCTTTTATTCAGTTGAATCCACAAAGTGCACCATCAAATAGCGCTGCATCTCTGCCAACGGATAACGGCTACCCAATTGCAAGTAATGCATCAACATGCCGTCGAGTGCAGCTGCAAAAAACCACGCATCCCGTTCAGGATCCACGTGTCCCATTTGCCGAAAGGCTTCTATGGCAAAATCTATCACGGCCTGAGGCATGTGGTCCAACACGCGCTGGACTATCCCACTCACTGCCGGCTGAAAGGCCAACGAGATGAACAACCTCCAATAATCGACATGTTGCTGCACGTGGGTAAATACCGCCTCGATGGCTTGGCGCAGCCGATCCTTGGGATCAGATACCGACTGCAATCGAGTCACCAACTCCAAATTGAGAGCAAGTGCATCTTCCAAAATGGCGTGCAATAGCTCCTCTTTGCTGTTGAAATAGTTGTACATCAACCCCTTCGACACACCTGCTTCCCGTGCAATCGCACTGACCGAAGTATTGGTATATCCCCGCTCTGCAAACAAGCGCAAAGCCGTCTGCTTGATCTGGTCTATGCGCCGCGTGCGGATCTCCTCAAACTGCTGGGGTGTACGAGGACTCATCTTCCTGGTTTTAAGCAAAAATAGAAGTTATTTTTTTGTTGACCGAACAGCCAGTCAAAAATTCTGCTTACCTACATAGCTGACTTTCATCACATGTATGTCTTGGGGAAACAACGATGACACCGGCCTGAGCCTTTCACAGACACTGCGCTGACAATTGAAAAGTGCATTTTGAATTTCTTTGCAGCCTAAAAGAACAGCGCAAGCATATACAAAACTGAAAGTCAACTTTTTATTGTTATGAACAAGTTTCACTCTCACCTCCTCACACTGTTAGTGGCGAGCCTTCTGGGTATGAAGGTGGACGCACAACATCTACTCGATTCGGTAGTCGTTACAGCTAGCCGGCTCGAGTTGGAGGCAGGCCAAATGGGGCAACGCGTCATCGTATTGCGAGGAAAAAGCTTGCAAAATTTGCCGGTCACCTCGCTCGACGATTTGCTGCGCTATCTTCCAGGCATTGAAGTACATAACAGAGGGTTGTTTGGCACTCAAGCCGACATCAGCATGCGCGGCAGCACGTTCAATCAAGTACTCGTACTCATCGACGGAGTGCGCGTCAACGATCCGCTGACAGGCCACTTCAACAGTTACATGCCCGTGACGCTAGCTGAAATCGATCGCATTGAGATCATCTATGGGGCTAGCTCAGCTATTTACGGTACCGAGGCAGTGGGGGGCATCATTCACATCATCACCAAGACCTTTAGCGGCACCCAACAAAGCAAGCTGGAAGGGCAAGCCGGCCTACAATACGGCCAACACCGGACTTTGACTGCCGACGGCGGCCTGAGCTGGAAAGGTGAGCGCCTCCACATCGCAGGTGGGCTGCGGCATGCCCGCTCTGATGGATATCTGCCGCAAGGCGATTCCATTCCTTATGACTTCGATATCACTACTGCAGCTATAGGGATGGGCATGGTGCTGGCGCACAACGTGCAGTTGTCGGTGCGCAGCGCCATAGATATGCGCGGCTTCAACGCCCGTTTCTTCTATACGCGTAGTCCCTACGACCAATCGCGCGAGCAAGTGGCGCGTTGGTTCAATCAAGTAGCCTGGTGCTGGCAGCAAAACGATCGCAACGAGACACAGATCATTGCAGGCTATCAGACCACTACCGACTCCTTTCTCTTCAACCCTGCTTTTCCAGGCAACAATCACACTACGCAACAGCTCGATCTAAAGGCGTGGCACCGTTTGCAAGCCAACGATGCAGTGCGCTTCACGTTAGGCGGTCAGTATCTGCACAAGCGGATTACCAGCAATGATCGAGGCAACCACCAAATCGGGCAGCTTGGGTTCTTCGTACTGGCCCATTTTCAGCCTTTTGGCAAACTCGACCTGCAGGGTGGCTTGCGCTTAGAAAGTGAAAGCTCTTTTGGCGTCGAGTGGGTACCGCAGCTAAGTCTTTCCTACCGTCTGAAACCCACCTTGCGACTGCGCGCCTTTGCTGGTCGCAGCATCCGCGCTGCCGATTTTACCGAAAGGTACATCAGTACAAACTTGCCCATGCTGAGCCCTGGCCGCAACCTAGGCAACCCACAGTTGCAAGCTGAGCGTGCCTGGAATGCAGAGTTAGGCGCTGACGTCGTGGTGTCGGACCAACTGTCAGCCCACTTCACGGCCTATTACCGAGATGGGCGCAACCTCATCGACTTCGTACTCACGCAAGGCAGCCAGATTCCCAATGCCACCAATATTGACCCTACAGGCACCTACTTCTACGCCCAAAACATTGCTACGCTACAAACCACAGGCATCGAGTTCGAGTTGCGCTATCGCGCCACCTTCGAGAGTGGCCAGCTCGAAGCTACAGCGGCCTATCGCTGGTTAAACTTTGGGCAAGAAAGTGAGGTCATTTCTAAATATATAGCCAACAGTGCTGGTCACCTATTCAACCTACAGAGCCAATGGACCAGCAGGCACTTTCGCCTTTCGGCAAATGGCTTGTACAAGCAGCGCACGGCTGAAACAGCAGATACCATCGGGCGTCAACTGCCCGCCAACTACATGGTATGGAACCTACACGCCCAAGTATTTCCCACCCGACAGCCGCTGGCCCTTACGGCTACCTTGCTCAACATCTTTGACGTACAATATGCCGACATTCTGGGCGCAGAAATGCCTGGTCGCTGGTGGCTCGCAGGATTGCGATACGAATTCTGAACGCTGCACTATCGAGCCCTATGCGCAGACCGGACACCAAGGTGTACCGGCCTGTGCCAATTTTTGTAGTACCATTCTCAAGCTTTCCCCTTAAGCATGAAATTCCAATACATAAATGGTAACCCGTATTTCTTGAGCAACCACATCGAGTAGTGCTCCTTGCTTGTATCCATCAGCTTGGAAATGAGTGGATCAGAGGCTCGTTTATTGCCGTATTTGAACTCAGCCAGCACCATTTTGCCGTAGCCCGTCACTAATGGGCAAGAGGAATAGCCATTGTACCCTGGCCACAGGTCAGTGCGACCAGCCCGCAAACGCATCAAATTTTCCACGACTACAGGTGCCTGTTTGCGCACAGCAGCTCCTGTCTTAGCTGTAGGCAAACCTGCTACATCGCCCAATGCAAAGACATTGGCGTAGTACTGGTGCTGCAAGCTGTGTGCATCCACACATACCCAACCTTTCTGAGGCCCCTCTGCACACGCCAGCTTGGATGTACGGATAAAGTCTGGAGCAGTCTGAGGTGGGGCCAGGTGCATCAACTCATAGTGGACACCCACCATATCTTCTCCTATCTTTTCTTCTTCGATGGGCTTGGGATTGCGCAGCTGTATAGCTGGATTGGCTATAGCCTGCGCTTTAATGCGATACCACGCCACTTTTTCAGCACCATCTACGCGCACCAGCTCGTGATAGAACTTGACCATGATGTCCTTTCGATCGAGTACCTTTTCAAGAGTAGCCCGAAACTCAGGCACGCCAAAAATTACGGTACCCGGCGTAACGAATACGATGGTAGACTGATCGCGTATACCTACCTTGCGCCAGTAATCATCGGCCAGATACATGATCTTTTGCGGTGCACCTCCACATTTAATCGGTGTAGCAGCTTGGGTGAACAGTGCTGTCCCGCCCTTGAAATTGCGAATTTTCTCCCATGCAAATTGTGGATTGGTGTACACGCTGATTACGTCATCTTGGTCGAGCACATCAGCCAGCCCCTCGACCAAGCTGAGATCGATTTTAATGCCAGGGCACACCACCAGATAGTCGTAGTGCAGCAGGCGTCCCTCTTTGGTGCGCACCTCTTGCTTGTCCGGATCGATTTGGGTCACGGCATCTTGGTACCACCTCGCCCCTTTGGGGATCAGGGAACGCATGGGCCGCCGCGTCCGTTCAAAGTCATAGGCACCAGCACCTACAAGCGTCCAGGCAGGTTGATAATAGTGCCATTTCGCAGGATCGATGAGCGCTACGTCGGCTTTGGGATCTCTACGCTTCAGACGCGCTGCTATCGTAATACCTGCCGTGCCTGCGCCTACTATGAGCAATTCGTGATGTTGTGCCGCCATGACTAGTCTGTTTTGATATTTACGGCACAAACCTATCCCACCGCTCAATAGCAATACTTGATATGCGGCAACCTATTCCTTGACTTTTATCAACACATCAGCTGTCATGGCATACACAGGCATGTAGTGGGCAGCTGGGGTGGAGAGCCACAGGTGTCCGATAGTGCCCCATTACATACTCGCTATCATTACCATCCACCCAGCCCCAACAATCGCTAAATACAGCAAATACTTGGCCTTAAGAAATCCACGCCATGAAAATACAACAATGCCGGCACACAGCTTGGTACCGGCACCAGTATGCTCAGGATTAGCTCATCAAAACAACCTTAGAGGCATCAGCTCATTGCAATGCATTGAGCATCGCCATGATTTCTGGACAAGACTTTTCCATAGCCTCCGTGGCTTTGCGCTGTTGTTCTTCTGTTGTGACGTGGTATTTCTGATCCACTCCATCCACACAACTACTGCTCGTATTCATGATGGACTCGAGGTTTTCCAACAATGCCGCCATACCAGCTTCATCACCTTCTTGTTCCTTCTGCTGTAGATCTTTGGTAAGTTGCAATACAGGTTGGAGACAATCGCATAATTCTTGAGCCATATTTTGATAATCGGCATCACTCATGGCACCTTTGCCCGTGGTGTCATTGCCTTCCGCCTCATTATCCGTAGAGGGCTCATTGGTGCAAGCTGCAAAAAGCAACGCAACCATCCACAATGAAAAGAGATAACGCATAAAAATTTTGGTATTAAATTGAAGAATGCTATGTGAAGCCCAAAGGTACGAAAGCTCATGGCATTGCACGTGTACCCGCTCGCCTTATCATTGCTCCGCTGCACATATCGCAAAGGTTCAGCACTCATGGCTCCTCTATATCAATGGTTTTTAGGCATGCCTAAAAACAAGCCAATTTAATAAAATACATTTTAAGACAAAAAAAATAAAACGACACACATCAAGCACTGATTTTGGTTTGTAATTTGCAATAAAGCGTACGCGCCATATAATGCAATTTTGTACCTGAAATAACAACTTGCGAGCACATATTTAAAGACACTCCCCAAATTATGAACCGATACTTCACCTTCGTCATTTATTTCACTGTTTTTACATTTTCTCTTTCGCTTGCACAAAAAAAATGGGAAGGGGGCATCAGTGTAGGCTTAGCCAACTATCTGGGCGACTTAGTGGACTCCCCCACTCCTCGGCCAGAAGAATCACAACTCACTTATGGCTTGTACCTCAGACACCGCCTCACCCCCCATACAGGATTGCGCCTCCAGTATTTGCGTGGCAATCTAGCTTCACACGATGCCAATAGTGCCGATCCTGCTATGCAAACACGCAATTTCACCTTTACGGCCACACTCTCTGAGCTGAGTATAGGCTTAGACTACGAGTTGCGTGGTCATCTGCGTTTTAGCAAAGATGGCCGCATTACTAGAAATATCTGGACGCCCTACTTCTTTGCACAAGGTGGCATGGCCTCGGTAGATCCACAAACGGGATGGGGCTCTGGCGACTTCTCACCCGAATTCAAAGCACGCATTCGCGCCGATAAAGAGGCTGATTACAATGTACATCATCCTCAAGTAGGAATGGGCTTAGGCCTGCGCATCGATATGGACAAGCGCACTACACTCAACCTAGAAGCTGGTCTGCGCACTGCATTTACCGACTATCTCGATGGCATTAGTCAAGCTGGCAACCCACAACAACCCGATTGGTACAGCTTTACCGGCCTCCAGCTAAGCATGGATATTGGCCCCCCAGATTTCGACAGCGATGGTGTACCCGACCGTTTGGACGAATGCCCTCAAACGCGTGGCCCTGCCCAGCTCAATGGCTGTCCTGACCGCGACGACGACGGCATTGCTAACATTCATGATCGGTGCCCCAATGTAGCTGGTCGCCCAGAGTTTGCTGGCTGTCCCGACACCGATGGCGATGGCCTTGCCGACCCCGACGACCATTGCCCTGAGCAAGCAGGTACCCGTATGTTATTTGGCTGCCCCGACACCGATGGCGACGGTATTGCTGACCCTGATGATCGCTGTCCTATGCGCGCTGGCACCCATCAGCTTGCCGGTTGCCCAGACACCGACAGCGATGGGCTGGCCGATGTGGATGATCGTTGTCCTGAGGTAGCTGGCATTCCTGAGTGGCAGGGGTGCCCACCTGACACTGATGGCGACGGCTTTGCCGACTCCGACGATCAATGCCCCGAGGTAGCAGGTGCTGAAACCGCACAAGGCTGCCCGGATGCCGATGGCGATGGCATTGCCGATGCGGATGACCACTGCCCTGAAATGGCAGGTTCCAGATCAAATATGGGATGTCCTACTACTTCTACCTTACAGCAACAGGAAGTCCAGGTGCTTACAATGGCCATTAAGGCCGTGCGCTTTCAGCGAGGTAGTGCTCAGTTGTTGCCTTCTTCTTTCGCCATTTTGGATCAAATTGCAGAAATACTCAAGCGCAACCCCGACTATCTACTCATTATTCATGGCTTCACTGACAACACTGGAGGTGCGCAATTCAACCGCAAACTCTCAGAAGCACGTGCACAAAACTGCGCTTTGTATCTAACCAAAAAAGGCATTGATCCAAGCCGGATATCGTGGCGTGGTTGGGGAGCGAAATATCCCATCGCTGACAATGACACCAAACAAGGACGTCAATTCAACAGAAGAGTAGAGTTCGAATTGTTATTACCCGGGCAACACAGCAAGTATCCATAGCTTGTGGTGCTTCGCTCAGGCCTCGGCGTCCCAATTAGTCTGCATCAAATACACGATGACCAATCCGGCCAAGATGAGTAGGAGCCGAAAAAAGAAGCCCCAGCTTGGCCCACACATATCCAGCCAGCGCATAAATACAAACTGTAGCCCTACCATTTGAAGGATCAACGAAGTGAAACCGAACAAGAACATCAAAAACCCCAAAACAGTCCAAGTAGTCTTCTTCATGGCACTCAATTAGATAGATAGGCAGTAGCACCTGGCCCCATGCTTGCGGCAAAGGTCACATTTGCCGAAAGGCGATACAAAGGTATGCAATACACCATTGTCTAAGGCTCACTACTCAATAGACGAGGGTAAGGATATAGTGGTACCGACCCTAAGATGCCACCTACCTGGCCGATCGGCAAACTTGTTGCGCACGACATCGAGGCGAAATAGGCGAAACGCACCAAAGCCCAACTTGCCTAGCCCTATTCCCCATTCCCAGTAGGAAGACAGCTGTGATGTATGCAGATAGCGCACTGAGAACAGCGTCTCCAAGCCGAGCCTACGCAAAAGCGGAATGTGATCGAGCAAGGCACCTTCAAAGTTGTGGGACCAAGCCCCATAGATCCACGGGCCTGTAGTAGCATACTGGTAATATGGCAAGGCAAAGAAGCCCTGTGCATAGTGTGTGGAGGTCATAAACCACGTTTCGTTGCCATTAAAGTGGAATACATGTGGCCACGAGTAGTTTTTTTCCGAGAGAAAAGCACCAGCTCGAAGGCTGATAGCCGAAGTACCCCAATTGCGCCAGTCAATAGCTCGCTTTTCAAGCCCTACTTCTGCCTTCCAATAATCGAGCAGTTGCAGTGTGGGGTCTGCCCAAGCCAATGGCTGGCCTCGCGTCAGTATCAGCTGTAGTGTAGGCCATTTTCCCGACAAGGGAATGCGAAAGTCCGGATAGCTGATGTATTGCTGCCCGGGTTGCCAACTTAGCGACAGCTGCACACGCATGCCTTGCGCAGGCAGCTCGGAGAAAGTAGGCCAGTTCCCAACAGGCTGGATTACATTGGCAGCATATGGCACTTCCGTTTTTCGGCAAAAGCATCGCTGAGATACTACCTGCATCCAACGCTCGCGCAGCAGTTCGGCATGCAAGCTCAGCTGTATGCCCACTACGGGCTGGCTGCGCACACCTACAGCGACGAAGGCTTTGTCGTAGGCACGCACCAAGTTTCGCTTGTCGTACAATGCATGCAGTGCATTGAGCGACCAGCTTATGGGTTCGTTTTCATTGAATTGTTGCACTTTGCGTCCCCCCTCAATCGATATACTGGTTTGCGTCAGATGGTCGAGCTGTAACAATAATGCCGCCGTAGCTCGCCACTGCCTTTCGGCAAATGCAAATTCAGGCTGAGCGCGTACCTGTAGCTCCTGACGCTGCCTTTCCTTTTTCCACGCCCAGCGAGCGGACAATGGAATAGCTGCATGCCAGCCGCGCAACGGATCAAATCCATTATTGAGTAAGGGAGAGCCAATAGACCACCTACGTGCAGCATGCGTATTCCTATACGTATAGCCTGTATACAAATTCACGAAGCTAAACTTGTTGGCTATGCGATCGACAGAGTCGAGATAGCTTTTTGAACTCCGTGTTTGCTCCAAGCTATCCTTGATGCGATAGTCCATGCGCTCACTTCGCGCCAACGGGATTGGGCGGACTACTTCCCAATATGCTGTGTCGCGCTGAGGTGCATCCACTTCCATGCGCAACACCTCCTTGTCAAAAAATCCCTTTGGGAATAGGGGGTCGATTTGATAATTGCGAAAGACACCGACAAACATGCCTTCAAACCCAATACCCAACAAGCTAATTTTCAATTCAATGCGATGAGAGAACATGCGCCAGATGGAGTCGCCAGCTATAGGTATAAAGTCCTGTTGTATACTCAGCGTATCGACACTAGGATCGTTAATTGCAGCACCATTTACCCACAAATACGCGTGTTTAAAGTTCCAAAGCCCCTCAACGATGTGCACTTCACCGTGAAAAGCAGGTAGCTCTGGTTGTTTTGGCGCAAGCCGAATCTTATAAATCATCCGGTTATGGGCATCCACATAAGTACCTAAAAGCTCATAGCGATAGTACTGAAAGGCATTGGGTGCAATGGGCGAGACGATATCACGCTTTAATTCCACAGTAGGGCGATACAAGTTTAAGTCCAGCTCAGCGGCAGAGTTGAAAGTTATACCCCGCGCGTCACCACTTACTTTAGAACGCTCAATAATTTCCTTGCATCGATTAGGCCATTGGTAGTAATAGCGCGATAGGGTTTCCGACAAATACACATAGCCCTGACCTGTGGAATCTAATCCCATATCTTGAGGGATGATCTCCATGCCAAACAACTGATCAGGCACATCGACAATGCGAATGCTTCCCTTCACATATGCATCACAGCTGAAGGCTTTCACTTGTCGCAACCAATAGACGCGCCGTGTCATCGCCTTTCGGATAATGCTATGAGCCGGATTGTCCTGAGCCCGCACTTCTATAGTACTCAAGGTAAGACCTTGCGAGGGTAGCACCACATCCAACTGCTGCTGTTGCCCTGGCTGTAAATGTACCGTTCTAAGTTCGGATTTGTAGCCCAGATAGCTAAATTCCAGCTGCCAAGTACCTGATTTCAGATCCAACTCGTACCATCCATCCGAATTGGTCATAGCGCCCAGCGTAGTGCCTACCACATACACATTGGCAAACGGCAAAGGGTTACCCTTTTCATCTTTCACCCATCCAGCCACTTGTTGGCACAACCCTTTGTAGGCCAACAGACACATGACGCTAAATGCCAAATAGCGATACAGGACAGACGGGACAGTACATGTATTGAAATGGAGCATATGGCTACATTGATGGTGTATGTAGTAATCAATGCTTAAATGGGTGGCGGGCTTTCCAAGCTACTTTGGGCTCCAAGCAATTCACCCAAAAAGGCATTACGCTGTTGTGCAGTGCACTGCGATGTCTCAAAAAACAACTCATCTCTTGCGCTTGAGCACCTACAGAGGATTTAATTTCCAGAGCAGTACGGCCCAAGACCAGTCGATCAACTCGCATATCGATGGCCCGCGCTACTAGGTCGTACAACATATTGAGGTAAATTTGGTGAGAAGGGTTGTAACGAGGATCAAACCCCAAAAAATGAGCTACCAGCTCACTCTTGCCATTTCGCACAGCCGTGTTGAATCCGATAAGATTAGTGCCCTCAAACCAAGCCGAACAGACCAAATTATTGCCAAGTGCTTCTTTTAGCTCAAGGAAATACTTCGGATGCAAGACAAAAGCATTGAAGTCAGCACCTTCGGCAATTTCTTTATAAAGGGCATATAGACGCGGGGCATACCGACGCACATCAGACAATGACAAATCTTGTCGTTGCAAGGAGGCCGCTTTTTTCGCTGCACGTCGTGCACGTACCCGATATTTTGAACTCATATCTGAGAGATAATCGTCGAAAGTATGCCAATGAGGACGTCGCTGCCATACCATGTTGGGCTGAAAGCGAAAGTCGCGATATTGAGCACCAAGAAATGCCTGTCTGATATCTCGTCGCGTGGTGGGAAAATCTTTTACCAAAACTACTTCAGGCTGACGAGCTTGTAAAGGCAAATAGGTGGAGGAAAACCATTCCAAGGCTTGCACACACAATGACAAGGTATGCGATGTATCCAGCTCTTTCACAAAGTGAAATCCGTGCATACCTGTAGCTAACAGATTGCCACATATGAGCACATCAAAGGACACCTTCCGGTGTAAGCGTCTTTTTAGACAATCCATCCACAGCTGGAGGGCACAATCAGTTGGGGCAGGTCGTTCAAAGCGCAAGCTCTTTCCCATTTCGAAATGCATCAATTGTAGGTAGATGCATCCTATGGGGTGACTTCCCGACCACAACAACAAATACCAACACTCCATACCTTGGGGTGGTGCAGCCTCAAGTACACTCAGATAGTCTGCACGCAAAAAGACATCGTTGTCAGAGACGACTTGCGCCCACCATCGGCGCACTTGCTCTATACGGTTGTGCACTGAGACAAAGTATCCATTTCCCAAGTCATGAGTGCCTACATGGCCATCGATTTGGGGTATTTGGATTCGCGAGGCGTTCATCCCACAATATTTCATACCAAAATCCTACCTTTTGCAATTCAAGTGCTGCACAAAAATTAACCCTCTTTTATCCAGGACAAAGATGCTATTGCAAAACATTTATAGACATGTCGGGTTGCATGCAGTTTTTACAAACTGCCTGTATAAGCAGACACTACATTGCATCTTGTAACACTTGTAAGCAAAAACGGCATAGATGAAACGACGCAAAAACCTACCCTTACCTGCCGAAGGCTACTATCTGGAAGGCCCCAAGCAACGCCGCAACGAGTTGATTTTCGCCTTTGAAGTGTTTTGGGAATTCATCAAAGGGTTTAGGGCGCTGCATTTTGTCGGGCCCTGTATCACAGTGTTTGGCTCTGCTCGTTTCAAAGAAGGGCATCCTTGGTACGAAAAAGCACGCGAAGTGGGGAAAGCCATTGCACAAATGGGCTTCACTACCATGACTGGTGGCGGCCCAGGTGTGATGGAAGCAGCCAATAGAGGAGCTTGGGAAGCTGGTGGTAAGTCGGTAGGATGCAACATTATCTTGCCTCACGAGCAACAGCCCAACCGCTACCTACACAAATGGGTAAACATCAAGTATTTCTTCGTGCGCAAGGTGCTGTTGCACAAGTATAGTTATGCATTTATCGTCTTGCCTGGCGGCTGGGGCACTATGGACGAGCTATTCGAAACTCTTACGCTGTCGCAAACAGGTATCGTACCTGATTTTCCCGTCGTATTGATGGGCAAAGCCTACTATCAACCACTTTGGGACTTCCTCGAAGATATGGTGCAAGCAGGTACCATATCTGCTGATGACCTTCAACTCATCAAATTTACTGACTCAGTATCCGAGGCTATTGATCACATCCAGTACTTTGTTCAAGACAACTTCAGAATAGTGCGCAAAACCCATCCTATGTGGTGGTTTTTGGAAAAAGGGTGAGTTTCTGCTACAGGCACTAAGCTTTTCTCTTTGGGACAAGATTTCTCACCATTCTCGACCCCAAAATGGCAAATCACTCTTTGCAAGCAGCATTATGTTGAGCACAACAGGCGCATTCAACCCGACGCCTGAGCAAGTGCCTGTTCGATGTCTTTCTGTATGTCATCGATGTGTTCGAGGCCTACCGAAATGCGAATGAGGCCAGGTGTAATGCCCACTGCCAACCGCTCTTTTTCACTGAGTTTGGAATGAGTCGTAGAAGCTGGATGAGTGACAATAGTACGTACATCGCCCAGATTAGACGAGCGCGAACACAGCTGCAAGGCATCGATAAAGCGCTTGCCGACCGACAACCCGCCCTTGATCTCGAAAGCCACCAGTGCACCTCCGCGCTTCATTTGTTTTTTGGCCAAGGCATACTGCGAATGCGAGGGCAAAAAGGGATAGGCCACGCGTGCTACCGACGGATGCTGCTCGAGCCATTCGGCCAAGGCATGTGCATTGGTACAATGTTGCTCCATGCGCACTGCCAGTGTTTCCAGTCCTTTACTCAATACCCACGCGTTGAAGGGAGCAAGCGCTGGCCCCGTGTGACGACAGAAAAACCGCACCTCTTCAATTAGCTCTTTACGCCCTACCAGCACACCGCCCAACACGCGCCCTTGACCATCCATAAATTTGGTAGCTGAGTGCATCACCAAATCGGCACCAAAATCGATAGGGCGCTGCAGATAAGGTGTGGCAAAACAGTTGTCCACAAGCAACACGAGCTGGTACTTGCGAGCCAAGGCACCAGCTTGCTCCAAATCGACCAATGTCAGTCCAGGATTGGAAGGTGTCTCCAACACGATCATGCGCGTTTCGGGGCGTATGTGGGCTTCCCATCCTTCCACATCAGTAGGATCCACATAAGTATGCGTAATGCCCCAGCGCGGCAAAACCTGGGTGAGAATCTGATGGGTAGAGCCAAACACCGCACGCGAAGCTATGACGTGATCGCCAGCATGCAGTAAAGCCGCCATACCTGCCCATACTGCCGCCATACCCGAAGCCGTAGCAAAACCATCTTCGGCCCCTTCCATAGCGCACACCTTGTCTACAAACTCGTTAACGTTGGGATTGGAATAACGCGAGTATATATCGCCTTCCGCTTCACCATTGAACAAGGCCGCCATTTGATCAGCATTGTCAAAGACAAAACTGCTAGTCAAAAACAGGGGGCTGGCGTGTTCCCGATAAGGAGTACGCCGCATTTGCTGCCGAATAGCTTCGGTTTCAAATCGGGCCATGACGATGCGCTTTAGCTGGTAAACAATTGATCAATCGACAATCTCAAAACTCCATTCAATTTGCGCAGTGGGCTCCAATATCTTAGCTACTGAACAATATTTCTCTATAGACAACTGTATGGCTTGTTGTACTTTCTTGGCTTTCAGGGGGCCTTTGAGTCGATAATGCAAATGAATATGGGTGAACAAAGCTGGCACCTTCCCCTGCGCACGTGCACCACGCACCTGTACTTCAATATGGTCCAGTTGTTGGCGCTGCTTCCGCAAAATGTGTATTACATCTATGGTACTACATCCAGCTAAAGACGACAGCAACACCTGCATAGGACGCATTCCTTCCCCTTTGCCGCCTATAGTCTCAGCACCATCCATCACGACAACATGCCCTTCTTCATTGACGGCTTCCATCTTAAATGCCTCGTCAACGCGTCTGAGTCTAATATGCATATCTGTCATTCTGCCGTGTTTTTTTCAACAATGTGCACGAGCACGGTCAAAAGTAACAGATATAGGTGGCACTACTGCTCTTCGATTGGACCTACTTTGCGATATTCACTCAATCGTATCCAAAAGAAAAGGGCTGCAGGGCGACTCGCTCTACTCGGCTACTTTAATCTTACCTGGATAACCACCACACCTTTAGCCCTCTTTAAAAGCAAGCCATTAATGCAAAGTCTTCGAGGCTACAAAGACATAACACCCAACGATACGCACCACTGCAGCGCCCACATGGCAAACGCACAATGTACTGAGATATTCAACTCACAAAATTGCAGGATCCATATATACAGAACGCAAGTGTATGACTGCCTGCCGCTGGCAGCCATACCCATACACCTATGTTACCCATCTTCTTGCAGCTATTATCAGTTTAGGAAGCCAGCTGCTCGAGTTGTGCCTCTACTTTTTCTACCAAAGCCGCCTTGCTGATCACACCTACGTGCTTGTCCACCACTTCACCTCCTCTAAATATGAGCAAAGTAGGAATGCCGCGAATGCCATATTTTAACGGCGTTTCAGGATTGGTATCTACATCCAGCTTGCCAATCAAGGCCTTTCCCTCGTATTCTTTCGAAAGCTCCTCAATAACAGGCGCAATCATGAGGCAAGGGCCGCACCATGCTGCCCAAAAGTCCACCACGACTACACCCTCGTTATCCAGTACTTTTTCCTTGAAGTTTGCATCGGTCAATTCAAATGCCATGATTTACTTTTTTGGTTTGGAAAATGATTTTCACACTGGCCAAAACGCTCTACCAGCTAAAGAGTTGCAAATATAGGCCTGTTTGGCAAAGCCCTATGAGCGACGAACAGCCCACAACAAAAAAACACAAATAACTTATTACCAACAAGTTAAACAGCAATCGCAAAATATTCATTCCCTTTGCCATGTCTTGCCCCAAATACAACATCGTTAACTTTCCCCGATCAACCCATGTAACTATTATTTAAATGGCAAGAAAATTGGAGTGCACACAAAACATCTACACATCTACAAATAGTGGTTATTTAGCATAGACCAAAGCGATGGGCACATCGCATTGAGGAAAAGGTTTCTCAAACTAACGGGCATGCTATTCCGAGCATAACCCCCAACACATATGAAATTTTCGGGAAAGCGCATACTTATCACTGGAGGATCGAGAGGGATTGGCCGCGCCACCGCCATAGCTTTTGCACGAGAAGGTGCCTGCGTGGCCATAAACTTCCAGGCAAATAAAGAGGCCGCCATGCAGACCATCCAGGCTATGGAAGGATTTGGGCATTTGGCCATCAAGGGCAATATTGCCAATCGCCAAGTAGCCAAAAATGTGGTCGAGACTGCGGTACGCGAGCTGGGCGGAATCGATGTGTTGATCAACAATGCCGGTATTTATGCGCTGCACGCCATTGAGCAGATGAATTACGAACAATGGATGGAAACTTGGCACCAGCATCTGCAAGTCAATCTCACTGCAGCGGCCCAAATGTGCTATTTAGTTGCTCATCAAATGATGCATCAAGGTGGTGGGCACATCGTCAACGTCAGCTCACGAGGCGCATTTCGCGGTGAACCGCAAGCACCAGCATACGGTGCGGCCAAAGCGGGGCTCAACCAGCTCACCCAGTCTTTAGCACAGGCATTGGCACCTCATCACATCATTGTGACGGCAGTAGCTCCCGGCTGGGTCGACACCGATATGGCAGCAGCGCACTTATATGGGCCGCAAGGTGAAGCTATACGCCAACAAAGCCCTTTGGGTCGAGTAGCCCGGCCCGAAGAAGTTGCCGCCGCCATTCTCTTCCTGGCATCTGAGGAGGCAGCCTACTGCACCGGCGCCATTCTCGACGTCAATGGCGCCTCCTATTTGCGTTCGTAAGTGGTAGTCCATAACGCATCATAAGCTGGTGCCTGCACCGACCAGTCGTAGTGGGCAATGGCACAGCGGCACTTCGCCGGCCAGTGTTGTTGTGTGTCGATGTGCCACTGCTGCAACAGCTGTCGCAAGCGCGGCAAAAAAGCTTCATCATTTTCGTAGAAAAGCGGCTCAAATTCAGGCTGAGGGAAGTGCTCTACATAAGCCAAGCGCTTGGGCAATAACGGCCTACAGCCACACCATACGGCTTCCAGCACACTGATGCCAAAAAAATCCTGCTGTGAAGTGACCGGCAGCAAATCGGCACGCCAAAGCCACTGCACATACTCCTGCCTTGAGGATACAAAACCCCAATGCAATATGCGATCGGCTAGCTTTTCCCTGGCTTTCGCAAAAATTGCAGGTGTACGTGCAAATGCCTCGCCCAATACCACTACGCGAAAGGCAATACCCTCTTCGGCCAACTGGAACAATGCCTGGAAGAAAGCTTCGGGCCCTTTGTCGTACTCCCAACGATGGTTCCACAACACCACCGGTGCTCCCCCATGTCGAGCTACACGCCAGGTATCTAATGCCTTGAGTTCCATACCTAATGGCAATACTTTCGCCTTGCGATGCAGTCCTTCGAGTAGACCCCGTTCGCGCCGATCAGGAAAACGCCGCAAAAAGTTGGGCAACGCATCGAGAAAGACATCGCGATGCCACTGAGAGTTGAAACATATCATATCGGCTGCCAAAGCCGTGGTATAATTGATAAAAGCATAGTGCAGGTCTCTACCTATAAGTGGATCCTCATCATGAGGCGACCAAGGATAGGTCAACTGATTTTCGTGAAAATAAGCCACAACAGGCACTCGCTCTGCTTGCTTTCGCATCAGTCCCAGGAAGGTGGCCAAATCAAGCATATCGCTTGCTAACCACAAATCGGGCACCGAAAAGAAGCCTTCCCAATATTTGCGCGCCATTGATACCGCCCCTCCCATCATGCGCCATTTCCAATAACTGCCAGGCAATGCCACAATTTCCACATCATGACAACTATGATGCTGATATCCTTTTGCCCAATGCTTATGGCTTTCGCCAAAAAAGGGCTCTAAAATGTGAATGCGCATGAAGCGAAACCTTTCACCGTGGGGTACTCACGCCGTATCAGCACATGCGACCTCCACCAACTATTGTTTCAACACACGACGAGCTGCTGTAGCCGCCCCTGAATGCCATACCACCACATAAGTACCAGCCGGCCACTGTGTGACATCTACAACTACCGGCATCTCACTACCTGTACGCAACGCATAGCATGCCATACGACGCCCAAACAGATCGTACACCGCCAGATAAGCAGTGACTCCTGATTGAGCTTGCAAGCTCGTGGTGACAAAAGGTCCAAGCACGATTATTGTGTCAAGTGCAGCCACAGCACAGCCTATACCATCGGCTACCGACAGGCTTACTATATACATGCCCGCCGTATCACAGGCATGACTGGGTTGTGCAATAGTAGCGGAAATGCCGTCGCCAAAATCCCATAACCAGGCCACTGCATGTTCCGATAAGTCGGTAAAAGACACCATTGAAGACATATCTGTCAAGTCAAGTGTATCAGCCGAACTGACAAAAGCAGCTGTTGCCAAAGCTGTAGTTGAGGAATCGACAGGTACAAATACTTCACTGCGCGAACAGAGTTCTTCGTATTCCACTTCCCAATTGTAGAGATACGACCAAGACTGCTCATCGACCGTACTTTCCCGAATGATCAACACATCCTCCAACTCAAAAGGGAAGCCCGTCATAGCTGATGTGTTGGCAAAAAGGGGTTTGCCTCCCACTTTAATCAACCCCAAGCCTTGCCCTGTAGGTACAGATAGATTGAGTGGGATACGCACCCACCCCGTCTCATCGACAAACACCACCTTCTGACCCAATGATTTGCCTTCTGCATCTTGCAACTGGACGATACGTGCTCCCGTAGCCTCGGCATAAATGTGCACTGCCCGAAGCACAAAAGGATGCAAGCAGTCGAATACCATGCCCTGCTCATCCGCATCGGCCAGCTGCAAATACACTGGCTGCCATTGTTGGCTGTCCAGAGCAATGCGCGCCCTAAGGCGCGGTGTGAATTTGTCGTAGAGCATCTGCTGCTGAGCTCCCGCCACATGTGGAAGCATCATGCTATCCCAAAATACGCCACTGATCGCCAGCAATCCACATAGATGAGTACAGTAATAGGTAGAGGAACGTAGAAGCATTCCTAAATTTCAAGTTGCACAAAGAAAAAAAGCCCGCAAAGCCCACTGCCTTGCCTCAAGGGGCAAGATAAACTCTTTTTTTCCAGGAAAACTACAAGTGAGAAAAGCACATAAGGCCTCCTATAGGTGCTTTAGCTTTCTTCCTTGTGGCTCTGGGCATATACCTGCGCAAATTGCACTTGATGCCCTATACACCTGTTGAAAGCTTCTAATAGCGTACCACCTACATGCAGGTTGTCAAAATATTGCTCCACCACGCGTCTAGCAGCTTCGCCGAGTGCCAGTGCTGCCCTAGGGTTGAGTAAAAGTTGATCTAAAGCTTCGACAAATTCAGCTGCCGTTTCGGCAATGCGCACCTCTCTACCTGAACGAGCATCTATGCCTTCCAATCCTAGGCTAGTAGTCACGATGGCTTTGCCCAATGCCATACCTTCGAGGATTTTAACACGCATGCCACTTCCCGAGAACAAAGGTACCACCATAATGCTGTGTGCATTGATAAAATCGGTAGCCGATGGTACCTCGCCATGTACTACTACCCCTTCCTGGTGGAGCATTCGGATGCGCCTAGGCATATTGCGCCCCGCGATGTGAAAGCGTGCCTGCGGATGACGCTGCATCACCAAGGGCCACACATATGCTAAAAACCAATCGAGACCTTCTCGATTGGGCAGCCAGTCTAAAGAACCGATAAACTGAACACTTAGTGGCTTTTTGCGAAAGCTGCAAATGTCGGGGTGATAGTCGCGTATGTCGAGGCCAACAGGCGCCACTACAGCCCGCCCTCGATAGCCCAAGCGTCGAAACTGCGCCAGATCGCGGGCAGTAATGCTGATCAGCAGGTCATAGTCGTTGAGATGTCTCAGCTCAAAGTCTCTGAGGCGCGTGGCTTGCAAGCGCAAATAGCTACTAAGAGGCCAAGGCTGATTGTCGGCATAACGCTCCCAAATTTCGTGCTCTACATTGTGCGCCCTCATGGCAATTATCGCATCGGAATGTCGGCGAATGTGGGCAATGTAAGGTGCCAAAAAAGGCGTTTCGAGTTGTACTACATCGAACTGCTCGCGCTGCAATAGTCCAATGAGCTTTTGGCGAAAAGCCTCACTTTGAAAGCGCACTGCATGATACGACGAGCCCTCAAATAAGTTGTGGATAGCGCCCCACCAAGTGATGCGATTATCTACCGTAACGGCATGTATAGCTTTGTAGTGGTTAAAGTCATCAGGCAACTCAGCCAATGGAAAGTAGTGCTTGGTCGTATTCATGGTGAGTAAGGTCACCTCACAGCCCAAGGCATGCATGGCTCGAGCAAGGTGCGTGACCACGATCGACTCACCATCTTTCAAGGGAAAAGGAAACTTTTTGCAGACCTGAAGGATCTTCATGAAGCAAAAGGTAGTCGTTTTTGATTTGGCTTTGGGAGGTGTATCTATCAAAATGAGCAACCACAGCACTTGATAACGCCCCAATACAACAAGTGGTTGTCATTGGCTAAAAATTAACGATGTCATAAAGCAAAACGCTGGTTGCAAAATACCAAAATTGCACGCATTTTAATTCAACACTCAAATTAGTTGCAACAAACGCACGGGCATTTCACCTGAAGCAGCAGCACGATAGTCCGATTCGGTGCAAGCCACCAGATGCCCCGATCGGTGGCGTACCCACCAACGTCCCGTCAGGCGACTTTTGAAAAAGGTGAGATCGAGCTGATCGCTCACATGCACGACAAACTCTTGTAGTACAGCTTCATTCCGAGGATAGTCACCTTTGCGATGCATCAAGCCTTCTATGAGATACCACAACAATACAGCACTACATCGGGCAGCTGCCCCAATTTGCCCACTGCCTTCAATACAGGCCAGTTGCATGCGTTCGCCCAGTGCTGCATACTGCACCAACAGCGAAGCTTCTTCCAATGTCAGGCCTGATGGCCACGAGCAAGCAGCGGCAGTCTCAGTAAATTTGAGTGCACCTAAGGTGCAAAGCAACATGTGTGCATCGCGCAAAAAGGGTTCTGCCAACGCACTTTGGCGGCGCAGCTCAGAGAGTCGCACTACTGGTAGCCTTTGCTCCGCCAATACTGACATGCGCCCAGGCGACAAAAAATGGTATTGCACACCGATGAGACTAAGCCCTTCTTCTACAGATGCTGCTGTGCTTTTTAGCCATCGATCGAGCCAAGGACGCTCAGCAGGCGTATGGCCAGTGATCCATGCCAAGCGCGCATAGGCATTCGCTTGCCTTAACACCTCATAGGCCACTTCCCATTGCTGGGGCTTGCCACCGAGGCACAAGATAATTCTACCACTTTGACGCACATGACTTAATACAATAGCTAATGCTTCATGCGCATCAGCCTGCAAGTTGCCTAAGTCAGTGAGCTGGGCCTTGCCAAAATGCCAGGCCAACTCAAAGAATTGCGTCCGCACCGGATCAGCTGTGGCGGCATCCAACCCCAGTAAGACTATCTGTCCTGGCAGCTCTTCTATAGACTCCCCATCCCACCTATGGATGAAATGCGCCGTTGAAGCAGCAAAATACTTGAACGAATCAGGCACTATATCTGAAGAGCGAAGAGCATCTTTCCACATAAGTAACGCATACTTGTCGAGCAGCAAAGATAGGATGATCTAAATGTATCACACTCAAACGTGCTGTCCTACACGCTATCCATAACCCTGTCACAAACCCACATCAAGCCCTTTCCACTCACACCATGGACAATGCAAAGGTGACGCATCAGTTATCCATCTCGCACTACACGTGCCAGTAATAACAGCGCCACATATCCCAGCAACAACAGACTACCCATGAGCCATGCCAGCCCCACAGTAGAGAGATGAGCCCAAAGCTCACGCAACACGCCAACTACATCCGAAAGTAGGTGAAGCGGATGGGCCAACAAGTCCCAAGAATTCCACCGATGAAAACGACCAATATATACGCCAAAGCCAGCAAGCCACAGCACAGCCGAAACAAACAGCCATGCCACACGCCCCCCATCGCAATGCAAGAAACTCGTGCACTTCCACCAAAGAGAAAAAGCCCACAAGCAAGCCCGTCCATGCAAAAGAAAAAATCATGAGCACATCGTACCAATAAAGTACAGGTGGCCGCGGCGTTAGATGTAACAAATCAGCGACGATATAAGGCACATTCTGAAAAAAAGCAGCCAAAAAAACAGCATGCTTCCCTGCCACCATGCTTTCCGTACCCATCGAATAGCCAAGGCAAAAGCCAAAGGCAACCAGGCCAAAGCTAAATTCCACACTAAAAAGAGAAAAGTGGGAATGGCCCGCTCGCGATACATCGTCACGGGATCGACAAAGCGCCAATAGTCATAACCCAGATAATGGAGGCGATAGCCCACCAATCCCAAATCGAAAAAAGAACTCAATACCAGTACGACCAGCAACAACTGCCGTCGGTCAAGACGGCAGCGAAGGTATCATAGGGTATACTTTTCCATCAGCCCTCATATTCAAAAAACATTCCATGCGATGCCAGCACTCAACGCCGCCGCAACCACATCCACAACTGTTTGCTCACCGCTGCCAATAAGGCTACGCCCAACAGCAGCAACATCAAACTGAACACCAGACCAAAATGTTGCCGCACCACCGGTATTTCTCCCAAAAAATACCCCGCCAATAAATATGTGGCAATCCATACAGCACCGCCCAACACATTGGCTAAGGTGAATTTGCCGAAAGGCATATGTGCCAAACCTGTGACAAAAGGCACCATCGAACGCATAAAGGGGATATACCTACTGACTACCACTGCCCAAAAGCCATAGCGCAAAAAGAAGCGATAAGCGCGCTCCAATTGTTGCTTTAGCAAGCTATTCCTTTTTCGAAAAAACTGATACCCCACCCAACGGCCAATGAGATAATTGGAGGTATGCCCCAATACCGTAGCAATGGTCAAGAGTATCCAAAGAGCCCATAAGTCCAACTGACCAGATGCAGCTAACATACCTGCTGTGAAAAGCGTGCCGTCTCCAGGAAAGAACGTGACGACCACCAGTCCCGTTTCTACGAAAATAATCAACATTAATATGGCATAAGTCCACCCACCATATTCAGCGACTAGCTCTGCAACGTGCTGATCCGCATGTAGCATCAGCTCCCACAACTGTTCCATGAAGCCATAGATTAAGTAGAAAGGCAAAAATGCATCACTCGAGGAAATTGCGTGCCTCACGAGGCGTCAAATAATGCATCAGGCGCAAGGCCTGAATAAGCCCCAAGTAGCTGAGCCACCAGCGGATGCGCTTATACCACGGTGCTTCGAGGTATTGCTCAGGAGCTATTGGCATACAATCTCGCTTTACAATTTGCTTTAGCCTATCGGCAAATTGGCCTGCCAGCTTCGGGTCATTCACCCCAACATTGAGTTCTACACTGAGCAAGTCACTTAGATCATTGAGATTATACGAACCCACTGTTAGCCACTGGCTATCGCGTACTGCTACCTTAGCATGTAACACTGTAGGCCGGTATTCGTACAACTCTACCCCTCGCTTCAGCAAATAAGGATACAGATACTGTACGGCAGAATGGTAGAGAAACGCATCCGAAATGTGGGGCAACACCAACAACACACGCACACCTCGCTTGGCCGTCTGTCCAATGCGTCGTAACATGCGTATGTTGGGCAAGAAGTAAGAAGAGAAGATGATGACTTCGCTTTGCGCTTGACGCAACATGCGCAGATAGCTGCGCCGTATGGCCAAACGATTGCGAAAAAAGTCATTGAGCAATACTTCCACTATAGGTCCTCGCCGCTTAAAGCGAGGCGTCACTGCTCGAAACACCCGACGATTCAATATTTCAAGTGCCAGCTCTTCGAGCTGCACACAAGGTGCTCCTTGCAACCAAATGGCAAAGTCGAGCCATGGACGTGAGTCAGGCGTACCTCTATAGCGATCGGCTAGGTTGATCCCGCCGACAAGCGCTTCTTTGCCATCGATCACTACCAGCTTGAGGTGTAAACGACGCCCCAATCGAAAAGGCAATTGGAAATGCACGGGCGAAAAAAAGCGCACTTCTGCACCTGTAGCCTGCAATTGCATTACAAAGGCTCTACTCAAGTGGCCACTACCCACTCCGTCCAACACCACGTGTACGCGCACTCCGCGACGTGCTGCCGTTTGCAGCAAGCGCGCAATGCGCTGACCCGTCTCATCTTCATCCAATACATATGTGAGCAAGTAAATGCGTTGTGTTGCCCTATCGATCATTTGCTCCAGCTGATCGAAGTAGGGCAAGCCACTTTCCAACATTTGATATTCGAGCGAAGTATCGCTTACAGTTGACTTCACGTGCGCAATTTGACTTTTCGCCCTGGCAGCTGAGCCCAAATTCCAGTGCCTTCTGCTAAGCCTTCGGCACTAATGAGCCACAACACGGGCAATCGATGAGGCCGCTGCGGTACGGCACCCATACCATCGGTAAGGTACACCAAACCATCCATATGATGGGAAGCCGCCCAATTGAGTGCTGGTTGAAAGTCTGTACCCCCTCGGCCGTGCACATAGGCCAAGGGCTGCCCCCGATAGCCCCATTCCTTTCGGATGCGATAATCACATTCTAATACCACCAACTGTGCACCCGCACGCCATAAGCGCCTCAACTCATGAGCAAATATAGCTAACTCTCCCGGGGTCACGCTACCCGAGGTGTCGATAGCCACCGCCAAACGGCAGCGCCGATCTATTTTGATGCCCGGCACCTTTCCATAGCGCTTCGAAGGTCGTTTAACCGTATGGCGAAGCGCGGTACGACCACTTTTTCGAGCAAATAGCTGCAAGACGCGGCGCCAGTCAGGCCCTACTTGGGTAGTTGGATCTACTTGCCAAAGCACTTGTGTCGCTACCGACCAGTCCGCCACGTCAATCTGTACGCCAGCACCTACCACAGCACGACATTCCTCCCATATGCGCCGCACTCGCATTTGCGCCAGCACACCAGCGTGTAGCCATGTCTCGTGCTTTTTTCTCGGCAAAAAGCCCTCAGTCACTTGCTTCCTCACCCAGTCCGATAACTTCCAGTGTGCCACGGCATCATACCATTTCCATATATCCATTTGGCCCTCTGGCAAATAGCGACGTATTGTTTCAGGCAGCACATCCTGTCGAGGCAACCGCCATTCTTTACGCATTAATGAGTCCACGAGTGAGTCGGCAGCCAAATCAAAAAGCCACGGCACAGCAGCTGCACGCTGCCACGGATGAGCCAATAGCAAGTGTAATAACTCATGCATCAATAAGCCAGCCTGTAGATGCAACGGCCACAACGACCAATTTACCTCATGCACCCACAGCTGAGCCATGCCATTTTGCTCAAAAGCAAGCATCACATTAGGAGAAGCCGCTGTCTTGCGCACAGGTAAGCGTATTGCCAGCTCTGCCAAAGTTGGAAAGTGTAAGCGCAATTCTTGTATAGCTGCATCTAACGGCATCATTCGTCGTTGAATGGGCAAAGGCGCCGCAGCGAAATTGAAAAGTTTTTGCAAAAGCTCAATACCATCCTATATTACAGGCCCAACACCACACGCCACACCTCATCGCTTGCCTGTGTTTCGCTCAACAAATCTAATGGATATGGACAGACGCCAGTTTCTCTTCCTCAGTGGCCTCATGACGGGCATGACCTTTATGCCTGCACGAAAGCTGTTAGCCCACATGTTTTTCTCTACTGGAAAAATGTATCCCATCCGCGAGCACGTGGGCTACTACGTCGAACGCGGCGGCACCATCGGCTGGTATCTCACTTCCCAGCATATTGTAGTGGTCGACACCCAATTTCCCGAACAGGCCGCTCACTTTATTGAGCGACTCCGCGAAACCAACACCCAGCCCATCGACCTACTCATCAATACACATCACCACTTCGACCACACAGCAGGCAACATTGCATTCAAAGGCATTGTACGACAACATGTAGCCCACGAAAATGCTCGCGCCAATCAAGAGCGCATAGCGCGCCAACGAGGCACGCTCGACCAGCAGCTACTACCTGTCACCACCTTCTCCGATCAGTGGAGCACCCAAATAGGCGACGAAACGATCCGCCTGTACTACTTCGGGCCCGCCCACACCAATGGCGACGCCATTGTCCACTTTGAGCGCGCCGACGTCGTACACATGGGCGATCTGGTTTTCAATCGCCGCTATCCGTATATTGACAAAACGGCTGGCGCCAACATCCAAAACTGGATCGCGGTGCTCAAAAAGGCACGCAAGACATTTGGCAGCCAAGCTACTTATGTGTTTGGCCATGCCGGCAAAGATTGGCCCGTGCGCGGCACCACTGCAGACCTGCAAGCCTTTGAAGATTACCTCAAGCGCTTGCTCGACTACGTAAGGGCAGCGCACCGCAAAGGTATGACCCTCGACGATTTGTTGACCCAGACAAAAGCTATTCCTGGTACTCCTGAGTGGCATGGTGAAGGCATCGAACGCTCACTAAAAGCTGCCTGGCTCGAGCTGGTGGAAGGCAAGTAAAGGCCTTTCCCTATTACCTAAAGAAGTGGAATGGGTGTGTTGCAGACAGGTATGTACACAACCAGCTGTCGTTTTTTATTCCAAGTTGAGCTGCATCCACTTCGGATAGGTCACTTTGTAGCCAAAGGTCAACTCCTTACGCGCACCGGCAGGCAGCTCCAGCCGCCAGCGCAGCAAGCCCGTATTGGGTTCTAAGTGAGCCCCCTCCGACTCCAGCAACGCCACCTCAATCTCCTCATGTCCTGAAAGTGGAACCTGATCTTCTAATACGATAGTAATAGGCACATTTTTGTTGTTGCGCACTTCAATGCGGTAGAACATCTCGACGATACGCTTACTGCCGATCCGACGCTTGCGCACCTTTTCCTTAAGCAGCTCGCGCTGTACCGCGACAGCCTTATCTTGACCGATAGAAAGGGTCAACGTATCGGTGGCTACAGAAGGATCGAGTAAGGTCTGTCCTAGCCAGCTACCCTCGTAAAATAAGTTGGCCATACCTGCTACCAGATGGCGCCCCGACCAGTTGGTAAGCATGGCTTTAAGCCAAGCTTTGGGCACAGCCCGCGGTGCCGAATAGTACTCAAAAGCAGCGGGGATCTTTTCTGACAATACCGATACGGTTTGCATACTGCCATCGGAAGGGATCGAATAGGGCTTATCGACTTCCCACTCTATCTGAGTAGCACGCTGTTGTACTTGTACAGGAGGTTCAGCCATGTCGGGCATGGTTTCTGGTGGTGTGGCCTGCAAGGGGTGCTCCTTCGCTCTTTTGCGGCCATCCACTACTGCCACCTCTTCCAATGCAGTGTGCTGAGGCTGCAAGTATATGGATACCTCTTGCCCTGGCTGTACCCCATTAATGGTCTGAGACTGAAATCCCAAATACGACACGGTGATTGTCCGAGCCTCAGCGGGCAACATTAGATCAAAGCGCCCCTGCAAATCGGTGACAGTACCGATGGCTGTACCGGGCACCTGTACTGTAGCACCAATTAAAGGCTGACCATTGGTACCATCCAGTACCATACCCGACACCTTAGCACCTTGTACACCAGCCCGCCACCGACTACCTGGACGCAGGTACCAAGGCTGCAGCACGGGTAGCGAAAAGTCGGTCTGAGGGTTTCCTGTAGACAATGTCAGCTGCACTTCGCGCCAGTCTTCGCCGGTATGCTGCTTGATTCCTGCTTTCATTTCCAGTTCCACAGGTGCACCGACTTGCTGTACGCGCAAGTCGTAGACGGCATGCCAGGAAGCCTCGGGCACGTAATAAGCCAACTCGATAGTAGCAGGTGTAGGGTGCTCGGCCTCTAGCAAGAGGCGTACATTGCGTACGGGCTGATCGGGGCGGTTTTGAGTGGCAGCAATCTGATTATTCACACGCGTTAGAAGGCTGTCCACTCGTCTGACTTTGCCTTTTAAGGCCAACTGTTCGCGCAAGATGCGGCGTCGTGCTTTGGCCTGGACATCCAATACAGCTTGTAGCTGTTCGGCGTGCAATCCCATTTGGCTACCCGCCACTGCACGGTTGCGGTCTAACAAATCGAGTTGTTGGCGCAGCAATGCTTGCTCGACCCCCAGCACTTCCTTTTCCCGTTGCAATAGGTACTGCTGGGCCAATAGCTGTTTCAAAGTATCGGTACGTGCCTGTTGCCCCAAGTAATCGGTGCTGGTGCGCACTGACAAAAGTGTAAAGGCGCCTTCGCCCGACACGCGCAAACCTTGTACATCAAGCGTATGCGGTAGCCCCTTACACACCACTTCAGTGAGGCCAGCAGGCAACTGCGTCTGGGCTTGCCGCGTCACCCAAGCACCTTGTAAAAACACTTTCACGGCTTTTACCTCAGAAGACACTTCTTTGACCACTGGCTTTTGGGCCCACATAGAGGATACCGCACTGCCTATGGTAAGCACTACAATAAAAATCAGTTGATCTGCTTTCATTTTTTTGGGTTTTAAGAGTAAATATAAGCCTGACAGTCAAAAAACACTAAAAATGCACATACGGCTCGATATCGCTTGCAAAAGCAGCGATTGAGTTGGTCAATATCTCTTCACAAAAGCTTGCAGCCCCACATTTCTTACCAGGCCAAATTGCCTTTTAGAGGTGCGGATATACAGTGGACATTCACTTGTATTGCACAAAAGCTCAGAAATGAAAGGCTAAGCTATCTTCCATCACACAATCCACTCTGTCACTCTGTTTTGTTAACCAACTGAGGTAATGCACAAAACGATCCCTTTATTACCACGTGGTGATTGGACAAAAATGCTATAGAGACATTTTCAAATAGAAAAAAGTAAAAAACGGTATAGCCAGAATTTCATTTCACAACACCCCAACGATTGCACACAGTGCAAAGCACCTACACAAAATTATAATTCTATCATCACTTATAAGTCATAGTTACACTTCCCACTCCCAATTTATATAAAGGCCCTACGGCACACTACCGCTGTGCAATGTGCCCACTCTGTCACACCTAAGCTATTATTTGGGGTAGCTCGATGCCTACATGTTTTTCAGCTCGGCAGCCAATTCCGTGAGGGTTTTTTTTGCATCGCCGAATAGCATGCGCGTATTGTCCATAAAAAACAGCGGGTTCTGAATACCTGCATAGCCAGGATTCATACTGCGTTTGAGTACAATGACGTTTTTAGCTTCCCACACGCGTAAGACGGGCATACCATAGATAGGACTCCCCGGATCAGTCTCGGCAGCAGGGTTGACTACGTCATTTGCACCTACAATAACAGCTACATCGGCATTTTTGAGCGCTTCATTGGCTTCATCCAAGTCGAGTAGTTTTGGATAGGGCACATCAGCCTCTGCCAAAAGGACGTTCATGTGGCCAGGCATACGACCTGCTACGGGATGAATGCCGTACTTTACCTCCACATCATTTGCAGAAAGCAAATCATCCACTTCTTTGAGCACTTTTTGCGCTTGTGCTACCGCCAGCCCATAGCCCGGCACAAAGACGACCGAGTTGGCATAGTACAACATGATAGCCGCATCGTTGAGCGTCACTTCGCGCACAGTCTGATCGCCTTGAGCAGCTGCCGACCCGCCACCGCCAAAGCCACCTATGAGTACGTTGAGTAAAGAACGATTCATGGCATCGCACATCAGCACAGTCAGAATAGTACCTGCTGCACCCACCAAGATGCCTCCCACAATCATGACCTGACTGCTATAGATAAAGCCTGCAGCTGCTGCCGACAAGCCGGAAAAAGAGTTGAGTAGAGAGATGACTACCGGCATGTCGGCTCCGCCAATGGGGGCGACAAAGCTGAAGCCATACACTAATGACAACGCCATTAGGCCCACGGCCCAGTGCGTAGTGGCAGCACTGCCTTGCCAGTAGACCCAAATGGAAAGGGCAATAGTGATGAGAAACATCAAGATATTGATGGCTTGGTGTTGGGGCAAAGTGACGTGCTTGTCTTTCACCTTGCCATCAAGTTTTAAGTAAGCCAACATACTGCCCGTAAAGGTGATGCCACCAATGACTAAGGCCGCCAACGAAATGCCCAGTTGTCCACCCGCCATGTGGCTATCGCCATTGTAAAAGTTCATCAGCTCGACCATAGCCAGCACCACGGCGGTAGCTCCGCCCAAGCCATTGAAAATAGAAACCATCTGCGGCATAGCAGTCATGGCCACTTTACGTGCAGCCACCCATCCAATGGCACCCCCTATTGCCATACCGCCCAAGATCCAGCCGTAGTTATTGTAGGCACCATGCACGGGCATGACCATTGTGGCTACCACAGCCAATCCCATACCAATAGCAGCTAATATATTGCCCCGCCGTGCCGTATCGGGCGAGCTGAGCAACCGAAGCCCCCAGACGAAAAATACCACCGATAGCAGAAAGGCAAAATTGATCCAAAATTCAAAAGCCATCGTCGTGCAAGTTGATTTTTCAGAATTGCATTCCTTCCCTCACTTTGGCAAAAGCCTGAATTAATGGCCCTCAGGCCTACTTGCGCTTTTTAAACATCTCCAGCATGCGATCGGTCACGGCAAAACCACCCACCACATTGACCATACCCAATGCCGCTGCCAACACGCCCAGGCTCAGCATGAGGTAGTTATCAGGTGGCGTATTGCGCAGGAGAATGACACCCCCAATGACGACTACTCCCGAAATGGCATTGGCCCCCGACATGAGTGGCGTATGCAACACCGTAGGCACCTTGCTGATCACTTCAAAGCCAAGTATTACAGTGAAGATGAGCAAGTATATTTCTGTAAGATTTTCAAGAAAAAACTGGTAAACCATATCCATAATACAGGCAGTTTCGAGTTGAACGATAGATCAGTTTTCGGCAGCTGCTTCTTCACGCACAAACAGGGCACTGGCCACGATGTCGTCATCCAAGTCAAGGTGCAGTGCGCCATCTTTGATAATGAGTTTGAGGAAATTGAACACATTGTTGGCGAATAGTATGCTGGCATCCATGGGTTTTTGTGCAGCCAGCTCACTATTGCCAATAATGGTCACACCATGATGCACAATGGTTTGCTTGTCCTTTGTCAGCGCGCAGTTGCCTCCTGTGGAGGCTGCTAAATCGACGATCACCGAGCCAGGCCGCATCTTTTCCACTGTTTCCTTGGGTACGAGCAAGGGCGCTTTACGACCACGCACTTGTGCTGTAGTGATGAGTACATCGGCCTTAGCAGCGCGTCGCTGTACCTCTTCGCGCTGGCGCCGCAAAAAATCTTCATCTTGCTCGACTGCATAGCCACCTGCTGAGGTGTCTTCTTTGGCACCTTCCACTTCAATGAATTTGGCGCCCAAGCTAAGCACTTCCTCCTTGGCTGCCGAGCGCGTATCGAAGGCCTCCACCACAGCGCCCAAGCGCCGCGCAGTAGCTATAGCTTGCAAACCAGCTACGCCAGCGCCCAATACAACTACTGTAGCTGGCTTGATGCTACCTGCCGCCGTGATCATCATGGGGAAATATCGGGGCAAGTGGGTTGCTGCTAGCAAGGTAGCCTGATAACCGGCAAGCGAGGCCATAGAAGAGAGCACGTCCATCGATTGGGCACGCGTGGTGCGCGGGATCATGTCCATGCTAAAAGCCTTAAGCCCCAGCTTGCGCAGCTTCTCGGTAATGGTCGAATCGAAATAAGGTTTGAACATGGATATAAGCCAGGTACTTTTGGGCAACTGCTGCAGCTCTTCATCGGGCAGTGGATGATAAGAAATGATCAAATCACATTGCAAAACATCTTGCCGCGTGCCAATGGTGGCTCCTGCAGTTTCCAATGCTTCGTTGGTGACGTAAGCCTGTTGTCCTGCATCGCGCTCCACTACGACCTCCACGCCCAATTGCTTGCGGATTTTTTCGATCACTGCGGGCACCAGTGCGATGCGCGGGTCGTCCTGCTCTTTGGGAACACCTATTTTCATAAAGCCGGTTTTTTGCGTTGCGGGCCGAAAAATAGGAAAATCAAATGTGCTCTATGATGAGTTTCGTCACATTCTTATTTGAAAAATGCACTTCGGGAAAAACGACTATGCTTGCCGGCACGAGGGTAGCCATATATTGACACGCTTATAGCACATTACTGCATAGCTGGTTCTTCAGTAAGCAGTTTGAGCAACACGCCATTGGTCCAGCCAAAGCCATCTTGCAGTGGATACTCACCACCCCCACCTTCCAGCTCTAGATTGACTACGTTGTATTTTTCCAACAGCTTGCCAGTAGTTTTGTACACCTTTTCATTGAGTGCAATCCAGCGTTTTTTAATCTCGTCGGCTAGCTCGTCATGCCCGTAATTGCGAAGCCCTTGAATGGCAATCCACTGTAGTGGCGCCCAGCCATTGGGCATATCCCATTGCTGCCCTGTCTGTAGCTTGGTGGTGACCAAGCCTCCTGGCGCCAAAAAGTAACGCCACACATTGGCAGCTACCGAATCGGCTTGTGGCTGCGTAGCTATTTTGAAAAACAGCGGATAGAGCCCTGCGCCAGAAGGCACCACCCACCAAGTACGTGCCGGATAGTCGTAATCGACAAAGAAGCCGCCTCGCCGCGGATACCAGCAATAAGTGCGGACTGCTTGTGCACGCTGTTGTGCACGGGCCTCGTATTGGGCTGCCTTATCGGCATGGCCTGCCAGGGCATGGGCTTTGGCCAGGCATTGTTCTAAATGGTACAACAAGCTGTTCAAGTCTACAGGTATCAGCTCGGTAGTGCGGATGGTCTCCAGATGCATCCAGCCGCGGCACCAGCGGCTCGAGAAGTCCCATCCCGACTCAGCTGCGGCGCGCAGCTCTCGATAGACGTCTTTTGGGGAGCGCATTTGGTCACGTGCAGCAGTAGCCACGTCTTCGGCATAGGCCTCGGGGCGCGGCACCTCCTTGTCGTCGTAGTATCGGTTGAGGATGGTGCCGTCGTCGAGGTGCACTACTCTCCTGTACTCATTGCGCTGAGGTGACAGGCTATCTACTCCATCCATCCAAAAGGCGTATTCTCGTTCGAGCTGGGGCAGATATTTGATCCAGATACTGTCGCCTTCTTTTTCGGCCAATAGCCCGACCATAAGGGAAAAGAAAGGCGGCTGCGAACGCGACAGGTAGTAGGTGCGATTGCCATTGGGAATGTGGCCAAACTGGTCCAACAACCAGGCGAAGTTGTCCACCATGTGTTGAATCATTTCCGTTCTTCCTGCTGCCTGCAAGCCCAGCATAGTGAAATAGCTATCCCAGTAATAAATTTCGCGAAAGCGCCCTCCTGGTACGATGTAGGGATAGGGCAAGGGAATGAGTGAGCCGCCTCGCTCCTGATCTTCGGGCTGACGCGTCAGTACAGGCCACAGTGCATTGATGTGCTCGACTAAAGAGCGCGCCGTATCACTGTGAAAGTCACTGGCATAGTCGTGAGGAAGCTCAAAATATCGCAAGACAAAAGCCTTGAGGTCAAACCCCTCCTTGCCCTTTTCGCGAGCATAGGCAGCCAGAATTTCCTGCGGAGGTGCTTTGGGTACACAGTCGGGAAAGGTCTTGCTATCGGGAAAGATGTGCGCCAGTTGTACGTCTACAAAAAGCTGTCCGTACAGCTCATCGGGGCTCTGATAGATAGCCGATACTTCGGGCTCAGGGTGCGAACAATTGCTGTAGCCCAAGCCCAGCCCAACTATGAGTAGAACGGCAAGGTAGCTTTTCGGCAAATACTTGGAAAGAATGCGTAAATACATATTTTGTTTTTTTGCGAAAGCAAAATCCCTACCCATTTAGGGCATGCTCTGTTTAGTCTTTGTAGATGCCCACGTAGCGCTCGCCTGGGCGTGCATAGCCTCGATACATGCCCTCTGTATTAAACTCCATCGAGATGTTGCCTGCTCGGTCCAAAGCGATGAGGCCACCGATCCCACCTACAGCTTTGAGCTTCTCGCGGATGACGTGCTGTGTAGCCTCTTCTAAGGATTCCCCCAAATATTCCATGCGTGCTGCTACGTCATACGCTACGACCCAACGGATGAAAAATTCGCCATGCCCCGTACAGCTCACACCACAGGTATTGTTGTCGGCAAAGGTGCCGGCACCGATAATGGGTGAGTCGCCAATGCGGCCCCAACGCTTGTTGGTCATACCACCTGTGGAGGTACCCGCTGCGATGTTGCCGTCTTTGTCGAGTGCTACGCAACCTACTGTGCCAAACTTGTAGTCGGGATTGGGATCGACGAGGTATTGACCCGTTTGAGCTTCACGTGCCTTGGCGCGCTGCAAGCTTTCCCAGCGCCGTTGGGTAAAAAAATAAGCAGGATCAACCGTATCCAGTCCTATACTCAGGGCAAAGTCTTCTGCACCTTTACCCACCAAGAACACGTGAGGCGATTGCTCCATGACTGCACGTGCAGCACTAATGGGGTGCTTGACAATCGTCACGCCACCTACTGCCCCTGCATTGCGCGTACGACCATCCATAATCGAAGCATCGAGTTCGTTCGTACCTGCATTGGTAAACACAGCCCCTCGCCCTGCATTGAACAAGGGCGAATCCTCTAGATAGTGGATGGTCTGCTCTACGGCATCGAGTGCACTGCCACCATTGCGTAAAATTTCTTCGCCAATATCGAGGGCAGCATTGAGCGCCGCTCGATAGGCCGAGTCTTGTTGAGGCGTTAAATCCTTTCGGCGAATGGTACCAGCCCCTCCATGAATGACTATCGCATAGGGCGACCGCGCTGTGAGTACATCATCTTCAGTTACGGCTGTTTTTTGTGCATGGCCATTTTGCACCTGTTTGTCGCAAGCACTTAAAGCAAAAAGAGCTGCTACGGCAAGCATACTAGCCAGTTTTTTCATTTGCATTGTTTTTTAATCCATAAAACAATCGGATGATCGGCATTCTTGAGCCGCGTCAAACATAGTAAAACATCAGTATAGCCCACAGCTATATTCCGAATGCACAGGTGAAGATCAACTCCAGGTATCCAGATTTGCTTTCTGGAACGAAAACAATAACCCAACTTTGCAGCTTCAAAACCAAACTAACGACCAATGAAAATATTGATCATTGGTGGGGGCAATATGGGCACCACCTATGCCCGCAGCTTCCTGCGCTCCCACATTGCCGACAAAGATCGCATGATGATTTTGGAGCGCGCTGCTGAAAAAGCCAAAGCACTTCGCCGACTCGACATCGGCACTGTATTCACTGAGCCTGAAGCCTGCTTGCCCGGCGCCGACCTGGTGATATTAGCTGTAAAACCACAAGACGCCCCCGCACTCTTTGCTCGTATCCGCTCGATCATCGACCCGCAACAAGTCTTTCTTTCCATCATGGCTGGCGTGCGCATACGCACCATCGTGGAGGCGTTAGGTGCACAAAAAGTCATTCGCGCCATGCCTAACCTGCCCGCCCAGATTGGGCAAGGCATGACTGTCTTCACTTCAAGCGATCAAGTGACGCGCATTGAACTAGTAACTGTTCAGAACCTGCTCAACACGACGGGCAAAACACTGTACGTCGACAACGAAGACTTCCTCGACGCAGCCACCGCTGTATCGGGAAGTGGGCCGGCCTATGTGTGGTTTTTCATGCAAGCCATGTACGAAGCGGCGCGCGAGATGGGCTTTTCAGTGCCCGAAGCCGAATTGCTCGTATACCAAACTTTTCGCGGTGCCGTCGATCTATACAACAAGGCCGACCACACCTTTGAAGAGTGGATCCAGCGCGTAGCCAGCAAAGGCGGCACCACAGAGGCTGCACTACGCGCCTATGAAGGCACTACTTTGTCCGAACACATCAAAGAAGGATTGCGCGCAGCACTGCAGCGGGCCATTGAGTTAGGGCGCAGCGAGTAGTTGGGTACACCTCTTAGGGCTGCCACGCAATCTCATCGACGCCAGCCTGATGCCCCATCCAACGCGCCAATACAAACAGATAGTCTGAAAGGCGATTGAGCAAATGCACGATACGCATGTCTACCTTTTCGCCTTGTGCCAAGGCTACTACTCTGCGCTCAGCCCGCCGACATATGGCTCGAGCTACGTGGCAATGGGCCACTCCATGCGATCCACCAGGCAAGATAAAGTTTTTCAAGGGGGGCAACGCTGCCTCCATGCGATCGATCCACTGTTCCAAGCGAGTTACGCCCTCTTCAGGTAGCGCTGGCAACGACAAGTCTTTCTCCGGATCGGCAGCTAGGTGAGCGCCTGTGGCAAATAGCCAGTGTTGCACAGCCAACAGTTCTTCTTTGGCTGCATCACCCTCCGGCAAATAGCAGCCCACCAGTCCTAGCCAAGAGTTGAGCTCGTCGAGCGTACCATATGCTTCAATGCGCAGATCTGACTTGGGCAATCGTTTTCCCCCAAAAAGGGCAGTAGTACCTTTATCACCCGTGCGCGTATAGATTTTCAATGCCATGCTACAAGTTTGATAAACAGAATACATGTCTTTGAGCTGATGCAGCACACGAGCTCGCGCGCGTTTATAGCTGAGCTCCTATTTGCCACACCACACCTGCCAGTGCAAAGAAAACATCAATACCTTTATTTGGATTCTTCAACCCCGCATTACTGATGTGCCGAAAACGCGTCCGCATGTGCAACTGCATGCGCTTGCCTCCAGGTGCAATGATCCCCACTTCAAAGTTATCTGAAAAGATAAAGCCACGTGCCTGCAAAGACGTCTCTACCGTTACGTAGTGCGGCCCCGTGCCAATGGCTGCCGTAGCATACCACCCTTGCCCCAATGCCAGTTGGTACATCAAGCCAGAGTTGAGGCCTACTTCCCAATCGGGCCCACTATCATCAGAAAAAGTCACAAATACCAGCTGCGGCTCGACATACCAAAAGAGGTGATCTGCACCGCGCTTTTTCAAATCGCTCAACGTCCACCAGCCTAACAACTGATACGGCTGATAAGCTCTGCCTTCCGGCAAATGTTCATACACAAATGGCACTCCCGCCACTACCCCGCCCCAACGTCCAGCAGACTGTGCCGACACCCATTGACCTAATGCCAAGGCACACCACAAGGCCCACAGATAGCGCCAGCCCACAGATCCGCTACACTTACACCATAAGTTTTCACTGATCCTCATCATCAAAAGTTTTTTTGAGGTGATTCTCCGTGGCCACAATAGCACCTAACAGCACCAAGACCATAAAGATCACACTATACAGTAGGGCTTTTTCGCCACGCCACAGACGTGTAGCCACTACCTGAAAGGCGATCGTAAATAAAGCAGCATACTCCAAGAGGTGCGCGCTATATCGCTGTGCTTCTTCCCAAATGCACTGATTGCGCATGCTGCGCCGCGTGCGATAACCGTAAATGTAATTGATCCTTTTCGGCGGCCACAACTGAAAAACTTTAGCTATCAAATACAGCAACGGCCCAAGTAGCAGGTGCACCACAGGCAAAAAGGTTGAAGGCCAATCCATAAATCGATCTTTTGCGACAAGATAGAAATTCGGCACCTTATAGCGTACGCCTCCAACGCGACACACTGCCACACCTCACCAGGGCAAGTGGGCACTGGTGCTTCAATGAGAAAGTCGACAATGGGCGGCAAGCTCACCTCTATGGGTTCTACCGTCGCTGCCGACACACCACAAGGGTTAGAAACCACAATGTGCAAATCAAAAGCATTGCTGAACAAGCCAGAATTCGTGGTTTGCTCACATGAGGACTCTGTAAAAGTACAGGTAAACGAACTGGGCACATTGCTCTGGGTATAAGTCTGTACGAGTAATTCGTTTACAAAAATTTCGTATACCGTACCTGGCGGATTATCACTCGTATTGTTTATTAGAAAAGTTATGGTAGTAGGTGCGCAGAGCCCCACAGTTTAGCTGGGATTAGCCAATCTCCACCGATGGATTAGAGCTACTGTAAAACACGTAGTGCTTTATCCGATAACAGCCATTGACGTGTACCGATTTGACTGCAATGATCTTATACCCCAACGTCGTGTATTCATGCGTAATGAAGGCAGTGGGAGAGAAAGTAGCCGTATTGTAACTTTCTATTATGCCGTCGCCCCAATCGATCTCGTAGTATTGATCATCTTCATAGGTGGATGAATTGTTAAAAATGGCAATGGTAGTTGAAGCACTTCTCTGGCAAGTTTTGATCGCATCGCCTACCATCAGCGTGCCTGGAGAAGAGCACGTAGGCACTAATCCAATAGCTGGGTCGGGGGCAGCCTTTATCGCTACTTGCTGTGTATTGCACGGATTACTCACATCGTCCAAGTAGAGGGCCACCTGATAATTTTGATTTGTGGTCTGATAGGGATAGGCATAGGTAACGGTTTCTCCCATGGCATCGATCAAGCATCGCTGTTAAAATCCCACAGATAGGTAGTATATAGGGGATCGACCACGGAAAAAGTGAGCGTTTCACCAGGACACGCGACGGGGTTGGTAATATCAAACGTACAATCGGCTCGAAGTACCTAAGAAAGCATGATGCCCAGCAAAAAGGGAAAAGTAAGTCTTCATGATAGCCACTATCTATAAATGATCAGAAAAGAAAATCTTTGCAGTCCAACAGTTTTTTGGCATTGGCATTACGTTGTTGGCCCAATAGCCAAGGTACTATCGGCAGGAAATACCTGAAGTTTAGCTCATAGGCATTGCCTGCACGCGTACCCAAGCTCGAAGTATTGATATCTATGCTGAACTCCACAAACACTCGGGCAGATTGTCGAGCAGATCGGCTCATCGGCTGATACCACCCAAAAGAGCCAATCCATGCATCTGTATGTATCCTGGTGGGTACAGGCAGCTTGTTCTGATAGAAAAAGCCCCAATGAAATCCCCGATATAGCACATAGGCACCCAAGGCTGAACACTTGCAGGTTTCCATCGAAGCGCAGCACCTGTTCGCCACACTTCAATCTTGAAGTTGGGTGCCAAAGCAACGGCATGTCCCACCCCCTCAAAAATGATCACGGGAATAATGGTACTTGCATGCAGTGTAATTTGCACAGGTACTTCAGTAGGCAATTGTTGGAATGATTCGACAGCTGCCTCACTTCCAAAAAACGAAGGCAGATGATGTATACTAATGCCCACGCTCGAACGCACAT
>Ga0256839_1000035_pt1 | contig 161761 bp, 148 predicted proteins | sample 354166metaG_FD_185968 | JGI IMG/M metagenome (GOLD analysis project Ga0256839, IMG submission 185968) | Hydrothermal vent microbial communities from Mid Atlantic Ridge, Atlantic Ocean - 354-166 | ecosystem: Environmental > Aquatic > Marine > Hydrothermal vents | place: Atlantic Ocean: Mid... | reverse complement strand
CCCCGGGTGGCCTGTCGCCAGTGACGGCTTGATCCTGTTGGATCGTTCTTCCGGCAACCAAAAACAATCCGGGCATGAAACCCTCCCTGTCTCATGCCTGGAAACGCATTCCGATTCACAGCTCTACGCCCTAGGGCTCCAGCGGGCGCACCTTCAGCCGGGTGATCCGGTTCGCCTGCCGCTCGGCGATCTCGAAACGAAAGCCGTGGAAGGAAAACACCTGCCCGGGTTCCGGGATCGTCTGGGATTCGTGGATCACCAGCCCGGCCAGTGTATTGGCCTCCTCATCGGGCAGGCTGCAGTCGGTCGTGCGGTTGAAATCGCGGATCGTCATCGCCCCGTCAACCAGCCAGTCGCCTTCGGGGGTGCGCTCCAGTTCCGGGGTGTCGTCGATGTCGAATTCGTCGGTGATCTCGCCGACGATTTCCTCGATGATGTCCTCGAGCGTTATCAGCCCCTGGAGCACGCCGTATTCGTCCACCACCAGCGCGAAATGCACCTGGCGGTGCAGGAACTGGCGCAGCTGGTCGTCCAGCGGGGTGGTTTCCGGAACGAAATAGGGTTCCATCGCCACTTCCAGCACCGAAAAGGCGGCGAAGGGGTCTTCGCCCGGGCGGACCGTGCGGATGCGCTCGTAAAGCGCGCGCAGCAGGTCGCGGGCATGGAGGACGCCGACGATGTTTTCCGGTTCGTCGCGGTAGAGAGGCAGCCGGGTATGGGCCGACTGCAACGCCTGCTCCAGCACCTGGGAGGGGGGCAGGGTGGCGTCGATCATCTCGATTTCCGAGCGGTGGCGCATGATCTCCTCGACCGTGCGTTCGCCCAGATCGAGGGCGCCGAGCAGCCGGTCCCGGTCTTCCTTTTCCACCGCGCCCTCGTGGTGGCCCAGGGCGATCGCGCCGGCGATTTCCTCGCGCACCGCCAGGATCTTGCATTCCGGGTCGGCGCGCACGCCGAACAGGCGCAGCATCGCCCGCACCAGCGCCTGCACCACGGCCACCACCGGCGAGAAGGCCCGTATGACCGGTGCCATCAGCGGCGAGGCGCGCATCGCTGCGGTTTCCGGGTTGGTGATGGCATAGGTCTTGGGCAGGACCTCGGCGAAGATCAGCACCAGCGCCGTCATCGCCAGGGTTGCCAGCGCCACCCCGCTGTCGCCCCACAGCCGGGTGAACAGCGCCGTGGCCAGCGAGGTGGCCAGGATGTTCACCAGATTGTTGCCCAGCAGCACCGAGCCGATCAGCCGTTCGCTGTCCTCGGTCAGGCGCAGCGCGCGTTCGGCCGCTTTCGAGCCGCGGTCGGCCAGGGCGCGCAGCTTGGCGCGCGAGGCGGCCGTCAGCGCGGTTTCCGAGCCGGAAAACATCGCCGACAGCAGCAGCAGCCCGCCGATTGCGGCCAGGGTGATCCAGAAGGCGTGGTCAAGAGTGGGCGAGGCAGCATCCATGAGCTTGTCTTTCCGGGAATGTGCCGCTGTTATGGGGGCAGAGGGCACGGCAATCAAGGGAGCAGCGGCACAGGTGGAAGCAAGGCGCCGGATCCGTGACCTGGGCGTGCTGGAAGGAGAGGTGCTGCTGTTCGGGGGGCCCTGTTCCAATCTGCAGGCCAGCCGGGCATTGCTGGCCGAGGCCCGCGCGCGCGCCATCCCGCCCGAGCGGCGCATCTGCACCGGCGATGTCATCGCCTATTGCGCCGCGCCGGGCGAAACCCTGCAGCTGTGGCAGCGCGAGGCACGGATCGTCGCCGGCAACTGCGAGCGCCAGCTGGCGGCCGGGGCCGCCGGTTGCGGCTGCGGCTTCGCCCCCGGAAGCCGCTGCGACAGACTTTCGCAGGGCTGGTACCGCCATGCCCTCGGGACGGTTTCGGCCGCGCAGCGCGCCTTCATGGCCTCCCTGCCCGACGTTATCCTGTTTTCCGCCTTCGGGCGGCGCCATGCGGTGATTCATGGCGGCCTGAGCGATATCGCCCGCTTTCTCTGGCCGGTTTCGCCGGAGGCCGCCTTCGCCGAGGAAATCGCGCTCCTGGTCGATCTGGTCGGGCCGCTGGAGCGGGTGATCGCCGGCCATTGCGGGATCGCCTTCAGGCGGCGGATCGGGGCGGTGGAATGGCTCAACGCAGGCAGTATCGGTCTGCCGCCCAACGACGGGCGCCCCGAAACCCGCTACCTGCGGCTGACCGGGGCGGGGGCGGTGTTCGAGCGCCTGCGCTACGACGCCGCCGCGGCCAGAGCCGACATGGAGCGGGCCGGGCTGGTGCAGGGCTACGAGCGGGCGCTCGTGAGCGGCTGGTGGCCGAGCGAGGAGATCCTGCCGCCGCAGATGCGGCGTGCTCAGCCCTCGCGCGCCAGCGGGTGATGTTCGAGCACCAGCCGGCGCAGCCGCTCTTCCAGAACATGGGTATAGATCTCGGTGGTCGAGATGTCGGCATGTCCCAGCATGCTCTGGATCGCCCGCAGGTCGGCGCCGTTGGCCAGAAGATGGGTGGCGAAGGCATGGCGCAGCACATGCGGCGTGACCTTCCGCCCGGCAAGCCCGGCATGGGCGGCCAGTCGGCGCAGCCGGTCGTGGAACCAGCCCCGGGTGATGTGGCCGCTGCGCCCGCGCGAGGGGAACAGGAAGGGGGAACCGCCCTGCGTCGCGCCTTTTGCGGAGGCCTTTTCGTCGGCGTCGCGCTGTTCCAGCCAAGCGGCCAGCGCCGCGCGCGCCGGCTGGCTCAGCGGCACCAGGCGCTCGCGCCCGCCCTTGCCACGCACCAGCAGCAGCCGCGGATCGCCGCGCGCGGCCGCCGCCGGCAGCCCGACCAGCTCGGACACCCGCAGCCCGGTGGCATAGAGCAGCTCCAGCAGGCAGCTGTCGCGCAGCCGCGCGCGCCGGCTGGAACCGAAGTTCCGGGCGGCTTCCAGCAGCGCGCGCACCTCCTGCTCCGACAGCGTGCCGGGCAGGCGGCGTTCGCGGCGCGGGCCGGCGATCGGCAGGGCCGGGTTGGTGTCGCGCCAGCCTTCCTCGACGGCGAAGCGCAGCAGCTGGCGGATCGACGACAGCCGGCGCGCCCGGGTCGCCCGCGACAGGCCGCGCCGTTCCTGTTCGCGCAGATAGGCTTCGATCTCTTCCCGGTTGCAGCGCCGGAAGTCGCTGTCGCGCGCGGCAAGCCAGGCGGCAAGATCCCGCAGATCGCGGCCATAGGCCAGAAGCGTGTTGCGCGCCGCGCCGGTCTCGGCGGCGGCGGCTTCGAGAAAGGCCGAGATCTGGCGTTCCATCTCCGTCATCCGCGCCGCTCCAGGATCAGGATCTGCAGCGCCGCCCGTCGGGCGGTGTCTTCCAGCCCGACGGCACGGAAGAAGGCGATGGCGTCGCTCAGCTCGTCGAGCTCGCCCTGGGCGCCGCTGTTCATCAGCTCGATCGCGCGCAGGATAGCCTCGCCAAGCCGCCCCCCCTCGGCGAGCGCGCGCAGCCGGAGCGGGATGCCTTCGGCGCGAAAGCCGTCCTGGAGTGCGGCGGCCAGGGGCTCGGCGGCCTGCACCGGCCCGGGCCGGCCCAGGGCCAGCGCCCGCAACAGCGCCGCGCGCTCTCCCTCGGGCGAGCGTGCGGCGGCGACCGCCTTGTAGCGGTCCGACAGCAGACCGATCTCGAAGGCCAGCCGTGCCGCCGCACCGGGCAGTTCCAGCCGGGCCAGCCGGTGGGCGAACAGCTGTGCGAAGGCGATCTCCAACTCGGCCGCGCGCATCGCCTCCCAGGCCGGGGCGAGCGCTTCGCCAACGCTGCGGGCATCGGAGCGGGCCAGCGCGCCTTCGAGCGCCTGGATGCGGGATACCCGTTCCCAGATGCCGCCGGATGCGGCCGGGCGGCGCTCGGTATAGAGCCCGAGCAGACGGTTCGGGTCCAGCGCCCCGTTGCGGACCAGCCGTTCGGCCGCCTCGATCTGGTTCTTCCAGCCGCTGGTATGGTCCAGATCGGCCCAGGCGAAGGCCACCGGCAGCCCGGCAGTGGGCAGCGGTTCCCCGATCGCTTCCAGCAGCCTGAACTTGAGCGGACTCATCCGCTCGGGAGGAGGCAGCCGCGGGGCGTTCTCGAACAGCAGCGGGTCGAGAAAGCGTGCCAGCAGTTCCCGCTCGGCGACAGGGATGTGCCCCAGCGCGCTGCCGACCTCGAGCGACAGCGCCGCGGCGTTCCAGTCACCGCCACGTGCCAGGCAGAAGATGCGCGCCGGAAAGGTGGGCGAAAGCGCCGGGCGGGCGCGCAGCCGGGCGCAGGCGGCATCTTCGCGGCGCAGCAGCAGCGCGATGTCGAAGGCGCGGCGAAACAGCGAGGGGCTGTCCTGGCCGGCACTTTCCAGAAGCTCCCCCGCCTGGGGCAGGGCGCCGAGCGCCAGCAGCCGGTCGATCCGGGCCAGCAGCAGCCGCGCGTCGGGGCCGGCATCCGATGGCGGTTCGAGTTCGGCCAGAAGCAGCGTGTAGAGCAGATCCCGCATCGCCGGCAGCAGCTCGGGCCGTTCGGCGGAAAGCCAGAAGATCAGGTCTTCGGTGCGGCTCTTGCCCCACAGCCCGGCGGGCAGCCCGGCGGCGGGCAGGATTCCGACGGCATCGGCGCTGGTTCCCGACAGCGGGCTGACCGTGACATCGCCGCCGTGGCGGCTCTGCGGCGACAGGGGGGCGGAGGAGGGGGCGCGGGGAGGGGCGATCGGTGTGCTCAGGCTGTCGGAGAGCCAGTCGATCGCCGAAAGGGGGACGCGGGCCTGCCCCGCGCTGTCGTCCGGAAAGAGAGCCCCCCCGGCAAGCAGCCCGGCCAGCAGCAGGAGCGGCCTTCTGGCCGCCGGGCGGCGGCGGGGCGGCGGGGCGGCTCGGAGGTCAGTCCACATCCAGCATCACCGGCTGGCGCGTGATCCTCTGTTCGGGCTCCAGATCGCCGAGATAGGCGAATCCGATCAGGCCGCTCGCCCCGGCGACAACCAGGAACAGCACCAGTCTGAACACGGCTTTCTTCATTTCCTTGCCCTTCCGGCCCCACTTGCGCTTCCGGTCGCTCTGCCGACAACCTTGCGCCGATTATATATGGCATTTTCCGAAACTTCACGCCATTGAGGAAGGGAATTGTCTGGCGGAGCGCTGCCCGTGACCTTCAGCCTGAAGAAGACGGTTGTCCTGGTGGGGATGATGGGGGCCGGCAAGACGACGGTGGGCATGGCGCTCGCCCGTCGGCTGGGCGCGCCGTTCTGCGACAGCGATGCCGAGATCGTGCGCGCCGCCAACATGCCGATCGCCGACATCTTCGCACGCGATGGCGAAGCCTTCTTCCGTGCCCGCGAGAGCGAGATCCTGAAGCGGCTCCTGGCCAGCCCGCCGATGGTGCTGGCAACCGGCGGCGGGGCGTTCCTGCGCGAAGACAACCGGCGCATCATCGCCGAAAGTGCGGTGTCGGTCTGGCTGAAGGCCGAGCTGGACCTGCTCTGGTCGCGGGTGCGCCACAAGGATACGCGGCCGCTGCTGCGCACCGCCGATCCCCATGCGACGCTGCGTGCGCTGTGCGCCGAGCGCGAACCGGCCTATGCAATGGCCGACATCACCGTGCAGGCGCTTGCCAGCCATTGCGTCGAAGACATGGCCGGGCGGGTGATCGAGGCGCTCCTGAAGCGCCCGGATGTTCTGGAGAGGACGAAATGACCGAAACCGTCGCCGTGGAACTGGGCAGCCGCAGCTACGAGGTGCGCATCGGCAGCGGGCTGCTGGCCCGCGCGGGCGCGGAAACGGCGCCGCTCCTGTCGCGGCCGCGGGTCGCGGTGCTCACCGAGGAAACAGTTGCCGGGCTGCATCTGGAAACGCTGCGCGCGGGGCTGGAGGCGGCGGGGGTGGCGATGCAGGCGCTGGTGCTGCCCGCAGGAGAGAGCACCAAGAGCTGGGCCCGTCTGCAGCAGTCCGTGGAATGGTTGCTGGAGCAGAAGGTCGAGCGCAACGACATGATCATCGCCTTCGGCGGCGGGGTGATCGGCGATCTGGCCGGTTTTGCCGCCGCCATCCTGCGCCGCGGGGTGCGTTTCGTGCAGATCCCCACCAGCCTGCTGGCGCAGGTGGACAGCTCGGTCGGCGGCAAGACCGGAATAAATTCGCCCGCGGGCAAGAACCTGATCGGGGCCTTCCACCAGCCCGCGCTGGTGCTGGCCGACATCGACGTGCTGGACACGCTGGAGCGGCGCGACTTCCTGTCGGGCTATGGCGAGGTGGTGAAATACGGGTTGCTCGGCGATGCGGCGTTCTTCGGCTGGCTGGAGGCCAACGGCCCGGCGCTGGCCGCCGGAGAGCGCGCCTTGCGCCGGGAAGCGGTGCGGCGCTCCGTGGCGATGAAGGCGGCGATCGTGGCCCGCGACGAGACCGAGCAGGGCGAGCGGGCGCTGCTGAACCTCGGCCATACCTTCGGCCATGCGCTGGAGGCGGCCACCGGATATTCCGGCCGCCTGCTGCACGGAGAGGCGGTGGCGATCGGCTGTGCGCTCGCCTTCGCGCTGTCGGCCCGCCTCGGGCTGTGCCCGCAGGAGGAACCGGGCCGGGTGCGGGCGCATCTGCGCGCGATGGGGATGAAGAGCGACATTTCCGACATCCCCGGCCCGCTGCCCGACGCCGACGGTCTTCTGGCGCTGATGGCGCAGGACAAGAAGGTGCTTGATGGCAGGATGCGCTACGTCCTGGCCCGCCGCATAGGGGAGGCCTTCGTGGCCGGAGATGTGGCGCCGGAAACGGTGCGCGCGCTCCTGGAGGAGGCGCTGACGGGTTGAGCCGCAGCCGGCATCGGCCCCGAGCGCCGGCCCGAGGGCGAAGGGGAGGCCGGCAGGAACGCCTGCAACGGCAGGAACGCCTGCAACGCTCCCGACCTCGGCGCAGCGCGCCCCGCTGCCGGCTGTCGCTCCGCCGCGGTTCAGCCGGGCAGGGCGCCGAGCAGGCCGACTTCCGGCAGCGGCCCTTCGGGCGGCACCGGGACGGCGCCGGCGCGGGCGGCTTCTATCCGCTTCCACAGGGGGCTGCCCTTCCTGCCCTGTGGCCAGACCCCGAGCAGCAGGAAGCGGAACCGTGGCGAATCGGCGGCCAGACGTTCGATCCGCTCGATGAAACGCGCCCCGTGGCCTGCGATCAGCCCTTCCAGGGGGCCGCCGGCCAGAGCGGCCGCCTCGGCAGGGGTTCGCAGCCCGATCATCGCCAGCAGCACCACCCGGAAGGCCTCTTCCGGGGCGTGAAAGGCGAGTTCGTCCAGACAGTCTCGCGCCCATCGGTTGCGTCGGAGCACGCCCCTGTCCGGCGGTTGCCGGCAGCCGGCATGCAGCCACTCCAGCAGCGCCGCGGCAACGAGATCCGCATCGAACGACCCATCGGGCCGGCACGGCCGGTCCCCGTGATAGCGGCAGGCGGTGCACGGCGGCGGCTGTTCGTGCATCAGAGCTGCATTTCCTTGACCGCTGCCAGCGTCAGTTCCGGGTGGTCGCGCTCGATGCGGTCGATGTCCCATTGCAGGCGGGTCAGATAGACCAGATCGCCGTCATTGTCATGGGCGATGTGCCCCTTGTTGGCCGCAACGAAGGCATCCACGACCCCCTGCGGGCCGCTGATCCAGCGCGCCGAGGTGAACTGGCTGGGCCCGAAGCGCACCGGCAACCCGTATTCCTGTTCGATCCGGCTGGCCAGCACCTCGAACTGCAGCGCCCCCACCACGCCCACGATGAAGCCCGCGCCGATCATCGGCTTGAACACCTTGGCCGCGCCTTCCTCGGCGAACTGCATCAGCGCCTTTTCCAGGTGCTTGGCCTTCATCGGGTCGCCCGCGCGCACGGTCTGCAAGAGCTCCGGCGCAAAGGAGGGGATGCCGGTGACGCGGATCGCCTCGCCCTCGGTCAGCGTGTCGCCGATGCGCAGCTGCCCGTGGTTGGGGATGCCGATGATGTCGCCGGCCCAGGCCTCTTCGGCCAGCTCGCGGTCGGCGGCCAGGAACAGCACCGGGTTGGTCACCGCCATCTGTTTCTTGCTGCGCACATGGGTCAGCTTCATGCCGCGCTTGAAATGGCCCGAGGCCAGCCGCAGGAAGGCGACCCGGTCGCGGTGCTTCGGGTCCATGTTCGCCTGCACCTTGAAGACGAAGCCGGAAACCTTCGTCTCGTCAGGAGAAATCTGGCGCGGGGTGGCGCTTTGCGGCTGCGGCGGCGGGCCGAAATTGGCGATGCCGCGCATCAGCTCCCGCACCCCGAAGGAGTTGATCGCCGAGCCGAACCAGATCGGGGTGAGGGTGCCCTCAAGGAAGGCCTGCCGGTCGAAGGCGGGCAGCAGTTCGCGCGCCATCTCCACCTCCTCGAGGAACGTCTCCAGCAGATGCGCGGGCACGTGCTCGGCAAGGCGCGGGTCGTCGAGGCCGTTGATCTCGATGCTTTCGGCCACGACGTTGCGCTCGGAGCGGTCCATCAGCTCCAGCCGGTCGTTGAGCAGATCGTAACAGCCGATGAACTCGCGCCCCATGCCGATCGGCCAGCTTGCCGGGGTCACGTCGATGGCGAGATTTTCCTGGATCTCGTCGATGATCTCGAAGGTGTCGCGGGATTCGCGGTCCATCTTGTTGCAAAACGTCAGGATCGGCAGGTCGCGCAGACGACACACCTCGAACAGCTTGCGGGTCTGGCTTTCGACCCCCTTGGCGCCGTCGATCACCATCACCGCCGCGTCCACCGCGGTCAGCGTGCGATAGGTGTCTTCGGAAAAGTCGCTGTGGCCGGGCGTGTCCACCAGGTTGAAGCGGTGCCCGTCGAAATCGAAGCTCATGGCCGAGGCGGAAACCGAGATGCCGCGTTCCTGCTCCATCTTCATGTAGTCCGAGCGCGTGCGCCGCGCCTCGCCCTTGGCGCGCACCTGCCCGGCCATCTGGATGGCGCCGCCGTAAAGCAGGAATTTTTCGGTCAGCGTGGTCTTGCCCGCATCCGGGTGGCTGATGATCGCGAAGGTGCGCCGGCGGGCGATTTCGGCGGGCAGGTCAGGGATGTTGTCGTTTCGCTGGAGCATGGTCGGGGTATAGGGCAGAGGAAAGCCCGGCACAATCGGCCTTGTCGCCTGCGGCTTGCGCAGGCGCTGCGGGCCGGGCCGGTCGGCTTAATCCGATCTTCAGGGCTTCGTGCTTGGCTTGGCGGATGGGGGCGACGGTTCCATCCGGGCCGGTGCGCTGGCGCCGCGCCGTGATGGCGGCACCGCGGTCGGCGGTGCTGTCCGCCCTGGTCGTTCTGGCCGGCTGTTCCGCTGCGCCCGACGGGTCGTCTGGCGAGGCCCCGCCGGGCTCCTTCGCCGCCTACCAGGTGCAGAAAGCCGCCCTCGCGGCGCGCTGGGGCGGGGTTGCCGCCACGCTGCCTTCCGATCTTCCCCATGCCGGAAGCGCCCGCTATTCCGGCGTCATGTCGCTGCGGCTGGAAAGCGCGGGGGGCGATCTGCCGGTGCACGGCGCGCTCACCCTGGATGTCGCCTTTGCGAGCAGCAGCCTGACGGGGGTGGCACAGGGCTTTGTCGGGCAGGGCGGCACGTCCTATTCCGGCAGCCTTTCCATCAGCAACGGCGTGATCGACCGTACCGCCGATCCGTCGGTTAGCTACAGCTTTTCCGCCAACATGGGGGGCACTCTGAGCGGTGGCGGCGACAGCTTCGCGATCAGCGCCGATCTCAACGGCGATTTTCTCGGCCCCTCCCACGGCGGGGTGACGGGGCCCGTGGCCGGCAGTGCCGTGAGCAGTTTCGGCACCGGCTACCTGTTCGGAGATTTCATCGCCGCGCGCTGAGGCGCGGGGCTGACCGGGTGCTGCGGGCGCGCGCGTGCCGCGCGCCGCCTTGCGGTGCGCCGGCGGTTTTGGAGCCGCCCGGCACGATCCCCGGAGCAGCCGGCTCGGGCTGCGCCCCCGGCAGTGCACGGTGGTTCCGGTTCGGCTGCGGAAATGTCAGCTGCGGAAATGCTTGGACAGTTTCAGCCCCTGGCCCTGATAGCTGGACTTCAGCGCTTCGCCATAGAGCCGCTCGGGCGGGGCGGCCATCCGCTCGTAGACCAGCCGACCCACCACCTGGCCGTGTTCGAGCACGAAGGGCGCTTCGTGGCAGCGCACCTCCAGCACCCCGCGCGCGCCGGCTCCGCCGGCGGCCGCATGGCCGAAGCCCGGATCGAAGAAGCCGGCGTAATGGACCCTGAATTCGCCGACCATCGCCAGGTAGGGGGCCATCTCGGCGGCGCAGTCGGGCGGCACATGCACGGATTCGCGGCTGACCAGGATATAGAAGGCGCCGGGGTCGAGGATGATCCGGCCCCGGTCGGCGCGGATTTCCTCCCAGAACTCGGCGGGGTCGTAGTGGTTGATCCGTGCGAGGTCAATCACCCCGGCATGGGGCTTGGCGCGGTATCCGGCCAGCCCGCCGTCTGCCGGGCGCAGGTCAACCGAAAAGCCGAGCCCGCCGGAGATCAGCGCCGCGCCATCGACCAGCGGCATCGCCGCATGCCGCCGGCGCAGCGCGGCGTCGTCCAGCACCGCCTGCCCCCGGCGGAACCTGATCTGGTTCAGCCGCATCCCCGGGCGCACCAGAACCGAAAAGGAGCGCGGGCAGATCTCGGCATAGAGCGGGCCGCGATAGCCCGGGGCAACGCGATCGAACTCGGTTCCGCCATCGGTGATCATCCGGGTCAGCAGGTCGAGCCGCCCGGTCGAGCTCTTGGCATTGGCCACCGCATGGATGTCCTCGGGCAGGGCGAGGCTTTCCTGCAGCGGCACCACGTAGACGCAGCCCTTTTCCAGCACCGCCCCCGGGCCCAGGTCGATCCGGTGCATGGCGAGTTCTTCGAGCCTTTCGGCGATTCTCCTGTCCCTGCCGGGCAGGAAGGAGGCCCGCACCCGCCAGGCCTCGTCTCCCAGCCGCAGATCGAGCGAGGCCGGCTGGATCTGATCCTTGCCGAAGGGAGCATCTGCGCGGATTCCGCCGCTGTCGATCAGCCCGGATACCGCGTGGTCGGGAAGAACACCGCTCTGGCGCATCAGGCCGTTCTGGCGCATCGGGCTGCCCCCCGCTTTTGCGCGCCCGCCGCCGGCGGGGCAGGGGCTGCAACTGTTCTGGTCGGGCTAGCAGGACTCGAACCTGCGACCTTCCGTCCCCCAGACGGACGCGCTACCAGGCTGCGCCATAGCCCGACCTGCGGCCCTAAATAGCGGTTTTGCGGCCAAGGGCAAGCCTGATCGCGCATCGTGTCCGGTTTCAGCCGGGCGGGGGAGCGGGCGGTGGCGCGCCCATGGTCTCGCGCAGTCTGAGAAGGCGGGCATGAAGCAGGCGCAGGCTCTGCCGCTCGGTTTGCGAAAGCATGGCGAGATTCCCGGCGCGGGTGGTGCGCAGGGTGCGCAGGATGGCGGCGGCATCCGGCTCCGCGCCCGCCGGTTGCGCGGGGGCGGCGGCGTCATCCGCGTCCGGCGGGTTCTCGTCGATTCCGGGCAAGGGGAGCGGGGGCGCGGAATCGGGAGCGGCCGCGGAGCGCTGCACCTCTCCTTCGGTGCCGGTTGCGGAGGCGGGCAGCTCGCCGGAAGGGGGGGCGGGGGCATCAGCGGCCGTCGGGGAGGCGGCGCTGCCGGGTTCCGGCTCCGGGGCCGGAGCGTCGGGCCGGGCGTCGGGCCGGGCGTCGGGGGGCGGGTTTTCCGGGGCCTCTCCGCGCCCGAGTGCCAGCGCCGCCTGGTAGCCGGTTACCGGACGCTCCGCGTCGGCGCCCTCCGGCAGCGGGCGCGGCGGGCGCTGCCCGTCTTCCGGCGGGAGCAGGTCAGCGTCTCCCGTTCCGGCGCCGGGGTCGGATCCGGGCCGTTGCGCATCGCCGCCGGCCTGCGGTGGAGCGGCCTGCGGGGGAGAGACGGGGCGGGGTGCGGCCTGCCCCGGCTGTTCTGCCGCCTCCGCCTCCGCTTCCGCCGCGGGGGAGGCGTCGGGGGAGGCGTCGGGGGGAGCGGCGGCTTGCGCATCCGCCCCGGCAGCGTCCTTCAGCCGGTGAATGTTGTCGGGGCGCTCCTCGGCCACGTCCAGCGCCATCGGCGCCGCGGGCACTGCGCTGTCGGCCTCCTGTCCGGAGCCGGCTGCGGGGAGCGGAGCGGATGCGGGGGGCTCGGCGGCTCCGGCTGCGGGATCCGGCGGCCCCGCTCCGGCCGCCTCTCCGGCAGCTTCGTCTCCGCTCTCCCCGTTCCGGCGTGCCGCCTGCGCGGCGCGCACGGTCGGGCTTTCCGGCGGCAGCTGTGCGGTAACGTCGATGATTTCGGCGCTCCCCGCGACTTCGGCCTCTTCCGCGGGGGGCTCTCCGGTGTCGCCGGTGATCGGAGGCGAAAGCGCGCAGACCCGGCGCACGCCTTCCTCGCGCAGCATCTTCTGCACCCCGCGGATGGTCATTCCGTCGTCGTGCAGCAGCTTCCTGATGCCGCCGAGCAGGAGCATGTCGCGCGGCCGGTAGTAACGGCGCCCGCCGGCACGCTTGACCGGCCTGATCTGGGAAAAGCGGCTTTCCCAGAACCGCAGCACATGGGTGGGGACGCCCAGCCAGTCAGCCACCTCGGAGATGGTGCGAAAGGCCTCCGGCGACTTTTCCATGCACCTACCCCCTGCGCCGGTTGCCCTCGGCGACGCGCTCCTTCATCAGCTGGGAGGGGCGGAAGGTGAGCACCCGGCGCGGCGAGATCGGCACTTCTTCGCCGGTCTTCGGATTGCGCCCGATCCGGGCAGCCTTGTTGCGGACGTTGAAGGTGCCGAAGGAGGAGATCTTGACGCTCTCGCCGCGCACCAGCGCATCGGAGACATGGGTCAGGACCGATTCGACAAGCTGTGCGGATTCATTGCGCGACAGGCCGACGGTGCGGAACACCGCCTCGGCAAGATCCATTCTGGTCAATGTCCTGTTGCCCATTCCTTCCCCCTGTGCCTTTCCGTCGTCCGATCCTGCGGAAACCATAGGGGCGGGGGGGGAGACGGTCAATATCGGGGAGATGCGGGGGCGGAGGCTGGCAGATTCGGGCCGCCGGCGGCCGCCCTCACCAGCGCAGCGCCACCGCCCCCCAGGCCAGCCCGCCGCCGATCGCCTCCAGCAGCAGCAGTTCGCCCGGGCGGAAGCTGCCCCGCGCCGCCGCCACCGACAGCGCCAGCGGAATCGAGGCGGCCGAAGTGTTGCCGTGATCCTGCAACGTCACCACCACGTGGTCCATCTCCAGCCCCAGCTTCTTCGCGGTGCCGGCAATGATGCGGATATTGGCCTGGTGGGGCACGATCCAGTCGAGATCGCCCGGCTCCAGCCCGGCCTTCTCGAGTGCCGCCAGCGCGGTTTCGGCCAGCTTGTTGACCGCCTGCTTGAACAGCTCCGGCCCCTGCATCCTGAGCACGCCGACGGTGCCGGTGCTGCTGACGCCGCCATCCACATAGAGCAGTTCCCGCTGGCTGCCGTCCGAGTTCAGGTCCACCGCCAGGATGCCCCGGTCCTGCGGGGTGCCGGCCCCCTCGACGGCTTCCAGTACCAGCGCGCCGGCGCCGTCGCCGAACAGCACGCAGGTGCTGCGGTCGGAGAAGTCGAGGATGCGCGAGAAGGTTTCCGCGCCGATCACCAGCACCCGCCGGACCAGCCCGGCCCGGATCATCGCATCGGCGTTGGCCAGGGCGAAGATGAAGCCGGCACAGACCGCCTGAACGTCGAAGGCGAACCCCCCCTTCATGCCCAGCGCTGCCTGGACCATGGTGGCGGTCGAGGGGAAGGTCAGATCCGGGGTCGAGGTGGCCAGAACGATCGCGTCGATGTCGGCGGGGGCAAGCCCGGCATCATCGAGTGCGGCACGGGCGGCGCGGGCGGCCATCCGGGCGCTGGTCTCGCCCTCGGCGGCGAAGTGGCGTCGCTCGATCCCGGTGCGGCTGCGGATCCAGGCATCGGAGGTATCCAGGGTTCTGGCGAACTCCTCGTTCTCGACAACGCGTTCGGGCAGGTAGTGTCCCAGGCCGCAGACTGCCGCGCGAATGGTCATGATCGCTCACCGTCGTTGCTGTTGCCGCCGCTTCCGGCGTCGGCCGCTTCCGGGGGGGAGTGCGTCTCGTCGTCGCGCGCGGGCAGAACACGGGCCACCCGGGCGGCGAGGCGGTCGCTGAAGCGGGCCCGCGCCAGGCGCACCCCGAGGCCGAGCGCCGCCGCCACCCCGGTGGAATCGGCGCTGCCGTGCGACTTGATGACGGTGCCGTTGAGGCCCAGGAAGACCCCGCCGTTGACCCGGCGCGGGTCGATCCGCCGATTGAGCCGCCTGAGCGCGCCGGTCGCCAGCAGCGCGGCGATGCGAGACAGCGGCGTGGCCCGGAAGGCATCGCGCAGCAGGTCGGCGATCAGCCCGGCGGTGCCCTCGGCCGTCTTCAGGGCCACATTGCCGGTGAAGCCGTCGGTGACGATCACGTCCACCCGCCCGGAAGGGATGTCGCCGCCCTCGACGAAGCCGACGAATTCCAGCCCGCCCTGCGCGCTGCGCCTGCCGATCAGCTCATGGGCCGCCTTCAGCTCGGGCCGGCCCTTGTGCTCTTCGGTTCCCACGTTCAGGAGCCCGACGCGCGGGCGCTCCAGCCCCAGCCCGTTGCGGGCATAGGAAGCTCCCATCAGCGCATATTGCAGCAGGTCGTGCTCGTCGGCGCGCACATCGGCACCCACATCGAGCATGATGTTGAAGCCATGCGGCGCGCGTGCCGGCCAGAGGCAGGCAATGGCCGGGCGGGAGATTCCGGGCAGCCGGCGCAGGCGCAGCATGGAAAGCGCCATCAGCGCGCCGGTGTTGCCGCAGGAAACCGCGACCGCGGCCGCGCCCTCGCGGACCGAGTCGATGCAGGACCACATCGAGGTGCCCTTGCCGTTGCGCATCACGTGGCTGGGCTTGTCCTGCATCGAAACCACGCCGTCGGCATCGTGCAGCCGGCAACGCCCGGACAGGATCGGCCGGCCGGTCAGCAGCGGCTCCAGGCGCTCCCGCGGCCCGTGCAGCAGGAACTCCACATCGGGGCATTGCGCCGCGCAGCTTGCCATTCCGGCCACGACGGCCTCCGGGCCGCGATCGCCGCCCATGGCGTCAACCGAAAGCACGATCCGCTGATCGGCGCCGCTGGCGGAGGAAAGCCGGGTATCGTCCTGTGCCGTCATGCCCGCGTGCCGCGAAGGCGGGGTCAGGCCGCGTCTTCGTCGTCGTAATCGGTCTCGTCGGCGATTGCGACAACTTCGCGTTCGGCATAATGCCCGCAGGCCGGGCATATGTGATGCGGCCGCTTCAGCTCGCCGCATTCGGGGCATTCCGCCGGGTTCGCGGCCACCAGCGCGTCATGGGCGCGGCGCATGTTCCGCTTCGAGCGGGTGATCTTGTTCTGAGGGACAGCCATGTCACAAACCTCGGATTGTCCGGGGCCCGGCCCCGATTGCGTTGCAGCCTTCCACGGGTCTTACGCGCTTGTGCCGCCCGTGTCCAACCCATCTTGAGAACGAGGCCGGGAACATACTGCCTCCGCGATGACTTGCAAGCGTTTTTATCGCCGCTTGCGCGGCCCTGCGCCCGCGGCGGGGGAGGGCCCGCTTCCGGGGCCTTTCCGCCGCTCCCGGGCGTTGCCGCCGTGGCCGTTGTTCCGCGAATGCCGTTGCCTTTCCGGAGGGGTGCCCGGGCCGGCGGCGGTGTCCCCCCGTTCCTGCGCCGTCTGCTCCCGCGCGGCTTCCGGCAACGGTGCCTCCTCCGGCCCCGGCGCCGCTTCGAGGCGGGCGCGCAGCATGTCCAGCCCGGCAAAGGGGTGGCGCTCCCGTGCCCCGGCATCCTCCGGCGAAGACGCCGGCATCGCCAGCACCGCGCCCTCGGCACGCGGAAAGGGTGGCAGCGCCAGGGCCAGTGCTTCGGCCATGATCAGCCCCGGGTCGATCTCGTTGCCCAGGGGTTCGATATCCACATCCTGCGGAATCTCGGTCTCGCTGCCTGCCGCATGTTCCTCGCGGTCGGCATCCGGCAGGAAGCGTCGCTCTACCGGTTCGTCGATCCGGGTGCGCACCGGAACCAGGGAAACCCGGCAGGGCTGCTCGACAGTGGCCCCGAGCCGCGCGCGCAGATGCCAGCCGCCGCCTTCAAGCGCCGAGATCGTGCCGCGGAAGGACAGCCTGCGCAGCCCCGTCAGCCCGAGCGCACGGGCCAGGGCCCGGGTCGTCTCGGGAGGCGGGCGCAGGTCGAAGGCGGTCGGCCGGGACGCCGACAGCGCGCGCAGCCGTATCGGGGCCGCCCAGGGTGCCGGCGAATCCGGCCCTGCCGATGACGTGCTGTCCGGATTTCCCGTCATGGCCCCTTCTTGAACCCGCTCCGTTCCTTCTGTAAGCCGGATAGGAGCCAGGCGGCATCATGGCAAGGGGCAAATGCGCGGGGCGGCCGTATCGGAGCGGTTCCGCCCGTGGCGGCCGCGGCTGGCGGCATGCCGGCGCGCGGGGTGCCGTGTGGTCTGTGTGGTGCGGTGGGCGCAGGTGCCGGGCGCCGGGCGCCAGAGGGGTGCGGGAGGGGTGCGGGAGCGCACGGCGGCGGGCGAATGGTGCTGCGGCGAAGGGGAAGGGCAAGGAGGGGCCGGATGAGGCATTCCAGCGGGAAACTGCGGGTCAGCGGGAAACCGCGGGCCGGGTGGCCCTGGGTGAGTCCCTTCCGTGGGCGGTGCGGGCGCCTGCGGGGGGTTGTCGGAGGGCTGGTTCTGGCCGTTCTGGCCGGTTGCGCGCCGCAGCTGCGCACCCACGGAAATGCGCCCTCCGAGGCGGAGCTGGCGCAGATCGTCGTCGGGCGCGACGGGCGCGAGAGCGTCGCCGGGTCGTTCGGCCCGCCGTTCCTGAAGGGGCTGCGCGGCGATGACAGCTGGTATTATGTCGAAAGCCGTTTCCGCCATGTGGGGGGGCTGCCGCCGCGGGAGGTGGCCCGCGAGGTGGTCGAGATCCGCTTCGATGCCGCGGGCCGGGTGGCCGACATCGCCAGATACGGGCTGGAGGACGGGCGCATCATCACCCTGTCGCGCCGGGTAAGCGATCTGCCCGGAGACAGGACGCCTTATCTGAACCGGATCCTGCGGGGGCTGTTCGGTCGCTGATCCTGCTGCCTGCGGGCCGGGAGACCTGCGGCGGGGGCGGCCGACGGGAGCGGGGAGCGGCCCGTTTCCGGGTTTCCGGCCCGTTTCCGGCCCGTTTCCGGGTGGTGCGTTCCGGCTGGGTCATGCGCTGCGCGCCCGCGCCGGCCGGGGAAGGCAGCCGTGCCGCGGGCCCGGAGCTGTTCCCGCCCCCCGTTTCCGTTCCTCGGTGCTGCCCTTTCCTCGGTGCTGCCCTCCGGTGTTGCCCCGCCCCGCCGCTCCCGTCGAACCCCGGAGCGCGCGTCAGCCCGCGCGTCATTCCTGCGGGTCGGCGCCTCCCTGCGCGGCGGGGGAGAATTCCAGCGCCACGCCGTTGATGCAGTAGCGCAGCCCGGTGGGGGCGGGGCCGTCGGGGAAGACATGGCCGAGATGGGCATCGCAGCGGGCGCAGTGCACCTCGGTGCGGCGCATGAAGAAGCGGCGGTCCTCGCTTTCGCCGACGGCTTCCGGGCGCAGCGGGCGGAAGAAGGAGGGCCAGCCGGTGCCGCTGTCGAACTTGGCATCGCTGGAAAACAGCTCGGCGCCGCAGCAGACGCAGCGGAACACCCCGGGTCCGGCGGGGAAGTCGTCATGGCTGAAGGCGCGTTCGGTGGCGTGCCTGCGCGTGACCCGATAGGCGAGATCGGACAGCTGTGCCCGCCATTCGGCATCGGTTCTGGTGATCTTTTCCATCTTCTCCCCCATGCGCAGGTTCTCCCCCGGTTTTCCCCTCCGGTTATCCTCTCTCGTGCCGGCGTCTCGTGCCGGGTGTCCTTCCTCGCGCCGGGCCGGCTTGTTTCCCGGCCGGGGAAGGGCGTAAGGTAAGGCAGGATGGAGCTGTCGCCAAGAACCCTGCCGCTGCGCCTGCCTTCAACAGCGCGTGAAGGCGCGCAGCTGCGGGTGCGCCAGGCAAGGACGCAGGCAGACCTGCGGGCGGCGCTGCGGCTGCGGGGGCGGATGTTCCGGAACGCGGCGCCCGGCCGGCCGGGGAGCGGGGGCGACGACCGCGACAGCTTCGATTCCCGCAGCCTGCATCTGCTGGTGGAGGAGACGGTCTCGGGGCGGTTGCTCGGCTGCTGCCGGTTGCTGCTCCATTCCTGCGGCAGAGAGATCCTGGGCGGCTATGCCGCACGCCATTACGGGTTGGCGCGGCTGGCCCGTCACCCGGGGCCGATGGCCGAGCTGGGGCGGTTGTGCATCGACCCCGCCGGGCCGGGGCCGGAGGTGGCGCGGCTGATCGTGGGGGCGGTTGCCGGAATTGTCCTGCGCCACCACATCGGCTGGCTGTTCGGCTGTTCCTCTCTGCCCGGCGTCGAGCCCGGACGCTGGCACGATACCCTTGCCCTGCTTGCCAGCCGGCACGGCCCGCCGGCGCGCTGGCGCCCCGAGCCCGTCGCTGCGCAGGCGCTGCCCCTGCCGCCCCCCGAGGGTGCCGACCTGCGGGCCGGGCTGCGGGCCATGCCGGCGCCGCTGCGCAGCTATCTGGCGCTGGGGGCCTGGGTGAGCGATCATGCGGTGGTGGACCGGGATCTCGGCACGCTCCACCTGTTCACTGCGCTCGAGATATCCGCCGTGGCCCCGCGCCGTGCCGCCTTCCTGAGCCGGTCTCCGGAGGCGCCGCCCGCCTGAACCGGCCCGGGGGGTGTCTGCCATTGACCCGGCCGCCTGCCGGCGCTAGCCGATGCGCATGGCCCGCGCTCCCCTGCTTCAGCTTTCCGGCATTTCGCTCACATTCGGCGGGCGGCCGCTGTTCGAGGATCTGGGCGTGATCGTGCAGCCCGGCGACCGGCTGGCGCTGGTGGGGCGCAACGGTTCGGGCAAGTCCACCCTGCTCAAGATCATGGCCGGTCTGGTGGAACCGGACCGGGGCGAACGGGTCGTCGGGCCCGGCGTGGCCATCGGCTACATGGAACAGCATCCGGACATGTCCGGGTTCGAAACGCTGGGGGAGTTCGCCGCGCGCGGGCTGGAGCCGGGCCAGGAGTATCGCGTCGAGATGGCCGCCGAGGGGCTCGGCTTCGACCCCGACAGGCGGGTGGTCACGGCTTCGGGCGGCGAGCGGCGGCGCGCGGCGCTGGCGGGGCTGCTGGCCCGCGCGCCCGAGCTGATGCTGCTGGACGAGCCGACCAACCACCTGGATATCGAGGCGATCACCTGGCTCGAAAGGCGCCTTGCCGCCATCCGCGGCGCCTTCGTGATCATCAGCCACGACCGCGCCTTCCTGCGCGCGCTTTCACGGGCGACGCTCTGGCTGGACCGCGGCCGCCTGCGCCGGCGCGACAAGGGATTCGACGGTTTCGAAGCCTGGCGCGACAGGATCCGGGAACAGGAGGACATCGCCGCGCACAAGCTGGAGCGCAGGATCAGGGCCGAGGCCCGCTGGGCGGTCGAGGGCATCTCGGCCCGGCGCAGGCGCAACCAGGGCCGGCTGCGGGCGCTTGCGAAGCTGCGCGAGGAGCGGCGCGCGATGCTTGCGCGTCAGGGGCGCGCCGGCATGGCGCTGGAAGCGGGGCCGAAGTCGGGCCGCATGGTGATCGAGGCGCGGGGCATCTGCAAATCCTTCGAGGGGCGCGAGCTCCTGCGCGATTTCTCGGTTCGCATCCTGCGCGGCGACCGGGTGGCGCTGGTCGGCCCCAACGGCGTGGGCAAGACCACGCTTTTGAAGATCCTGACCGGGCAGATGGTGCCCGACAGCGGCACGGTGCGGCTGGGCACGAAGCTGCAGATGGCGGTCTTCGACCAGAACCGCAGCGGGCTCGACGAAAACGCGAGTCTGTGGGAAAACCTGACCGGCGATCCGGGCATGCGGGTTGCGGGGGCCTCCGACCGGATCATGGTGCGCGGGCGCGCGCGCCATGTGGCCGGCTATCTGAGGGACTTCCTGTTCACCGACGAACAGCTGCGCAGCCCGGTGCGGGCGCTGTCGGGCGGCGAGAAATCGCGCCTGCTGCTGGCCCGGCTGATGGCGCGCGAGAGCAACCTGCTGGTGCTGGACGAGCCGACCAACGATCTGGACATCGAGACCCTGGACCTGTTGCAGGAACTTCTGGCCGATTACGACGGCACGGCGCTGATCGTCAGCCACGACCGCGATTTCCTGGACCGGGTGGCGACCCTGACCGTGGCGATGGAGGGCGCGGGGCGGGTGCAGGTCTTTCCCGGCGGCTGGAGCGACTGGCAGGCGCTGCGGGCAGGGTCTGCGGAGCCGGTGCGAAAAGATATTTCGGGAAAGACCGGCAGGGAACGGGCGAAAAGGGACAAACCCAAGCCGAAGACAACCGGCCTGACCTTTACCGAACGTCACCGGCTCGAAGCCCTTCCGGGGATCATCGAGCGCCTCGAGCAGGAGGTGGCGAAGCTGGGCGAGGCGCTTTCGGATGCCGGGCTGTTCGCGCGCGAGCCGGAGAAATTCAAACGGATAAGCGACGCGCTTGCCGAGCGCCAGGCGGCGCTGGAGGCGGCGGAAGCCGAGTGGCTGGCGCTGGAAGAGCGGGCCGAAGGGGGCTGAGCGCGGAAAGCCGGGCACGGAACGGGGCGGAACCGGCCGGCCAGGGGGCGCGCCGGCGGCCGGGGCGCTCAGGGGGCGCTCAGGGGGCGCTCAGGAGGCGCTGCGGCCGGGGGCGTCGGCAGCCGCTCCGGCCAGATCGCGCAGCACCTCGAGCACGCACATCACGTCGTCGTGGGTGCAGTCGAACTGCCCCACCTGAACGCGGATGACGAAGGTTCCCCGGTGGCGGGTCTGGGTCAGGTAGATGCGGCCGTCGTCGTTGATCCGGCGCAAAAGCGCCTCGGTGGCGGCATCGTCGCGAAAGCGGAAGGTGAACAGCGAAAGCACCGGCGGGGTGACGATCTCGAAACCGGGCAGGACGGCGATTTCCTCGGCCAGCTTCCGCGCCCAGGCCACGTGGTTGCGGATCCGTTCGCGCAGACCCTCGAGTCCGTAGGCGCGCAGCAGGAACCAGATCTTCAGCGCCCGGAAGCGCCGCCCGAGCGGCACCGTCCATTCGTTGAAATTGGTGATCTCCTCCCGGCCCAGGGTCTGCAGGTAGTCCGGGCGCAGGCCCGTCGTGCGGATCTGCGGCTGCGGATCGGCCAGGAACTGCACCGCGCAGTCGAACTGCGCTCCCAGCCATTTGTGCGGGTTGAACACGATGCTGTCGGCGCCGTCCACCCCGGCCCAAAGGTGGCGGAACTCGGGGCAGATCATCGCCGACCCGGCCCAGGCAGCATCGACATGAACATACAGGTCGTGGGCGCGAGCCACCCTGACGCAATCGGCAATCCGGTCCATGGCCCCGACCGAGGTGCCGCCCGTGCAGAGCACCACACCGGCCGGCCGAAGGCCGTCTGCACGGTCCTGGACAATGGCCGCCTCCAGCGCGTCCGGGTCCATCGACATGCCGGCGTCTGTGGCCACCCTGACCAGGTTGTTCTGGCCGATGCCGGAAAGCCGCGCCGCCTTGTCCACCGAGGAATGGGTCTGATCGGAGGCATAGAGGCGCAGCACGGGCTGCGCGGACAGCCCGGCCGCATTGCCCTGCCAGCCCAGCGCGCGTTCGCGCATGGTCAGCACCGCACAGAGCGTGGCGGTAGTGGCGCTGTCCTGGATGGTGCCGGTGAAATGCCCTGCCAGCCCCAGCGCCCGGCGCAGCCAGCCTATCATGGCCTGTTCGAGCTCGGTCGCCGCCGGCGCGGTTTCCCACAGCATCGCCTGGGCGGCCATGCCGTTGGCCAGCTGCTCGGCCAGCATCGAGGCCGGGGCGGCATTGGCCGGGAAATAGGCAAAGAACCGCGGGTGCTGCCAGTGGGTCATGGCGCCGGGCACGAGGGCCTCGAAATCGGCGAAAATGCGCTCCATCGGCTCGGCGGTTTCCGGCGGGGTGGCGGGCAGGCGGGCGGCCAGCTCGCCGGGCGCGGTGCGGGCGCGCACCGGCCGCTCGCGCAGGTGTGCGTGATAGTCGCGCAGCCAGTCGGCGGCGCGTTTGCTCCAGCGGTTCAATGCGTCATGGTCCATCGCGTCACGGTCCATCCGCTCGGGTCCCGTTCCCGCTCGGGCCGGTGCCGCCGCGCGGCAGGCGGGCGGGCAGGCGGGCGGAAAGGACGCCCGAGGCCCGGCGCCCGGTGCGGGCGCGCCGCTCCAGGGCGAGGCGCCCCGATACGATCCGGAAGAAATTCCCGGAAGAAGTTCCCGGAAGAAGTTTCATCGCCACCTCCGGCATCGAAGTGAGCATCCGGCCGGGGGGCTGTCAATCGGGTTCTGCCGGCATCACCCGCCGGCTGGCGTGACGGCCCGCAGGAGCGCTCCTGCGGGCCCGCCGGCGGGATCAGCCGCCGCTTTTCATGGAGTCGTCGCTTTTCATCATGGAGTCATCCATTTCCATTCCCATGGTCTCGCCCATCTTGTCGGCCATTTCGGGCGCGCAGGCCCCCAGCGTCAGAAGGGCCACGACAGCGGCGGCAAGCTTGGAAGCAAGCTTGGAAGAAGTGAACATGATCTGTCCCCCGGTTCGGTTTCGGTTCATGCGGAATCCGCCACACCGGCTTGCGGGATGCGGCCTTCACATGCAATCCACATCCACGTGAGCTCTCCGTGCGGGGTGAGGCCGGCGCCGACCGGGCCTCGCATCCGACCGGGCCTCACATCCGCTTGAGCGCCGTCGCCCGGGGATTGCAGCCGTCCGGCCAGGCTCTATATCCTTGACGCCAGCCTGGCAATCCGTTTGGTTGCGTCCGCCGCCCCCGGCGGGCCATGACAGAGGAGCAGACATGAGATATCCGACACGCATGCGGGCCGTCTGGCCGGTGACACCGGCCGGGGTTCTGCACGCCCTGGTCCTGGGGGGGGCGATGCTGCTGGCGGCGGCATTTTCCGCCCAGGCCCGCAGCGCCCCGGAAAGCTTCGCCGATCTGGTCGCGCAGGTCAGTCCGGCGGTGGTCAACATCACCACCAGCACCCGGGTGGCGGCCCCGGCCGACGACATGCCGATGGTCCCCGAGGGCTCGCCTTTCGAAGATCTGTTCAAGAATTTCCGCGACCGCGAGAACGGTGCCCCGCGCCCGCCCCGGCGCAGCCAGGCGCTGGGGTCGGGCTTCGTGATTTCCGAGGACGGCTTCATCGTCACCAACAATCACGTGATCGACGGTTCGGACGAGATCGTGATCGAGTTCTTCGATGGCGAGAAGCTGCCGGCCGAGGTCGTGGGCACCGACAGGAAAACGGACATCGCGCTGCTCAAGGTCGAAAGCGACGAACCGCTGCCCTTCGTTTCCTTCGGCGACAGCGACCTGATGCGGGTCGGCGACTGGGTGCTGGCGGTGGGCAACCCGCTGGGGCAGGGCTTTTCCGTGTCGGCGGGCATCGTTTCGGCCCGCAACCGCGAGCTTTCCGGCGCTTATGACGACTTTATCCAGACCGATGCCGCGATCAACCGCGGCAATTCGGGCGGGCCGCTGTTCAACATGGATGGCGAGGTGATCGGCGTGAACACCGCGATTCTCTCGCCCACCGGCGGTTCGATCGGGATCGGTTTCTCGATGGCGTCCAACGTGGTCGGCCGGGTCGTCGCGCAGCTGCGGGAATTCGGCGAGACCCGGCGCGGCTGGCTCGGAGTCCGGATCCAGGACGTGACTGCGGACATGGCCGAGGCGCTCGGGCTGGACCGGGTTGCCGGTGCGATGGTCACCGACGTGCCCGACGGGCCGGCGAAGCAGGCCGGAATCAGGCCTGGCGACGTGATCCTGTCCTTCGACGGCGAAGAGGTGGACGACACGCGCGAGCTGGTGCGCATCGTCGGCAACGCCGAGGTCGGCAGGACGGTGCGGGTCGTGGTGTTCCGCGACGGCGGCACGCAGACGGTCCTGGTCACGCTCGGGCGGCGCGAGGAAGCCGAGGCGGCGCTGACGGATTCCGGGCCCGGGCAGGCACGCCCGGAACGGCTGTTCGGGATGACGCTCGGGCCGCTGACCGACGAGCTGCGCGGGCAGCTCGGGCTGGACGGCACGGCGCGTGGGATCGTGGTGCTCGACATCGACGAGGACAGCGAGGCCTATGAAAAGGGCCTGCGCGCGGGCGACCTGATCACCGAGGCCGGGCAGGAAAGGGTCGCCACCGTGGCCGATCTGCGGGAGCAGATCGACGCGGCCCGCGAGGCCGGGCGCAGGTCGCTTCTGCTGCTGGTGCGCCGTGACGGTGAGCCGCGCTTCGTGGCGCTGAACATCGAGGAGTAGCCGCCGCGCCGGCGGAGGGTTCCTCCGACTCCTGACGGCAAGAGGGGCGTGCCTTCGGCGCGCCCCCGTTCCGCGGCCTTCCGCTTCACCTCCCGCGCCTCGTTCCGGGCGCGGAAAGCGGGGGCTGGAAAAGCCTCGTCTCTTGTCCTATTTCCCTGTCGGATCGGCAAAGGAGAGATGCCATATGGCCAGGATCACCTATATCGAGCACAACGGCACCGAACATGTGGTGGAGGTGCCCAACGGGCTTACCGTCATGGAGGGCGCCCGCGACAACGGCATTCCCGGCATCGAGGCCGATTGCGGCGGCGCCTGCGCCTGTTCCACCTGCCATGTCTATGTGCACCCCGACTGGGTGGGCAAGCTGCCGCCCAAGGAGGCGATGGAGGAAGACATGCTCGATTTCGCCCATGAGCCCGACCCGGAGCGCTCGCGCCTCACCTGCCAGATCAGGGTGACCGACGAGCTCGACGGGCTGGTGGTGCAGATGCCCGAAAAGCAGATCTGATGCGCCCGGGGCGGCGGCTTCCGGCGGTCTCTGCCGCCCTTGTTGCCCTTGCTGCCCTGGCAACGCCCGCCCCGGCCACCATCCTGCCCGCGATCACGCAGGCCGAATATGCCGCGCCGACCACCCGCTACGATCACGCCGTGCTCGGCGATGCCGTCGAGTGGGGAGCGCTGCGGCTGCGCGTGCCCGGACCCGACGGAAGCCTTTCCACGGTGACGATCCGCCTCCCCGAAAGCCGGGTGTTCGAGGATACCGCCCCGCGGCTGGTCGATATCGACGGCGACGGGGCGGCCGAAGTTATGGTGGTGGAGACCGACCTGAAGCTGGGCGCGCGGCTGGCCATCTACGGCGCGGCCGGCCTGATCGCCGCCACCCCCTTCATCGGCCGCGCCAACCGCTGGCTGGCCCCGCTGGGGGCCGCGGATCTGGACGGCGACGGTCAGGTGGAAATCGCCTGGGTGGATCGTCCGCACCTGGCGAGGATTGTCCGCGTCTGGCGTTTCGAGCGGGGGCGCGGCCTCGTGCCGGTGGCCGAACTTGCGGGTTTCACCAATCACCGTATCGGCGAGGATTACATCTCCGGCGGGATTCGCGATTGCGGAACCGGGCCGGAGCTGATCCTGGCCGATGCCGGCTGGAAGGGCATCTACGCTGTCACTCTTGCCGGCACCACGCTTGCGCCGCGCAAGCTCGGCCCCTTCACGGGCATCGCCTCCTTCACCCCTGCACTTTCCTGCAAGGACCCCTGATCTTCATCTTGCCGAAATACTCTCGGGGGTCCGGGGGCGGACAGCCCCCGGTTGCCGTTCGGAAGTCAGCCCAGCACCCGCCAGCCGATATCGCGCCGGCAGAAGCCCTCGGGCCAGTCGATCGCATCCACCATCGCATAGGCCCGGTCGCGCGCCTCGGCCAGGCTGTCGCCGCGCGCAGTCACGTTGAGCACCCGCCCGCCTGCGGCCACCAGCCGCCCCCCGTCGCGCGCGGTGCCGGCGTGAAACACCATGTTCCGGCTGTCCTCGGGCAGGGCGTTCAGCCCGCGGATCTCGGAGCCCTTTTCGTAAGCCCCCGGGTAGCCCTTTGCCGCCATCACCACCGTGATCGCATGATCGTCGGCCCAGTTGACGCTGACCCCGGCCAGCCGGCCTTCGGCTGCCGCCTGCATCAGGTCCAGCGCCTGGGCGCCGAGGCGCATCATCAGCACCTGGGCCTCCGGATCGCCGAAGCGGACGTTGTATTCCACCAGCCGCGGCGCGCCGTCGCGGATCATCAGCCCGGCGTAGAGCACCCCCTGAAAGGGCGTGCCGCGGCGGGCCATTTCGGCCAGGGTGGGACGGATGATCCCTTCCAGCGCGCGCGCCTGCACCTCGGGGGTCATCACCGGGGCCGGCGAATAGGCGCCCATGCCGCCGGTGTTGGGGCCGGTATCGCCCTCGCCCACGCGCTTGTGGTCCTGCGCGGTGCCGATCGGCAGCACATCCTCGCCGTCGCACAGCACGAAGAAGCTGGCCTCCTCCCCCTCCATGAATTCCTCGATCACCACCTCGGCGCCGGCCGCGCCAAAGGCGCCGGAGAACATCCCGTCAACGGCCGCCAGGGCCTCGGCCTCGTCCATCGCCACGATCACGCCCTTTCCGGCGGCCAGCCCGTCGGCCTTGACCACGATCGGCGCCCCCTGCGCGCGGATGTAGTCCCTCGCCGCGCCAGCCTCGGAAAACCGCGCCCAGGCAGCGGTGGGGGCGCCGCAGGCATCGCAGATCTCCTTGGTGAAGCTCTTGGAGCTTTCCAGCCGCGCCGCCGCCGCACTCGGCCCGAAGGTCAGGACGCCGGCGGCGCGCAGCCGGTCGGCCACGCCTGCCGCCAGCGGGGCCTCGGGGCCGACGATCACGAAGTCGATGGCGTTTTCCTCGGCGAAATTCACGACCTGGCCACCATCGGTGATGTCGAAGCTGGCGCATTCGGCGATTTCGGCGATCCCGGCATTGCCCGGCGCCACCAGCAGCCGGTCGCATTTGGGGTTCTGCTTGATCGCCCAGGCGAGGCCGTGTTCACGCCCGCCGCTGCCCAGAATCAGGATGTTCACCGCGCAATCCCCCGCTTGGCCTTGTTGCCCCGGCGTTCTAAGCTCGGGCAGGCAACAGCACAAGGCATCCCATGAGCGACCTACTCGAACCGGCAGGCCCCGGCGCCAATGCCCATGAATTCACCGTCTCGGAACTGTCGGGCAAGATCAGGCGCCTGATCGAGGGGGAATTCGGCCATGTGCGCGTGCGCGCAGAGGTGGGCCGGGTGGTGCTGGCCCGTTCGGGGCATCTCTACTTCGACCTCAAGGACGACCGGGCGGTGCTCTCGGCGGTCAGCTGGAAGGGCCAGGCGGCGCGGCTGGCGATCCGCCCCGAGGAGGGGATGGAGGTGATCGCCACCGGCCGGATGACCGCCTTTGCCGGCCAGTCGAAATATCAACTGGTGGTGGAGGCGCTGGAACTGGCGGGCGAGGGCGCGCTGATGGCGCTGCTGGAAAGGCGCAGGAAGGCGCTGGCCGCCGAAGGGCTGTTTGCGCCCGAGCGCAAGAAGAAACTGCCCTGGCTGCCCGAGGTGATCGGGGTGGTCACCTCGCCTTCCGGGGCGGTGATCCGCGACATCCTGCACCGCCTGCGCGACCGCTTCCCGCGCCGGGTGCTGATCTGGCCGGTGGCGGTTCAGGGCAAGGCCTGCGCGCCCGAGGTGGCGCGCGCCATCCGCGGCTTCAACGCGCTGGCCCCGGGCGGTGCGATCCCGCGGCCCGATCTCATCATCGTCGCCCGCGGCGGCGGTTCGGTGGAGGACCTCTGGGGCTTCAACGAGGAAGAGGTGGTGCGCGCGGCAGCCGAAAGTGCGGTTCCGCTGATCTCGGCGGTGGGCCACGAGACCGACACCACGCTGATCGACCTGGCCGCCGACATGCGCGCCCCCACGCCTACGGCGGCCGCCGAGCTGGCGGTGCCGGTGCGCACGGAGCTCCTGGCCCGGGTCGAGGAGCAGGGGGCGCGGCTGTCGCGGGCCATGAGCCGGGAGATCGGGCAGCGCCGACAGCGGCTGGGGGATCTGTCGCGCGCGCTGCCGCGGCCGGCCACGCTGCTGGAGGGGGCGGCCCAGCGGCTCGATCGCGCGGCCGAGCGCCTGGGCGCGGCGCTGCGAGCCACGGCCCAGCGCAAACGCCTGCGCCTCGGCGAGCTTTCCGCCGTCCTCCGCTCCCGGGCGATGCACCGCCGGCTGGCCGAGGCGCGCGCGCGGCTGGAGGAGCGCGCCGCACGGCTGCAGCCGGCGCTGCTCAGCCGCGACATGGCGCGCCGGGGGCGCGAGCTGGAGCGCCAGGAGGCGCGCCTTTCCGCCGCCGCCCGCCTCGGGCTGGAGCAGCGCCGCCAGAAAATGGAGGCGCTGGCGCGGATGCTTCAGGGCCTGGGCTACACCGAAACCCTGCGGCGCGGCTACGCGGTGGTGCGCGGTGACGGGCGGATCGTTACCGGCGTCGAGGCGGCGCGCAGTGCCCGCGAGCTGGAGATCGAGTTCGCCGACGGCCGGCTGCCGGCGGGTCGGGCCGGGGGCGGCGGTACGGGGGGTGCGCCTTCCCGTCGGAAAGGCGAGCGCGGAGCCGGGCCGGACGAGGGGGCGCAGGGGAGGCTGTTCTGATTCCGGCACCGATCCCGGCCCGCCTGCCGGCAGCGGCGGAAGGGGCGCGGGCGGGGCAGATCGGTCCCGGGCGGCATGCGTCGGAGTGGGCATCCGCCCCCTCCGGTCACCGTTCCGGCGGGGGCAGGTCCGGCGGGGGCAGGCGCCGGTCCATCAGCCTGCGCCAGCGCGCCGGCCAGAGCGCGATCGCGCCCATGACGGGCAGACCGTAGGGCAGCTTCGGAGCGTCATCGGGCTGTTGCAAGGCGGGGAAGGGGCGGGTTGGGTGCATGTGGTGATCGGCATGGCGCGGGGCGTTCAGCATCAGCAGGCCGCTGAACCAGCGGGGGCTGTCCCAGGAGTGAGCCGGGCTGACCGGTTCCGGCCTGCCGTCCGGCCCGATGGTGCGCCGCAGCCCGTAGTGCTGCACATAGTCGGACAGAAGCAGCTGCATGGTTGCGTAGGCGGCCAGCGCCAGATGCGCGGCCACCCCGGCCGGGCCGGCCAGCAGGGCCGAGGCGCCAAGAGCCAGCGCCGCGCCTGCCAGACAGGTGGCATAGGGGTGCACCCCGTCCGCGCCGGAGCGCTGCCGGCGCGCGTTTTCCGCCCGCAACCCTTCGAGGAACGAACCGATCCACGCCCGCGGCGCGAAACGGTAGAAGTTTTCGCCGCGCCGGGCGGTGTTCGGGTCTCGGGGCGTGGCGACATGCACGTGATGTACCAGCCTGTGTGCCGAGGCGTGATGTCCGAACAGATGGGTGATGAACGCCCATTTGCCGAGCGCGAACAGGATGCGCTGCCCGCGGTGGATCAGCTCGTGCGCATTCGAATTCGAGACCTGCCCGAAATACAGCCCGAAGGCGAAGAACGCCGCCACGCGTTCGGCCGGTGCCAGCCCGCTCCGGCCGGCCACCGCCAGCACGGCCAGTGCAAACAGCGGGAAATGCACCAGCCCCAGCAGCGCCGACAGCCACGTCGCCGCCGGAAATTCGCGCCCCGCGTCGTCTTCCCCCAGAGACAGCGCCGCCAGCTGATCCAGGCAGAACGCAAAGACGCTCATGTAGATCAGCGCCGCGAGCAGCCAGAACCCGCCCCACAGCGCGCCCGCGGCCAGCAGCGGCACCGGCGCAAGGGTGACCAGCGCGAACAGCGCAACGCGGGGGCTGAACGTGGCGGCAGGGCGGATCATGGTGCAGTCTTTACCGTTTCGTCGGGAAAATGCCATATGGGCCGGACAGTCACCTGCAGGAAAGGCCCGGCATGGGTGCGACCGGCATGGTCATCTTCGCAGCCGGAATTGCGGCCGCGCTGTTCTATTTCCCGCTGACGGGCCGGCGCGAGAGCTGGCACCGTGCGCTGTTCAAGACGGTGCCGGTCGCCTGTTTCGCCATCGCCGCCATCGCCGCCGATGCCCCGGCCCTTCTTGGCGCGGCTCTGCTGCTTTCCGCGCTTGGCGATTTTGCCCTCGCGCGCCCGGGCCGACCCGCGTTCCTTTACGGGCTCGCCGCCTTTGCGCTGGCGCATGTGCTGTATACCCTTCTGTTTCTCGGCCTGTCCGGCACCGCGCTCTGGGATGCCTTCGCCGTGGCGCCGGTGCCGGCGCTGGCGGTGCTGCTGCTGGCACTTTCCACCGAAATCTGGCTGGCCCCGTTTGCCGGGGCGCTGCGCTGGCCGGTGCGCGCCTATGTGGTTCTGATCGGCGTGATGATGCTGGCGGCGCTGGACCTGCCGGGGCCGTTCCGGCCGGCCACGCTCGGCGCCGGTGCCTTTGTCCTGTCCGACATGGTGCTGGCGCTCGCCCGGTTTCGCCTGCGCGATCCCGGCCGATGGGCCGGCGGGCTGGTCTGGGGGCTGTATGTTGGCGGGCAGGCCCTGATCCTGTGGGGCGTTGCCGGTGGCTGACGCCCTTCCAATGGCCGCGCAGAAGGATTAAGTGAGCATCGGCAACCGGAGCAACCCATGTCCTTCTTCAAGAAGCTCAAGACCCGCCTCTTCAAGTCCTCGAAAAGGATCGAGGAGGGTCTTGACGCGATCGTCAGCGAGGGCGGTGTCGAAGAGGAGGCCACTGAGAACGCGCCCGAACAGACGCCCGAAGGCGCAGCCTCGATTTCTGCCGCGCCCGCTCCTGTCGCGCCCGCTCCTGCTGCGCCCGCTCCTGCTGCGCCGCCCCCGCCGGAGCCGGAGCCCGCGCCGGAGCCGGAGCAGGAAGCCCCCCCCGCCGAGCCGGAAGGCGGGCCCGGCGCGCCGCCTTCGGCCTCCCCCTTCGCCCTGGGCGCGCCGGAGAAGGCCGCCGAAAGCGGGGCCGAGGCGAAAAGGCCCGGCCTGTTCGGCCGGGTGCTCGGACGCGGCGCGCGGAAAAGGGTTGTGCGGCGCGCGCTTGACGACGAGATGCTCGAAAGCCTCGAGGAACTGCTGATCAGTTCCGACATGGGGGTGGAGACGGCCATGCGGGTGACCGCCAACCTGGCCGAGGGGCGGTTCGGCAGGAAACTGTCGGTGGACGAGATCAAGCAGCTTCTGGCCGATGAGATCGCCCGGATCATGGAGCCCGTCGCCCGACCGATGCCGCTCTATCCGCAAAAGCCGCAGGTGGTGCTGGTGGTGGGGGTGAACGGCTCGGGCAAGACCACCACCATCGGCAAGCTGGCCAGCCAGTTCAAGGCCGCCGGCAAGAAGGTGGTGATCGCGGCCGGCGACACGTTTCGCGCCGCCGCGGTGGAGCAGCTCCAGGTCTGGGGCGAGCGTGCCGGGGTGCCGGTGCTGACCGCGCCCGAAGGCTCGGACCCGGCGTCGCTGGCCTTTGACGCGATGACGCGCGCGCAGCACGACGGCGCCGATCTTCTGATGATCGACACCGCCGGGCGGCTGCAGAACCGCGCCGACCTGATGGAGGAACTGGCCAAGATCGTGCGCGTCATCCGCAAGAAGGACGAAACCGCGCCGCACAACACGCTGCTGGTGCTCGACGCCACCACCGGGCAGAACGCGCTCGGCCAGGTCGAGGTGTTCCGGAAGATTTCGGATGTGACCGGGCTGGTGATGACCAAGCTCGACGGCACCGCCAGGGGCGGGGTTCTTGTGGCGCTGGCCGACCGCTTCGGCCTGCCGATCCACGCCATCGGGGTGGGCGAGCAGATCGACGACCTGGCGCCCTTCGACCCGGAAGAGTTCGCCCGCGCGCTCACCGGGGCCGGGGGCTGAGCCCGTGCGCCGCTGCCTTTTGCCGGTCTCGCGTGCCGAAATGCCCTGCCGGGGGGCGGGGGCGCTCGGTCCCCGGTCGATCGGCTCCGGACAGCGCGGCGGATGAGCGCCTGGCTGGTCTCGCTGGAGGGCACCGCCGCCGGGCGCGATCTGGCCATGCTGCTGGCGCTGTCCTCGGCGCTTCTGCACGCGGTGTTCGGGGCGCTGCAGAAGGGGCGGCACGACCCCTGGCTCAGCCGCGGGGCGATGGACCTCGCCTACGGGCTGATGGCGGCGCCCTTCGCGCTGTTCGCGGTGCCCTGGCCGGGCGCGTCGCTCTGGCCGATCCTCGCGCTCTCCTTCGCCATTCACACCGGCTACAAGCTGGTGCAGGCGGCCGCCTATGCGCGCGGCGCCTTCACCGTCGTTTACCCGATCGTTCGCGGCACCGGCCCGGTGTTCACGGTGATCGGCGCCTGGCTGCTGTTTTCCGAACGGTTCACGCCGATGCAGTGGCTGGGGGTTGCGCTGCTGGCAGGCGGGATCCTCGGGCTGGCGGCCTGCAACATCCGGACCATGCGGCTTGAGGGCGCAACCCTGCTGCCGGCACTGGCGCTTGCGGTTCCGACCGGCGGCCTGGTGGCCGCCTATACCACCTGGGACGCCTATGGCATCCGCGCCAGCGCCGATCCCTTCACCTTTCTCGCCTGGCTGTTCTTTCTCGACGGGCTTCTGGTGATGCCGGCCATTGCCTTTTGGCGCTGGCGGCGGATGGCGGACGCCCCGGCGGTGGCGCCGCTGGCGCTGCGCGGAGTCTCTGGCGGCCTGGTCGCCCTGCTGGGTTTTGGCGGCATCATGCTGGCGACCCGGCTCGACAAGGTGGGCGAGGCTGCGGTATTGCGCGAGACCAGCGTGGTGTTCGCGGCGCTGATCGGCTGGCTGCTGCTGAAGGAAAACGTGGGACCGGGGCGCTTTGCGCTCGTGGCGTTGATTGCAGCCGGCGCCGTGATAGTAGAGATTGGCGGATGACGGAAAGGGCCGGAATGTCGGAAAAGAACATCAACCCGATCGCCAAGCTGTCGCTGGAACTGGGCCCGGTACTGGTATTTTTCATCCTGTATATCCGGCTGCGCGACAAGACGTTCACCATCCTGGGCACCGATTATTCCGGCTTCATCGTGGTCACCGCGATCTTCATCCCGCTGATCGCGCTTTCGACATTCGCGCTTTGGCGGCTGACCGGCAAGGTGGCGCGCATGCAGATTGCCACCCTCGTTCTGGTGGTGCTCTTCGGCGGGCTGACGATCTGGTTCAACGACGAGCGCTTCTTCAAGATGAAGCCGACGATGATCTACCTGCTGTTCGGCGGGGCGCTGGGTATCGGGCTTCTGCGCGGGCGCTCCTATCTGGAGTTCATGATGGGCGAGGCGCTGCCCCTGCGCTCCGAAGGCTGGATGATCCTGACCCGCCGCATCACCATCTTCTTCTTCGCCCTGGCGGCGCTGAACGAGGTCGTGTGGCGGAATCTTTCCACCGATGCCTGGGTGAACTTCAAGACCTTCGGGCTCACGGCGGCCATGTTCCTGTTCTTCATGGCCCAGGGCAGGCTGCTGTCGCGCTACGGGGCGGATTCAGGCCGCGAGGGCGCGGGCGAGGGAGAGCAGGGCGGAAGCGGCGGCCGGCCCGAAGGCTGACGGATCCCCCGGCGAAGACTGCCCGCAAGGGGCCCGGCGTCCGCCGCCCGCGCCGGAGCGGAAGTGACGCGCCAGCCCGGATGGCTCAGGGGCGCCTGCCGAACAGGATTTCCTGCGCCTTCCTGTCGGTTTCCGGGCTGCGTCGGCGCGCGGCCCCGAGCGCGGCCCCCTTCCGCACGGCCGGGCGCGCGCCCATCGCCTCCAGCCAGCGTTTCAGATGCGGCTTGTCGTCCAGATTCTGTTCCTGGCCCTTCCAGCCGGCGGCCCAGGGCCAGATCGCGATATCGGCGATGGACAGGAAATCCCCGGCCACATATTCGTTGTCGGCCAGCTGCCTGTCGAGCACCCCGTAGAGGCGGGCCACCTCGTTCCGGTAGCGCTCCCTGGCGTAGGGGATGTCCTGCGGCGGATCCAGGGCAGGGGCGTAGCGCAGGAAGTGATGCGCCTGGCCGCACATCGGCCCCAGTCCGCCCATCTGCCACATCAGCCATTGCTCCACGGCCGCCCGCGCGCGTTCGCCACTTCCGTAAAGCCGGCCGGTCTTGCGTGCCAGATATTGCAGTATCGCGCCGCTCTCGAAGACCGGGAGCGGCGCGCCGCCCGGCCCGTCCGGGTCGATGATCGCCGGGATCCGGTTGTTCGGCGAGATCCGCAGGAATTCGGGCCGGAACTGCTCGCCGGCGCCGATGTCCACGAATCTGACCCTGTAGGGAAGTTCGAGCTCTTCCAGCGCGATCGAGATCTTCTTGCCGTTCGGGGTAGGCCAGTAGAACAGTTCTATCGGTCTGGTGGTCATCCTGCCTGCTCCGTTACCTGCCCCGATGATGGCCGATTCCGCCTCTGCCGCAAGGGAAAATGACGGGGAGCCGTGGCGGTGGAGCGATGAGGAGAAGCGATGAGGGGAGGAACGGGGGAACGACGACGGGGAGAGACCGCCGGCAGTGGCGCTCCGGCGCGGCGCGGGCGCCGCTCCCCTGCCCGGGGGCGCCGTTGACCGGAAGGCGGATTGGCGCTATCGGCGGGATACCGTGGCGATTTGTTGCCGGATTGTGGGCCACGCGAAACAAGCCACTAAAGAGGCCAGGGATCATCGACCGACCCCCGGGCTCTGGCCTGTCCGGGGTTTTTGATGCGCGAAGGGGGCATGGCGATGGGCGAGCGGAACGGCGGGAGCGGCAAGAAGCGCACCCGGCTGGTGCATGCGGGGATCCGGCGCAGCCGGTATGGTGAGGTCAGCGAGGCGCTCTTTCTGACCCAGGGCTTCGTTTACGACAGCGCCGAGGCGGCCGAGGCGCGCTTCGTCCGGGCCGGAGAGGACGAATTCATCTACGCCCGCTACGGCAACCCGACCGTGCGGATGTTCGAAGAGCGGATCGCGGCGCTGGAGGGCACCGAGGATGCCTTTGCCACCGCCAGCGGCATGGCGGCGGTGAACGCGGCGCTGATGTCGGTTCTGAAGGCGGGCGATCATGTGGTCTCGTCGCGGGCGCTGTTCGGCTCCTGTCTCTACATCCTGGAGGATGTGCTGGCGCGTTTCGGGGTCGAGGTCACTTTCGTGGACGGGCCTGACCTGGAGGCGTGGCGCGCCGCGATACGCCCCGATACCCGGGCGGTGTTCCTCGAAGCGGTCTCGAACCCGACGCTGGAAATCATCGACCTGCGGGCGGTCTGCGACCTGGCTCACGGAGTCGGCGCGCTGGCGATCGTGGACAATGCCCTGGCCAGCCCGGTCTGGTCGCGGGTGGTGGAATGCGGGGCCGATCTGGTGGTCTATTCCACCACCAAGCACGTGGACGGGCAGGGCCGCTGCCTGGGCGGCGTGGTGCTGGGAAGCCGCGAACTGATTCGCGGCACGGTCGAACCCTTCGCCAAGCATACCGGCGGCGCGATGAGCCCGTTCAACGCCTGGGTGATGCTGAAATCGCTGGAAACGCTGGATCTGCGGGTGCGGGCGCAGACCGAGGCGGCGGCGACGGCGGCGCGCGCGCTGGATGGCCACGCCAGGCTGGCCCGTGTCCTGTATCCGCATCTGCCCGGCCATCCGCAATACGATCTGGCGCGCCGGCAGATGGAAGCGGGCGGCACGGTGGTGACGCTCGAGCTTGCGGGCGGGAAGGCGGCAGCCTTCCGCTTCATGAATGCGCTGCGCCTGTTTGTCATCTCGAACAATTTCGCCGATGCGAAAAGCATCGTCACCCACCCGGCGACCACGACCCACCAGCGCCTGCCGGAAGCGCGCAGGAAGCTGCTCGGGATCACGCCCGGGCTGGTGCGGCTGTCCTTCGGGCTGGAAGACCCGGAGGATCTGACCGGCGATCTCCTGGCCGCGCTGGAGGAGCTCTGAGTGCGTCCGGCGCGCATGAACGGGCGGAGCGGGCTGAACGTGCTGAACGTGCGGAGCGGCGGCTCCGGCGCCTTTCCGCAACCGGGGTTTGGAATCGTCGCCTGCACCCCTTAAGCTGGGGCTGCGAACAGAGAGGGGAGACCTGATGAACATCCAGGCCGGAAAGGGAGCCGGGGCGCCCGGGCGGCGCGACGCCGAAGCCGCGCTCGAAACGCTGCGAAGCTGGGCGGCGCGCGCGACCCCCGCCGAAATCGCCGATCTGCACCCGTCGGTCGCCCGCCTGCTGCCGGGCCACGATCTGGGCAACTACCCGGCGCTGATCCGCGCCTACCCCGAGGAATTCGAGGTGGACGAGGCCTATCGCGCCTCGCTCCCCGATCTGCAGAACGGCCCGGAAAGCCTGATCAAGGGGGCGAAGCGCCATATCGAGCATGTGGGCATTTCCAATTTCCGCCTGCCGATCAGCTTTCATACCCGCGACGGCGGCGACCTGACGCTGGAAACCTCGGTTACCGGCACGGTCAGCCTCGATGCCGGCAAGAAGGGCATCAACATGTCGCGGATCATGCGCAGCTTCTACCGCTATGCGGAGCGGACCTTTTCTTTCGACGTGATCGAGACCGCCCTTGACGCCTACAAGAGCGACCTTGACAGTTTCGATGCCCGCATCCAGATGCGCCTTTCCTTTCCGATGAAGGTCAGCAGCCTGCGTTCGGGCCTGTCGGGGTTCCAGTATTACGACATCGCGCTGGAACTGGTGGAGACCCTGGGCGTGCGCAAGAAGATCATCCATCTCGATTACGTCTATTCCTCGACCTGCCCGTGCTCGCTGGAGCTCAGCGAGCACGCCCGCCAGCAGCGCGGCCAGCTTGCCACGCCGCATTCGCAGCGCTCGGTGGCGCGCATCTCGGTGGTGATGAACTGCGACGGGCCCTGCCTGTGGTTCGAGGATCTGATCGACCATTGCCGCGCCGCGGTTCCCACCGAAACCCAGGTGATGGTGAAACGCGAGGACGAGCAGGCCTTCGCCGAGCTGAACGCCGCCAATCCGATCTTCGTGGAAGACGCCGCGCGGCTGTTCTCGCAGCAACTGCAGAACGACGAACGCATCGGCGATTTCCGCATCATCGCCAGCCACCAGGAAAGCCTGCACAGCCACGATGCGGTGTCGATCCTGATCGAGGGGGAAACCTTCGAGGCCGAAAGCTTCGACCCGAGACTGTTCGACACGCTTTACCACGTCGGCTGAAGCGCGCGCTCCCGCCCGTGCGTTTCCGGTGCGGCTCCGGGCGCGCCACCGGCGGGGCGGGGTGCGCTTGACAGCGGCGGCTGCGGCGGCCAAGCCTTGCCCCCATGCTTGACCTGCGCCCGGTGGGATATGTGATCGGACTGCTCGTCGCCGCGCTCGGGGTGACGATGCTCTTTCCGCTCCTGATCGACTACGCCTCGGGCAGCAGCCTGTGGCCGGAATTCCTGGAAGCGGGGCTTCTCACCGTCGTGGCCGGGGTGCTGATCGCGCTGGCCTGCGCCAACAGCGCGCGCGAGCGGCTGTCGATCCAGCAGACCTTCCTGCTGACCACCGGCGTGTGGGTGGCGCTGCCGCTGTTCGGGGCGCTGCCCTTCATCATCGGCGGAGCCCATGCCTCGGTGACCGACGCGGTGTTCGAGGCGATGTCGGGGCTGACCACCACCGGCGCCACGGTCCTGACCGGGCTTGACGAGATGCCCCGGGGGCTGCTGTTCTGGCGCGCCATGCTGCAGTGGTTCGGCGGTATCGGGATCATCATCGTGGCGATGGTATTCCTGCCCGAGCTGCGAGTCGGCGGGATGCAGATATTCCGCTCCGAGGCCTTCGACACCATGGGCAAGATCCTGCCCCGCGCGGCCGAGATCGCGGCCCGGATCTCGGTTGTCTACTGCGGGCTGACGCTGCTTTGCGCGTTTGTCTTCTTGGCGCTGGGCATGTCGCCCTATGATGCGGTCAGCCACGCGATGACCACGGTTTCCACCGGCGGTTTCGCCAATTACGACGCATCGTTCAACGCGTTCTCGCCGGCACTGCACTACGCGGCGGTGGTGTTCATGATCCTGGCGGCGCTGCCTTTCGTGCGTTTCGTCCAGCTTCTGGCCGGCAGCGCCCGCCCGTTGTTCGCCGATCCGCAGGTGCGGGGCTTCCTGCTGGTTCTGGGCGGTGTCGTGGTGGTGCTTTCCGCCTGGCAGGCGGCCTTCGCGCCCGGCCGGTTCGAGGCGAATTTCCGCGAAGTGCTGTTCAACGTGACCTCGATTCTGACCGGCACCGGCTATTCGAGCGCCGACTATTCGCTCTGGGGGGCCTTTCCGGTGGCGGTGTTCTTCTTTCTCGGCCTGATCGGAGGCTGCGCCGGTTCCACCGCCTGTTCGGTCAAGATCTTCCGATACCAGCTTCTGATCTCGGCAATCAGGGTGCAGATCGCCCGCATCCACGCGCCGCACGGGGTGTTCACCGCCCGTTTCGGCGGGCGACGGGTGGATGAGGGCGTGCTGTCCTCGGTAATGGCCTTCTTCGTGCTGTTCGTCGTGTCGCTCGGGGTGATCTCGGTGCTTCTGGCGCTGACGGGGCTGGACATGGTGACCGCCGTTTCCGGGGCGGCTGCGACGATTGCCAACATCGGCCCCGGGCTCGGCCCGATCATCGGCCCGGCCGGCAATTTCGCCCCGCTCGGCGATACGGCCAAGTGGATCCTGATCGCGGCGATGCTGATCGGGCGGCTGGAGCTGCTGGCGGTCTATGTGCTCTTCACCCGCAGTTTCTGGAAGGGGTGAGAAGCGCCGCGCCGGTTCCGGCGGCCGTTGCGCAGCTACCGCCAGCAGCCGATCAGGGCGGTCATGTCCGCGGCCGCGGCGGCAAGGTCCTCGGGGGCCATTTCCGGGCCCGGATCGGCGCGAACCGCTCCGATCTTCCGGGAGTCCAGAAAGCGCAGGATCGCTTCCGAATCGGCGGCGGGATGCACCGCGGGGGGCAGCAGCCTGCGGCTGTCCGCGGGCGGGGGGAGAAGCAGCCCGACAAGGCTGCCGGTCGCATCGAGCACCGGCCCGCCGATGTCCGGCCCGGCGGCCTTCAGCGACAGAAGGTCCAGAAACGGCTCGCCGTCGGGGCCGCGCGGGTCGCGGAGCCGGCCGAAGGTGAGCGTCGGGGCGCCGAGGATCCCGCCGAAGGAAAAGCCGGCAACGGCGATTTCGGCGCCGGGACGGGGCGGCGTGCCGGACAGCTGCGCCACGCCGGGCGCCGCCTGCGGCCGCTCGGGGCGCAGCAGGGCCAGCCCGCTCTGCGGGTCGGTGGCTTCCAGAACCGCCGCTGTCGTATCGTCCAGGGTGATCCGGGCGCAGTTCTCGATCCCGGCGGCCGCGGTCAGCACCGCGCCCTCGCGGCTGACGCGCACCCCGCTGCGCACAAGGGCCGGCCGGCGGATGGCCAGCCCGCTCAGATGGGCGAATTCCTGCGGGTCGGCCAGCGCCTCCGGGGCGGGCAGGACAGTCCCGGGCAGCGGGGTGAAGCTCCTGCGCATCGCTTCCAGCGCCAGGCGGCGGCGGTTTTCGTCTCCGGAGGGCCAGACCAGCACGAAGCCCTTGATCTCGCCACCGGCGAGGCGGGCAAAGGCGTGGCTCGCAAGCCGCTCGTCCTGCCCGCTCAGCGTGAAGCTGCGGGGCGACAGGCTGCGGGCGCCTTCCGGAGGCATGATCTCGAGCCCCTGCAGGATGTCGTAAAGTCCGCGCAGCGCGAGCGCATCGCCGGCCTGCGAGATCAGCATCACCCGCACGCCACTTCCGTTGCGCTCCTGCCAGAGGGCCAGGGGCGGCTCGTGCCGGTCGAAGGCGACCAGTGCCAGCGGCAGCTCGATCTCGATGCCGGCCCTGTCGTCGCGCAGCCGTTCCAGCCCCAGGCTGGCCAGCGCCGCCTCGTATCGGGAAACGAGCTTCCGGCGCTGGGCCGTTGTGAGAACGCCGGTCGCCTCGACGCCCTCGGCGCGCTGCCAGGCAGCCATGGCGTGCCGGGTCGCGGGGCCGAAGGCGCCGTCTATGGCGGCGTCATAATGGCCTTCCCATTGCAGCGCCCGCTGGAGCAGCTCGCGCTGCCGGCGGTCCAGGGAGCGCTCGGAGGCGCGGGCCTCCTGCAGGGTCTCGTCGGCTGCAAGGGGCGGGGGCTCGTCGGCAAGGGGTCGAGCCGATGCGGCGGGGGAGGGGCCCGCGGCGGCTCCCGCGGCGCCGGCGCTTGCGGCTGCCTCTGCCTGCGGGCGGCTCTGCCGGGGGGGTGCCCCCTCCGCCGTGCCTGCTCCGGCGGGGGCGAGGGCTTCTGCCGGTGGCCAGAAGCGGGCCTTGAAGCGCCGCCCGTCGGTGATGTAGCTGTCGGAAGGGATCTGCCGGGTGGCGCGCAGCTGCTGCAGCACCTCGCGCGCTTCGGCGGGCCCGAAGGGGCCCAGCGCGACCGCATACCATCCGTTCGGCAGGGCAAAGCCGTTGAGCGGGCGCAGCCTGCCCAGATGCTGGCGGACGAACGCCTGCGCTTCGGCCAGATCGTTCCTGGCCGCGATCTGCACCCAGACCGCCTGCTGCGCCCGCAGCGGCGCGGCCGCAAGCAGCGCGAAGAGCGCGGCGAAGGCAAGAACGCCGGCGATGAGGATCCCGCCCGTCTCTCCCCTGTGCATTGCCGCGCCTCCCTTTCCCCTTCCGCCCGCTTCGCCGGCCCTGATTCCCCGCCGGGAAGTTAACCGCTGGCAGGTCCGATTGCACCCCGTCCGGCCCGTGCGCCGCGGCCTGCCCCTGCCGCCGGCGCAAGCGCGGGGGCATGCCGGCGGCAAGGCGCGCGGGGCCGCGACTGGTTGTCGGCAAAGTCCGATTGACCCTGCCCGCCTCGCTGCCTATTGAATGCGCGATCCGAACAAAGGCCCGAGACATGCCGAAGACCCCGGCGCCGCCGCGCTCTTTCCAGGAAATCATCCAGCGCCTGCAGAGCTACTGGAGCATGCGGGGCTGCGCCGTGCTGCAACCCTACGACATGGAGGTGGGCGCCGGCACTTTCCACCCGGCCACGACCCTGCGCGCGCTCGGCCCGCGGCCCTGGGCGGTGGCCTATGTGCAGCCCTGCCGCCGGCCCACCGACGGGCGCTACGGCGAAAACCCGAACCGCCTGCAGCACTACTACCAGTTCCAGGTGCTGCTCAAGCCCAGCCCGCCGGACTTCCAGGAGCAGTATCTCGGCAGCCTGGAGGCGATCGGCATCGACATGTCCCTGCATGACATCCGATTCGTCGAGGACGACTGGGAAAGCCCGACGCTGGGTGCCTGGGGGCTGGGCTGGGAGGTGTGGTGCGACGGCATGGAAATTTCCCAGTTCACCTATTTCCAGCAGGTGGGTGGGCATGACTGCCACCCGGTTTCGGGAGAGCTGACCTACGGGCTGGAGCGGCTGGCGATGTACGTGCTGGGAATCGACCACGTGATGGACATGCCGTTCAACGACCCGGACGCGCCGACCCCGCTGAAATACGGCGACATCTTCCGCCAGACGGAGGAGGAATATTCGCGCTGGAACTTCGATGTGGCCGATACCGCCATGTTGCTGCGCCATTTCGAGGATGCCGAGGCCGAATGCCGGCGCATCCTCGAACAGCCGGCGCAGGACCCGAAGACCGGCAGGCGCATCGTCATGGCGCACCCGGCCTATGATCAGTGCATCAGGGCCAGCCACATCTTCAACCTGCTCGACGCCCGCGGCGTGATCTCGGTGACCGAACGGCAGGCCTATATCGGCCGGGTGCGGGCGCTGGCGAAGGCCTGCGCCGATGCGTTTCTTGAAACCGAGGCCGGCGGGGGGGCGCTCTGATGGGGAAGTTCCTGGCGCTGTTCACCCTGGCTGCGGCCGTTGTCGTCGGCGGCGCGGTCTATTACCTGCAGGTCTATGCCTTCTACGAGCCGGTGACGCTTGCGCAGGAGCCCTCGGGGCCGGGCGAAACCCGGATCCTGATGAGCCCGCGCAAGGGCGGCCGGGCCGAGCCGGTTCCTGTGGGCAGCTTCCGGGGGATCGACGCGGCAAGCTCGCCGCTGCGCTTTCGCGCCTGTTTCGAGATCCTGCTGCCGCCGGAGGAGCTGCGTGAAACCTACCTGCCCTACGAGGATCCGGTGCCGCTCGTCGCGCCGGGCTGGTTCGACTGCTTCGATGCCCGGGCCATCGGCGCCGCCCTGGAAGAGGGCCGCGCGCAGGCCTTCCTGGGCGAGGCGAACATCAGATACGGGATCGACCGGGTGATCGCCGTCGACGAGGCGGGGCGGGCCTATGCCTGGCACCAGATCAACAGCTGCGGCGAAAGGGTCTTCAACGGCGAGCCGGCTCCCGAGGGCTGCCCGCCGCCGCCGGAAGGGGAACGCTGATGCCCGATCTGCTGATCGAACTCCTGTCCGAGGAGATTCCGGCGCGGATGCAGACGCGCGCCGCCGATGATCTGAAACGCCTGGTGGTCGAGGGGCTGGCCGGGGCCGGGCTGAGCCATGCCGCCGCCGCCGCCTTCGCGAGCCCGCGCCGGCTGGTCCTCTCGGTCGAGGGGCTGCCGGCCGAAAGCCCGGCAACGCGCGAAGAACGCAAGGGCCCGCGTGCCGATGCCCCCGACAGGGCAATTCAGGGGTTCCTGCGCGCAACCGGGTTGACGAGAGATCAGCTGGAAACCCGCGAGACGGCCAGGGGGCCGGTGCTGTTTGCGGTGATCGAGCACCCCGCCCGCCCGGTCGCGGAAATCGTCGCCGCGGTGCTGGAAGCGGCGATCCGCGGCTTTCCCTGGCCGAAATCCATGCGCTGGGGGGCGGGCCGGCTGAAATGGGTGCGCCCGCTGCAGTCGATCCTGTGCATCCTGTCGGATGGGGAAGATGCGCAGGTGGTGCCGCTGGAAATCGACGGCATCTGCGCCGGCGACACGACCCGCGGCCATCGTTTCATGGCGCCGGATTCGTTTTCGGTGACCTCCTTCGATGACTATCGCGCCCGGCTGAAACGCGCGCATGTGCTGCTGGACAGCGCCGAACGCGCCGACCACATCTGGCACGAGGCCACCGCCTCCGCCTTTGCCCGGGGCCTGGAAATCGTTGAAGACAGGGGGCTGCTGGCAGAAGTGGCCGGGCTCGTGGAATGGCCGGTGGTGCTGACGGGCGAGATCGGCGCCGAATTCCTGGAGCTTCCGGGCGAGGTGCTTCGGACCTCGATGCGCGAACACCAGAAGTTCTTTTCCCTGCGCAATCCGCAAACCGGGCAGATCGAGGGCTTCGCCACCGTGGCCGACCGCGAAACCGGCGATGGTGGCGCCGCGATCCTGGCCGGAAACGCCAGGGTGCTGGCCGCGCGGCTGGCCGATGCCCGCTTCTTCTGGGAAAACGACCTGCGGGTGGCGCGCGCCGGGCTTGGCAGCTGGCTCGACAGCCTCGACAGGGTGACCTTCCACCGCCGGCTGGGCAGCCAGGGGGCGCGTATCGCCCGGATCGAGGCCCTGGCGCGCGAGTTGGCCGGCCCCGTGGGCGCCGCGCCGGAAGCGGCGGGGCAGGCGGCGCGTTTCGCAAAGGCCGATCTGGCCAGCGAGATGGTCTACGAATTCCCGGAACTTCAGGGGGTCATGGGGCGCTACTATCTGGCCGAGGCGGGGCTCCCGCCCGAGATCGCGCGGGCGGCCGAAGAGCATTACGCGCCGCTCGGCCCGTCGGATTCGGTGCCCGAAGCGCCGGTTTCGGTGGCGGTGGCGCTGGCCGACAAGCTCGATACCCTCGCCGGTTTCTGGACGATCGGCGAAAAGCCCACCGGCTCGAAGGATCCCTTCGCGCTGCGCCGGGCCGCGCTCGGGGTGATCCGGCTGCTGCTGGAAAACCGGATCAGGATGAAGCTCGCCCCGCTCGTCGAACGCCAGATCCTGCGCCACGAGATTGCCGGCAGGGGGGAAGGCGAAGAGCGCGCGCTGCTCGAGGACCTGCTCGGCGAAATCGCCCGGCACGGGGTTTTCGGCATAGCCTGGAAGGCGCTGAAGGAGCGTTGCCGGGGCAGCCTGCCGCAGCATCTGGAAGAGGTTTCCGAACGGCTGCCCGAAACCGCGGCCGACCTGCTCGGCTTCTTTCACGACCGGCTCAAGGTGCATCTGCGGGCAGGCGGTATCCGCCACGACGTGATCGATGCCTGCATCGCGATGCCGGGCAATGACGACCTGCCGCTGCTGGTGCGCCGGGCCGAGGCGCTGCAGGATTTCCTGGGGACGGAAGACGGCGAGAACCTGCTCCGAGGGTTTCGGCGCGCCAACAACATCCTCGAACAGGCCGAGCGGAAGGATGGGGTGGAATATTCCTTCGGCGGCGACATCGGATTTGCCGAAGCGGAGGAGGAAAGGGCGCTGTTCCAGGCGCTCTCGGAGGCCGGAGAGCGGATTCGTCAGGCGGTTGCGGACGAGGAATTCGCCACGGCGATGGTTGCGCTGGCGGCCCTGCGCACGCCGATCGACGCTTTCTTCGAGGCGGTGCAGGTCAATGCCGACAGCCCGATCCTGCGCCGCAACCGGCTGAACCTGCTGTCGGACATCCGGAGCCTGTGCCTGTCGGTGGCCGACCTGCGCCGGATCGAGGGCTGAACCGGCGCGCCGGCCGCCGCCGCCGGGTGCGCATGCAGAACGGCGCGGCGCCCGCGGGCAATGCTTGCGCGATGGCGCATGCGCGTTATGCTGCGAACGCGATCGAGAGGTGCCGCAGTGCAGAAACAGACCGACAGGACGGGCTTTACCCTGATCCGCCGGGTGGCTCCGATTTCGGCCGACACCCACGGCGGGCGGGCGAAATGCCTGCAGCGGCTGATCCGGCTCGGCCTGCCGGTTCCGGAAACGGTTGCACTGTCCTTCGAGGCGGTGCACCGGATCGCCGCCGGCGAGCTGCCCGACATGGAGGCACTGCTTGCCGTGTTCGGCGCCCGCCCGCTGGTGAGCGTCCGCCCGAGCGCCCAGCTTGCCGACTGGGGCGGGCCCGGCGCCCTGCTCAACATCGGGATGAACGACGCCATGCACGCGACGCTAGCCGAAAGCCACGGCGAGGAAGCGGCGAATGCGCTTTATCTTCGATTCGTGCAATCCTTTGCCGTGAACATCGCCCGGCTCGACCCGGACATGTTCGAAACCGGCAATGGCCTGGGCCGCGACGCGCTGCAGGCAGCGCTGGATGCCTACCAGGCCGAGACCGACGAATACTTCCCCCAGGACCCGGCGGTGCAGCTGGCCGAGGTGCTGCGCTCGATGGCGCGGGCATGGGAGGGGACCTCGGCACGGCTCCTGCGCCAGGCCCGCGGCGCACCGGCCGATGCCGGGTTGGGGCTCGTGGTGCAGCAGATGGTGCTCGGCGTGGGCCCGGGAGAGAGCGGGGCCGGGGTGATCCAGTTCGTCAGCTCCGAAACCGGCAGGCCGCAGATCACCGGGCGCTATCTGGGCCAGAGCCAGGGGCGCGATGCGCTGCGTGCCAGCACCGGGGCGCAGTATCTTGCCCGCGACGGGCGCGGCGGGTCGCTCGAGGTGCAGCAGCCCGCCCTGTTCACGCAGCTGAAGGAATACGGCGCGCTGTGTCGGCAGCGGCTGCGCGAGGAGATGCAGATCGAGTTCACGGTGGAAAACGGCACCCTGCATGTGCTGGATGCGGTGCGGGTGCCGCGCAGCGCCCGCGCTGCGGTCGAGATTGCCGTGGCGCTGGCCCGCGACGGGGTGATCTCGCGCGAGGAGGCGGTGGCCCGGATCGAACCGCGGGCCCTGTCGGAGCTTCTGCACCCGCAGCTGGACCCCGCGGGCGAACGCGATGTGGTGCTGCGCGGCATCGGAGCCAGCCCCGGTGCGGCGGTCGGGTGTATCGTGTTCACCGCCGCGGCGGCTCAGGCCTGCCAGGCACGCGAGCAGCCCTGCATCCTTGTGCGGCGCGAGACCACGCCCGAAGACATCCGCGGCATGCAGGCTGCCGCCGGGGTGCTGACCGAGCGCGGCGGGGTCACCAGCCACGCCGCGGTGATCGCGCGCGGCATGGGGGTGCCCTGTGTCGTCGGTGCCGGCGACATGGTGCTCGACGCGAAGGCCGGAACGCTGCGGGTGCCCGACGGGCGGATCTTTCGCGAGGGCGACACGATCACCATCGACGGCACCGCCGGGCAGGCGCTGGCCGGGGCGGCGCCGATGCAGGAGCCGGGGCCGGGTGCGGCTTTCGACAGCCTGATGGAATGGGCCGACGGGCTTTGCGACATCGGCATCCGGGCCAATGCCGACACGCCGGCCGAGGCCAGGGTGGCGCGGAGGTTCCGGGCGCAGGGGATCGGGCTGTGCCGGACCGAGCACATGTTCTTCGAGCCGGAGCGGCTGACGGTGATGCGCGAGATCGTCTTCACCGATGACCCCGCCGACCGTGCCGCCGCGCTGGAACGGCTGCTGCCGATGCAGCGGGCCGATTTCGTCGAGCTGTTCTCGATCATGCAGGGCCAGCCCGTCTGCATCCGCCTGTTCGACCTGCCGTTGCACGAATTCCTTCCTTCCGGGCGCAGCGGGCTGCGCGCCCTGGCCGAGGCGATGGGGCTGCCGCTGTCCGATGTCGTCCGCCGGGTCGAGACACTGGCCGAAGTCAACCCGATGCTGGGGTTGCGGGGGGTGCGGCTGGGCATCACGGTGCCGGAAATCTACGACATGCAGGCCCGCGCGATCTTCGAGGCGACGATCGAGGCCAGCGGGGCCGGCGCGCCGGTGGTGCCGGAAATCATGATTCCGCTGGTTTCGGCGCAGAAGGAGGTGGCGCTGGTCAAGTCGCGGATCGATGCCGTGGCCGCGGCCGTGCGCAACGAGCGCGGCGTCGGCTTCGACTTCCGCCTGGGCGTGATGGTGGAAACGCCGCGTGCGGCGCTGCGGGCCCATGACATCGCCCAGCATGCGGCGTTCCTGTCCTTCGGCACCAACGACCTGACGCAGATGACCTATGGCCTGTCGCGCGACGATGCCGGGCGCTTCATGAACGATTATGTCGCCCAGGGAGTCTTTGCCGAGGATCCTTTCCACATACTCGACGCCGAGGGGGTGGGCGAGCTGCTGCGCATCGGGGCCCGCCGCGGCCGCGAGGCGCGCCCGGAGATCACCCTGGCGATGTGCGGGGAGCACGGCGGCAATCCGGAATCGATCGCCTTCTGCCGGGCTGCCGGGCTTGACTATGTGTCCTGTTCCCCCTATCGCGTGCCGGTCGCGAGGCTGGCTGCGGCGCAGCTTGCCCTGAAACAGCGCGTTTCCTGAGCGAAAACAGACACTGCCCTGATATTGCTTCCCTTTCCATGACCTGGATGCGATTCAAGGCGAAAATGCGGGGCAGAATCGGCGACTGGCGGGCCGGGTTCGCGGTGCGCGCTGGCGGCAGCGCTCTGGACGAAAGGCGCATTTTGACCTATCTCAACGGTTCCGGTGCGCGCTGTCGCGTGCCGGCTGCCGTCCGTCGCTGCGCCTCCGTCGCTGCGCCGTGGTGCGGGGCGGCTTCGAAGCGGAGCGGGTCTCTGAATGGGCGGCCCGCGAACTGGAGTGGGGGGATGTCCCGGCCCTGGCTGGCATCTGTGCTGTGTCTCGTCGCGTTTCTGGCCCTTGCCGGAAGGGCTGGCGCCGATGTGACCCTGAGCGAATCCAACGCGCCGGCAAGCGTGCTGGATGCGCAGATATCCTCGCTTCTGGCCAGCGAGAACGCGGCGCTCGGAAGGCTTGACGGCAAGCGGCTCGTCCGGCTGGGGAAAAGGCTGCGCTGGCCGTTTTCCGCCAGCCGGAAAGCGGAGCTCTCCTACAGCCGGGAGTTTCTTGCCGGGCTGCCCCCCGCCGACGGCGACGCGCAGTGGGAATGCCTCAGCGAGGCGCTGTATTTCGAGGCCCGCGGCGAAAGCGTGCGCGGGCAGTTCGCCGTGGCCGAGGTGATCCTCAACCGGGTGGACAGCCCCGATTTCCCGGATACGGTCTGCGCCGTGGTCAACCAGGGAACGGGCCGGCTGTTCCGCTGCCAGTTCACCTATACCTGCGACGGGCGGCGCGAGTTCATCGACGACCGGGCCGCCTGGATCGAAGTGGGCAAGGTGGCCCGGCTCATGCTCGATGGCCACCCGCGGGGGCTGACCGGCGGGGCGACCTATTACCATACCCGCGCCGTGCGCCCCCGCTGGTCGCGCAAGTTCACCCGCACCGCGGCGATCGGGGCGCATTACTTCTACCGGCCGGCGCTGCGGACGGCGGCGCGTCACTGAAGCCCGCACGAGGCAGTCCGCATGAAGATGAAGACGCATCCGCCGGCCGGGCGGTCGTCGGCGTGCTGGCGGTGCGCGGCGTGATCGGCTATCCGGGGCAGGCGATTCCGTGCAATCCGGCCCGGCGCATCCGGAGGGGCAGACATGAGTTCCGACATATCCCTTGCCTTCGACAGCCTCCAGGCCCGCGCGCGCGCCGAAGCCGGCGCTGAGCCGCGCGACCGGATCTCGCTGCGCGATCATGTGGTCGAGGTGGAGATCGGAGCCTTCCAGCAGGAGCGCGGCATCGCCCAGCGGGTGCGCTTCGACGTGGTTGTCGAGGTCGCCCCGCCCCGTGCCCCGCTGCATGACGATGTGGACCGGATCCTGTCCTATGACAGCATCGCCGATGCGATTGCGGCCGCGCTCGCCGCCGAGCGGCCCAACCTGCTGGAAACCCTGGCCGAGCGGGTTGCGGCGGGCATCCTGCAGCAGCCCCGGGCCGAGCGTGTCTATGTTCGCATCCAGAAGCTCGACCGCGGCCCCGGCGCGCTCGGGGTCGAGATCGTCCGCAGCGTGCCGCGCCCGGAGCTGGCGCCGCCGCCCGCCGCGGCGCAGCCGCCACGCCCGCTGCTTCTGTTCCTGTCCAACCCGGCGATCGCCTCGGAGCGGCTGCCGGGCTGGCTCGATCAGCTCCAGGAGCGTGCGCAGCCGGCCATCCTGATGGTCGGGCCGGGGGATCTGCCGCGCCCGCGCAGCCGGTCGCGGGCGGCGCAGCGGCGCATCGACCTGCTGGCGATCGAACAGAATGCCTGGGTGCTGGCCGGGCGCGATCGGCGCTGCGTGGTGGTGGACAGCCGCACCGAGCTGGACTGGGGCCTGCGCCATGGCCAGATTTCCGTCTGGGCGCCGGCCCGGCTGGTGCTCGATGCACGCGACCGGCCGGCGGTGGACCCGGCGGCGCTCGTGCCGTGGTTCGCGGCGCTGATCGGCGCCAGCGCGCTGGTTTCCCTCGGCATCGCGCCGCCACCGGGGCTGTCGATTCCGGCCCGCGGGCTGGCGGCGGATGCGCCGGCCCTGTTCGGGCGGTGAGCCGGCTCTTGCCTGCCGGGCGGAATTGGCCGATAGCCTGCGCATGAGCCTGTATTTCCGCCCGCTGGTCCAGACGGATCCCTCCCGCCCGCGCGATGCGCATCTGCTGGCCGGGGGCTGGGGCTGGTTCGCGCAGGTCGAGCGGCTGGAACGCGGCCGTCCCGCAGAGGTCATGCCGGCGCGGGAGCTGCCCGCGTCCGTGCTGGAGGCGCTCTGCGCTCCGCGCCCGGCGCTGGCCGGGCTGACGCTGGACAGGCCGCGGGTCATGGGGATCCTGAACGTCACCCCCGACAGCTTTTCCGATGGCGGGCGCCATGCCGGAATCGAGGCGGCGCTTGCTCACGGGAAGGCGATGGTTGCGGCCGGGGCCGACATCATCGACATCGGCGGCGAATCCACCCGCCCCGGGGCGCGCGCGGTGCCCCCCGGGGAGGAGATCTCGCGCATCGAGCCGGTTGTCCGGGCGCTGGCGGCGTGCTGCCCGGTGCCGATCTCGATCGATACCCGCAAGGCGGCGGTGGCGCGGGCGGCGCTGGCGGCAGGAGCGGGAATGGTGAACGATGTTTCCGCCCTGGGTTTCGACCGGCAGCTGCCCGGGGTCGTGGCGCGCAGCGGGGTGCCCGTCTGCCTGATGCATGCCCGGGGCAGGCCGGAAACCATGCAGGAGGATCCGCGCTACGAGGATGTCCTGCTTGATGTCCATGACGCGCTGGCCGCACGCATCGCCGCGGCCGAGGCGGCCGGAATCGAACGGGCGCGGCTGATCGTGGACCCCGGGATCGGCTTCGGCAAGACGCTGGAGCACAACCTGGCGCTGCTGCGCGGGATTGCGCTGTTTCACACGCTGGGCTGTCCGATCCTGCTCGGTGCCTCGCGCAAGCGTTTCATCGGCAGTCTGAGCGGTGAACCCCTGCCTGCGCGTCGCCTTCCCGGCTCGCTGGCCGTGGCGCTTGCGGCGATCGCCAAAGGGGTGCAGATTGTCCGCGTTCACGATGTGGCGGAAACCCGGGCGGCGGTGACTCTCTGGCAGGCGGTGACGGGCGGAGCGCCGGCAGCCGGCAGCGCCGCCGGCGGGCAGCGGCCGCGGGGCGGTAACGAGGGGCGGTAACGAGGCGAGGGGCAGCGGGGTGGCATTCATGGCAGCAGCGGAAGAAGGGCTTTTCGGCACCGACGGGGTGCGCGGCACCGCCAACAAGCACCCGATGACGGCGGAAATGGCGCTGCGGCTGGGGGCGGCAGCGGGGCGGTTCTTTCGCCGCGACGGCGCCAGCGGGCACCGGGTGGTGATCGGCAAGGATACCCGGCTGTCGGGTTACATGTTCGAGAACGCGCTGACGGCGGGTTTCGCCTCGACCGGCATGAACGTGCTGCTGCTGGGGCCGGTGCCGACGCCGGCGGTGGGGATGCTGACCATCTCGATGCGGGCTGATGTGGGGGTGATGATCTCGGCCAGCCACAACCCGCATCACGACAACGGGATCAAGTTCTTCGGCCCCGACGGCTTCAAGCTGTCGGATGAGGCGGAGGCCGAGATCGGGCGCCTGGTGCGCGAGGGGGTGGAGCCGGTGCGGGCGGAGAACATCGGCCGCGCCAGGCGGATCGATGACGGGCGCTTCCGCTATGGCGAGCGGCTGAAGGCGACCCTGCCGGCGGGGCAGACGCTGGCCGGGCTGAAGGTCGTGATCGATTGCGCCAACGGGGCTGCGCATCGCACCGCGCCCGAAGTCCTGTGGGAGCTTGGGGCCGAGGTGATCCCGGTGGGTGTGTCGCCCGACGGGTTCAACATCAACCAGAAATGCGGATCGACCGACACGACACTCGCCGCCGAGACCGTGGTCGCGCACGGCGCCGATGTGGGGATCTGCCTCGATGGCGATGCCGACCGGGTGATGATCATCGACGAGAGCGGCCACGTGGCCGACGGCGATCAGATCATGGCGCTGTTCGCCGCGCGCATGGCCCGTCAGGGGCGGCTGAAAGGCGGGGCGCTGGTGGCCACCGTGATGAGCAACCTCGGGCTGGAGCGCCACCTGGAGGGGCTGGGCCTGCGGCTGGAGCGCACCCGGGTGGGCGACCGCTACGTTGTCGAGCGGATGCGCGCGGGCGGATTCAACCTCGGCGGCGAGCAGTCGGGCCATATCGTGATGACCGACTATGCCACCACCGGCGACGGGCTGCTGGCGGGGCTGCAGTTCCTGTCGGCGATGGTGGACAGCGGGCGCAGGGCTTCGGAGCTGACCAGATGCTTCGAGACCGTGCCCCAGCTGCTGAAGAACGTTCGCTACCGGGACGGGCAGCAGCCGCTGGAAGCGGCTGCGGTGCGCAGGGCCATCGCCGCCGCCGAGCAGCGGTTGCAGGGCAACGGTCGGCTGCTGATCCGCAAGTCGGGCACCGAGCCGCTGGTCCGGGTAATGGCCGAATCCGAGGACGAGACGCTGCTGGCCGAGGTGGTCGGCGAGCTTGTGGCGGAAATCGAGGCCGTGGTCTAAGTCCTGCTCCGGGTTCCCGGGCCGGGCGGTGGCGAGACAGGACGGCGGCGAACGGGTTCTTCGCCCGGCGCGGGCGGGGCCTTCGCGGAGCGGAGGTGCCGGCTCCTGCCGCGATGCGCCGTCGGCACAAGGGGCGAGGCCGTGCACCACCACGGGGCCGGTGGCGGCCGGTTCGCCCCCGCGGGGCCGGTGGCTCAGGATCCGGGCAGCATCGGGCGGCGGCGCCCCGATTCCGGGTTGTATTCGACACTGGGGCTGCGCTGGATCGCCTGCGGATAGAGCATCATCATGTCCAGGATCTCGGTCGGCATGGCAGTGCTCACCGGCAGGCCGAGTTCCCGGGCTTCGTCGCAGAAGATCGGATAGTCATGCGTCCAGCGGCCTTCGCTCAGGATGCGGGCCACTTCCTCGGCGCGTTCTGCCGGCAGTGTGCCTTCGAGCAGGCGGCGGGCGGTCTTCTGCACCTGATCGATGGCCTTGGCTCCCATGTCGGCATTGATCAGGGTCTGATCCTCGATTTTCTGCACCGGCTTCTGTTCCAGGACCTTCACCAGCGAAGCCGCCGGCTGGTTGCCCAGCTGCGGGTCGATCGGGCCCAGCGTGGCATGCGGGCTCATCACGATTTCGTCGGCCGCCAGCGCGATCAGCGTGCCGCCGGACATGGCGAAATGCGGCACGAACACCGTGACCTTCCCGGGGTGCGCCTTGACCGCGCGTGCGATCTGGGTGGCGGCGATCACCATGCCGCCGGGCGTGTGCAGGATGATGTCGAGCGGGCGGGTGTTGTCGGTGGTGTGCACCGCGCGCAGCACCGCCTCGCTGTCGTTGATGTCGATGTAGCGCATCAGCGGGAAGCCGAGGAAGCTCATGGTCTCCTGCCGGTGCACCAGAAGGATGACCCGGCTGCCGCGGGATCTTTCCAGCCGCCTGATCTGGCGCATGCGCATCGATTCCAGCATCCGGCGCTGGAACATCGGCTGCAGTGCCGACAGGATGAAGAAGATCCAGATCAGGCTGCCGATGTCGAAACCTTCCATGCTCCTGCCTCCCGGTCGCGTTCCCGTGCCAGTCTAGGGCAGAACGGGGGAAAGGAAACAGGGAAGTTTCCCCGCGCCGCGCCGCGCGGGGCGGGCGCTCCGCTGCCTCCTCCGCCGCCCCTGCCCGCGCCGGAACGCGCGGGCTTCCTGCGTCTCGTCAGAAGCGGAAACGGAACATGAAGGCGGTTTCGGTGGAATCATTGCCGGCGATGTTGCCCCCGTTCAGCTGCCGGGTGAGGCTGAACAGGAAATCGCCGCCCCGCGCCAGCGGCATCCCGTAGGCGAGCGACAGATCGACCTGGCGCTGCCGCGGAGCGAGCGGGATGTCGACTGCGGCGAATGCGGGAGTGCCGTCGCTGCGGAGCGCGACCGGAAGCGCGAGCCGCGCCGTGCCCGAACGCACCGCCTGCGGCAGGCTGATGCCGAGCGCCAGCCTGTCGCCGCGGCGAAACAGGTCGCGCCGGTCGTAGTCGAGCGCCAGCGCGTCATGGATGACGGTTTCCAGCTCGATGCCGTTCGGGCGCCCCTCGGGAAAGGCCCGTCCGATTCGGCCCGAAAGGCCGAAGCTCTGCGCCCTTCCCAGCGGCACCGACCATTGCAGGCTGGCGATGGCGTGGCGCCCCCCCAGCGGTTCTTCCGGGAGCAGGCTGCGCAGACCGGCAAAGCCGTCGGCCTCGTGCAGTGCCGCGATCCCGAGCCGCAGCCGCCCCGTGCCGAACCCGAAGCCGCGCGACAGCGCCAGCCCCCAGTTGCCGCTGCCGCCGGCCGGGGCCAGCACGGAAACCCGGGTGGCGCCGGCCTCGAAGTCCAGCTCCTGCCCGGGGCTGAAGACAGGAAAGGCCCGCCGGGCGCGGAAGGGGCCGGATCCGGGGCTGTCCAGCGTGACCGCGCGCAGGGACTGCAGGCCCTGCTGCGGGTCGGGGCGTGGCATCGCCCGGGCGCCGAGGATGGTTGCGGGCTGGCGGAACGCCGCCCCCAGCCCGTCCGACAGGATCAGCGCCCGCCCGCTCAGGGCGCGGCTCAGGGAATCGCCGCTCGGACCGCCGCTGAGCAGTATCGGCGCCTGGAAGGGCAGGCGCTGTCCGTTGCTGCGCGCCAGGTAGCTGCCGCCGATCGGCGCCAGCGCCGCCTTGAGATTCAGGAAGCCGTGGCCGAAGGTCGTGTCGTAACCGTGGCGGATTCCGGGGGCGAACTCGACATAGCCGGTGTGAGGATAGAATCCGTTGTCGGCCGAGGCCAGCAGGCGGGCACGCAGCTCCTTCGGGCCCAGCTCCGGGAAGGCCTGGGCCAGCAGCGCGATGGCGCCGGCCACCTGGGGCGCGGCGAAGGAGGTTCCGGTTCCGTAGTCATATGCGTCGGGGCCGGCGGCGGTTGCCGCGTAGATGGTGCCGTCGGCCACCATGCACCAGCGGGCGGCCTCCAGGCAGCGCGAGGAAAGCAGTGTCGCCGAGACGATGGTGTTGCTCGAATAGTCGGGCTCGGAACGGGTCGGGGTGGCGTTGACGACGGTGATCCAGGAATCTTCCAGCGCGGGCTCCAGCAGCGGCAGCGCCGCCATGATGTCCGCTTTCGCCAAGGTCGTGTCGTTGGAGGCGGCAAAGACGATCACCGCGTTCCGTCCGAAGGACCTGAGAGCGCCCAGATAATCCGCGCCGCTGCCGGCTCCGAAAAGGCTGTCATAGTTGGCCCGGGAGACTTCCCACGGAAAGCCCCAGGAATTGTTCTGCACCACGGCGCCCAGGCTTTCGGCCTGCCGGGTGGCGGAGGCCGCGGTGGTGAAGCTGGAGAAGTCGCCCAGCTGCAGGTCGGCCCCGGGGGCGATGCCGATCATCCGGCCGCTTCCGGCGGCGCCGGCGGCGATCGAGGCGACCATGGTGCCGTGATCCTCCACCGGCAGGGGAGCGTTGCCCGGAGTCCGGATGGATTTGCCGCTGAATTCCACGTGACTTGCCAGGAAGCCGTCGTCGACGATGGAGATGATCTGCCCGGCTCCGCTCAGCCCGGCGGCATGGGCGTATTCCGCCCGCGCGTTGACGATCGAGAAATGCGGCACCGGCGCCAGGCTGGTGGAGAAGTTCTGCACCGCGTATTCGGGCAGCCCCCGCAGCCAGGCGGCGGCGCTTTCGTGAACCGACCAGTCGGTCACATAGGCGGCAGAGAACACATCCGGCGACAGCAGCGGGGGGGTGAAGCCCCCCTGCGAATTCTGCTGGCAACCCGCCAGCCCCAGCGCCAGTGCGATCAGCACGGCCCTTCTTGCGGATCCGGTGGGGAAATCCATGCCGTCTGCCGTTCTGCCGTTCGCCTGGCCGAAGGCTAGGCGAACAAGATGACCGGAAGGTGACCGCAAGAAGGAAAGAGCCCGGCTTCTCCCGCGCGCCGGGGCAGCCGCCTCCGCCCCCGCTCCGGCCGCCTGCCGGTGCGGCGGGTGGCTCAGGCGGCCTTCCACTTGATCGAGCAGCCCATGGAGGGGGTCTGTTCGCGCGGTCCCCGGCCGGTTTCTGCGACCTGCTTCATCGCCTCGAACAGGTCGCGCCGCACATCGGGCGGGGCTGCCTCCTTGCGGCTTTCGTCCAGCCGGCCGCGATACTGCAGCTCGTCGGCGGCGTTGAAGCCGAAGAAGTCCGGGGTGCAGACGGCATCGTAGGCGCGGGCCACCTGCTGGGATTCGTCATAGAGATAGGGGAAGGAAAAGCCGCGCTGCTGCGCCATTTCCTTCATCCTGTCGAAGCTGTCCTCGGGGTAGGCTTCGGCATCGTTGGCGCTGATCGCGGCAACGCCTATTCCCAGTTCCTGCAGGTCGCGGGCATCGCGCACGATCCGGTCCATCACCGCCAGAACATAGGGGCAGTGGTTGCAGATGAACATGATCAGCGTGCCCCGGGGGCCGCGGATGTCGGCGAGGCTGTAGCTCTTGCCGTCTGTGGCCGGCAGGGTGAAGTCCGGGGCTTTCCAGCCGAAATCGCAGACCGGGGGAATGGCAGCCATGGGTGACTCCTGTGTTGTGATCGATGCGCCTTTGCAGCGGCACGGCCGGCTCGGACGGGCCGCGCCGATCCGACCCGATTGTGCGCCCGATGGCGCCCGGGGGCAAGGGGCAGGTGGGTGCGGAAGCCCTCGGCTTCAGCCGGCCGACCCGGCTTCCCGCTCCATCCGCTCCAGTTCCGCGCGCAGCTGCGCCAGCCGGGTGCGGTAGCTTTCGCCGTCGCCGTAATCGGCAAAGGACGGGTAGCGGGCGTGGGTTCCGCGCAACTTGCGGGCGTGCTTGATCGGGCACCAGTAGGCCTCGGTGCGCGAAGCGATCTCGCTCACCAGCGCCAGCAGCCCGTTGGCATAGCCGCAATAGACGCAGTTGAGCTTTTCCAGCGCGTTGAGATACTGCAGGCGGTGGCGGTCGATGGCGATGTAATCGCGCCTCGGCACCTTCGGGATGCCGTAGGCGGGAAAGCAGACGGCCTGGTAGATGGCCACGAAAACATCCAGCAGCACCAGCGGGACGATCAGCGAATAGATGACCGGAGCGGTGAGAACGGTCAGCAGCCGGGCGCGGCTGACATAGGGCCAGAGGCTGATCTTGAGCGCCCGGTGGCGGTGGCGGATTTCCCTGTCGAACACCACCCGGCCGTGTTCCAGCCGGTAGCGGAAGCGCTGCCGGCGCGCCTCGATCCGCTCCTCGATCTCTTTCTGGAGTTCCCTGATCCGTTCGAGCAGGGTTTCGATCGTGTCGGCCATGTTCCGCCTCCGGGGTTGATCGGCGCAGCCTGAACGATGATGCGCCGCGGGGCAACCGCCTCAGTCGCGGCGGCCGGCAAACCGCTGCTGCCATTCCGCGCGTTCTTCGTCGGTGATCTTGCGAAACAGCATCTCCGGCACGGTGAAGCCATGGCCCGCCGGCAGGGTAGTCAGCGCACTGCCCGGATCTTCCGGCCAGCTGTCGTCATCGCTGTGCATGGCTTCGAGCATCTTCGCCGAGGCATCGGGGATGAAGGGGGCCGACACCACCGCGTAAAGGCGGATCAGGTTGAGCGACAGACGGATGATCGCGGCGGCGCGCTCGGGGTCCGTCTTGAAGGCAGCCCAGGGCGCGGCCGATTGCAGGTATTCGTTGCCGGCACCCCAGATCGCGCGCAGCGCGCCCGAAGCCTTGCGGATTTCCATCGCATCCATGTGCTGTTCATAGGTCCGGATGCGTTGCCCGAGATCGCGTATCAGCGCCTTTTCCTGTTCGCCCCACGCGCCGCCCGCGGGCACCGCTTCGCCGAATTTCGACCGGCAGAACTTGGTGACGCGGGAGACGAAATTGCCCAGCACGTCGGCCAGGTCCTTGTTGACCGAGACCTGGAAGTTTTCCCAGGTGAATTCGCTGTCGGAGTTTTCCGGCGCGTGGCTGAGCAGCCACCAGCGCCAGTAGTCGGCGGGCAGGATGGACAGCGCCTGGTCCATGAACACCCCGCGGCCCTGGCTGGTGGAGAACTGGCCGCCATCGTAGTTGAGGTAGTTGAAGCTCTTGATGTAATCCACCAGCTTCCACGGCTCGCCCGATCCCATGATCGTGGCGGGGAAGGAAAGGGTGTGGAACGGCACGTTGTCCTTGCCCATGAATTGCACATATCGAACATCTTCGGCGCCCTTGTCGCTGCGCCACCAGCGTTTCCAGTCATTATCCGACAATCCCTGCGCATCCGCCCATTCCCATGTGGCGGCGATGTATTCGATCGGCGCGTCGAACCAGACATAGAAGACCTTGCCTTCCATCCCCTCCCAGGGGGCGCCTTCGAACTGGGCCGGCACGCCCCAGTCGAGATCGCGGGTGATGCCGCGGTCCTGCAGCCCGTCGCCGTCGTGCAGCCACTTCCTGGCGATCGAGGTGGTCAGCACCGGCCAGTCGGTTTTCGAGTCAATCCAGGTTTCCAGCCTGTCCCTGAGCCTGGACTGGCGCAGATACAGATGCCTGGTTTCGCGCACCTCCAGCTCGGTCGAGCCGGAAATGGCGCTGCGCGGCTCGATCAGGTCGGTGGGCTCCAGCTGCTTGGTGCAGTTCTCGCACTGATCGCCGCGCGCCTTTTCATAGCCGCAGTTGGGGCAGGTGCCCTCGATATAGCGATCGGGCAGGAAGCGGCCGTCGGCCACCGAATAGATCTGCTTCTCGGTGACCACCTCGATCAGCCCGTTTTCGCCCAGCCTGCGCGCGAAATGCTGGGTCAGGATGCGGTTCTGTTCGCTCGACGAGCGGCCGAAGTGATCGAAGGACAGGCCGAACCCGTCGGCCAGTTCCTTTTGCACCGCCCACATTTTCGCGCAGTATTCAGCCACCGGCATGCCGGCCTTGGCGGCGGCCAGTTCGGCCGGGGTGCCGTGTTCGTCGGTGGCGCAGATGAACATCACCTCATGGCCGCGCGCGCGCATGTAGCGGGCGTAGAGATCGGCCGGCAACTGGCTGCCCACCAGGTTGCCCAGGTGCTTGATGCCGTTGATGTAGGGAATCGCCGAGGTGATGAGAATCCGCGCCATCTGTTCCGTCCGGTCCTGTTTCCGCCGCTCTTTAGCCCATGGCGGGGGCAAGGGCCAGCGGTGTGCCTCGGGAGGCGGATGAATTCATGCTGCCGTTCAGGAGGATGCGCCAGCACCCGCGGGAAGAAAAAGTTTTGAAAATGCACGTATCCGATTATGGTGATTTCACAAGAACGCGAAAACGCGTATGTCCAACGGGAGGAACGGATGAAGAAACGCGCACTTGTCCTTGCAGCCCTGCTGGCCCTGTTTCCGCTGGCGGCCCTTGCCGACGGGGAAGGAAAGCATGTGGCATTTCATGTGGATGAAAACGACCCCAAGCTGATGAACCTGACCCTCAACAACGTCAGGAACGTCACCGCCTATTACGAGGCGCAGGGCATCCCGGTGTATATCGAGGTGGTCACCTACGGCCCGGGCCTCAACATGCTGATCGAGGGCAAGAGCCCGGTGGCCGAGAGGATCGCCGTCATGGGGCTGGAGATGGATAACGTTACCTTCGCCGCCTGTGCCAACACCATGAACAACATGAAGAAGAAGACCGGCAAGGAGGTGGTGTTGCTGGACGAAGCCACAATCGTGCCTTCCGGCGTGGTCCGCCTGGTCGAGTTGCAGGAACAGGGCTGGGCCTATATCCGTCCCTGAGGGGATTCCCCGACAGATGAGTGCCGCCGTCCGGATGCCCGGGAGGCGGGGCCGCGAGGGTCGCGAGGGGCGCAGGGAAACAGGCGCAGGGAGTGAATCGGCATGGAATATCGCAGGCTCGGGCAGAGCGATCTGGAAGTTTCGGCACTGTGCCTCGGGTCGATGACCTGGGGTGCGCAGAACGACGAGGCCGAGGCGCATGCCCAGATCGATGCCGCCCTTGCCGGGGGGATCAATTTCATCGACACGGCCGAACTCTACCCCACATATCCGGTGCGGGCCGAAACCGTGGGCCGCACCGAGGAGATCATCGGCAACTGGCTTGCCCGCAGCGGGCGGCGCGGCGACGTGGTGATCGCCACCAAGGTGACCGGGGCCGGGCAGAAGGCGGTGCGCGAGGGCGCGCCGGTCAGCGCCGAAACCATAAGAACCGCCGTCGAGGGCTCGCTGAAGCGGCTGCGCTGCGAGGTGATCGACCTCTACCAGCTGCACTGGCCCAACCGCGGCTCCTACCATTTCCGCCAGAACTGGGCCTATGACCCTTCCGGGCAGGACCGGGCGCAGACCGAGGCGCACATGCTCGATGTGCTGCAGGAGATGCAGCGCCAGATCGAGGCCGGCCGGGTGCGCTGGTTCGGGCTGTCCAACGAAAGCGCCTGGGGCACGGCGAAATGGCTGGAACTGGCCCGCCGTCACGGCCTGCCGCGGGTGCAGACGATCCAGAACGAATATTCGCTGCTGTGCCGGCTGTTCGATACCGATCTGGCCGAGCTGGCACATAACGAGCAGGTTTCCCTGCTGGCCTACACGCCGCTGGCTGCCGGCCTCCTGAGCGGCAAATATGCCCCCGACGTGACACCTGCGGGCAGCCGCCGGAGCATTTCGGGCAACCTCAACGGGCGGATCACCCCGCGGGTCTGGGGCGCGATCGACGCTTATCGCGCGCTGGCCCTCCGACACGGGCTGGAACTGCCGCAGATGGCGCTGGCCTGGGCAATGGCGCGGCCCTTCATGGGCTCGGTCATCTTCGGGGCGACCCGGGTGGCGCATGTGGAAACGGCCCTGGCAGCGGCCGAGCTGAAGCTGGATCGCGAGCTTCTCGATGACATCGCTGCCGTCCACAGGGCGCATCCGATGCCCTTCTGAGAGGCGCGGTGGCCGCAGGCGGAAGCTGCCCGTCTGCCGCCCTGGGGTGCTCACCCCAGCGGGCTTCTGCCGCCGAGGCGCTCGAACAGGCTCCGCTCGTCGGAATTGTTGAAGAAGGGCACCGTCTCGGGGGGCGAGAGATCCGGCAGGCGGGCGGCCACCTCGGCCAGCACGACCTCGGTGATGAAGGGCAGGTCGAAGTTGCGGGCATCCGCGAGCGGGATCCATTGCAGATGCGAAAGCTCGTCGGTGGCGCGCGAGAAATCATCCGGGTCTCCGGCCAGCATCGAGGCGTCGGCCAGGAAGAAGCGGGCGTCGAATCGACGCGACCGCCCCGGGGGCGTGATCGCCCGGAACACGAAGCGCATTCCGGCGGCCGAGGGGCGGTGCCCGGTTGCAGCGAAACTGCGCCAGCCGGGCGGGACGGGGCCGGACCAGCGGCCGGGCATGCCGAGGATCAGGCCGGCTTCCTCCCACAGCTCGCGGATTGCTGCGGCGGCCAGCGCATCCGGCTCCGGTGCCGGGCTTTCGGGGCGCGGCGCCTGCCGCAGCCGCCGGGCGCATGGTGCGCCCATGCCGACGGCCAGCGAAACCTGCGCGTCCTGTGCATCCAGCGCGCCCCCGGGAAAGACGAACTTGTCGGGCATGAAGGCGGCCGCCGTCCCGCGCTGCCCCATCAGCACCCGCGGCCGGGTGGCGACATCGCGCAGCAGGATCAGCGTTGCCGCGTCGCGGATCGGCGGGGCGCTCAACCGCCGCGCCGCCGCGCCTGCCTCAGGCGGCGTCCCTGCCGAAACCATGCATCCGTTTGGCCCACTGGATCCCCACGATCATGCCCTTCATGCGGGGCAACAGATAAAGCGACAGCACGACACAGCCAATGGCGAAAAGCGTTGCCAGAATCAGCGGGTCCGGCCGGAACTTCACGAAAGCGAACATCAGCGCCGGGGCCACGACATGCCCGACGATCAGGATGGTCAGATAGGCGGGGCCGTCATCGGCACGGTGGTGGAACAGCTCTTCACCGCAGACCGGACACTGGTCGCGCACCTGGAGGTAGCCCTTCAGAAGCGGGCCGGAGCCGCAGTTCGGACAGCGCCGGCGCCAGCCGCGCAGGAGAGCCGTGCGCAGGGGGCGGTCGGCGTCTGGTGGCGTGTTTTCCGGCATCGGATGATTCGGCGCGGTGGAGGAAGCACAGGCGGTCGGCATGGCCCCATCCTGCGCGAAAGCTGCGCGCTTGTCGTTGCGGCGGCGTGTCGCAAAGCCTTTTCCGGTGGCGACGGAATCTTTCCGCCCGCCCGTTGAAGAGGGCGCAGATACCGCAGGCGGCGGATCTGCCCGCAGTCGGCGGGCGCTCATTGGGGCAACCATGCGGAGGGACGAAGCATGTGGAAAAAGGGACGGACCATGTGGAAAAGGGTTTCCTGCGTACGGCCGGGGGAGGGGGCCGGGGCCGGAACGGAGGGCCGAGGCCAGGGGGACCGGGGCAAGGGCCATGCCGGAACGCTGCGCGCCGGTGTCCGGGGGCGGATTGCCCCGGCGCTCGCGATCGCCGGTGCCTTTGCCGGTGCCGCGCCGGGCGGGGTGGCGGCGCAGGATCAGTTGCCGGAAGGGCAGCCGGGACCGTGGCAGGCCGCCTGCGGGGAGGCCGGTGCGGCGCCTTCCGCCCGTCCCTCTGCTGGCGCCGGCGGTGCCGCCCGCCGTCTTTCGATGCTGGACGGTGACGGTGACGGCAGGATCAGCATCGACGAGATGGTGCGGGCAGAGGCATGTCTGGCGGCCGGGAGAGCCCGGGCGGGTTATCGCCGCCTGCTGCGCCGGCATGATGCCGATGGCGATGGAATGCTGTCGCGGGAGGAGCTGGCGCGCGCCGTCGCCGCCGGGCGCCGCGCCGACAGCCTGTTCGCGCGAATCGATTCCGACGGAAACGGCAGCCTGTCCCGCGAGGAGTTCCGCCGGGCCTGGCGGGCCCGGAGCGCGTTCGACGGGGGCGGGGGCGCCGTGCGGCGGTCCCGCCGGCCCGGTGCCGACGCGCCACGGGTGAAGCCGGAGGGAGGGGAGGGGTGAGTGCCGGAAGCCGGGGTGCCGATTCCCGCCGGGCGGGCGATGACGGAAAGGCGCCGCTCCCGGGCCTGGCGAGGGTGGGGGAATTTGCCCGCGTTGCGGTTTTCCGATAGCCCGTCGGGTCATGCCGATGCCTCTCGATTCCCTTGCGGATCAGCCCGACGATGCGTTGCTTGCGGCCTATGGACGCGGTGAGCGGGTGGCGGCGCGCATCCTGGCGGAGCGCTTCCTGCCGCGTCTTTACGGCCATGCCATGCGGATGCTGAACGACCGGGCCGAGGCGGAGGACGTGGCGCAGGAGGCGATGCTGCGGCTCTGGAAGATCGCACCCGCGTGGCGGCAGGGCGAGGCGAAGGTGAGCACCTGGCTGTATCGGGTGGTTGCCAACTTGTGCACCGACCGGCTGCGCCGCCGGCGCGGGGTCGGGCTCGACAGTATCGCGGAACCGGCCGATGATGCGGCCAGCGCCGAGGATGGCCTGGTGCGGGCCCAGCGGGTGGCGGCGTTGCAGGAGGCGCTGATGCGCCTGCCCGCGCGCCAGCGCCAGGCGGTCGTGCTGCGACATGTGGAGGGGCTTTCCAACCCCGAGATCGCGGCGGTGATGGAAGTCAGCGTGGAGGCGGTGGAAAGCCTCAACGCGCGGGGGAAGCGGGCGCTGGCGAAGGCTCTCGCCGGCCGGCGGGAAGAACTGGGGTATGGTGATGGCTGACAGCAGGCGTCTGAACGACGAGGAACTCGAAAAGCTGCTGGCGGAGGCGGCGCGCCATCCCCCGCCCCTGCCGGAGGGGCTTCTGGAGCGGGTCCTGGCCGATGCCGGAGCTCTTGCCGATGCCGCGGCCGGTGGCCGGCCTGCGCCCGCTCCGGCTCCTGCGGCACGGCCCCGGAGGCTGGCCGCCTGCGCCGGCTGGCTGACCGCGCTTGGCGGCTGGCCGGCGCTGGCCGGGCTGTCGGCGGCGGCTCTGGTCGGCTTGTGGCTCGGCTACGCGCCGCCGCAGGCCGTGGAGCGGCTGGCCGGCGCCCGGCCCGGGAACGAAGGCGGTTTCGATCCGGGAGAATTCATGCTGTCATTCGAGGGCGTCTTCGAGGGCATTCTGGAGGAAGGGCGCGAAGAGGGGTAGCCATGACGCAGAGGGAATCTTCCGCAGGCCCGCCCCCGGGCGCAGGGCCGTCCCCGGGGCACGGAGGAGGGAGGATCCGGGCCCTGCTGGCGGTTTCGCTGGCGGCGAATCTCCTGGTGGCGGGGATCGTGGCCGGCATCTTCCTGCGCCAGCTTTCTTCCGGGGGCGCGGCCGGAGAAGCGGCTCCGGGAAGGGCGGCCGAAGCGGTGCGGGAGATGCCGCTGCGCGAGTTCGGCTACGGCCTTTTCGCGCGCGCCCTGCCGCCGCCCGACCAGCGCCGGCTGGCACGGGCGGCCGAACAGCGGAGGCAGGAGCTGGCGGCCAACCGCCGGGCGTTGCGCGGGCAGCTTCGGGAAGTGCTGGCCGCTCTGCGGGACGAGCCCTTCGACATGGGGCGCCTGCGCGAGGCCCTGGCCGGGGTGGATGCGCTCGTGAGCGAACGTCATCGCACCGCCCGCCGCCTTCTGCTGGAGCATGTCGAAACGATGGACCCGCAGGCACGGGCCGCCTATGCCCGGAGGCTGGAGCAGCTGCTGCGCGGCCGTTCCGGTGGTGCCACGCCGGGCGGAAGGCCCGGTGGGGGCTGAAGGGCGGATCGGGCCGAAAGGGTGATCCGCCCCGCCCGGCGTGCCGGCGCGCCCCGGGCCGCAGCTGGCGTGGGGGACAGGCCGCGGCGCGCGGGCAATCTCGGAGAGGGGCGCGGAGAGGGGCGGCCTCAGGCTGCGGACTTGCCGAAGATCACCTGATTGCGCCCGGTGGCCTTGGCGCCGAGCAGGGCCCGGTCGGCCCGCTCCACCATGGATTGCACGGTGGCGGCGTCGAGCCGGCGCTGCCCTCCGATGCTGACCCCGATACTTGCCGTCACCGTGATCGGGGCCCGCTCCGGCCCGATCGCGATCGGGCGTTCGCAGATCACCCGGCGCAGCCGTTCGGCGGCGATCCGGGCCGTGGCCAGATCGGTATCCGGCAGCACCACGAGAAATTCCTCGCCGCCGATACGGGCCACCAGATCGACGCTGCGCAGGTTCGAGCGCAGCCGCGCGGCGACTTCGCGCAGCACGAGGTCGCCGGTGGCGTGACCGTGGGTGTCGTTGATCGCCTTGAAGCGGTCCAGGTCCAGCACCATCACGGCGAAGGGGCTGCCGGTGCGGGCGGCGTTGCGGGCCACCCGTTCGAGATGGGGCAGCGCGTAGCGGCGGTTGAACAGTCCGGTCAGCGGATCTGTGACCGCCAGGCGGAGACCGTCTTCCAGCATGCTGCGCAGCCGGTCGCCTTCCCGCTTGCGCTGCAGCAGGCGTTTCAGGCGGAAGAGCAGTTCGGCCGAAGGCATGTCGGCGGGCAGGATCTCGTTTGCGCCCATGTCGAGCGCGGCGATGGCGCTTGCGCAGTCGGTTCCGGTGCAGGTGACGCCGATCGCCGTGTGCCGGGTGCCCGGGCGGCTGCGCAGTTCCGCCAGCAGCGCATGGCCGCCGGGGGTGCCGCTGCCGGCCGGAGGCAGGATGATGAGATCGGGCGCGGCGTCTCCGGCCATCGCCTGTTCGAGCACGCCGCGACTGTCGATCCTGCCGATCTGCCCCAGCCTGTGCTTGCGCAGCAGCTCGGCCCAGCGCGCCGGCGGTTCCGAATCGTTGCCGGCGACCAGCAGGATCCGGGCGGCGGCCCGGAAGGGTTCGGCAGGCTCGCGGAAGCCCAGTTCGCTCACCGTCTTGCGGCGTTCCGTCAGTTCTCGTTCGACCGCGCTGCTGCGCAGTATGTTGCGCACGCTGGCCAGCAGCCAGTCCTGCGAGAGGGGGGCGGGAAGCACCTCGTGGGCGCCGGCGTTCAGCGCCGCGATCCGGTCGGCGGGGCGGTAGTTCCGGGCGATGATCAGCACCGGAATCATTGCGGTTTGCGGGGCTGCCTTCAGTTCCAGGCACAGGTCGATGGCCCGGTCTCCGTCGAAGGCGGAATCGATGATCGCCAGGTCGGGCAGCTCGCGGGCTGCGCGTTGCAGGAGCTCGGCCCCGGTCTCGGCCTGGCTGACGCTGTAGGAGGCGGCCGACAGCTTGGCCCTGAGCAGGATTCGGCTGGTCGCCAGATCGCTTGCTGTCAGAATGCGCCCCGCCATCTGTCCTCTCGGTTTTGAATTGCATTGCGCCTGTTTCGGTGACTATTCGTTGAGAGAGGTTAATATTTGGTTTCAGGATGATCGGTGCGGGAGGGATGCGGCAGGAAACGGCCGAAACGATCGCCCTGCAGGCGCTGGGCTGGCTGGCGGAGGAAGAGCTTCTGGGGGCCTTTCTGGGGGCGAGCGGGGCCGCGCTGCAGGATGTCCCCGCCCGGGCGCAGGAGCCCGAGTTCCTGGCCGCGGTCCTCGATTTCCTGCTGATGGAGGAGGCCCGGGTGCGCCGCTTCTGTGCCGCCAGGGGGCTGGCTTGCGAGGCCCCGATGCAGGCCCGCGGGCGGCTGCCGGGCGGAGAGCAGGTCAACTGGACCTGAGCCGGCAAGGCAGATGCGCCGCTACGGCCCGGGCCGGGCGGAGGGGCGGGGCCGAAGCGGTTCAGAGGTCGATCTCGATCACGCCTTGCGGCTCTGCCGCGCGCGAGCGGCACAGGATCATGTGGCCGCTGCGCTCGGCCCTGGACAGCACGAAATCGCGGTGCTCGACCGCGCCCGACAGCACCGCGCATCTGCACACCCCGCACAGCCCGTCGGAACATTTCACGTCCACATGCACGCCGGCGGCCAGCAGCGCCTCGGTGGCGGCCCGATCGGCGGGCACCGCGATGTCGCGCCCCGAGCGCGCGAGCCGCAGCGTGAAGGGGTGGTTTTCGTATTCCGGCGTCTCGGGGACCGAGAAATATTCCAGGTGCCGCGCCTCTTGGGGAAAGCCGTTGGCCTCGGCCGCCGCAATCACCGCCTGCATGTAGCGGTCGGGTCCGCAGGTATAGACATGGGCGCCGGGGCGGTATTCCAGCAGCGCGGGCAGGTCCGCCCGGCTGCCCCGGTCGGAGAAATGCAGCTGCACCCGGTCCGCCCATCCGAAACCGGAGAGATCGTCCAGAAACGCGGCCTCGGCCTGTTTCGAGGCCGAGTAATGCAGCGCGAAATCGCGCCCCAGCGCGTGCAGCCGGTGGGCCATGGCGATCATCGGGGTGACGCCGATGCCGCCGCCCATCAGGTAGCTGAATGCCGCGTCCTCGACCAGCGGGAAGTGGTTGATCGGGCAGGAGACGAACACCCGGCGCCCGGGCGTGAAGATGCGGTGCATCAGTTTCGAGCCGCCGCGCCCGTCATCTTCGCGCAGCACCGCGATCTGGTATTTCGACCGGTCCGCCGGGTCGCCCGACAGCGAATACTGGCGGAAGAATTCCGGCGCCACCACCACGTCGATATGGGCGCCGGGCTCGAAGGGGGGCAGCGGCGCGCCGTCGGGCCGGGAAAATTCGTATTTCGTCACCCGGTCGGTCATCGCTTCGGCCTTTGTCACCACCACCGCCAGCACCGGCGCGGCGGCCTTGTCGGCGGTATAGCGATGCTCGGGCGGCAGGCCGCGGGCGCGCCGGGCGCGGTGTTCCCCGGCGCTGATCATCGCCTTGTAGGCCTCGATCCCGGCCTCGCGGTCCATGGGAAACGGCCAGGGCCAGGGCGGCGGGGCCAGCGGCGCCGGGTAGACCGCCAGCGTCTGGTCCTCGTGGCGCAGCTTCAGCCGCTTTTGCAGCGCGCGCGCGTTGACCGGGGCGCGGGCCGGGGCATAGGGGCCGTCATCGACCATCTCGATATCCCACCACCATTTCTTGCGCGGGTTGATTTCGCCGCGCCCGGCCAGGTCGTCCAGCCTTGCCAGGGCCCGGGCGGCGAAGGGCAGGTTCGAGGCGGCCCAGCGGAACGGCGCCTCGGCGAACAGCCCCTCGAGGTTCCAGGGGCAGGTCTTCATGCAGCGCCCGCACATGGCGCCGCCCTGCTGGGAGACCCGGTAGGCGGTGCATTTCTGGCTGTCGGATTTCCAGATCTCGTAGCCGTTGAACATCCGCTTCGGCCCGGCGGTGATCGCACCCGAGGGGCATTCGCGGGCGCATTTGTTGCAGGATTCGCAGAACCGCTGCAGGCCGAAGTCGATCGGCCGGTCGTGGGTCATCGGCATGTCGGTGGTGATCACCCCGCTTTTCAGCCGCGGGCCCAGGAACGGGTTCAGGATCACCTCGCCGATGCGGCTGACCTCGCCGAGCCCCGACAGCAGCAGGAGCGGCGGGTTGAGCACCTCGTCATCCATCACCGAATGCACCCGCGCCGAATGGCCGAGCCGCCGGATATGCTCGCCCAGCACGCCCCCCAGCAGCGAGAACCGCAGGTAGGCGCGCATCGACTGCGCACAGGCGATCCAGTCGTCGCCAGAGGCGCCCTCCATCGTCTCGTGGCCCTGGTCGATGATGATGGAGATGGCGTTTTCGTGATAGGGGTCAATGGGTTGGCCGGCGGCGTCATGGCTGTAATAGGCCCAGTCGGGGCAGGCGCTCAGCCCCACCGCGTCGCAGCCCAGGAAATAGGCGGCGGCCTTGATGTTGGCGGCGTTGCGCGCCGGATCAAGCGTCGAGGGATGCGGCGCGGGGGCGGCATCGCCGTCCTGCAGCAGGACGAAGGCGCCCAGCGTCGGGCGAAAGGCAAAGGCGGCGGCGGACTTGCGCACGTAATTGCCGTTCTTCGAGGCCTCCTGCACCCTGGGCCCGAGGTCTCCGAACAGGGCGCGGGCGAACATGTTGGCGCGCTTGGGCACGCGGGCCACGTTGGCCGCGTCGATGTAGGTGGTCGGCGCGTCCACGCGCCTGAGCTTTTCGAACGGATGCGGGCCGAGGGCGAAGTCGCGCCGCGCGAAGGGGTCGCGGTTGCGCGCGGTCTTCGCGTGCCGGCCCAGCCCGGTGCGCCAGCTTGCCGGCGGGCGGGCATGGTCGGCCAGCGGGCGGTCGGCGGCCATTTCCAGCGTGGTGGTCACCACCGCCAGGCCGAAGGCGGTCCCCACGAAAGGGTTGTGCGCGGCGCCGTCGCGAATGGTCGCCAGACCCGCCGCCACCGCCAGCCGCTCCAGGTGCACGTCGCTGGCGGCGGCCGTGTGGGCGCGCGCCTCATGTCCCAGCGAACGGATGTAGCTGGCCAGCACCACCGCGGTTTCGGCCCCGCGCAGGCAGGCACGATGGGCCAGCGCGTCCCGGATCCAGTCGGTGCCCGGCTCTTCGGGGCGCGGCGCGCGCGGGTGGTCATACAGGAACACCAGCGCGTGGCTGTGGTGGCGGCAGTCGGCCGGCGCATCGGCCAGCGCCTCGCGCAGCCCGGCCATGATCACGTCGATCCCGGCGGCCAGGGTTTTCGGTTGCATGCTGTTGATCTTGTCGGCCAGCCGCGCCACGTCGGGGTTGTCCAGCGGCCGGTCGCGCCAGGCCTGCGCGGGGATGGCGCAGATGCCGACCATGCTGGCGTCGCAGTAGTAACCGAAGGATTTCAGGTGGCGCGCGCGTTCCCCGGGGTCGTCGGGGATGATGGCGCGCTCGGGCTTGACGCGCCCCTCGCGGGTGGCGTCCAGCATCGCCTGGTAGTCGCGCATGGCGTTGACGATCGAGCACGGATCCTCGGGGCGGCGGAACGACAGCGCCGGCACCGGCGCCAGCGCTGCAAGATCGGGCATCTGCGCGCGCCGCTTCAACCGCTCAAGCGGAAACGGGCCCAGATGAAACGGTCTTCTGGCGTGGGATAACAGGCGCGCCATGAAACCAGCAGGGCACGGCGGGAAGGGGATGTCAACGCCGTCGGATTGTGCGAGAACGGCAGGCGGAAACGGCAGGGCGGGCGAGGCGGCATGCTGATACGGGCGATACTGTTCGACAAGGATGGCACGCTGTTCGACTTCCAGCGCAGCTGGGCGCCCTGGGTGGCGGGGATGATCGACCGGCTTTCGGCCGGCGATGCCGCGCTGGCCGGGGCTCTGGCCGAGGCCTGGGGGTTCGACCGGGCCCGGAAGCGCATCAGGGCCGGCAGCATCATCGTCGCCGGCGATGTGCCGCAGGTGGCGGCGGCGGCGCTGCCGCTGCTGGCCCCGATGCGCAAGGCGGCGCTGATCGCACTGCTGGAGGAGACCGCAGCCGGGGTCGCTGCGGTGGAGCAGCTGCCGCTGGCCGGGCTTCTCGACCGGCTCGCGCGGAGCGGGGTGCGCTGCGGAGTCGCGACGAACGACAGCGAGAAGGTGGCGCGCGCGCAGCTGGCGCGGGCCGGGGTCGCGGGGCGTTTCGACTTCATCGCCGGCCATGACAGCGGATTCGGCAGCAAGCCCGGCCCCGGCATGTGCCTGGCCTTTGCCGCGCGGCTCGGGCTGACGCCGGAAAGCATCGCGATGGTGGGCGACAGCCCGCATGACATGCGCGCCGGGCGGGCAGCCGGGATGCGGACGGTGGCGGTGCTCAGCGGACCGGCCGGAGCGGAGGTGCTGGCGCCGCATGCCGATGCGGTGCTGCCGGATATCGGCAGCCTGCCCGACTGGTTGTCCGGGCAGGCCGGACTGCCCGGCGCGGCGGCTCCGGCGGGCGGCGGTGCGCCCGGATAGGCGGTGGCGGCGCGGCCGGTGCGTGAGGTCGGCGAGAATGCCGCGGCAGGCGGGCATCGGCAGGAGCGGCAGCGAGAACGCGAGGAGACGAAAAGATGAAAGGAGGCCCCGCATGAGCGATACCCCCGAAGGCAGGCCGGTGGTGCAGCATTATTCGGATGTACTGTGTGTCTGGGCCTATGTGGCCAATATCCGGCTGGAAAGGCTGATCGAGCGCTACCGGGGGCGGGTCGATTTCGAGCTGCGCTGCTGTTCCGTCTTTCCGGATGCCGTCGGCAAGATCGGCGCCGCCTGGGAAGAGCGCGGCGGTTTCGCCGCCTATGGCGCTCATGTGCAAAAGGTGGTCGGGCAGTTCGATCACGTCACCGTCAGCCCCGATGTCTGGAGCGTTACCCGGCCGGTCAGCTCGAGCGCGCCGCACATCATGATCAAGGCGGCCGAGCTGGAAGAACGCGCCGGCGGCGCACCGGCCGCGGGAAGCGCCCGGCGGTTTTCCTGGGCACTGCGCCGGGCCTTTTTCGAGCAGGGGCGCGACATCTCCTGCTGGGACGTTCTGTTCGACGTTGCCGGAGCGGTCGGATTCGATGCCGGGGCCCTGCAGGAGCAGCTGCGCTCCGGTGCCGCGGCGGCGGCTCTGGACCGCGACATCGTGGCGGCGCAGAAGGCCGGGATCAGCGGAAGCCCGACCTTCTACATGAACGACGGTCGGCAGATCCTCTACGGAAATGTCGGCTACAGGCTGCTGGAGGCCAATGTCGAGGAGTTGCTGCGCCCCCGCGGCCCGGACGAGGCGAGCTGGTACTGAAACACGCTCACGGGCCCGGCGCCGCGCCGGGTGGCGGGACGCGACGGCAGGCGCGGGCGGCGCGTGGCCCCGTGCCGTCCGCTTGAATTGCACCGGTATTCTTGGCGCTTTGTTAAACCCTCTCCCTTATGCTCCGGGGGGCACTTGCAAGGGGATGGTCGATGCACGGTCTGATCAATCGCGCGCTGCAATGCTTCATGCGTGACACTTATGGTGAAGCCGTCTGGGAAGAAGTGGCCAGCCATGCCGGGCTCGGCCTGCGCGACTTCGAGGCGATGATATGCTACCCGGACGAGCTGACGTTCCGCGCGCTGGATTCGGCCTGCACCCTGCTGAACAAGCCGCGCGATGTCCTGCTGGAAGATCTGGGCACCTATCTCGTGTCGCATGAGAACCTGGAGCCGGTGCGCCGGATCCTGCGTTTCGGAGGCGACAGCTTCCATGAATTCCTCCATTCGCTCGACGAGCTGCCCGATCGGGTGCGCCTGGCGGTGCCCGACCTCCGGCTGCCCCAGATCGAGGTGCGCGAGCACTCCCCCGGCGCGCTGACGCTGCGCTGCTTCGGGGCCTGCCCGGGGTTCGGCCATGTTCTGGTCGGCATCCTGCAGGCGATGGCCGATGACTACGGCACGCTGGCGCTGCTCGAACACAAGGGGGCGGGCAACGGAGAAGAGGTCGTTTCGGCACTGCTGCTCGATGCCGATTTCGCCCGCGGGCGCAGTTTCTCGCTGACGCCGGATCGGCTCTGACATGGCCGCGCGCAAGGATGGCGATGCCGTGGCGTTGGAGCGCCGCGTGCTGGACCGGCTCATGCCCATGAATCTGCTGGTGCGCCCCTCCGGCCATATCACGCATGCCGGGCCGACCCTGAGCAGGCTCTTTCCGGAAGAGGAGCTTGTCGGCAGGCGCTTTCTGGAAGTGTTCGAAATGGGGCGCCAGCATCACGGGATATGCACCTTTTCCGATCTGCGCGCCCTGCGGGAGGCACGCCTGCAGCTGCGCCTGCGGGCCTTCCCGGATCTGCGCCTGAAGGGGGTCATGGTGGCGCTCGACGGGGCCGAGTGCACGCTGATCAACCTGTCCTTCGGGCTGTCGATCATCAAGGCGGTGCGGCGGTTCGGCCTGTCAAACGATGATTTCGCTCCCACCGATCTGGTGATAGAGATGCTGTATCTGGTCGAGGCGAACACCGCCGTGATGGAGGAGTTCCGCGGCCTCAGCGCCCGCCTTCAGCAGGCCCGCAGCCGAGCCGAGGAGCAGGCGCTGCGCGACCCCCTGACCGGGCTGCACAACCGGCGCGCCATGGACGCGGTGCTTGCCGATCTGGTGGCGCGCGGAAAAAGGTTCGGGCTGATGCATCTGGATCTGGACCATTTCAAGGCGGTGAATGACACGCTGGGACATGCGGCCGGCGATCACGTGCTGCAGGTGACGGCCGGGATCCTGCGGTCCGAAACCCGCAAGGGCGATACGGTGGCCCGGGTCGGCGGCGACGAATTCGTGCTGATCTTCGAGGATCTGGTCGATCCGGAAAAGCTGTCGGCGATCGCCGAGCGCATCGTGGCGCGGCTGGGAGAACCGATAGATTACGCGGGCCAGCTCTGTCGGATCTCGGGCAGTATCGGGTTTACCACATCCTGTTTCTATGACAGGCCGGATCTGGACCGGATGCTGTCCGATGTAGATCTGGCGCTCTACGAGTCGAAGGGCCGGGGACGGGCCCGGGCCACGATGGTGACCCGGGAGCTTCTGGAAACGGCTGCGCCCCCCGGCAGGATGCGTCCGCCCCGACAGGGGCGTTCCGGCGCGCCTGGCCCCGAGGCCTGAGCGGCGCTCCGGCGGGATTCCCGGGGCGATTCCGTGCTCCGCGGCGGTGTTTGTCCCCAGGCGCGCGCATTTTCCGGCGAGGCTGTCGAACCGCACCCCGACGACAGGGCGGCGGGCGGAACGATTCCGCCCCTTCCAGCGGCGCGGCTTCCGCCCGCCCGGGGCGGACGGCCTGCGGGTGGCTTGCGGGCGGTTCAGGGCAGGGGCGCGCGCATGTCGATCCCGGTGATGTCCGCGCTTTCGACCAGGGCTGTGAGATGCTCCCGCGCCGCGCGCAGCCAGGCTGCCCGTTCCAGGGCGGCCCGGATCGCCGGGGCGGCGGCTTCGAAGGGGAGCGGGGCGCCCTCGGCGCGGGCCAGAACGCGGATAATGTGGAAGCCGAAGCGGGTTTCCACCGGCGTTGAAGTGATCTCTCCCGGCTCCAGCGTTTCAAGCGCCGCCTCGAATTCCGGCACGGTATCGCCCGCGCCGACCTGGCCCAGCCGGCCGTCGGACTCGCGCGACGGGCAGTCGCTGAGGTCGCGGGCGAGGGCGGTGAAACCCTCGGGGCGTTCGACCAGCCGGGCAAGCGCGTTTTCTGCCCGCGCCCGGGCCTGCGCGCGGGCCTGCGCATCGTCGGGAGGGGCGGCGAACAGGATATGCGCCACCTCGCAGAGCGTGGGCGAGCGAAAGCGGTCGCGGTGCGCCAGGTAATGGGCGCGCGCATCCTGTTCGCTGACGGGGGCAGGGGTGATCCTCGCCTCCGTCACGGCGCGGATCAGCGCCTCGTCGTCGGTTTCGCGCCGCCCCGGGGCGGTTTGCTGCGGCTCGGGTTTCAGGCCCAGCCGTGCGGCTTCCTGCAGCAGCAGCGCGCGGATCACCAGCGCGCGCGCCGCCTTGCGCCAGGCGATGCCGGGCTTGCCGGCGGGGGCGGCGTGGTTCTGCGCCTCGGCGGCGATCTCGGCGGCCGGAATCACCCGGCCGTTGACGGAGATCTCGGGGAACAGCGGCCTGTTCATGACGTCTGCCTGGCCCCTTTCTTGCGCCGCGTGCGCACGATCTGCCAGCCGGGGCGCCAGAGGAAACGCACCGGCGCCGAGAGCATGTGCACAAGACGGGTGAACGGGAAGATCAGGAAGATCGTGAGCCCGAGGAAGATGTGCAGCTTGAAGATCAGCGGCACGTGTTCCAGGTAGCTGGCGGCCTTCGGGTCGAGGGTGAAGATGCCGAAGGCCCAGGCCATGAACTTGACCACTTCGCCTTCGTCGATCGAGGCCAGCGACACCGGCACCGAGATCAGCCCGAGTGCGAGCTGGGCGATCAGCAGCAGCAGGATCGCCGTGTCCCAGAAGGACGAGGTGGCGCGCACCCGCGGATCGACCAGGCGGCGGTGCGCCAGCATCAGCGCGCCGACGATGGCGATGATGCCCGCGACGCCGCCCGCGCTGGCGGCCATGACCGTCTTGACCTCGGGGGTGATTCCGATGGCCTCGTAGATCCGGAGCGGGATCAGCAGGCCGAACAGGTGGCCGAAGAAGATCACCAGCACCCCGAGATGGAACAGCACCGATCCGACGATCAGCTGCCTGCGGCGCAGAAGTTGCGACGACGAGGATTTCCAGGTGAAGGGGTCGCGTTCGTAGCGCGCGATCGAGCCGACGGCCAGCACCGCGAGCGCGATATAGGGGTAGGTTCCAAAGAAGAATTCGTTCATCTGAGCCTCCTGTCACTCGGCCGCGGCCGGGGCGGCGGTGCCCGGTGCGGTGTCCGGGGCGGGGTTGATCGGGGTATCCATGGCGGCGAGCATGTCGCGCAGCTGCGGGCAGCCGGCGTTGGGATCGGGGCCGAAGGTGACTTCGCTTTCCTCCCAGACCGCGTCCAGCGCGTCGAGGTCGTCCGGGTCGTCTTCCTCGCGGGCCAGAAGTTCGGCAACCGCGGCGTCATCGGCCCCGGCCCCGGCGAAGTCCAGCAGCGCCGCGAAGACCGCGCCATAGGGGCTTGCGCGCCTTTCCAGCCGCACCCGAAGGGCTTCCAGAATATGGGCGGCATCCTCGAGCACCTCCTGCGCCTCGCTCAATGGACGCATCGCGAGGAACTCCAGCAGCACCGGCAGGTGGTCGGGCAGTTCCGATGTGGCCGGCTCGAAGCCGGCCGCCCGGTAGGTTTCCAGCAGTTCCACCATGGCCCCGCCCCGCTCCCGGCTTTCGCCGTGGACATGTTCGAAAAGGTTGAGCGAGAGCGAGCGCGAGCGGTCGAAAAGCCCGACATAGCGTTCCTGCAGGTCGTATATGTCCAACTTGGAAAGCTCTTCCAACAGTGGGCCGAGGGCCTCGATAGAGGCCGCAGGCAGGCGGGCGTCGTCGGCCAGGGCCCCGGCGATTTCGCCGACGGCCTGCTGCAGTTCTTCGCTCGGGTAGCTCAGCAGGGCCGAGATGGCTTTCAGGGTGATATGCATGATCATTCCACCTCCGAGGGAAGGGTAAAGCGCTTTTTCTTCGCGCCGCCGAACAGCCTGGCCTGCGACAGGCCGGTCGAGCAGCCGTTGGTGTCGGTGAAACCGCAGCCGGTTTTCACGTCAATCGCCTCGTCCGCCAGTTCGCGATGTGCGGTGGGGATGACGAAACGGTCTTCGTAATTGGCAATCGACATGATGTGGAACATGTCCTCGATCAGCGCCGGGGTCAGCCCGACGCGTTCGGCGATACCTTCGTCGATCACGCCGTCCACGGTTTTCGCGCGCATGTAGGCGCGCATCGCCAGCATCCGTTCCAGCGCCGAAACGATGGGCGCCTCGTCGCCCGCGGTCAGCATGTTGGCGAGGTAGCGCACCGGGATGCGCAAGCTGCGCACGTCGGGCATCTCGCCGTCGTGGCCGATCAGCCCGCCTTCGGCCGCGTTCTGGATCGGGCTCAGCGGCGGCACATACCAGACCATCGGCAGGGTGCGGTATTCCGGGTGCAGCGGGAAGGCGATCTTCCAGTCCATCGCCATCTTCCAGACCGGGCTGTGCCTTGCGCTGTCGATCCAGTCCTGCGGCACCCCGTCGGCCAGCGCCTGGCGCTGCACCTCGGGGTCGTTCGGGTCGAGGAACATGTCGAGCTGCGCCCGATACAGGTCCTTTTCATCGGCCGAGGCGGCCGCGTCGATCCTGTCGGCGTCATAGAGCACCACGCCCAGGTAGCGGATGCGCCCGACGCAGGTTTCCGAACAAACGGTGGGCTGGCCGCTTTCCAGGCGCGGGTAGCACAGCGTGCATTTTTCCGATTTGCCGGTGTCCCAGTTGTAGTAGACCTTCTTGTAGGGGCAGCCCGACACGCACATCCGCCAGCCGCGGCATTTTTCCTGGTCGATCAGCACCACGCCGTCTTCCGCGCGCTTGTAGATCGCACCCGAGGGGCAGGAGGCGGCGCAGGCCGGGTTCAGGCAGTGTTCGCACAGGCGCGGCAGATACATCATGAAGGTGTTCTCGAACTCGCCGTAGATATCCTTCTGCACCCCTTCGAAATTGTAGTCCTGCGAGCGCCTGGAAAACTCGCCGCCCAGGATTTCTTCCCAGTTCGGGCCCCATTCGATCTTTTCGATCCGCTCGCCGGTGATCTTCGAATAGGGGCGCGCGGTGGGAAAGGCCTCCATTTCCGGGGCCGACTTCAGGTGGTCGTGGTCGAAATCGAAGGGTTCGTAATAGTCGTCGATTTCGGGCAGGCTGGGGTTGGCGAAGATGTTGGCCAGGATGCGCCATTTCGCCCCCTGTTTGGGCTGGATCCTGCCGTTCTTCTTGCGCACCCAGCCGCCGTTCCAGCGTTTCTGGTTTTCCCAGTCCTTGGGGTAGCCGATGCCGGGCTTGGTTTCGACGTTGTTGAACCAGGCGTATTCGACGCCGTCGCGGGTGGTCCAGACGTTCTTGCAGGTGACGCTGCAGGTATGGCAGCCGATGCACTTGTCGAGGTTCAGCACCATCCCGATTTGAGCGCGGATCTTCATGTCTCAGGCCTCCGTCTTCGCGGGCTGGTCGAGCCAGTCCACCTTGTTCATCTTGCGCAGGATCACGAACTCGTCCCGGTTGCTGCCGACGGTTCCGTAGTAGTTGAAACCGTAAGACTGCTGGGCGTAGCCGCCGATCATGTGGGTTGGTTTGAGCGTGGCGCGGGTCACCGAATTGTGGATGCCGCCGCGCAGCCCGGTCTTTTCCGACCCCGGCGTGTTCACGATCTTTTCCTGCGCGTGATACATGTAGAGCGTGCCCGGCTTCATCCGCTGGCTGACCACCGCGCGCGCGGTAAGCGCCCCGTTGGAATTGTAGACCTCGACCCAGTCGTTATCGACGATGCCGGCGGTTTTCGCGTCGTCCTCGCTCAGCCAGACCACCGGGCCGCCGCGGTTGAGCGTCAGCATCAGCAGGTTGTCCGAATAGGTCGAATGGATGCCCCATTTCTGGTGCGGGGTGATGAAGTTCAGCACCACATGCGGGCCGCTTTCGCTGACCTTGCCCTCGATGGTCTTGAGGTCCACCGGCGGGCGCCAGGTGCAGAACCCCTCGCCGAAGGCGCGCATCCACAAATGGTCCTGATACAGCTGTTGCCGCCCGGTCAGGGTGCGCCAGGGGATCAGCTCGTGCACGTTGGTGTAGCCGGCGTTGTAGCAGACCTTTTCGCTTTCGATCCCCGACCATGTGGGCGACGAGATGATCTTGCGCGGCTGCGCGGCGATGTCGCGGAAGCGGATCTTTTCGTCTTCCTTGACCGCCGCAAGGTGGGCGTGTTCGCGCCCGGTGGCCTTTTCCAGTTCCTTCCAGGCCTTCACCGCCACCTCGCCGTTGGTTTCGGGCGCCAGCATCAGGATCATTTCCGCGGCGTCGATCGCCGTTTCCAGCTTCGGGCGCCCCTGGGCCAGGCCTTCGTCGCGCACCGCGCCGTTGAGTGCGCGCAGGTGCTCCACCTCGGCCTCGGTGTTCCAGTTGATGCCCTTGCCGCCGTTGCCGAGCTTGTCGAGCAGCGGCCCGACCGAGGTGAACTTCTTGTAGAGGTTCGGATAATCCCGTTCGACCGCGATGTAGTTGGGCGCGGTCTTGCCGGGGATCAGCTCGCATTCGCCCTTCTTCCAGTCCCTGACCGTGTCCTGCGCCACCTCCATCGGGGTGTCGTGCAAGAGCGGAAGCTGCACGATGTCGGTTTCCACGCCCAGGATTTCCGGCGCGACCTCGGAAAACTTCCTGGCAATCGCCTTGAAGATTTCCCAGTCCGACCTGCTTTCGTAGGCCGGGTCCACCGCCGCCTGCAGCGGGTGGATGAACGGGTGCATGTCGGAGGTGTTCAGGTCGTCCTTTTCATACCAGCTTGCCGTCGGCAGCACGATATCGGAATAGACGGCGGTGGTGGACATGCGGAAGTCGATGGTCACCAGCAGGTCCAGCTTGCCGCGCGGCGCCTCGTCGTGCCATTTCGCCTCTTTGGGCATCTGCCCGCCTTCCTCGCCGAGATCCTTGCCCATCACGCCGTGATCGGTGCCCAGCAGGTGTTTCAGGAAATACTCGTGGCCCTTGCCGGAAGACCCGAGCAGGTTGGAACGCCACACGAACAGGTTCCTCGGCCAGTTTTCCGGCGCGTCCGGGTCTTCGCAGGACATTTCCAGTTCGCCGGACTTCAACTGCTCGGCCACATATTCGGGGATGTCCTTGCCCGCCTTTTTCGCCGCCTTCGCCACCTCCAGCGGGTTGGTTTTCAACTGCGGCGCGCTGGGCAGCCAGCCCATGCGCTCGGCCCGGATGTTGTAGTCGATCAGGCTTGCGTCCCAGTCGCCTTCGGGCGCGGTGGGCGACAGGATTTCGCCCGCGCTCACCTGTTCGTAGCGCCACTGGTCGGTGTGCGCATACCAGGCCGAGGTCGAGTTCATGTGCCGCGGCGGGCGGTTCCAGTCCAGCGCAAAGGCCAGCGGCTGCCAGCCGGTCTGCGGACGCAGCTTTTCCTGGCCCACATAATGGCTCCAGCCGCCGCCCGACTTGCCGACGCAGCCGCACATCACCAGCATGTTGATGATGCCGCGATAGTTCATGTCCATGTGATACCAGTGGTTCAGGCCGGCCCCGAGGATCACCATCGAGCGCCCCTCGGTCTTTTCCGCGTTCAGCGCGAATTCGCGCGCCACGGTGGCGATCCTTTCGGCCGAAACCCCGGTGATCTTTTCGGCCCAGGCGGGGGTGAAGGGGATGTCCTGGCCGTAATCGCTGGCCACCCAGTCGCCGCCAAGGCCGCGATCCAGCCCGTAGTTGGCGCAGAGCAGGTCAAATACGGTGGCGACCAGGATTTCCCTGCGCCCGACCCTGATCTTCTTGACGGGGACGTTCTTCGTCAGCACGTCGGGGTGGTCGCATTTCACGAAATTCCCGGTGGCCTGACCGCCGAAATAGGGGAAGTCCACGCCCACCACGTCGTCGTGGTCCTCTTCGAGGATGAAGGAGATCTTCAGCTCGGTGTCCCTGCCCCTGGCGCGTTCCTCGAGGTTCCATTCGCCGCCCTCGCCCCAGCGGTAGCCGATCGAGCCGTTGGGCGCGACAAGCCCGTTCGAGGCGCTGTCCCAGGCAACGGTTTTCCACTGCGCGTTGTTCTTTTCGCCAAGCTTGCCGCTCAGATCATCGGCGCGCAGGAAGCGGCCCGGGATCAGGCGTCCGTCCCTTTCCTCCAGCTTCACCAGCATGGGAAAGTCGGAATACTTGCGCGTGTAGTCCTCGAAATAGGGCACCTGCCGGTCGAGGTGGAATTCGCGCAGGATCACATGCCCCATGGCCAGTGCCAGCGCGCTGTCGGTGCCCTGTTTCGGATTCAGCCAGATGTCGGCGAACTTGGCGGCCTCGGAATAGTCGGGGCTGATCACCGCCGACTTGGTGCCGCGATAGCGCGCCTCGGTGTAGAAATGCGCATCCGGCGTGCGCGTCTGCGGCACGTTCGAGCCCCAGAGCAGCAAAAAGCCCGCGTTGTACCAGTCGGCGCTTTCGGGCACGTCGGTCTGTTCGCCCCAGGTCATGGGCGAGGAAGGCGGCAGGTCGCAATACCAGTCGTAGAAGCTCATGCAGACCCCGCCGAGCAGCGAAAGGTAGCGCGAGCCGGCCGCGTAGGAGACCATCGACATCGCCGGGATCGGCGAAAATCCGAACACCCGGTCGGGGCCCCAGGTCTTGACCGTATAGGCGTTGGCGGCGGCGATGATTTCCGTCACCTCGTCCCAGCCGGCGCGCACGAAACCGCCCTTGCCGCGGGTTTTCACGTAGCTTTCGCGCAGCACCGGGTCTTCCTGCAGCGCCTTCCAGGCGGCGACCGGGCTCATGGTGGCGCGCATCCGCCGCCAGGCCTTCAGCAGCCGGCCGCGCACGAGCGGGGTCTTCACCCGGTTGGCGCTGTAGAGATACCAGCTGTAGCTGGCGCCGCGCGCGCAGCCGCGCGGTTCGTGGTCGGGCAGGTCGGGCCGGGTGCGCGGATAGTCCGTCTGCTGGGTTTCCCAGGTGACGATGCCGCTTTTCACGTAGATCTTCCACGAACACGAGCCGGTGCAGTTCACCCCGTGGGTCGAGCGCACCACCTTGTCGTGGCGCCAGCGGTTGCGGTAGGTGTCTTCCCAGTCGCGGTTCTCGTTCGTTGTCCGGCCGTGGCCATCGGCGAATCTGTCCAGCTCCCTGGGCTGGAAGAAGTTCAGGCGGTCGAGCAGCTGGCTCATTGGTCTCTCTCCTGGTGCTGTGTGGTTCTCCTGCCCCGGGGGTGCCCCGGGGCAGGGGGAGATCTCGATCAGGGGTTCTTCACGTAGGCGTGCGGCCGCAGGTAGAACCACCAGTTGATGACGATGCAGACCACGTAGAACGCCGCGAAGCCGTAGAGCGCGTATTCGGGCGTTGTGGCCTTGATCTGCTCGCCGAACACCTTGGGGATGATGAAGGCGCCATAGGCGGCCACTGCCGAGGTCCAGCCCAGCACCGGGCCGGCCTGTTCCTTGTCGAACACGACGGCGATGGTTCTGAAGGTGGATCCGTTACCGATTCCGGTGGCCGCGAACAGGATCAGGAACAGCACCATGAACGGCAGGAAATAGTCCTGCGGCGTGGCCGAGGCATAGGCCTTCTGCAGGAACCAGGCCACGCCGAGCGCCGAGGCCACCATGATCACCGAGATGATCTGGGTCACCTTCGCGCCGCCCATGCTGTCGGAGATCCTGCCGCCGACGGGGCGGATGAGCGCGCCGATGAACGGCCCCATCCAGGCATACATCAGCGCCGACGGCCCGTCGGGGTTGGGGGTGGTATGGGTCATCACCCCGTCCACCATGATGTGCTGGAAGCCGAACACCACCTTGATCGCCAGGGCGAAGGTGGCCGCATAGCCGATGAAGCTGCCGAAGGTCATGATGTAGATGATGGTCATCGCCCAGGTGTGCTTGTTGCCGAAGATCCGGTACTGTCGCGTCAGGTTGCGCCCGACCGCGCCCGGAATCATCTTGAGAAACAGCACCGTCAGCACGATGACGATCGGCAGGGTGATCCACTTGGACAGCTCGATTCCCGAGGTGCGCAGCCCGCCCTCCACCGTCGGCAGCATCAGCCAGACGCCGATATAGGCCGCAACGAGGCCCAGAAGCAGCATGCCGGTGATGATGGCGAAGGCGCCGATCGGGTTGGGGATGTCGGGCGACACATGCTCGTCGCGGATGTTGTTCATCCCGAACCAGGTCAGGAATGCCAGCGGAATCAGCGGCACCAGCCAGATGAAACCGGCATTCTGGATATAGGTCAGGGTGCCTTCGGGGATCTTGCCGATCAGCGTTCCGGAGGTCTTGATCAGCGCCCGTCCCGGCCCGCCGAACATGGCAACAGTCATCACCGCCGGGATCACCACCTGCATGGTCGTCACGCCGAAATTGCCCAGGCCCGCGTTCATTCCCAGCGCATAGCCCTGCACCTTCTTGGGAAAGAAGAAGCTGATATTGGACATCGAGGAAGCAAAGTTGCCACCACCGATGCCGCTGAGGAAGGCGAGAACCTGAAACACCCAGAGCGGCGTATCCGGGTTTTGCAGCGCCAGGCCGGTGCCCGCCGCCGGGATCATCAGGAGCGCGGTGGTCCAGAAGATCGTGTTGCGCCCGCCGGCGATGCGGATGAAGAAGGTCGAGGGAATGCGCAGCGTCGCGCCGGTCAGCCCGGCAATGGCCGCCAGGGTGAACAATTGCGATTGCTCGAACGGATAACCGAGATTGATCATCTGCACGGTGATGATCCCCCAGTACAGCCAGACGGCGAATCCGCACAAGAGGGCGGGGATCGAGATCCACAGGTTGCGGGTGGCGATCTTCCTGCCGGTGGAATTCCAGAACGCTTCGTCCTCGACATTCCAGTTTCTCAGATCCTGTCCCAAGGTTTTCTCCTTCCGAGGTTTCTGTGGAGGGTTCCGTGGATGGCGGGCCTGGCGCGGCCTGCCGCATGGCCTGCGCTCAGCTGCGCCCGACCGGCTCCTGCGGCACGTCGGACAGATGCGTGTCGCGGGTGATTTCCGGGTATTTCGCCCGTTCCATCCGGCGGATCGCCACATGCATCCAGATCAGGCTGATCGCGACGATGGCGAACATCAGCATGAACACCACCGACCAGACGTGGGTGATGTCGAGCAGGATCCCGAAGGCGATCGGCAGCACGAAGCCGCCAAGCCCCCCGATCATCCCGACAAGCCCGCCGACGGCGCCGACGTTATGCGGGAAATAGACCGGAATGTGCTTGTAGACCGCGGCCTTGCCCAGGCTCATCACGAAGCCCAGGATCACGCTCAGGAACACGAACACGTAGAGCGGAATGCCGAAGCTGAACTCGATATAGCGCGGGCTGCCGTCGGGGTTCGGGATCGCCTCGACGATATATGTCGTCTCGGGGTAGCTCATGATGAACAGCACGATCAGAGAGACGATGAAGGTCAGATACATCACGAAGCGCGCGCCCCAGACGTCGCTCATCCAGCCGCCCAGCGCCCGGAAGATCGAGCCGGGCAGCGAATACATGCCGGCATAGACCCCGGCGGCGGCCAGGCTCACCCCGTAGGCGCCCACGTAGTAGCGCGGCAGGAAGGAGGCGAAGGCCACGAAGGCGCCGAAGACGAAGAAGTAGTAGGTGGCGAAGCGCCAGACCTGGATGTTCTTCAGCGGTTCCAGCTGCTGTGCGGCCGAGGGGGGCTTTTCGCCGGTCAGCTTCTGGCGCCTGCGCACCGGATCCTCGGGGGCGAAGATGTAGAAGGCGATGGCCATCGCCACCAGTGCCACGGCATAGATGCGCGCGGTGTTCTCCCAGCCATAGGCCAGAACCAGGAACGGGGCGGCGAAGTTCGTCACCGCGGCCCCCACGTTGCCGGCGCCGAAGATTCCCAGCGCCGTGCCCTGGCGCTCGGCCTCGAAGAAGCGCGACACATAGGCGATGCCGATGATGAACGAGCCGCCGGCCAGCCCCAGCCCCAGCGCGGCCATCAGGAAGACCGCATAGGTCTTGACCGAGGCCAGCAGCCAGACGGATACCGCCGTGATCAGCATCTGCAGCGGCAGCATGAGGCGGCCGCCGAACTGGTCGGTCCAGACCCCGAGGAAGATCCGGCTGATCGATCCGGTCAGCACCGGTGTTGCGACCAGCAGGCCGAACTGGGTCTCGTTCAGCCCCAGCTCCTGCTTGATCCTGACCCCGATGATCGAAAAGATCGTCCAGACCGCGAAGCACACGGTGAATGCCAGGGTGCTCAGCCCCAGCGCCCGGTACTGGACCGGCTTCGTTACCCCTTCCAGATCGTGCATGACATCTCCTCCATGCTTGTCCTGACAGATCGTTCTGCCCGCAGGTCTGCGTATGCTCAGTGTCGCTTTCGAGCCGGGGAGGGGTCTTGATTCAGGTCAAGATTGGGCGAAAATCGTTTGAAAATAATATGTTGGAGAAATATTTCGGGAGGATCCGAAATCGAATACGGGTGGCGGCGGAAACTGTTTCCCGCTTTCGATTGACAAGTTTCCGCCGCCGCTTGATAAATGTCAAACAGCGGTTTGGCGGGGCGACTCGGATCATGCGTCAGGAAGATCAGCACGAAGTGCGCCAGCTGCCGCTCTTTTCCGGCATGACGCAGGAGAACTTCTCCCGCCTCATGCGTGCGGCCTATGTGCAGACCTTTCCCCCCCAGGTCGAGCTGCTGCGCGAAGGGGACCGCAGCGACTTCCTGCATGTGGTGATCGAGGGCAGCGTGGAGCTGTTTGCCACCTGGAACGGACGCGAGACGACCATGTCGGTTGCCCGCCCCGTTTCCACCTTCATCCTCGCCGCGACGATCCAGGACGCGCCCTGGCTGATGTCGGGCCGGACGCTCGAAAAGTCGCGCATCGTGCTGCTGCCCTCGGAGGATGTGCGCAAGGTGTTCGCGATCGACAACGTGTTCGCCCGCGCCGTGGTATCGGAGCTGGCCCGGTGCTACCGCGGGGTTCTGAAGGATGCCAAGAACCTGAAGCTGCGCAGTTCGACCGAGCGGCTGGCCAATTACCTGCTGCGCTGGCAGAAGGCCCACGGCGGGGGGGCGCGTTTCGAACTCGGGCTGGAAAAGCGCCGCCTGGCCGCGCGCCTGGGGATGACGCCGGAAAACCTGTCGCGGGCGATCAGGGCGCTGCGCGAGGAGGGGGTCTCGGTCAACGGAATGACGGTGGAAATCACCGACCAGGCCCGGCTCAGCGCCTTTGCCCGGCCGACGCCGCTGATCGATGACCCGAACCTCTAGCGGCAGCCTCCAGCGCCATGCGCGACCGTCGCTGGCGGCGATCGCCGCCGGAGGGCGAGCGTTGCGTGCCGCAGGGGGCCTCCGGTCGGAACCGCGCGGAAGGAAACCGGGGCCTCGGGAGGCGGTCAGCCCGGTGCAGATGCCGGAAGCTCCTGCAGAAATGCGGCAGGGGACGAGGAGAAAGCGGAAGAAGTGGCAGCCCGTAGGGGAATCGAACCCCTCTTTCCAGGTTGAAAACCTGGCGTCCTAACCGATAGACGAACGGGCCGCGCTTGGCGTGCGCCGTTATCTAGGCAAACTGGGGGCGAAGGGCAAGCATATTTTTTGTCGGGAAGGTCATTTCCGCCGCTGCGGGGCGGCCCCGTCTGCGCTCCTGCCGTGCTGCCTGCCGCCTGCCGGATCAGATGTGGCAGGGCCGCATTCCGGCCGGCTTGCAGGCTGCGTCCGGCCCGTTGTGCCCGGCCCGTGTGTCAGCGCCGCCCTGGCCCGGCCGGGGCGGCGTCTTCCAGGCGCAGCTGGACGCGCAGACGGCCGTTCCAGTGGTTGAGCTCAAGCCGTCCGGCAAGATGGAAACGCCCGCCGCCGTGGTTTTCCAGCGCCGCGCCGAGGGGGCTGTCGAAGGCGCCGAAGGCGATCGCCTCGAGCGCCGGGCCGCTGCCGTCGGAGAAGCGCAGCTTCAGATGCCCCGTGCCCACCCGGCGCGCGTGGAGGATCTGCTGATCGGCGAAGGCGAAGCGCGGGGCCGGGGCGCCGGCGCCGAAGGGGCCCGCGCGCTCCAGCTCCTCCACCAGCGTGCGGGTTGCCGCTCCGGTGGCCAGCAGCCCGTCCAGGCGGAGTTCCTCCGGCCCCGCCGCCCCGGCCCCCTGCCTTTCCAGCAGTTCCGACAGCCGCGCCATCGCCGCTTCCAGCCGGTCGCGGGCGACGGTCAGGCCGGCGGCCATCCTGTGCCCGCCGCCCTTCAGCAGCAGCCCCTCGTCGGCCAGCCGCTGGACCGCGGCTCCGAGGTCGATGCCGCTCACCGAGCGCCCCGAGCCCTTGCCTTCGTTTCCCTCCAGCCCGATGACGACGGCCGGTCGGCTGGTCTGCGCCTTCAGCCGCGCGGCGACGATGCCGACAACGCCCGGATGCCAGCCCTCGCCGGCGGCCCAGACGAGCGGAGCCCCCAGCCCGCGCGTTTCGGCCTGGGCGAGGGCGGCCTCCTGGACCCGGGCCTCGACGGCGCGGCGCTCGGCATTCAGCTGCTCCAGCCGCTCGGCCAGGGCCTGCGCCTCGTCGCGGTCGCGGGTGGCCAGGAGCCGTGCTCCCAGATCGGCCCGCCCGACCCTTCCGCCGGCGTTGATCCGCGGGCCGAGGGCATATCCCAGCTGCTGTGCATCGGGGGGGGCGTTCAGCCGGGCGACATCGCTCAGGGCCGCCAGCCCCGGGCGGGCGCGGCGTGCCATTACCTTCAGCCCCTGGCGCACGAAGGCCCGGTTGACGCCTGTCAGCGGGGCCACGTCGGCCACCGTCGCCAGGGCCACGAGATCCAGCATCTCCATCAGGTCGGGGGGGCGGTGCCCGTCCTCGCGCAGCAGGCGGTTGGCCCGGACGAGAATCAGAAAGACCACCGCGGCGGCGCAGAGATGGCCGAGTGCGCCGCTTTCGTCGCGTCGGTTGGGGTTTACCACCGCCAGCGCCGGCGGCAGGGTTGCGCCGCCCAGGTGGTGGTCGAGCACGATCACCTCGGTCCCCTCGGCGGCGGCGATGGCCTCGTGGGAAAGCGTGCCGCAATCGACGGTCACGATAAGCTCGTGGTTGCGCGCCAGTGCCGCCATCGCCTCGGGGTTCGGGCCGTAGCCCTCGTCGATCCGGTCGGGAACGTAAAGCGTCGCCCGCTGCCCCTGGAGGCGCAGCCAGTCGAGCACCAGCGCCGCCGAGGCGGCGCCGTCCACATCGTAATCGGCGAAGACGGCGACCCTTTCGCGCCGGTTCAGGGCGGCGACAAGGCGCCGGGCGGCGCGGTCCGCATCGCGCAGTTCCAGCGGGTCGGGCAGCAGCTCGCGCAGGGTGGGCTCCAGGTAGCGCCCGGCGTGCTCGGGAGCGACTCCCAGCCTGGCCAGCACCCGGCAGAGGGGGAGTGCCAGCCCGCTCTGCCGGGCCATGGCCTCGGCCATGCGGAGCATGCCTTCCGGCGGGCCGCGCCAGCGCCGGGCGGCAAGCGAGCGTTCTACTCCGAGAAAGGCGTTCATCGGGCGGACCCGGGGGGAAGGAAGGAGGCGGAAAGAACGCGCATGAGGTCCGCTGCCCCCGGTGGTGCCGGGGGGGGCAGTCGGCGCGGAGGCAGGCCGGGCAGGCGGCGGCCCGGGCGGGCGGAAGCCGGCCCGGCGGGCGGCGCGGTCGTGGCGGCCGCGCCGGCCGACGGCCGTGGGGCGGCTGGGCTCATCCCTGTCGGACGGGGTTGCGGTAGGTCATGCGCCGGACCGAGCCGGTTTTCGAGCGCATCAGGATGGTTTCGGTTTCCAGGAACCCCGGCTCGCGCCGGATGCCGTGCAGGATCGAGCCGTCGGTGACGCCGGTGGCGGCAAAGATCACGTCCGCGGTCACCATCTCGTCGCGCGCATAGATGCGGTTCAGGTCCTCGATCCCGGCCTTGCGGGCGCGGGCGCGTTCGTCGTCGTTGCGAAACAGCAGCCGGCCCCACATCTGCCCGCCCATGCATTTGAGCGCCGCCGCCGCCAGCACCCCTTCGGGCGCGCCGCCCGATCCCATGTACATGTCGATCCCGGTCTTTTCGGCCTCGGCGCAGTGGATCACCCCGGCCACGTCGCCATCGGTGATCAGCCGGATCGCGGCGCCGGTTTCGCGCACTTCGGCGATCAGGTCCTCGTGGCGGGGGCGTTCGAGAATGCACACGGTGATGTCCTCGGGGGTGCAGCCGCGCGCCTTGGCCAGCGCCCTGACGCGCTCGGCCGGGGCCATGTCCAGCGACACCACGTCCTGCGGATAGCCGGGCCCGATCGCCAGCTTGTCCATGTAGACATCGGGGGCGTGCAGCAGCGTGTGGCGCGGGGCCATGGCGATCACCGTCAGCGCGTTGGGCATGTCCTTGGCGGTGAGCGTGGTGCCCTCCAGCGGGTCCAGCGCGATGTCCACCTCGGGGCCCGTGCCCGAGCCGACCTCCTCGCCGATGAACAGCATCGGCGCCTCGTCGCGTTCGCCTTCGCCGATCACCACGGTTCCCCGGATGTCGAGCAGGTTCAGCTGATCGCGCATGGCGTTGACGGCGGCCTGATCGGCGGCCTTTTCGTCGCCGCGCCCGATCAGCCGGGCCGAGGCCATCGCCGCCGCTTCCGATACCCGCGCCAGGCCGAGGCTGAGCATCCGGTCCTGAAACTGTTCCCTGGTTGCCATCTCTTCATCCCGTGAATTGCCGTTGTTCCCCTCTAACCCGATCTCGCCGGGCAGGCCAAGGCCGATGGCGGTCCCTGCGGGAAAAAGCCGGCCTCCGGAGCGCCCCGCCCGGACCTGCTCGGTCAGACCTGCTCGGTCAGACCTGCTCGATCCGGATCGCCACCGGCGCCTCGGCCAGGACTCCGGTGGCGGGCATGGCTTCGATCGCAGCATCCAGGGCATCGCGAGAGGTCTTGTGGGTGACGATCAGCACCGGAGCCGCCGGAGCCTCGTGGCCGTACTGGCGCATCCGGTCGATGGAGATTCCGGCCTCTCCCAGCACGGTGGCGATCCTGGCCAGGGCGCCGGGTCTGTCGTGCAGCTTGAGGCGCAGGTAGTAGGGTGCGGGGGCGGCGGCGGCGGCCGGTCCAGCCTGGCGCAGCGAGGCGGCGGGCTGGCCGAAGGTGGACAGGCGGGTTCCGCGGGCGATGTCGATCACGTCGCTCAGTACCGCGCTGGCGGTCGGGCCTTCGCCGGCGCCGGCGCCGCGCAGCACGATCTGGCCCACGCTGTCGCCTTCGAGCACCACCATGTTGGCGGCGTTCTCGAGCTGGCCCAGCGGGCTGGCGGCGGGCACGAGGCAGGGCGACATGCGCTGTTCCAGCCCGCGCCCGGTCATCTGCGCCACGCCCAGCAGCTTGATCCTGAAGCCCATGTCGGCCGCCTGGCGGATGTCCTCGATGGAGACCCTCTCGATCCCTTCCAGCCTGACGCCGGCAAAGTCCACCCGGGTGCCGAAGGCGATCGCGGCCAGCAGTGCCAGCTTGTGGCCGGCATCGATGCCGCCCACGTCCAGTGTCGGGTCGGCTTCCAGATAGCCCAGGTCGCGGGCCTCGGCGAAGACGTCATCATAGCTGCGCCCGCTGTCCTGCATCCGGGTGAGGATGTAGTTGCAGGTGCCGTTCATCACCCCCATCACCCGGGTGATCTCGTTGCCTGCAAGCCCTTCGGTCAGCGCCTTGATGACGGGGATGCCCCCGGCCACGGCAGCTTCGAAGCGGATGACCCGGCCGCGGGTTTCCGCCGCCAGTGCCAACTCGTGCCCGTGCAGCGCCAGCAGGGCCTTGTTCGCCGTGACCACGTCCTTGCCGGCGGCGATGGCCGCCTCCGTGGCGGCCCTGGCCGGGCCGTCGGTGCCGCCGATCAGCTCGATGAACAGGTCCACGTCCTCGCGCCTGGCCAGGGCGACCGGGTCGTCTTCCCAGTCATAGGCGTTCAGGCGGATCCCGCGGTCCTTGTCGCGGTTGCGGGCGGAGACCGCCACGATCTCGATCGGGCGCCCGGCACGTTGCGCCAGCATTTCCGCGTGGCGCTGGAGGATGCGGACCACGCCGCATCCGACGGTGCCCAGCCCGGCAATGGCGAGGCGCAAGCGATCGGTCATGGCTGTTTCTCCGTCCTGCTGGATTCCGCTCCGGCGTCTGTAGCGGCTTCGCCACCCTGCTGCAACGCCCCGGGGCGTTGCAGCATGTGCCGGGCCAGCGCCGCCTGCATCCGGAGCCGGGCGGCCGGCTCGATCACCGGACGTTCCAGCGCCCGGGCGCGGCGCCGCAGCCGTGCCGCCCGCCGGGCCAGCCGGGCGATTTCGGCAGTTTCGGCGGTCGGTATCTGCCGCGCCTCCAGCAGCATCGGATCAAGTTCGATCAGCTCCGGCCAGCCCGCGCCCGGCGCGTCCGGGAACGGAGAATCCGGCCCGTCCAGCGCGGGCATTCCGGCGCATGCCGCCAGTGCCGGCAGGAGAAACGGCAGCAGTCTGAACGCGTGCGGCATGTGGCCCTCGGACATCACTGCCCGTGTCTTACGGGCTCGGTGGCGGCGCATGCAAGCGGGTGCTACCAATTGAACGGGCGTTCATATATTGTTGCGCCATGGCTCGCAAGACCGGCTCACATGCCAACATCACCGGCCCGCTCGTGCGTCAGGCGGCGGTCAGGCTGTTCGCGCGTCACGGCTATGCGGCGGTTTCGATGCGCCGGATCGCGGCCGAGGTCGGGGTGCAGGCCGGGGCGCTGTATCTCTACACCCCCGACAAGCAGACGCTCCTGTTCGATCTCATGCGCGCTCATCTGGAGGATCTGCTGGCCAGCTGGGAGGCGGAGCCCAAACCCGCAGGCGCGTTCCGGCGGCTCGAGACCTTCTGCCGGTTTCATATCCGCTATCATCTGGAGCGGCCGGATCACGTGTTCATCGCCTACATGGAGCTGCGCAACCTGGAACCGGAGAACTTTGCCGCGATCGAGGCGCTTCGGCGGCGTTACGAACGCGCGCTCGAGGAGATTCTGGAGGAGGGTCAGAAGGCCGGGTTGTTCCGGGTGCCCGACCTGCGTCTGGCGACGATGGCGATCATCGCCATGTTGACAGGGGTGAATACCTGGTATCAGGAAGGCGGGCGGCTGAGCCGCGAGGCGGTGACCGGGATCTACTGGGACATGGTGCGCCGCGCGGTGGCCTCCTGAAGCTGCCCGGATCCGGAGCGGAAGATGCGCGAACCGATCGCCACGATCACTCCCAGCCCGGCGCGCCGCCTGGTCTCGTTTCTGGTGCTGGCGGCGCTGGGGGCGATGCTGGTCTATCTCGGCCTTGCCATGGCCGGCGGGGGGCTGTTCTGGCAGCTGGTCCTGATCGGCTTCGGGGCCGCGATGCTCTGGCTGGCCGAACGGCTGCGCCGGGCGACGGCGCTGTCGATCCTTCTTGACGGGCAGCGCCTGGTCGACAGTTCCGGGCGCGAGCTCTGCCGGCTGGAGGACATCGAGCGCATCGAGCGCGGCGCCTTCGCGTTCAAGCCGTCGCAGGGCTTTCTCATCCGCACCCGCCGGCCGGCCGGGCCGCGCGGCTGGGCGCCGGGGCTGTGGTGGCGCCTCGGGCGCTACATCGGCATCGGCGGCACGACTCCGGCCGGGCAGGGGAAGTTCATGGCCGAGATGATCGCCCTGCATCTGCACCGGCGCCGCCAGGCCGCCCCGGCCGGGAGAGATCCGGGGGGAGGGGATCAGGAGCGGGGCTGAACCGGGAGAGGCAGGATCGGCGTGGCATGCGTGGCGTGGCATGCGCGGCCTGCCCGCCGGACGCGCGGCGCGGCAGGGTCAGATGTTGCCGGCGTCGCCGCCGCCGTCCCCGTTGCCGACCACGCAGCTTTCCCAGCAGACCTGATTGGCAAAGCGCGGCCGGGTCACCACATGGGAGACCAGATCGCGTTCGGCGAAGCTGACCAGCGCGCTGGCGAAGGGCGGGTTGTAGTGGCGCGATGTCTCGACCAGGACCAGCGGATCGCCGATCGCCATCAGCGGGATCTTGTCGCGGTAGAATGCCAGGTCGGCCGCGGTCAGGCTGCGCGCGCCGTTCACCCCCCTGGACCAGACCCATTCCAGGTCGCGCAGGTTTTCGTCGGCGCAGTTGCTCCTGCACCTGACGACGCTCACCCGGATCCAGGAATCCTCGCTTCCGGTGTGGGTCATGTAGCGGAACACCTTGTGCAGCCCGTCCAGATAGGCCTGATCGAGCGGCTCGGTCTCGCGCGAGATCATGTCGCTGATCGTGTAGTTCGCCCGGTAGGAAGTGTTCTGGACCTTGTAGGCATCGAAGAAGGTGAACATTGCCGTGGCCGCCCAGAACAGCATCGGGAAGGCGAACACGGCCTCGACCGACAGGCTGCCTTTCTGGTCGGCGCAAAAGGCGCGGAAAGGGGTCGTGAGGATCTTCACGGGTTCTCTCCTACGGCTCGTTGACATAGGCCGACATGGCCACAAGCGCATAGCCTCCGTCCTCGGTCGCGATCTGCGCGGCCAGCTGCCCCGAGGGGAAGAACGGATCGAACTTGGCACAGACGCGCACCAGCATCATCTCGTTGGTGATGCCGGGGGTGAACTCCAGCACCGGGTCTATGTTTTCGTTCCTGTTGATGCAGGTGGCGCTGCCGCCCAGAGGAGTCCAGGTGTCGGTGGAGATCGGCCGCAGCTCCACGGTGAGGACATTGGTGCAGTCGGGGATGATCACGGCATTGCTGCAGATCGCCGATTTCAGCCCGGCCGGGGTCATCGGATCCAGGGTGCCCAGGCGGAGCTGGCGCATGGCGATGTCCACCGCGCGGTCGAGCATCACGCCGCGGGTCATCAGCACGCCGGTCTCCACGACCATGAGGAACAGCGTGATCAGGGCGGGGAACAGCAGCACGAACTCGACCGTCGCGTTGCCGTCCTCGCTGCGGCGCAGGGTCTGCAAAAGCCGTCGCATCAGTTCGTCAACCTCAGCTGATGGATCTCGCGGGCGATCGAGTTGAAGGCGGCCGTCAGGTCGATGCCCTGCACGTCGTAGTGATGCGACGGCGAGGAGGCGCAGTTGGCCAGCACCTGGTTCGAGGCCACGCTGGTCTCGAAGCCGATGGTGAAGATCACCATGCCCGCTGCCTTGGCCTCGTCGCAGATCGTCTGCAGCCGGGCATCCTTGATCGAGGTGTAGTCGTAATCGACGAATTCCCACCAGCGGTCGTCCGAATAGCCGGCATCGTCCATCGCATCGGCCACGGTGATGACATGGTAGCGTTCCCAGACCTCGGGCCACTCCAGCCGCTGCGCATTGCCGGTGCCGCCGTCGGGCGTCCAGGACCAGTCGCCGTGTTCGATCCTCCGGTAGGGGGGCAGCCCGGCATCGTCGCGCGCCTGGCTGTAGACGCTGATGTGGTCGCTGGCGGGGTTCTCGCCACCAGGAGGAATGGCGCTGTGGTTGCTGCGTACCACGAAGAAGGGCGACAGACCGCTGCGATACCTGTCTTCGACCCAGACCTTGGAGGTGTTCATGCCGTCGGTCATCAGCACCACCACCTTGCGGCTGCGCGGGCGGCTGTAGTCGAAGGGGCGGCCGATGAAGGCCGTGTCGATCAGCCCGTAGTTGTTTGCCAGGTTGGTCACGGCGGGGCGGAATTCGGGGGCGAGCAGGGCGGCGCCCCATTTCATCGCCAGGTCGATCGAGGTGTTGCCGCCGCTGAAGAGCCCGTCGATCCTCGTCCAGAGGGCATTGTAGTCATTCTGGTACACCGCCACCTGACGGTCGGCATAGTCGCGCCCCCAGGGGTCCTGCCCGTTGTTCGGGGCGCATTCACGCCACCGGTCGCGTGCTTCCTTCCCCCAGTAGCCGCCGTAGCCGGACCAGAAGTCGAGCTGGGTCGCGCGTTTGACGTCCGGTGTCGGGTCGGGGGGGGCGGCCGGGTCGATCACCTGCGGGTTGAGCGCAACCGGGATCGTGGAGTAATCCGCCGGATCCATCGCCACGCAGCTGGAATTGGTGTGTTCCATGGTGACATTGAACTGCTCGATGAGATCCTCGCCCAGCATGACCTGCTGGTTGTAGGGGACGAGGTTGATCGAAACGGTGTTCGGCTCGACAACGCAGTTGCCGTCGAACGGGGATTCGGCGTCCGGGTCGCACTGCATGAGATAGACGAACTCCTTGGCCGCGGTCTTGAGCACGTCGATCTTGGTGCCGCCCGAAGCGGCCGAAGCGCCCATCGAGCCGGAAACGTCCACGATCAGCGAGATCTCGATGTCGGTCAGGCTTTCCTCGGCCTGCCCGGCGGCCGGGGCGATCACCGTGTCGATGCCCAGCATGTTCATGAAATAGGAATTCACCACCATCTGGGCGGTGGCGTTGACCTCTTTCGAAGTCGGCGTTTCGGTGACGTTGATCGAGGTCACGAACTGGCCCAGCCCGGCCTTGTCGAAATAGTCCTGCACCACGTCGATCGCGTTCAGCGTCTGGTCGAGGCTGGCGCCGGCCAGCACCGCGCGGTCGAGCGTTGCCTGCAGCCGGGCGCGGTGAGTTTCGGCGCGCATCAGATCGACAGCCAGGCCGGCGATCATCAGGATCATCACCAGAAGGAATAGCGAAAAGATCAGCAGCGAGCCGCTTTCGTCGCGCCGGTAGCGGCGGCAGCGGGCGCTGAAGCCGTCCCATGCGCGGCGGGCATGGCGAAACGGTTCTCCGGCGAAGGCGCGTGCCGCCCGGGTGCTGCGGGAAAAGAATTGTGAACGTGCAGACATGTCACACCTGTGAATTGGCCGGAAACGCCGAAACGCCGGTCAGTGCGGCTCAAATACCGGGCTTCAGTCTTTTCCACCGACTGTGGCAAAAATTGGGCGATTCCCGCGCCAAATTTGGAACCGGCGACATTGCCGGAAAATGGAGGGCGAAGCCGCGTTCCGTTTCGGCTCTCGAAACAGTTGCGCGGGCCCGGCTGCCGCTCCGAGCGGCATTTCGAGGACAATTCGTCGGCTTGGGGTTTGATTAACCGGTTTTCTGGTTTCTTCTTCGCATGCGGAGATGATTCGCTTCTGCCGGCAGGAAAGGCGCACCCATCGAGAATGAACGCATCCATCGGTAAAGAGCATATCCAGAAAAGCATATCCATCGGGAAAGAGCACATGTCGCCCAGAAACGAGCCGAGCTTCCGCCAGTCCGTCGATCTGATGTTCAACCGCGCCGTCGCGCTGATGGACCTTCCCCCCGGGCTGGAGGAAAAGATCCGCGTCTGCAATGCCACCTATACCGTCCGCTTCGGGGTGCGGCTGCGCGGCCGGATCCAGACCTTCGTCGGCTACCGCGCGGTGCATTCCGAGCACATGGAGCCGGTCAAGGGAGGGATCCGCTACTCGCAGGGTGTCAACCAGGACGAGGTGGAGGCGCTGGCGGCGCTGATGACATACAAATGCGCCCTGGTCGAAGCGCCCTTCGGCGGGTCCAAGGGGGGCTTGTGCATCGACCCGCGCGAATATGACGAATACGAACTGGAAATGATCACCCGCCGTTTCGCCTACGAACTGGCCAAGCGCGACCTGATCAACCCGTCGCAGAACGTGCCCGCCCCGGACATGGGCACCTCAGAGCGCGAAATGGCCTGGATCGCCGACCAGTATGCGCGCATGAACACCACCGACATCAACGCCCGCGCCTGCGTCACCGGCAAGCCGATCGGAGCCGGCGGCATCGCCGGGCGGGTCGAGGCGACGGGGCGGGGCATCCAGTATGCCCTGCGCGAATTCTTCCGCCACCCCGAGGATGTGAAGAAGGCCGGGCTTTCCGGCGATCTCGAGGGCAAGCGGGTGATCGTCCAGGGCCTCGGCAATGTCGGCTACCATGCGGTCCGGTTCCTGTCGGAGGAGGACGGGGCGAAGATCATCGGCATCATCGAACGCGACGGGGCGCTGCTGGACGAGGCCGGAATAGATGTGGAGGCGGTGCATCAGTGGATCGTGAAACATGGCGGGCTGGCGGGTTATCCCGACGCCCGCCACGTGGCCGATGGTTCCGCGGTGCTGGAGCATGAGTGCGACATCCTGATTCCGGCGGCGGTGGAAGGGGTGATCAACCTGGGCAATGCGAAAAGGATACGCGCGCCGCTCATCATCGAGGCGGCCAACGGCCCGGTCACGGCCGGGGCCGACGAGGTGCTGCGCGAAAGGGGAACGGTGATCATTCCGGACCTCTATGCCAATGCCGGGGGGGTCACCGTCTCCTATTTCGAATGGGTCAAGAACCTGAGCCACATCCGCTTCGGCCGCATGCAGCGCCGCCAGGAAGAGGCGCGTCACCAGCTCGTGGTGAACGAGCTGGAGAGGCTGGATCGGTATCTTGGCGATGCCTGGTCGATATCGCCGGACTTCAAGGAGAAATATCTGCGCGGGGCGGATGAGCTGGAGCTGGTGCGTTCGGGGCTGGATGACACGATGCGCGCGGCCTACCAGTCCATGCACGAGGTCTGGAACGGGCGCGAGGATGTGCCGGACCTGCGCATCGCCGGATATCTGGTGGCGATCGAGCGGGTTGCCCGTTCCTATCGGGCCAAGGGGCTGTAGGGCCGTCGCGCCGCCGGGCGGGTGCGCCTTTCCCGTGCCGGCGTGTCGGCCGCGATCTGCCAGTCCGCCCGATGCCGGATTGAATTTTCCGCCCGGTCGGTGAAAATCCGCACGGACGGCAGCGGGCACGCGCAGCTCCCGGGCCGGCAGGGGAGGCATGATGCGCTATTCCGCGTTGCAGGTTCTTTGGCAGGGGCTGACGGGAAACCGGGGCTGGAAGCCCGTCTGGCGACAGCCCGACCCGAAGCCAGCCTATGACATCGTGATCATCGGCGGCGGCGGTCACGGTCTGGCGACCGCCCATTACCTGGCCCGCAACCACGGGCTGACGAATGTGGCGGTGCTGGAAAGGGGCTGGCTGGGCAGCGGCAACATCGGGCGCAACACCACCATCGTGCGCGCCGACTATTCGCTGCCCGGAAACTCGGAGTTCTATTCGCATTCGCTCCGGCTGTGGGAGGGGCTGTCGCGGGAGCTGAACCTCAACGTGATGCATTCGCGCCGCGGCACCTGGCGACTGTTCCATTCCGACGGCCAGCGCGACGAGTTCGCGCGCCGTGGCAATGCCATGCTGGCGCGCGGCGACGATGCGCGGTTGCTGGGGCGCGCCGCGCTGCGCCGCCACCTGCCGTATCTGGATTTCGACAATGCCCGTTTTCCGATCCACGGCGCGCTCTGGCATCCGCGCGGCGGCACCGCGCGCCACGATGCGGTGGCCTGGGGCTATGCCCGAAGCGCCGATTCGCGCGGCGTGGACCTGATCCAGAACTGCGAGGTGACGGGCTTCGACATCCGTCGCGGCCGCGTGCATGGGGTGCGGACCACGCACGGGCCGATCCGTGCCGGGAAGGTCGGAATCGCGGTTGCCGGGCATTCGAGCCGGGTCGCGGCGCTGGCGGGGCTGCGCCTGCCGATCGAAAGCCACGTGCTGCAGGCTTTCGTCACCGAGGGGCTGAAGCCGGTGATCGACACCGTGATCAGCTTCGGCATGGGGCATTTCTACATCAGCCAGTCCGACCGGGGCGGGCTGGTCTTCGGCGGCGATCTGGACTTCTATCCTTCCTACGCCCGGCGCGGCAGCCTGCCCCGCCAGGAGCAGGTTATGGAAGCGGCGATGACGCTGATGCCGATGATCGGCAAGGCCCGGGTGCTGCGCAGCTGGGGGGGCATCATGGACATGACACCGGACGGCTCGCCGATCATCGATGCGACACCGGTCGAGGGGCTCTATCTGAGTGCCGGCTGGTGCTATGGCGGCTTCAAGGCGGTTCCCGCAGGGGGCGAGGCCTTCGCCCACCTGCTTGCCACCGGCCGGCCGCATCCGGTGGCCGGCCGCTTCCGGCTCGACCGATTCCGTTTCGGCAGGCTGATCGACGAGGAAGGCACCGGCAGCCAGCACAATCTGCACTGAGGAAACGATGCGCATCACCTGTCCTTTTTGCGGGGAACGCGACCTGAGGGAATTCACCTGCCGCGGCGCGGCGGTGGAGCGCCCGGCGCCCGGGGCCGGCGAAGCCGCCTGGGATGCCTATCTGCACCTGCGCGACAACCCGGCAGGTCCGAGCCGCGAATACTGGCAGCACACGGGGGGATGCCGGGCCTGGCTGGTCGTCAGCCGCGACACGCTCAGCCATGCGGTGGCGGGGTGTCGGCCTGCTTCCGGGCACCGGCGGGGGGGGCGCCCGTGAGGGTGGCTGGCAAGGGGCTCGTGGAGCGCAGCCGCCCGCTGCGGTTTCGTTTCGACGGGCGCTGGCTGAGCGGATTCGCCGGCGATACCGCAGCTTCGGCGCTGCTGGCGAACGGCATTCGCCTCGTGGGCCGTTCGTTCAAGTATCACCGCCCGCGCGGCCTGTTCGCCGCCGGCCCGGAAGAACCGAACGCGCTGCTGACGGTCGGCCGGGGTGGGGCGCAGACACCGAATGTCCGCGCTACCGTGCAGGAGATATACGAGGGTCTCGATCTGCGCAGCCAGAATCGCTGGCCTTCGCTGAAGCACGATCTGCTGGCGTTCAACGATCTTCTCGCGCCGTTTCTTGCCGCCGGCTTCTACTACAAGACATTCATGTGGCCGCGCGGCTTCTGGGAGCGGTTGTACGAACCTCTGATCCGGCGCGCCGCCGGGTTGGGAAGGCTTTCGGGCGCGCCGGCCGAAGGTGTGTATGACACCGCCTGGGCCCATTGTGACCTGCTGGTGATCGGCGCCGGGGCGGCCGGGCTGGCGGCGGCGCTGACGGCGGCGCGCGCCGGAGCCGACGTGATCCTGGCCGACGAGAACCCCCGGCTCGGCGGCAGGTTGCTGGACGAGGAGGAAGAGATCGGCGGCGCGCCGGCCCTGGAGTGGGTGCGTGCGGTCGAGGCGGAGCTGAGCGCGCTCGCCAATGTGCGCATCCTGCGCCGCACCACGGTGACCGGGGCCTTCGATCAGGGGGTCTTTGCCGCGCTCGAACGCTCGGGGCTGCATCTGGCCGAGCCGGGCGGGGTGCCGCTGGAATGTTTCTGGCGCATCGTGGCCCGTGGCGCGGTGCTCTGCGCCGGGGCGCTAGAGCGTTCCGTGGCCTTTGCCGGGAACGACCGCCCCGGAGTGATGCTGGCCGGGGCGGTGCGCGCCTATCTGCATCGTTACGGGGTGGCGGCAGGGCGGCGGGTGGCGATCTTCGCCAACAGCGACGACGGGTGGCGCACTGCGCGCGACCTGCAGGCGGCGGGAATCGAGGTGGCCGCTCTGATCGACAGCCGCGCCGATTCCGCCGACCGGCACCGGGCGGGGGGCGATTTCCCGGTCTTTGCCGGGGCGGTGGTCTGCGAGACCCGGGGGCGGCATGCCCTGCGCCGGATCCGCCTGCGCGGGCCGGGGCTCGACAGGTGGCTGGAGGCGGACACGCTGGCCGTTTCCGGCGGCTGGAATCCGGCGCTGGATCTGAGCTGCCATGCCGGGGCGCACCCGCTCTGGAACGAGCGGATCGCCGCCTTCGTGCCGTGCCCGGGCGCGCTGGAGGGAATGGAGGTGGCCGGAGCCGCCGCCGGCATCTTCTCTACCAGGGGAGCGCTGAAATCGGGTGCCTATCGGGCGAAGCTGGCGCTCGAGCGGCTGGGGATGAAGGCGCCCTCCTTCCGGCTTCCGGATGCGGATGACACCCGCCCGTCCGTGGTGCCGCTCTGGCATGTTCCCGGGCCGGGGCGGGCCTGGCTGGACCTTCAGAACGATGTCACGGTGAAGGATCTGGGGCTGGCGGCGAGAGAGGGCTACGGCGCGGTCGAGCACATGAAGCGCTACACCACCCAGGGCATGGCCCCCGATCAGGGCAAGAGCTCGAACGTGACGGCGATCGCCGTTCTGGCCCGGGTGAGCGGGCGCGGTATTGCGGAAACCGGAACCACCACCTTCCGCCCGCCCTGTTCACCGGTTTCCATAGCCGCGATGGGGGCGCATGGCCGGGGGCGGGGGTTTGCCCCCGAGCGGTTTTCGCCGGCGCATGGCGCGGCGCAGGAGCGGGGGGCGCCGATGGCCGAGGCCGGGCTGTGGTTCCGCCCGCTGTATTTTCCGCGCCCCGGCGAAACCGCCTGGCGCCAGTCCTGCGACCGCGAGGTGACGATGGTGCGCACGCGGGTCGGCATCTGTGATCTCTCGCCCCTGGGGAAGATCGAGGTTTTCGGTCGCGACGCGGCGCGCTTTCTCGATTTCGTCCATGCGAACCGGATGTCCGGCCTGAAGGTCGGGCGGCTGCGCTACGGGCTGATGCTGCGCGAGGACGGTTTCGTGCTGGATGACGGCATCTGTGCCCGCCTCGGGCGCGACCGCTTCCTGCTCACCACCACCACCGCCGGCGCGGAACAGGTTCTGGCGCATCTGGAATTCGCCGCCCAGGTCCTGTGCCCGGAGCAGGATCTGCGGATCCTGCCGGTTACCGAGCAGTGGGCGCAACTGGCGATCGCCGGGCCGCACGCGCTGGCGGTCGTCAACTCTCTGCTCGACCGGCGGATCGAACCGGCGGAAATCCCGTTCATGACCTGGCGGCGGGTTGCTCTCGGCGGCGTTCCGACGCGGCTGTTCCGGGTTTCCTTCAGCGGAGAATTCGGCTTCGAACTGGCGGTGCCGGCCCGTTATGGAGACAGCCTGTTCCGGCTGGCCCTGGCCCAGGCCGAGACCCTGGGCGGGGGGGCCTTCGGAATGGAGGCGCTCAACGTGATGCGGATCGAGAAGGGCTTTCCGGCCCATGCCGAGATCAACGGGCGGACCACGGCCGACGATCTGGGCCTCGGGCACATGCTGGCCGCAGACAAGGAGTTCATCGGCCGGCGCATGGCCTGTCGGGAGGGGCTTTCGGAAAGCGGACGCGCGCAGCTGGTGGGGCTGCGCCCGGTGGGCGCGGTGCGGACCCTGAGCGCCGGGGCCGGCCTGTTTGCCGATGGCGATGCGCCCCGGCACGAGGCGCTTCAGGGCCATGTGACAAGCGCTGCCTATTCGCCGACGCTCGGCCATGTCATCGGGCTGGCCCTGCTGCGAAACGGGCGCGCCCGGCATGGCGAAACCGTTCGGGCGCTCGATCGGCTTCGGGGTATCGATGCCCGCTGCGAGGTGGTGGCGCCGGTCTTCTTCGATCCGGCAGGGAGGAGAATGCGTGGTTGAACTGATCGCGAAGCCGGCTCTCGGGCAGGGCGTGCCGCTGCGGATTGGCCGGCTGGCGCTCGAGGCGCCCGACCCGGGAGTGCTGAGCTGGATCGCTCCTGCGCCGGGGCGTCAGGGGCAGCTGGCGGCTGCCCTGCGCGCGGCGTTCGGTTTCGGCTGGCCGGAGCCGGGGCGGGTCCTGGGCGCCGGCGCGGCGCGGCTGGCCTGGTTCGGGCCGGGGCAGGGGATGCTGATCGGTCCGCCGCCGCCGGGGCGGCTGGCGGGGGCGGCGCTGGCGGATCAGTCCGATGCCTGGGTTCTGCTGCGCCTCGATGGGTGCGGCGTGGAGGATGCCCTGGCCCGGCTGGTGCCGCTCGATTTGCGCCCGGGACGATTCGGCCGCGGGCAGGTGGCGCGCAGTCTGCTCGGCCGGGTGCCGGTGGTGCTTCTGCGCGGGCCGGGAACGGCGGTCGATCTCCTGGTGCCCCGCTCGATGGGCGGCTCCGCCGTTGCCCTGCTGCGCCGGGCGATGGCGATTGTCGCCGCGCGCGCCCGGCAGGCGGAATGAGCCGGTCCTTCCCGTCCTTCCTGTGGCGCGCAGCGCGGCTGCCCCGCGGTGCTGGACTCTGCCGGGCTGCGGCCCGATACTTCCCGCCATGAGTCTGCCCCCCGGCTTTCTGGAGGAACTGCGCAGCCGTGTCAGCCTGGCCCGGGTTGCCGGGCGCAAGGTGACATGGGATCGGCGCAAGAGCAACCAGGGTCGGGGCGACATGTGGGCGCCCTGCCCGTTCCACCAGGAAAAGACCGCCAGTTTCCACGTGGATGACCGGCAGGGGTTCTACTACTGCTTCGGTTGCCACGCCAAGGGCGATGCGATCAGCTTCGTGCGCGAGAGCGAGAATGTCGGGTTCCTGGAAGCGGTCGAGATCCTGGCCCGGGAAGCGGGCATGGCGATGCCGGCGCGCGACCCGCAGGCGCGGGAAAGGGCCGACCGGCGCGCGCAGCTGGCCGAGGTGATGGAAGCGGCGGTGCAACACTACCGGCTGCAGCTGAAAACCGCGGCCGGGGCGAGGGCGCGCGCCTACCTGGCCGGGCGGGGCCTGGATGCGGCGGCGCTGGAGCGCTGGGAGATCGGCTTCGCGCCGGCTTCGCGCCAGGGGCTGTGGGAGAAGCTGCGCGAAAGGGGCATCGGCGAGGAGCTGATCATCGCCGCCGGTCTGGCGGCCCGCCCCGAGGACGGCGGCCCCCCGTACGACCGCTTTCGCGAGCGGATCATCTTCCCGATCCGCGACGGGCGCGGACGGGCGGTTGCGCTGGGCGGGCGTGCGATGTCGCCGGAAGTGCGGGCGAAATACCTGAACTCGCCGGAAACCGAGCTGTTCGACAAGGGCCGCATCCTGTTCAACCTGCAGCGCGCCCGCGCCGCCGCCGGCAAGGGGGAGCCATTGATCGTCGCCGAGGGCTACATGGACGTGATCGCCCTGTCCGAGGCCGGGTTTGCGGCCAGTGTCGCACCGCTTGGCACCGCGATTACCGAGCATCAGCTGCAGATGCTCTGGCGTGTTCACCCCGAGCCGATCGTGGCGCTTGACGGCGATGCCGCCGGGTTGCGTGCGGCGATGCGGCTGATGGATCTGGCCCTGCCGCTGCTGGAAGCCGGCCGCTCGCTGCGGTTCGCCCTGCTCCCCGAGGGGCAGGATCCGGACGATCTGATCCGTGCCGGCGGGCCGGCGGCAATGCAGGCCTGTCTCGATTCCGCGTTGCCGCTGGTCCGGCTGCTCTGGCAACGCGAGACAGAAGGCCGGGTTTTCGACAGCCCGGAGCGGCGCAGCGCCCTGGACAAGGCGCTTCGCCGCGCGATCGGACGCATCCGGGATCGTTCGCTGCGGGCGCATTACGGTCAGGCGATCGGGGAATTGCGGGCCGAGCTGTTTTCTTCCGGGCGCTTGCGCGGGAGACATGGTGCGCGGGGGGCGCGCGGAGCGGGACGGGGGCGGCGCGGCGCGGCGGGCGGTTTTCCTCCCGCTCCGGTGGGCCCGCTCGAGACGACGCGCCGTTCTCTGCTGGCAGCGGCCGGGGGCAGCCCCGAGCGCTATCTGCGCCAGGCGGTGATTCTGGCCACGCTGATCGCCAATCCGCAGATCGTGGAGGATTTCGTCGGCGCGCTGGAGAACCTGGATCTCCCCCCCGGCGACTTTCGCGCGATCCGCGACGCGCTGCTGCGCCATGCCGATGCCGGTGCGGCGCTGGGCGAGAAATTGGGGGCCGATCTCGGCCCCGGCCCCCTTGAAAAGCTGTTCGGGCTCGGCCATCTCCGGGTGGTCCCGGTGATCCGCAGCCCGGGCGATCATGAAGCGGCGCGGCTGTGCGTGGCGCAGGAACTGGCCAAGCTGGCGGCCCTGCAGGGCGGTGCGCGGGAGGTTGTCGAAGCCGCCGAGGATCTCGAGACGGCGGCGGACGAAGGGGTTACCTGGCGTCTCGGGCAGGTGGCGCGGGCGCGCGAGCAGGCCTTTCGCAGCCGGGTCGAGGCGCAGGGCGAATACGACCGGGCCGCAAACGGCGCCGTCGTCAGCCGTGAGGAGAGGGATGCCTTCCGGCGGCTTGTGGAGGAAATCACTCCGGAAAGGGGGAAAGGGGGAGGCAGAGGATCGCGCGGGTGAAGGATTCCTTATCGGAATCGGGGTAAACGGGTGTGCGAATCGCTGATTCGAAAGTATTGAGTCGATTTGAAGCGATTCGCGAATCATGTCTTTCGGAGGGGAGCCTGATGGCCGCAAAAGACAGCAGTGAGGGCAAGCCGACAAGCCAGGAGGATGATGCCGGCCTCGACATGAGCCAGGCTGCGGTCAAGAAGATGATCGCCGATGCCCGCGCGCGCGGCTACATCACCTATGATCAGCTGAACAGGGTTCTGCCGCCTGAGCAGGTTTCCTCGGAACAGATCGAGGATGTGATGTCGATGCTTTCCGAGATGGGGATCAACATCATCGAGGAGGAAGAGGCCGAGGAGGAAGAGGCCAGGGGCTCGACCGAGGTGGTCGAGGTTTCCGGCTCGCGCCAGGTGGCAGTCGCGACGACGGAAAGCGAAAAGCTCGACCGCACCGACGACCCGGTGCGCATGTATCTGCGCGAGATGGGCAGCGTCGAACTGCTCTCCCGCGAGGGCGAAATCGCCATCGCCAAGCGCATCGAGGCCGGCCGCAAGACCATGATCCAGGGCCTGTGCGAAAGCCCGCTGACCTTTCAGGCGATTACCATCTGGCGCGACGAACTCCTGTCCGAGGACATCCTGCTGCGCGACGTGATCGACCTCGAGGCGACATTCGGCAGCGGGCTGGACGACGACGATCGCGAGCCGGTGGTGGCGCCCGTGGCCGGTGCCGCCACCGCTGCCGCCAATCCAAAGGAGCAGGAACTGGACGCCGACGGCAACCCGATCGTCCGCGACGAGGAAGACGACGACGAGGAAGATCAGGCCAACATGTCGCTGGCGGCGATGGAAGCGGTGCTCAAGCCGCGGGTTCTCGAAACCCTCGACCGGATCGCGGAGGACTATGCCCGCCTGGCCGACATGCAGGACATGCGCATGTCGGCCCGGCTGAACGAGGACGGCAGCTTTTCCGACAGCGCCGAGGAGGAATACAGGAAACTGCGCGCCGAGATCGTCGAACTGGTCAACGGGCTGCACCTGCACAACAACCGCATCGAGGCGCTGATCGACCAGCTTTACGGGATCAACAAGCGGATCATGTCGATCGACAGCCAGATGGTGAAGCTGGCCGATCAGGCCCGGATCAACCGCCGGGAATTCATCGAGGCCTACAAGGGCTCGGAACTTGATCCGACCTGGATGGACCGGATCCGGGAAAAGGATGGCCGTGCCTGGAAGGCCTTCGTCGAACGGTTCTCCGGCAAGGTCGAGGAGCTGCGCGCCGAGATGGCCCAGGTCGGGCAGTATGTCGGTGTGGACATCCCGGAATTCCGCCGCATCGTCCAGCAGGTGCAGAAGGGCGAAAAGGAGGCCCGCCAGGCGAAAAAGGAGATGGTCGAGGCCAACCTGCGCCTGGTGATTTCCATCGCCAAGAAATACACCAACCGCGGCTTGCAATTCCTCGATCTCATTCAGGAAGGCAACATCGGCCTGATGAAGGCGGTGGACAAGTTCGAATATCGCCGCGGCTACAAGTTCTCCACCTATGCGACCTGGTGGATCCGCCAGGCGATCACCCGCTCGATCGCCGATCAGGCCCGCACCATCCGCATTCCGGTGCACATGATCGAGACCATCAACAAGCTGGTGCGCACCGGCCGGCAGATGCTGCACGAGATCGGCCGCGAACCCACGCCCGAGGAACTGGCGGAAAAGCTTCAGATGCCGCTGGAAAAGGTGCGCAAGGTGATGAAGATCGCCAAGGAGCCGATTTCGCTGGAAACCCCGATCGGCGACGAGGAAGATTCGCAGCTTGGCGATTTCATCGAGGACAAGAACGCGGTGCTGCCGCTCGACAGCGCCATCCAGGAAAACCTGAAGGAAACCACGACGCGGGTTCTGGCTTCGCTCACCCCGCGCGAGGAACGGGTGCTGCGCATGCGCTTCGGCATCGGCATGAACACCGACCACACGCTGGAAGAGGTGGGCCAGCAGTTTTCCGTGACCCGCGAGCGCATCCGCCAGATCGAGGCCAAGGCGCTGCGCAAGCTGAAACACCCGAGCCGGAGCCGGAAGCTGCGCAGTTTCCTGGATCAGTGAGGACCGCCGATCTGATCGGTCAGGGGTTTGGCGGCGGCATTCCCTTTGGCGAACTGAAGCAGCGGCAAGCGGAATTGCCCCCGGAGCCGGGAGTGTATGCCGTCGCGACGCCGGGCGCGTTCCGACCCGAGTTCCTTGCCGTCGGAAGCGGCGGTTTTTTCAAGGGAAAGAACCCCAACGTTCCGATCGCCAGGTTGCAAGCGAACTGGGTGGCGGGGACGGATGTCCTGTATTTTGGCAAGGCTGGCGGACATGGTTTGCGATCATCGCTGCGCGGAAGGCTTTCCCAGTATCATGATTTCGGGAACGGGGCCGCTCACTATGGCGGCCGGCTGATCTGGCAGCTTCGCGATGCAATGGATCTTCTCGTCTACTGGATGGTGACCTGTGAAGAACCCCGGTATGTCGAGCGCGAGCTGCTCACCGGGTTTCGCGCCGCATTCGGGGCATTGCCCTTTGCCAATCTGCGCATGTAGCAGGCTGTCGGGCGGCATGCTGCCCTCGACCTGTCCCGACAAATGGTGGGCGGGCCAGCCCGGGCGCGAACCTGCGTCATGCGCGGCGATCTTCGGAAGGCACGGCAAGATGGGCGTTTTGGCCCCCCTTGCACCGGCGTCATCCGGGCAAAGGTATGAGGGCAGCCCCCGACCGCGGGCGGGAAGCAAAGCGCCCGCCGTTGCGCTGGAAGCGCACCAGAGGTGCGACGGGCGGTCGGGCGCTGCCCGGCGGTGCCGCCGGGCGGGGCGGCGAAAATGCCGGACGGAATGGACCAGGTTCTGGCGGGTTTGCCGGGCGGGCGTCAAGAGCCACGCTCCACATGTCACGCGATTGCCGCCTGCCGCTTGCCTCCAACCCCGGTTTACCGCAACATTTCCCCATGCACACCACCTTCACCATCGCCACCAACGGCCCCGGTCTCTACGACTTCACACGTGACGTCGCCGACTGGGTCGCCGGCGAGGGGCTGCTCACGCTTTTCGTCCGGCACACCTCCTGTTCGCTGCTGATCCAGGAAAACGCCGACCCGGACGTTCAGACCGATCTGCGCAATTTCTTCCATCGCCTGGTGCCGCCTTCGGACCACCCGGACATGGCCTGGATGCGCCACACCTGCGAAGGCCCCGACGACATGCCGGCCCACGTCAAGGCGGCGATGCTGCCGGTCTCCTTGCAGATTCCCGTCATTTCCGGACGGATGACGCTTGGAACATGGCAGGGAATCTACCTTTTCGAACACCGCACCCTGCCGCACCGGCGCCAGGTCGTGGCTTTGCTGCAATAGCCGCATCTTGGGGCCGGAACTGCCCCCTACCCAAAGTCTCGCCTCGCCCCTATAGTGGCTGTGGAAAACCGGGCAGAGACACCCAACAGGCAGAGAGAAGGGGAGCGGCCATGCGGTGCCCGTTTTGCGGCAATATCGATACCCAGGTGAAGGACAGCCGGCCGGCCGAGGATCACGTGGCGATCCGCCGCCGTCGGCTGTGCCCGGCCTGTGCCGGGCGCTTCACCACCTACGAGCGCGTGCAGCTGCGCGACCTGGTGGTGATCAAGTCGAACGGCCGGCGCGAGGAGTTTGACCGCGACAAGCTGGCGCGCTCGATCCGCATCGCGCTGCAGAAGCGTCCGGTGGAGCCGGAGCGTATCGAACAGATGATTTCCGGCGTGGTGCGCCGGCTCGAATCCCTTGGCGATACCGATATCCAGAGCAAGGTGATCGGCGAGATCGTGATGGAAAGCCTGGCCCGGATCGACACCGTGGCCTATGTGCGCTTCGCCAGCGTTTACAAGAACTTTCAGGCTGCCGACGATTTCGAGGAATTCGTGGCCGAGCTGCGCCCCCCGGTCGAAGCGGAAGAGTGAGCGCCGTCGAGCGCCGCTACATGCGCCTTGCGCTTTCGCTGGGCGCGCGCGGGCTTGGCCGGACCTGGCCGAACCCGGCGGTGGGCTGCGTGATCGTCCGCGAAGGGCGGATCGTCGGGCGCGGCTGGACCGGCGCCGGCGGGAGGCCGCATGCGGAAGCGGTGGCGCTGGCACAGGCCGCTGACGCGGCGCGCGGGGCGGATGCCTATGTGACGCTGGAGCCCTGTGCGCACCACGGCAGAACGCCTCCCTGCGCCGATGCGCTGGCCGCCGCCGGCGTGAGGCGGGTCGTGGTTGCGCTGCGCGACCCTGACCCGAGGGTGAACGGGCGGGGGCTCGCGCGGTTGCGCGGGGCCGGTATCGAGGTGGTCGAGGGGGTTCTGGAAGCCGAGGCCAGGGCGGCGCAGGCCGGTTTCCTGTCCCGGATCGGGCGGGGGCGTCCGTGGCTCGCCCTGAAGCTGGCGGCGAGTCTCGACGGGCGCATCGCCACCGCGCGCGGCGAAAGCCGATGGATCACCGGCCCCGAGGCGCGGCGGATGGTGCATGCGATGCGTGCGCGCCATGATGCGGTGATGGTGGGGGGCGGAACGGCGCGCGCGGATGACCCGCGGCTGACGGTGCGCGATCTGGGGTTCGGGCACCAGCCGGTGCGGATCGTCTGGTCGCGCCATCTCGATCTGCCCCTGAACGGGCAGCTGGCCGCCAGCGCCCGCGAGGTGCCGTTGTGGCTGGTGCATGGCGAGGATGTCAGCCGCGATCTGGTGGCCGCCTGGGAGCGGCTGGGGGCGCGGTTGATGCCCTGCCCGTTGAGGCCCTGTCCGTCTGCCGACGGCGGCAAGCGCCTCGATCCGGTGGCAGCGCTGGAGCTGCTGGGCGCGGCCGGGCTGACGCGGCTGTTCTGCGAGGGCGGCGGGACACTGGCGGCCACGCTGATGGCGGCGGAGCTGGTGGACGAGCTGATCCTGTTCACCGCCGGGCGCGCGCTCGGGGCCGAAGGGCGGCCGATGCTGGGTGCGCTGGGGCTGGAGCGGCTGGCCGAGGCTCCTTCCTTCCGGCTCGTCGAGCAGGGGCGGGCGGGGGCTGACATCTTCAGCCGCTGGTTGCGCCATGATGCCGTCGGCGGTGGCGGCGCCGGCGCTCGCGGGGCGGCGGCCGGCTGACGCAGGCGTGCGGGCGCGGGTCAGCGCTTCCGCCGGCGCCGGGCACGCATCAGCCGGGCACGCATCAGGACGACGGCAAGGCGCCGGAGCGGGGGCGGCGCTTCCTCCTGCCCGGAGGCCAGAAGTTCCAGCACCGCTTCCGGGGGGCAGGGGCGGCCCGACGGGTCGAAGTAGCGCGGCGCCTCGATCAGCGCGGCATGGACGAGGGCATCGAGCGAGGGGCGCGCGCGCCTTCGGGGCGGGACCGGGGCGAGATCCTGCGTCAGCCCCCAGCCGGCGTAGAAGGGGGTGCCGAGGCAGGTGACCGGCCGCCCGCGCAAAAGCGCCTCGAAACCGAGGAGGGAGCTTATGGTCCAGACCTCGTCGCAGGCGGTGACGAGGGCGGCCGGATCGGCGCCGGAGGCGATCAGCTCGGCGTGGCGCAGCACCGTCTCGGGAGGCAGCGCACCGGAGCGCAGGCCGGCTTCCACATCCGGGTGGGGCTTGTAGATGATCACCGCATCGGGATTGGCTGCGCGGGTGCGTTCCAGAAGTTCCAGGTTGCCGCCGCAAAGGGGGGTGGCGCGGCGAAGGCCGGCATCGTCTTCCACCTGGCCGGGCACCAGGATCCGCCGCCCCGCCGGCAGTTCCGGCAGCGGGGCGCCCGGGAGGTTGTATTTGGTCGTGCCGGTGGCGACGAGCATCCGGCGCAGGCTGCGCGCGCGCTCCAGACAGGCCGGCGGCAGTCCGGATGCGGCCTCGATCAGCCGTTCGAGCCGGCTTTCGTGGTTCGGGTCGTAATGGATCCCGAGGTCGTCGGCGATCAGCGAGAGCGGGGGGGTCAGCTCTGCGCCCAGCCCGCGCGAACGCAGGAAACCGTCTTCCAGGCGCACCGCCTGCGGCAGCGCGGCCGCTTCCGGGCGCGAGGCCCAGACCATGAGCCGCCGCCCCGTCCTTTCGGCCGTGCCGAGTGCCGCTTCCGGCCGGTGGCGGAAGATCAGCCGCCTGTGGCGTCCGAAGCGGGCCCGCATGTGGCGTCGTTTCCAGCGGCTGATCCCGCAGGCGACCCAGCCGGCGCGGTCCTCGCGCCAGGCGCGGGTGGCGGCCTCGAGCGCGTTGAGCGCGTCTTCGGCTTCGCACAGCCGGTCGCGATGGGGATCATACCATGTCGGATACAGGATCATCGCCGCGGCGAACAGCTGGGCGCGCGACAGTTTCCGCTGGCGTCGGGGCAGCGGGTTTTCGTCCTGGGTCAGCCCCCAGCCGGCATAGAAGGGCTGGCCGAAGACGCGCGGGCGGTGGCCGGCGAAGATTGCCTCGAAACCCATTTGCGAAGAAACGGTATAGACCGCCGTTGCCCCTTCCAGCAGCGCCCAGGGGCTGACCGGCGCGCGCAGCAGCGTGACCTGCGGGTTTTCGTCGCTGGCGTCGAAATGGCCGGGGCGTCTTCCGAGCGCGGTTTCCGGATGCGCCTTGATGACGATCCGGGCGCCGGGGTTCTCGGTCCGGGCGAAGACGAGCATCTCGCGGAATCTGGCGGCGCTGGCGCCGCCATGTCCGATCGAGGCATCGCCCCGGGCCTGATCTATCACCAGGACATAGGGGCTGTCCGGCAGGGGGGCCGCCGGGTCGAAGGCGTTGTATTTCGACAGGTGCGCCCGGCGGATGCGCGCGATCAGGGCGCGGGCGCGGTCCATGAGGGCGGTATCGTCGAGCGGGTGATCGGCCAGCAGCCGTTCCAGGTCGGAAGGCGCCGAGCTGTCGAAATGCACGCCGCTGCTGTCCAGGCACAGCCCGAGCGGCCCTTCGCCGATGCGCCCGGGCAGGACCGAGCGCAGGAAGGCATCCTCGACCCGCAGGATCGGGGCGCCGGTTCGTCTTGCCACCCATTCTCCGCGCCATGCGGTCGGGCTTCTGCCCCAGACGCCGACCCAGTCTTCCGGCCCCGGCAGGCCCGCCGTCACCTGCCATCCGGCCAGCTCCAGGATGCGGCGGACCCGCCGCCGTGCGAGCAGCCCTCCGTTGTAGGCGCAGAGCCGGCGGGGGTGGTCCGGGTCTGCCGGCGGCGGCTGGCTGCGCATCGTCGCGTCAGCTGCCCAGGCCGGTGGCGATCGTGTTCACGGTATTGGCGGTGTTCAGCGTGCCGGTGACGGCGTTCAGCACCTTCGACCACTGCACGAAGGGCGCTTCGGTCACATAGACGGTATCGCCGTCGCGGATCACGAAGTCACGGGCCATGAACACGCCGTTGGGGCGGGTAAGGTCGAGCACGTAGATCATCCGCTGCGCTCCCACCAGGTCGTCGCGCCCGAGCACCTGATTGGCGATTTCGGCGGGTTCGTTCCGGAACACGAAGACTCCGGTAGGATCGGCGGTCGCGCTGGCCAGCCCGCCCACCTGGGCGATGGCATCCAGCGCCGAAAGCGCCTGGGAGGTAAAGCTCACCCGGTTCTGGCTGCCGGTGGCGCCCAGCGCGGTGAAGGCGCGGCTGTCCTCTTCGACGAGGATCCTGTCGCCGGGGCGCAGGGCGATATCGTATTCCGGGTTCTCGAACAGATCCTGAAACCAGATCTTCGCCTTTTCCGAACCGCGAAACACGGTGATCTGGGCGATCTCCGGCTCGATCGTCACCCCGCCGGCCTTGGCCAGCATGGCGGTCAGGGTGCGGGTCGGGCGTTCGATCGGGTAGATTCCCTGCCCCCCGACGGCGCCGGTGATCGACACGGTGGCGCCGTTTCCGGCCAGCCGACGCACCATCACCTGCGGGTCGGGGGTCTGTTCGTCGAGTTTTTCGGTGATGATCCGGCGGATCGATTCCGGGGTGTTGCCGGCAGCGCGGATGCGGCCCGCATAGGGCACGAAGATGAAACCCTGCCCGTCCACCTGTATTTCTTCCAGCATGGTGGCGCCGGCGCCGGCCGAGGACAGCAGGCCGTCATCGACGTTTTCCCAGATCGTCAGCCCGATCGTGTCACCGGGCTGGATGATGTCGGAGCCCATGCGCCCGGCCCGCAGGAATGCTTCGGAGAAGCCGAATGCGGGGACGACGGCGGTGGCCCGGGTCACGTGATCGTTGACCTCGACCACGAAGGCATCACCCTGCCGCAGCACCGAGCCGGCATAGATTTCGCTCTTGGTCGGTCCCGAGCGGGGCAGGCCGCAACCTGCAAGCAGCGTCGCCAGAAGAAGCGCCACCGCCATCCGCGCCTGCGGGCTGTGCAATCGGATCACTGCCGGTCTCCTCGACCTGAAACTCTGCCCGTGTGCGCATTCTCCCCGCTGCCGGTGCTCCGCCGGCCGGTCACCTGCCCGACCGGCCGATCGTCGATCATCCCGCCCCATCCGTCGGCATCCCGCCCGTCCGCCCGCGCGCCCCATCCGTCGGGGCTTGCTCCGGGAGGAGTTGCGCCGGGCCTTGCGCCGGCCGGGGCCTCGAAAACACCGCGCCAAGGGTGCACATCTTGTCGGTGCCACAGTAGCGCCGGAAGCGGAGAAAATCCACCGCCGGCGCCGGGCCGGCTCATTCGGCTACCTTCGACTGTTGCGCTTTGGTCGCGCTGGCCGCGGCGAACGCGTCGTAGGGGTCGCGGGGGTCGAGCATCATGCCGGTCACCCGGGGCAGCAGCTGGCGGCGGCCGCGGGCCGTGTAATAGCTGCCCGGAATCTGCGAGGTGGCCAGCAGGAAGCGCCGGTAGTCCAGATAGGCGGCATGATCGGGGGCGGGCGGGGCGCGGAAGAATTTTTCGGCGGGAGGTGCGGAGACAAGTTCCGGCTTGGAATAGACCGCCGCGCCGAATGCCAGAAGGGGCAGCCCGCGCCAGAGCGCCTGCTGGCCGGCGGTGGAATTGACCGTGATTGCGCTTGATGCGCCGTCCATGAGCGCCGCCAGCCGCCCCCCGGGAACCAGCTGCACCCGCTTCTGGAGCCCGTGCCGGCGGGCCAGCCGGCGGATCATCCGGCGCAGCGGCACCCGCCCGTCTTCCAGCGGATGGGCCTTGAACACGAGCCGGTGATTCTCCGGCGCGCCCTGGGCGAACCCCCGGATCACGGCTTCCAGAAAGCCTTCCATGTCGGCAAAGGGCGAATGGGTGCGGAAGTTCGCATCATGCGCCAGCTGCAGGAGGACCAGGTGGTAGGGGTAGCCGCTGCGTCTTGCCTTCCGGGTGGCAAGGCTGCGCTGCAGCCCGTGCAGCGGCAGCAGCAGGAGGCGGCGCAGGTTCAGCCGGAATTCGGTGGAAACCGGAATGTCGCGATGCGAACGGTAGTGCGGGTAGCGCCGGTTGGCGAACCAGACGAGCCAGTGATACAGCGCGCCATAGAACATGTGGTGGCGCAGCGCGCCCCAGTGGTCGGGCGCCGCCGGTGCGGGCTGGTCGGGCGAACCGGCCAGAATACTGCGCATCTGCGCCAGCGGAATCCGCATCAGCCTGGAGTTTCCGTTGCTGCCGCCGCGTTCGTAGGTGATCCACCAGGGGCGCAGGTATCCTTCCTCGAAGACATGCAGGGTCAGCCCGCGCCGGCGCGCAACCTCGGCGGCGCGGACATGCCGCGGGCGGGTATCGCCGTAGAGCACGAGATCGCTGATCCGGTGCTGCTCCACCAGCCGGTCGAGAAAGGCGGGCCAGGAACATTCGGGTGCGTCGAAGGCGATATAGCCGGCGGGGTCGCGCCAGAAGAACCGGTCGCCGGCATTGAAGCCGATGCGCCAGCAGCGCGCGCCTTTCTCGCGCAGCGCCCGGGCAAGCTGCAGGAAGAAGGGTCCGTGCGGCCCCTGCAGGAAAAGGAAGTTTCTGCCCGTCCCCGGTGCTGCCATGGAATGTGCCTTCTCCCCCGCGAGTTTTCGGCAGCCTGCCGGCTTCGCGCGGAGAGTGTGCCCTGCCGGTCGGGATTTGTCATCCGCAACCGCGCGTGGTGCCGGCTGTGGTGCCGGCTGATGTGCATTTCTCCTGCCCGCCTTGCTCCGCGCCCGGCCAGCAGGTAGGGCTTGGGAGAGGGAGGGACGAGGCATGTTCACGGGGATCATCACCGACATCGGCCGGGTGCTCGAAGTGGAGCGGGCCGGCGATCTGCGGGTGCGCATTGCTACCGGCTATGATGTGGAACGCATCGACATCGGCGCCTCGATCGCCTGTGACGGCGCGTGCCTGACTGTGGTTGCGCTCGGGCAGGAACCGCAGAACTGGTTCGAGGTCGAGATTTCGGCCGAGACGCTGGCAAGGACCAATATCGGACAGGACGGCTGGGGGCCGGGCAGGCGGCTGAACCTGGAACGCGCCCTGCGGGTCGGCGACGAGCTGGGCGGTCACATCGTGACCGGCCATGTGGACGGGGTGGCCGAGGTGGTTTCGGTGGCAGGCGAAGGCGACAGCACCCGTGTGGTTCTGCGCGCGCCCGATGAGCTGGCCCGCTTCATAGCGCCCAAGGGTTCGGTGGCGCTCAACGGCACATCGCTGACCGTGAATGAAGTGGAAGGGCGCGCCTTCGGGGTCAACCTGATCCCGCACACCAGGCAGGTGACGACCTGGGGCGGGGTTGCGGTCGGCGATGCCGTGAATCTGGAAATCGACACGCTGGCGCGCTATGTGGCGCGGCTGGCCGAGGCCGGGGCGCCGGCGGGTTAGGTCAGCCGGGTGCGGTTGCAGTGCGAATGGCATGCGATGGCGCCCGGGATCGGGTGCGGGAGCCTCCGGCGGGGATATTTCCGGACAGAAGAAGCCGGACGCGGCGATGCCGCCACTGGCCAAGACGCGGAAGGTGCGCTATCTGCCTCGGGCGGAAACGGGATGCGGCCATGAGCGACGAGACCACGACAGATTACAGCGACGCGATCTCCTCGATCGAGGAGATCATCGAGGATGCCCGCAACGGGCGGATGTTCATCCTTGTCGACCACGAAGACCGTGAAAACGAAGGTGATCTGGTGATCCCGGCGCAGATGGCGACGCCCGAGGCGATCAACTTCATGGCGACCCACGGCCGCGGGCTGATCTGTCTGGCGCTGACCGGCGAGCGGATCGACGCGCTGGGGCTGCCGCAGATGGCCTCGGGCAATTCGTCGCGCTACGACACGCCGTTCACGGTGTCGATCGAAGCGCGCGAGGGGGTGACGACAGGGATTTCGGCCCATGACCGGGCGCATACGGTGGCGGTGGCGATCGACGCGACCAAGGGCGCGGCCGACATCGCCACCCCGGGCCATGTGTTCCCGCTGCGCGCCCGCGACGGCGGGGTGCTGGTGCGCGCCGGCCATACCGAGGCGGCGGTGGATGTGGCGCGCCTTGCCGGGCTGAACCCCTCGGGCGTGATCTGCGAGATCATGAACGAAGACGGCACCATGGCGCGGCTGCCCGACCTTGTGGCCTTCGCCCAGCGCCACAACCTGAAGATCGGCACGATTTCCGACCTGATCGCCTATCGCCGCCGGCACGATCACCTGGTGAACGAAACCGCGCAGAAAGCCGTGACCTCGGCCTTTGGCGGCGACTGGATGATGCGGATATTCACCGATGAAACCCAGGGCACCGAGCATGTGGTGCTGACCAAGGGCGATATCACCACTGACGAGCCGGTGCTGGTGCGCATGCACGCGCTGCATCCGCTTGAGGACGTGCTGGGCATTGGCCGCGGCAGTTCCGACCTGGAAAACGCCATGCGGGTTATCGGACAGGAAGGCCGTGGGGTCGTGGTATTGTTGCGCGACCCAAAGGCCAAGCTTGCCACGGATGGCGTGGCTTCGCCGCAGAAGCTGCGCCAATACGGGCTGGGCGCGCAGATCCTCTCGGCGCTGGGGCTGTCGCGGCTGATCCTGCTGACCAATTCGCCGCTGCCCGATGTCGTGGGGCTGGACGCCTACGGGCTGTCGATCGAGGGCACCCACCCGATCCCCGGGGAGGGCTGAATCATGGCGAGCGAAGAGCCTCACCACGTTCTGGACCTGCCGCGCTTCGAGCGGCCGGTGAAACTGCTGATCGTGGTCGCGCCCTATTACCGGGCCGTCGCCGACAATCTGCTGGCCGGGGCAAGGGCTGTGCTGGAGCGGGCCGGCGCGGCGCATGATCTGGTCGAGGTGCCGGGCGCACTGGAGATCCCTCCGGCCATCCGCATCGCCGACCGGCAGTCGAATTTCGACGGCTTCGTGGCGCTCGGCTGCGTCATTCGCGGCGAGACCACCCACTACGACACGGTGTGCAACGACAGTTCGCGCGGGCTGATGCTGCTGGGGCTGGACGGGCTGTGCATCGGCAACGGCATCCTGACGGTCGAGAACATGAAACAGGCCGAGGTGCGGGCCGACCCGGAGAAGATGAACAAGGGCGGTGGCGCGGCAGCGGCAGCTCTGCATCTGGTGGCGCTCGGGCGGCGCTGGGGCAGGCCCGGCGACAGGGGCGGAGCTGGCGACGACAGGATCATCATCGCATCGGGCGGACCTGGCGAAGAGGGGCCGGCGGGCGGATGAGGAAGCACTCGAGGGGGCGCCGGGCAAGGTCGGTCGCGCGACTTCATGCCGTGCAGGCGCTGTTCCAGATGGAGAGCAGCGGGCAGACCGTTGAATCCATCGTGCAGGAGTTCGAGGCGCACCGTTTCGGTGCCGTCTGCGAGGGTGTCGAAATGGCCGAGGGAGATTCGGAGCTGTTCCGGCAGGTCGTCGATGCGGCGGTCAACTGGCAGGCGAAGATCGATCAGATGACCGACCGGGCGCTGGTGGAGCGGTGGCCGATCGACCGGATCGACCCGACGTTGCGGGCGCTGTTTCGCGCCGCCGGGGGCGAGCTGCTCGGCTGTGATACCCCGGCGAAGGTGGTGATCAGCGAACATGTGGATGTGGCCAGGGCGTTCTACGGCGACGGGCGCGAGCCGCAATTCGTCAACGCCGTGCTCGATCACATGGCGCGAGAGGCGCGACCTGCGGAATTCGCCTGAGAGCCCCGTTCCCGAGAGCCTCGTTCCGGCGGGAGAGCCTCGTTCCCGGCCCCTTCCCGGCGGGCGCTCGGTGGCCGGTTGGCTCCCCGGTTCCGACCGGCCCGGCCTGTTGCAGATTTCTTCCGGCCGGCGATGTTTTCGGGGCGAACCGGCCAGAGCGCGGGCCGGGAAGGGGCCGACAGCCCCCGTGCAGCCTGCCCTCAGCCCTTGCGGGCTGCCTTTTCCGCGAGGCCGGAGGTGCCTTCACGCCGCTCCAGTTCCTCCAGAACGTCGGCCAGCCTCACTTCGCGCGCGGCCAGCATCACCAGCAGGTGGTAGAGCACGTCCGCGGCTTCGCGGGCCAGGGCGGCCCGGTCGTCGCGCACCGCCTCGATGATCGCCTCGATTGCCTCCTCGCCGAATTTTTCGGCCGCCTTTTCGGGGCCCTGTGCCAGCAGGCGGGCGGTCCAGCTGCTGTCCGGGTCGGCGGATTTGCGCGCCTCGATGGTGGCGGCGAGTCTCTCGAGCGTATTCATGCAAGCCTCATGGGGATGCCGGCGGCGGCCATGTATTCCTTGGCCTCGCGGATGGTGTAATCGCCGAAGTGGAAGATCGAGGCGGCAAGCACGGCGCTGGCGTGGCCTTCGGTTACGCCCTCCACCAGGTGCTGCAGGTTGCCCACGCCCCCCGAGGCGATGACGGGGATGGAGACCGCATCGGCGATGGCGCGGGTCAGCGCGATGTTGAAGCCCGCGCGGGTGCCGTCGCGGTCCATCGAGGTCAGCAGGATTTCGCCCGCCCCCTTGGCGGCCACGGTGCGGGCGAATTCCACCGCGTCGATTCCGGTAGGCCGCCGCCCGCCGTGGGTGAAGATCTCCCACCGGCCCGGGGCCACGGTTTTCGCGTCGATCGCCACCACGATGCATTGGCTGCCGAACCTGTCGGCGGCGCGGGCAACCACGTCGGGGTCGGCCACGGCGGCGGAGTTGAAACTTACCTTGTCGGCGCCGGCAAGCAGCAGGGCACGCACGTCTTCCACCGTGCGCACGCCGCCGCCGATGGTCAGCGGCATGAAGCACTGCTCGGCGGTGCGGGTGGCCAGCTCGTACATGGTGGAGCGGTTTTCATGGGTGGCGTTGATGTCGAGGAAGCACAGCTCGTCCGCCCCGGCCTCGTCATAGGCGCGGGCCGATTCCACCGGATCGCCGGCATCGACCAGATCGACGAAGTTCACGCCCTTGACCACACGGCCGTCGGCCACGTCGAGGCAGGGGATGATGCGGGTCTTCAGCATGGGGATCCTTTGCCGCCGATGTGGGGTTTCGCGCTTCAGATAGCAATCTGAGGCGGAAGAAACCACCGCAAGATGGCCGGTTTGCGCCCCGGGGCGCGCCACGGCTCAGGCGACCAGGCCGAAGGCGCCCAGGAGGGCCGTGTAGCGCAGGGTCTTCGACAGGGACACGAGCAGGGTGAAGAGGGCGAAATTCATGCGCATCACCCCCGCGGCGACGGTGATCGGATCGCCGATCACGGGCACCCAGGCCAGCAGCACCGACCACTTCCCCCAGCGGGCGAACCATGCTCGCCCCTTGTCCAGCGCCGCCGGCGAGACGGGAAACCAGCGCCTGCCCTGAAAGCGCAGCGCGCCGCGGCCCAGCCAGTAGTTGGCCACCGCGCCCAGCACGTTGCCGGCGCTGGCCACCGCCAGCAGGGTGAGGGTGGCGTGTCCGCCCAGCGCATCGAGCGCCACCAGCGCCGCCTCCGAGCCGCCGGGCAGCAGGGTGGCGGCGGAAAAGGCCACCAGGAAAAGCCCGGCCAGATCAGCCATTGTGCGGGCTCAGCCCTTCAGCGCGGCCAGGGCGCGGGGCAGATCGATCGCCCCGTCATAGAGGGCGCGCCCCGAGATCACCCCGTCGAGCGGCGCGCCGCAGTTCTTCAGCGCCAGCAGATCATCAAGAGAGGACACCCCGCCCGAGGCGATGACGGGGATGGACACCGCCCGCGCCAGGGCCGCGGTGGCCTCGACATTGGGCCCCTGCATGGCGCCGTCGCGCTCGATGTCGGTGTAGATGATGGCGGCCACGCCGGCATCCTCGAAGGAGCGCGCCAGATCGCTGGCCTGCACATCGGTTTCCTCGGCCCAGCCGCGGGTGGCCACACGCCCGCCGCGGGCGTCGATTCCCACCGCCACCCGGCCGGGGAAGGCGCGTGCCGCTTCGCGCACCAGGGCAGGCTCTTCCACTGCCACGGTGCCCAGGATCACCCGTGCCAGCCCGCGGGAAAGCCACCGTTCGATGGTGGCCATGTCACGGATGCCGCCGCCCAGCTGGGCCGGCACCGAGACCGCGCCCAGGATCGCCTCGACGGCGCCCGCGTTCACCGGCGCGCCGGCGAAGGCGCCGTTGAGATCGACGAGATGCAGCCATTCGCAGCCGGCCGCCTGAAAGGCGCGGGCCTGGGCAGCGGGGTCGTCGCTGAACACGGTGGCGCGCGCCATCTCGCCCTTGTAGAGGCGGACGCACTGGCCGTCCTTGAGGTCGATCGCGGGGTAGAGGATCATGCGCCGCTCCGAGCCGAATCCCGTCTGGGGCTGTCTGGCAGAACGGGCCGCGAAATGCAAAGCATCACGTGGCCGGTTCCGGGCTTGCCGTCATCGGCGCTTGCGATGCATATTGGGTTGGTCACAAGCAGGGAGACCGCCATGAGATATTTCGCCGCACTGCTGGTGCTGTTGCTGGGCCTTGCCTCCGCTGCCCGGGCAGCGGACCCTGTCGTGGGCCTCTGGAAGACGCAGGAAGATGACGGCGCTTTCGCGCATGTGGAATTTGCGCCCTGCGGCGACAGGCTGTGCGGCACCATCGTCCGCACCTTCAACGCCGAGGGGGAATACCGCTCGGAGAACATCGGCCGCAGGCTGGTCTGGGACATGCGGCCCGCGGGCGAGGGGAAATACGAGGGCGGCCGGATCTGGCAGCCTTCCACGGATCGGATCTTCAAGTCCAAGATGACCCTGTCCGGCGATATCCTGAAGGTTGCGGGCTGCGTGGCCGGCGGCCTGATCTGCAAGAAGCAGACCTGGACCCGGTTGCGCTAGGGTCTGGCTGCGCCGGGCGGTGTGGCGGGGTGTGCCGGTCGGCGGCCGCGCTCCGGGTGCCCGCCGGTCTCCGTGGGGCGGGTCTGGGGGCTGGTTTGCTTGCGGGGAGCCGGTTTGCTAGAAGCGCGCCCGAGCGGGTGTGGCGGAACTGGCAGACGCACCAGATTTAGGTTCTGGCGCCGCGAGGCGTGGGGGTTCGAATCCCTCCACCCGCACCACCTCCGCCCGTGCGGGTCCGTGCGGGAAGGCCGGCAGGAGCGGCCCGCCTGCAAGAACGGACGGCTGGCGATTCCGCCGCTCGCCCGGCCCTGCCGTCACCGCGTCGGCTTTCGCAGCCTCTGCTTGCTGCTCTGTGTCACCCCGCCTCTGTGCCGCCCCGCTCCATTGCCCCCGTGTGCCGGATTCCTGCTGCTCTCCTGCGCCGGGGTCCCGTTCCGGCCGGTCAGGGACGGATGCCGGTGAACACGCCGGTTTCGGTGAAGGCGGTGCCGCTTATCAAGTGATCGATCTGCAGCGCGCCGGCGATGCCGGTGCCGTTGGTGCCGCCGATCAGCCCGTCATAGCGCCCGTTGCTGGTGCTCACGGGAACCGCCAGCCCCGACGCGGCGCCGCCGGTTGCCGTGTTGCCGAAGCCGCCGTTGCCGTCGATCGGGCTGGTGGCGAGCACCACATCATCGAGGGTGAAACCCGTTGTGCCGCCGGGCAGCAGCGCCTGGCGGTTGCCGATCGTGCCGCCTATGGTCTGCTGGGTGAAATTCGCCGTCAGCGCGGCATTGCCGGTGATCGCGAGTTGCGCGCCTGCGGTATGGCCGTCGAGCGACTGCCCGTCGGCGCCGATCACCCCGCGATAGAGCCCGGAATAGGTGCCGCTGCCCGTGATCGGCAGAACGGACTGCGTATCGCGCTGGTAGATCGCCTTCTGGCCGAAGCCGGCCGCAGAGTTGCTCGAACTCCCGATCACGGTCGCGCTGATGATGTTCTGCGCCCCCTGGGTCGACTTGCCGTCATCGGAGAAGGCGACGACCATGAAGGAGGTGCCGTCGGCATCGGGTTTTTCGGCCTGGCCGAAACTGGAAGTGCCGGTGTCGATCTTGATGACGCCGGTGAAGCTGTTCGCACCGTTGTTGTAGGTCAGCGTGCCGATCGGCTGGCCATTGGGCGCCCCGGAGGGCACGTTGCCGTCCAGCCCGGGCCCGACCGCTCCATGAGACTTGGTTCCCTGGGCCGGCGGCAGGGGCGGTGATACGGGCGGGGGGGCGCTGCAGGCGGCAATGGCCAGGAGTGCGCCCAGAACCGGTGTAGTTTTCATGATCGTTTCATGCGTGTTCATCTGGTGCCGGATTCTGGCCTTATCGCGGAAAATGCCGGTTCCGGCAACAGAAAATGCGCAGCCGCGGGCGGTCTGTGGCCTTTTGCCGTCTCTCTGCCGCCCTCCACCGCCCTCTGCCGGCAGTGCCCGCCGGCACTGCCATTGCCTCTTGCAACGAAACATCCTCCCCCCTAGAAGGACGGCTGATCCATTCACCGCCGGCGGAAGGCTTCCGGCCGGCCCTGCTGGCAGAAAAGGACATCACATGCAGGTCAAGGAGACCCTGAACGAAGGCCTCAAGCGCGCCTACTCGATTTCCGTGAGCGCGGCCGAGCTTGATGCCAAGGTCAACGAAAAGCTGGCTGCCGCCCAGCCCGAGATCGAGATGAAGGGCTTTCGCAAGGGGAAGGTGCCGCTGGCGCTGCTGAAGAAACAGTTCGGCCCGAAGGTTCTGGGCGAAGCGCTGCAGGAGGCGATCGACGGGGCCATGAATGCCCATTTCGAGGAGAGCGGCGACCGCCCGGCCATGCAGCCCGAGGTCAGGATGACCAACGAGAACTGGAAGGAAGGCGACGATGTCGAGATCGAGATGCGCTACGAGCGCCTTCCCGACGTGCCCGATGTCGATCTTTCGGAGATCAGCCTGGAACGGCTGGTGGTCGTGGCTGACGATGCAGCGGTCGAGGAGGCACTGAAGAAGCTGGCCGAAAGCACGCCGAGCTTCAAGGACCGCCGGAAGGGCAGCAAGGCGAAAGAGGGCGATCAGGTCGTCATCGACTTCGAGGGCAAGGTCGACGGCACGCCCTTCGAGGGCGGTGCGGCCGAGGATTATCCGCTGGTGCTGGGTTCGGGCAGTTTCATCCCCGGGTTCGAGGATCAGCTGATCGGCGCGAAGGCAGGGGAGGAGCTGGATGTCAGCGTGACCTTCCCGGCAGAATATGGCGCGGCGCATCTTGCCGGGAAGGAGGCCGTCTTTTCCTGTAGAGTGAAGGCGGTGAAGGAGCCGGTTCCGGCCAGCATCGACGACGAGATGGCCAAGCGCTACGGCCTCGACGACCTGGAGGCGCTGAAGGCACAGATCCGCGAGCGCCTGGAGGCCGAATATGCCGATGCGGCGCGGCAGCTGATGAAGCGCAGGCTGCTGGACCGGCTGGACGAGATGGTGCATTTCGATCTGCCCGAGGGGCTGGTCGAGGCCGAGGCGAAGCAGATCGCCCATCAACTCTGGCACGAGGAAAACCCCGATGTTCAGGGGCATGATCACCCCGAGATCGTGCCTGACGAGGAGCACCGCAGGCTCGGGGAGCGAAGGGTGCGGTTGGGGCTGCTCCTGGCCGAGCTGGGCCGGAAGAACGAGATTTCGGTCTCGGATTCCGAACTGAGCCAGGCGGTAATGGCGCAGGCGCGCCAGTATCCGGGCCAGGAAAAGGAGTTCTTCGAATTCGTCCAGAAGAACCCGCAGGCCCGCCAGCAGATCCAGGCCCCCCTGTTCGAGGACAAGGTCGTCGATTTCATCTTCGAGAAGGCGGCCGTGAAGGAACGGAAGGTGCGCAAGGCGGAGCTGGAAAAGGCGCTGGAGGCCCTGGAGGAAGAGTGACGTCCGGTCCCCCGGCAGGCCCCGCCGCGGTGGCAGATGTGCCGCGGCTGCGCGCCTCGATGGGGCGTGCTGCCGCAGCTCGAGAACGGGCGGCTCGAGAACGGGCCTCCTGCCGTCCCGGTCCCGCTGCCCGGCCCGCAGGTGGCGGGGACAGGCAGGCGGCGGGAAAACGCCGGGAAGGGCGTTCTTTGAGGCGTGACGCCGCCGCATGAGCGGCAGGGCCGGCAGCCGGAGGCAGCCGGCGGGGGACAGCCAGACGACAGCCGGGAAACGGAAAATGCAAAAGGGCCGCCCGTCTCTTCGGGCGGCCCTTCGGCATCCGTATCTGTCCTGCGCGTCGCGGTCTGTATGCCGTCTGCATTCAGCCCCGCGGGGTGTCTTCCGGGAGGGCGGTCGCATCGCCGGCGGTCGCGCCTTCGCTCCCGGCGCTGTCTCCTTCGCCCCCGTCTTCTCCCCCCTGGGCGGCGGTTTCCAGAATCTCTTCGTCAAGCTGGGCGGCGCCGATGTCGTCGAACAGTTCGGCGATCTCGAATTCCGCCTCGGCCTCGGCTTCGGCGGCCAATTCCTGGATCGACTTGCCCGAGGCCTGCAGTTCCGCCTCCTCGGGGGAGCGGGCGACGTTGAGGGTGATCCTCACCTCGACCTCGGGGTGCAGCGTCACGATGATCTCGTGCAGACCCAGCTCCTTGATCGGCCGGGGCATGATCACCTGCCGGCGATCGATGCTGAAGCCGGCCTCGGTGGCGACCGCGGCGGCATCGCGGGGTGTGACCGAGCCGTAGAGCGCGCCGCCGTCCGAAGCCGAGCGGATCACCACGAACTGCTGGCCGCCGAGCCGTTCGGCCAGCGCCTCGGCCTCTTTCCTGGTTTCCAGGTTCCGGGCCTCGAGCTGGGCCTTCTGCGCCTCGAAGGCCCTGATGTTCTCTTCCGAGGCGCGCAGGGCCTTCTTCTGCGGCAGCAGGTAGTTGCGGGCGAACCCGTCCTTGACATTCACCACGTCGCCCATCTGGCCCAGCTTGGCAACGCGTTCGAGCAGGATGACTTGCATGTGCCTTCTCCTCACTTCACGACATAGGGAAGCAGGGCGAGAAAGCGGGCGCGCTTGATGGCGCGGGCCAGTTCACGCTGCTTCTTGGCCGACACGGCGGTGATCCGCGAGGGCACGATCTTGCCGCGCTCCGAGATGTAGCGCTGCAGCAGGCGGGTGTCCTTGTAGTCTATCTTCGGGGCATTGTCGCCGGAGAAGGGGCACACCTTGCGACGGCGGAAAAACGGTCTGGCTGCCATTGTATCGCTCCTTTTCTCTTCCGGTCTCAGCGGCGGCGTTCGCGCTCGTCGCGCTTCTGCATCTGGACCGAGGGGCCCTCGTCATGCCTGTCGACCTTCACGGTCAGAACCCGCATCACGTCATCGTGCAGGCGCATCAGGCGCTCCATCTCCTGCACTGCCGGGGCCGGCGCGTCGGTGCGCATGAAGGCGTAATGCCCCTTGCGGTTCTTGTTGATCTTGTAGGCCATCGTCTTGAGGCCCCAGTATTCGCTGCCGACGAGCTTGCCGCCGTTGTCGGCGAGCACGGCCGCGAAATGGTCGATCAGGCCTTCGGCCTGGGCGCCGGAAAGATCCTGGCGTGCAATGAATACATGCTCGTAAAGGGGCATGTCCGCTCCAATCATGTCGGGCGCACTTCACAGGGCGGGATCTGGCCTTCCGCGCCCGCCCACGAGAGGTTGCGCCGGTGGTTCCGTGTTGCGGAAGGACGCGGCCTTATACACCGGCTGACGGGCGATTCAAGGGTTGCTTCGGGCATTGAGCATTGCGCCGATGCGCCGTAAACCCGGATCGATCGCAGGCAAGAGGTTCGAAAGGGGACAGCAGCATGAGCCGCGCATTCGTATTTCCCGGTCAGGGGGCGCAGACGATCGGCATGGGCAGGGCCCTGGCCGAGGCCTATCCGCAGGCAAGGGCGGTGTTCGAGGAGGTGGACGAGGCGCTGGGCGAGAAGCTCTCGGCGCTGATCTGGGAGGGCGCGCAGGAGGAGCTGACCCTGACCCGCAACGCCCAGCCGGCGCTGATGGCCACCTCGCTTGCGGCCATGGCCGCGCTGCGGGCCGAAGGGGTTCCGGTGGAGGCGGCGGCCTTCGTGGCCGGCCACTCGCTGGGCGAATACTCGGCGCTGGCCGCTGCCGGGTCGCTTTCCGTGGCCGATGCGGCCCGGCTCCTGCGGGCCCGCGGCAAGGCCATGCAGGAGGCCGTTGCGGTGGGCGAGGGGGCCATGGCTGCCCTTCTGGGGCTGAGTTTCGAACAGGCTCGCGAAGCGGCCGGGCAGGCCGCGCAGGGGCAGGTCTGCCAGGCGGCCAATGACAACGATCCGGGCCAGGTGGTGGTTTCGGGGCATCGCGAGGCGGTGGAGCGCGCCATCGAGATCGCCAGGGAGATGGGCGCGCGCCGGGCGGTGCTGCTGCCGGTTTCGGCACCCTTCCACTGCGCGCTGATGCAGCCGGCGGCCGAAGTCATGGCCGAAGAGCTGAGCCGGGTGGACATCGAGCCGCCGAAAGTGCCGCTGGTGGCCAACGTGCGCGCCGCGCCGGTCACCGATCCGGCCTCCATCCGCGCGCTGCTGGTCGAGCAGGTCACCGGCGTGGTGCGCTGGCGCGAATCGGTGGCGTTCATGGCCGGGGAGGGCGTGGACGAGTTCTGGGAAATCGGCGCCGGCAAGGCGCTTTCGGGGATGATCCGGCGGATTGCCCGCGGCGCGGCCACACGGCAGGCGGGCACTCCCGAAGAGGTGAAGGCTGCCGCGCAAACCATTGAAAGGGGGGAGGGAGATGTTTGACCTGACAGGCAGGAACGCATTGGTTACCGGCGCCTCGGGGGGGATCGGCGGGGCGATTGCCCGTATGCTGCATGCCGCCGGCGCCACTGTGGGGCTTTCGGGCACCCGGCTGGAGCCGCTGAAGGCCCTGGCCGACGAGCTGGGCGCGCGCGCCCATGTGCTGGCGTGCAACCTTTCCGACCGCGAGGCGGTGGCGGCGCTGCCCGGGCAGGCGGCCGGGGCGATGGGATCGGTGGACATCCTGGTGAACAACGCCGGCATCACCCGCGACAACCTCTTCATGCGCATGTCCGACGAGGAATGGGACAGCGTGCTGGAGGTCAACCTTACCTCCACCATGCGCCTGTGCCGCGCGGTGATGCGGCCGATGATGAAGGCGCGCTGGGGGCGGATCGTCAACATCGGCTCCATCGTCGGGACGACCGGCAACGCCGGGCAGGCCAATTACGCCGCCTCCAAGGCCGGGCTGGTGGGGATGACGAAATCCATCGCCCAGGAGGTGGCCTCGCGCGGGATCACCGCAAACGTGGTGGCTCCCGGCTTCATCGCCACCGCGATGACCGACAAGCTGAACGACGACCAGAAGGCGAAGATCAACGCCCAGATCCCCGCCGCCCGCATGGGCACCCCGGAAGAGATCGCCGCGGCGGTGCTCTACCTCGCCAGCGAGGAGGCCGCCTACGTAACGGGCGCCACGCTGCACGTGAACGGCGGAATGGCGATGCTCTGAGACCCCGCCGGGCGCGTGTCGAAAGCGTTTGCCTTGCCTGCGCGATGTGTTATAGGCGGCGCAGATTTGCCGGGGGGCTTGCAGGCTTCGCCGGACGATGCCTGCCTGTCGGGCGGGGCATGAGCGGCCACAGGGCCACAAGCAAAGTTGGGCGAGGCCCCTGAATAACGTGAGGAAGAAAGATGAGCGACATCGCAGATCGCGTCAAAAAGATTGTTGTCGAGCACCTGGGCGTGGAAGAGGACAAGGTGACCGAATCCGCTTCCTTCATCGATGATCTGGGCGCCGACAGCCTCGATACTGTCGAGCTGGTCATGGCCTTCGAGGAAGAGTTCGGCATCGAGATCCCCGATGACGCCGCCGAGACGATCCAGACCTTCGGCGACGCGGTGAAGTTCATCTCCGAAGCTTCCTGAATCACATCTCTGGACGGCGAAAAGCTGGACGGCGAAAAAGGCGGCGCCCTTCGCGGGGCGCCGTTTTTTCCGTTTTGCGCCCCGCAACCGGACCAGCGTTGCGGGCGGGGGGCGATCTTCGGGCGGACATTCCGGGGGGTGGCGGGCTAATGTGCCGCGGCTGCAGGGGCATTTGCCCGCGCAAGCACGCGAAGCCGCATGAGAAAGGGCCCGGAACATGCTGGACAGGACCGCCGATGCCGTTCGCTCGGTTGATGCGAAAACCGTCAAGAGGTGGCTGGATCGCCACGAGATCCTGCTGGTGGACGTGCGCGAGGCCGCCGAGTTCGAGGCCGAGCACATCCCCGGCGCGCTGCTGCTGCCGCTTTCCAGCTTCGATGCCGAGAGCTTCCCGGTGCTGCCGGGCCGGCGCATCGTGCTGCACTGTGCGATCGGCAAGCGCTCGGAGGCGGCGGGGAAGATGCTGCTCAGGGAGGGGCATCTGGAGGTGATGCACATGGCCGGCGGGCTGCGGGCCTGGAAGGAGGCGGGGCTGCCGCTCGAGGAGGCCCCCGAGCCGCCTCCCGCCCCGGCCGAAGCGGCGCCGGCCTTCCTGTGCCCGGCGCCCGGGCGGGTGCTGGCCGATGACTACCTCGGCCCGCTGGGGATTTCCCCCGCCCGGCTGGCCGGGAGAATCGGGCTTGACGGAGGGACGCTGGCCGGGCTGATCGCCGGCGAGGTGGCGGTGGATGCCGAGATGTCGCTGCGGCTGGCGCGTTATTTCAGCACCGAAGCCGGTTTCTGGATGCGCCTGCAGCTGGAGCACGACCTCGAGCAGGCCCGCCACCGGCTGGGCGAGAGGATACGCCGCGAGATCCGGCCGCATGTTTCGGGCGGCTGAGCCCGGCCTTTCGAAGCTGCGAACGCGCCCCGGCGGGGCGGCTGGCGGACAATGCGGCCGGCCGCTCTTGCCCCTTTCCCTCGGGCCGGGGTATCACGTGCCGGACAGGCTTCGTGCAGAAAAGGGGGCAGGCATGCGTCGAGTGGTGGTTACCGGTCTGGGGATGGTCACGCCTCTGGCCTGTGGTGTCGAGGAAACCTGGCAGAGGTTGCTGGCCGGGCAGTCCGGGGCGGGCACGATCACCCGTTTCGACGCCAGCCATCTGGCCACTACCTATGCCTGCGAGATTCCCCTTGGCGACGGCTCGGACGGCAGCTTCAACCCCGATCAGTGGATGTCGCCCAAGGCGCGGCGCAAGGTGGATGATTTCATCCTCTACGGCATGGCCGCGGCCGAACAGGCGGTGAGCGATGCGGGCTGGAAGCCCGAAGCAGAGGAGGCGCTGCTGCGCACCGGGGTGATGATCGGCTCGGGCATCGGGGGGCTGTCCTCGATTGCCGATACCGCGGTGCTGCTCAGGGAGCGCGGGCCGCGCCGTGTCTCGCCTTTCTTCATCCCCGGTGCGCTGATCAACCTGGTCAGCGGGCAGGTGAGCATCCGCTACGGGTTCAAGGGGCCGAACCATGCGGTGGTGACGGCCTGTTCCACCGGTGCCCATGCGATCGGCGATGCGGCGCGGCTGATCCAGTGGGGCGATGCCGACGTGATGATCGCCGGCGGTGCGGAAAGCCCGATCTCGGAGATCGGGATTGCCGGGTTCAACGCCTGCAAGGCGCTGTCCACCAGGCGCGGCGACGAGCCCGAGCGCGCCTCGCGCCCCTATGACGCGGACCGCGACGGTTTCGTGATGGGCGAGGGTGCCGGGGTGGTGGTGCTCGAGGAGCTGGAACATGCCCGTGCACGCGGTGCGAAGATCTATGCCGAGGTGGCCGGATACGGGCTGTCGGGCGATGCCTATCACATCACGGCCCCCGCCGAGGACGGCAACGGGGGATACCGTTCGATGAAGGCGGCGATCGAGCGAGCCGGGCTGACGCCCGCCGATATCGATTACATCAACGCCCATGGCACCTCGACCATGGCAGACACCGTGGAACTGGCCGCCGTCGAGCGGCTGATGGGCGAGGCGGCGGCGAAGGCGACGATGTCCTCCACCAAGTCCTCGATCGGCCACCTGCTGGGGGCGGCAGGTGCGGTGGAGGCGATCTTCTGCGTCCTCGCGATTCGCGATCAGGTGGCCCCGCCCACCATCAATCTCGACAACCCGGCGGTGGAGCCGGTGCTGGATCTGGCCGCCAACGAGAAGCGCGAGCGCGAGATCGAGGTGGCGCTGTCCAACTCCTTCGGGTTCGGTGGCACCAACGCCAGCGTGATCTTCCGGAAGGTCGAGGAGTGATGTGGCGGCACGTGGCGTCCAATGCGCTGACGCTTTTCATCGTCATCCTGGCGCTCGTTGCCGGCATCGTGGCCTGGGGCAAGAAGCAGTATGCCGCCCCGGGGCCGCTTGAGCAGGCGATCTGCCTGCGCGTCGAGCGGGGTTCTAACATGAACCGGGTATCCGAACAGCTGGCCGGGATGGGGGCGGTTCGCAGCCCGGCAATTTTGCGCATCGGGGCGAGTTACAGCGGCAAGTCGGGGCAGCTGAAGGCCGGGAGCTTCCTGGTGCCGGCCGGCGCCTCGATGGCCGAGATCGTCGATATCGTTACCCGCGGCGGGGCTTCGACCTGCGGCACCGAGGTGGTTTTCCGGATCGGGGTGAACAGCACACGGCTGCAGCTGCGCGAACTGGATCCGGTGCGCAACCGCTTCGTCGAGGTAGCCGCCTTCGACCCGCTGGCCGAAGAAGCCCCGCAGAGCTACCGCGAGGCCCGTGCCGAAGCCGACACCCGCTACCGGCTTTCGATGGCCGAGGGCACGACCGTCTGGCAGGTCGTCCGGGCGCTGGAGGCGGCCGATTTCCTGTCCGGAGAAATCGCGGCCATGCCGCCGGAGGGGATGCTGGCACCCGACAGCTATGAAGTGACGGCAGGGAGCGATCGCGGCGCGCTGCTGGCGCGGATGGAGGAAACGCAGGCGCGCCGCCTGGCCGAGGCCTGGCAGGAACGGGCCGAGGGGCTGCCGCTGGAGAGTCCCGAGCAGGCGCTGATCCTGGCCTCGATCATCGAGAAGGAGACCGCCACCCCCGAGGAGCGCCCGCTCGTTGCCTCTGTCTTCGTCAACCGTCTGAAGCGCGGCATGCGGCTGCAGACGGATCCGACGGTGATCTACGGGGTCACCGGCGGCAGGGGCAACCTCGGGCGCGGTCTGCGCCAGAGCGAGCTGCGCCGGGAAACGCCCTACAACACCTATGTGATCGAGGGGCTGCCACCGACGCCGATCGCCAACCCCGGCATCGCCTCGATCCGGGCGGCTGTGAACCCGGCCGATACCGCCTATCTGTTCTTCGTGGCGGATGGCAGCGGCGGTCATGTCTTTGCCGAGACCCTGGCTGAGCACAACGCCAATGTCGCCCGCTGGCGCGCCATCGAGGCCGGTCGCGGGGGGAACTGAGTCCCGGGCGGCGCTTCTCCAGATGCGGGAAAAATTAATCTTTTCTTAACCTTGGCGTGCGGTCCGGAGCGTTTCAGCTTGACTCTGCGCACGCTCTCATGTATACCTTCGGACAAGCTAGAAGAAGTGGGCAAGCGGCTCCGGGTTCCCCGGTGGCCGCTTTTTCATTTCGCTCGTGCGGAGCCGGTGCATGAGAGGCGGCAACAACGAATGGCATTGAAGACACCCGCGATCGACGGGGAGATGCGAGAGCTCCTCGCGCTCGCGCAGAAGCAGGTCGAAGAAACGATCAGGGCACTTGGAGAAACCACCCGGCGGCTGGAAGACAACCCGGGCGGGGCGGCGGCAGAGATCCGAAAGGAGACGCGGCTGCTGAGCGGGGCGATCCAGCTGCTGGCCATCGAGAAGACGAAAATTGAAAACCGCATCAAGGAACATGAAGGAATTGCCGGTGGCTACGCCATCGACCTTGCCGCAGCGCGGGCTGAAGTCCGACATAGACTGGCTTGCCTGCGCCGCGCCGCAGCTGGTGGACAGATTCCTGAATGAGCTGGGCGAGGGCGCGCTGCTGGCTCTGCCCTACCTGTTCGAGTTCTGGGCCCTCGATCATCAGCTCCCGCCGGAGGGAGAATGGCGGACCTGGGTGGTGATGGGCGGGCGCGGCGCCGGCAAGACCCGTGCCGGGGCCGAATGGGTGCGAGCCCAGGTGGAGGGCCCCCGGCCCCTGGATGCGGGGCGGGCGCGGCGGGTGGCGCTGGTGGGCGAAACCATCGAGCAGGCACGCGAGGTGATGGTCTTCGGCGAGAGCGGTATCCTGGCCTGTTCGCCTCCCGATCGGCGCCCGCTATGGCGTGCCAGCCGCAAGATGCTCGAATGGCCCAATGGCGCGACCGCGCAGCTGTTTTCGGCCCATGAACCGGAGAGCCTGCGCGGGCCGCAGTTCGATGCCGCCTGGGTGGATGAGCTGGCCAAGTGGAAGCGGGCCCAGCAGGCCTGGGACATGCTGCAGTTCTGTCTGCGGCTGGGCGACGATCCGCGGGTTGTGGTGACGACGACACCGCGCAACGTCGGAGTGCTCAAGGCGATTCTGGCAAACCCATCCACGGCGGTCACCCAGGCGCCGACCGAGGCGAACCGGGCCTTTCTTGCACAATCCTTTCTCGAAGAGGTGCGTGCCCGCTATGCCGGCACCCGGCTGGGGCGGCAGGAGCTCGATGGCGTTCTGCTGGAAGATGTCGAGGGCGCGCTCTGGTCGGCGGCCGGCCTCGAAGCGCTGCGCATCGAGGATCTGCCCGACTTCGACCGGGTGGTGGTGGCGGTGGACCCTCCGGTGACCGGGCACGCGGACTCCGACGAATGCGGTATCGTGGTGGTCGGCGCGGTGACGCAGGGGCCGCCGCAGGACTGGCGGGCGGTGGTGCTAGAGGATGCTTCGGTGTCCGGGGCCTCGCCGCAGCAATGGGCCGAAGCCGCGCTGGCGGCGATGGCGCGCCACGGGGCGGACCGGCTGGTGGCGGAGGTGAACCAGGGCGGCGATCTGGTCGAAAGCGTCATCCGGCAGATCGACCCGCTGGTGCCCTATCGGGCGGTGCGCGCCAGCCGCGGCAAGGGGGCCCGCGCCGAGCCGGTTGCGGCGCTTTACGAGCAGGGGCGCGTATTTCATGTGCGCGGGCTCGAGGGGCTGGAGGAGCAGATGTGCGCCATGACGGCGCACGGGTTCTCGGGCAAGGGTTCTCCGGACCGGGTGGATGCGCTGGTCTGGGCGCTGCACGAGCTGATGATCGCTCCGGCGGCCCGCTGGATGCGGCCGCAGGTGCGGACGCTGGGGTGATCGGGGCCGCCACCGTCTCTTGCGGATGCTCCGCGCCGCGCGCGCGGCCGGTGGGTGGGGAGGGGGCGCCCGAGGACGCTGCCCTCCGGCGGGGTGTCCGGACCGGGGAGAAGCATGGAACGCCGGGGCCTGGGCCCTGTGCGCGCGAGAAGGAGTGTCTTTGCTGATGAAACTGGATTTTTTCCGCCGCCGGGGGCCTGAAGCCCCGGAGCGCAAGGCTTCGGCGACAGGGAGGATTGCCGCCTGGGGAAGTGCCGGGCGCGTTGCCTGGAGCGCGCGCGATACGGTGACTCTGACAAGGGTGGGATTTCTGGGAAATCCGGTCGGATTCCGCTGCGTGAAGCTGATTGCCGAAGCCGCTGCGGCCCTGCCTCTGGTGCTCCAGGATGCCGAGAGGCGTTTCGAGGAGCATCCGGTTCTGGCGCTGATTTCGCGCCCGAATCCGCTTCAGGGGCGCGCCGAACTGTTCGAGTCGCTTTACGGGCAGCTGCTGCTTTCGGGCGACGGTTACCTGGAGGCGGTTGGCGGGGAGGCGGGCGTGCCGGCCGAACTGCATGTTCTGCGTTCGGACCGGATGCGCCTGATCCCCGGCGCCGATGGCTGGCCGGTGGCCTACGAATACAAGGTGGGCGGGCGCAGGCACCGCTTCGAGGTGGTCTCCGGCACATCACCGATCTGTCATGTCCGCGCCTTTCACCCGCAGGACGATCACTACGGATTCTCGCCGATGCAGGCTGCCGCGGCGGCGGTGGATGTGCACAATGCCGCCTCGCGCTGGTCGAAGGCGCTTCTGGACAATGCGGCGCGGCCTTCGGGGGCGATCATATACCGAGGCGCGGACGGGCAGGGGGTCATGAGCGCCGATCAGTATGACAGGCTGCTGGCCGAGATGGAGGCACATCACCAGGGGGCGAGGAATGCCGGGCGGCCGATGCTGCTGGAGGGCGGGCTGGACTGGAAGCCGATGGGCTTTTCGCCCTCCGACATGGAGTTTCAGAAGACCAAGGAGGCGGCGGCGCGCGAGATCGCTCTGGCCTTCGGGGTGCCGCCGATGCTGCTGGGGATCCCGGGGGATGCGACCTACGCCAATTACCAGGAGGCGAACCGGGCGTTCTACCGGCTGACGGTGCTGCCGCTGGCGAGCCGGGTCACGGCGGCGGTGTCCCACTGGCTGGCCGGCTTTACCGGCGAGGCGGTCGAGTTGCGGCCCGATCTGGACCAGGTGCCGGCGCTTTCGGGCGAGCGCGAGGCGCAGTGGCGCCGCGTGGCCGAGGCCTCGTTTCTGAGCGACGCCGAGAAGCGGGCGCTGCTGGGCTTGCCGAAGCTGGATGAAGGAGAGGTGCAATGAGCGATTTCGAGGGCGCGCCGGAGCGCAAGTTTGCCCGTGCGGGCGAGGCGCTGGTGGTGGCCGACGGTGCGGTGATCGAAGGATATGCCAGCTATTTCGGGAAGCCCGACAAGGGCGGCGACGTGGTGCTGCCGGGCGCCTATGCCGCCAGCCTGAAGGCACTGGAAAAGGCAGGGCGGCGGGTCAAGATGCTGTGGCAGCACGATCCGGCGCAGCCGATCGGCATCTGGGACGAGGTGTACGAGGATGACCGGGGCCTGTATGTGAAGGGGCGCCTCCTGGCCGATGTGGCACGGGCCCGCGAGGCGGCGGCGCTGATCGGGGCGGGGGCGATCGACGGGCTGTCGATCGGCTACCGTACGGTGAAGGCGGAAAAGGACGGCAGGGGGCAGCGGCTTCTGCGCGAACTGGAGCTGTGGGAGGTGTCGCTGGTGACCTTCCCGATGCTTCCCGAGGCGCGGGTGGGCGCGAAGGAGGAGCAGCTTGAGGTCGCGCCCCTGCGCGAGCTGGCGCAGCTGTTCGAGGAAGCCCGGTGGGAGCTGGCCGGGCACTAGCGGCCCGTCAGGACAGGCGATCAAGAAAGCGCCCGACCGCGAGCGGACGAGCAATCTCCGTTCACGGGGGCGATCGGGCGCTCCCGGCGGTGCCGCCGGGCGCAGGCTGAATCCCCGAGAACGCAACCAGGAAACAGGATTGTTTGATGAGCAAGACGACCGAGGGGAAATCTCGGGCGGGCGGTGACGCCTTGTCCGTGGAGCCGGTGGCTGAGATCAAGACTGCAGTGACCGGATTTGTTCGGGAAATCAAGAAATTCCGGGACGATATTCATAAGAAACTTCAACAGCAAGAAGAGCGACTGACCATGCTGGACAAGAAATCCGTGACCCTGAGCCGCCCGGCGCTGAGCGCCGCCCGTGACGAGGCTGCGCCGCATCAGAAGGCCTTCGAGGCCTATGTGCGCCGCGGCGATGACGAGGGGCTGCGCGGGCTGGCCCTGGAAGGAAAGGCCATGTCCACCGCGGTGGCTGCCGATGGCGGCTATCTGGTGGACCCCCAGACTGCCGAGACCATTCGCAGCGTGCTTCGTGCCACCTCGTCTCTGCGTCAGGTTGCCAGCGTGGTCAATGTCGAGGCGACCAGCTATGACGTGCTGATCGACAGCACCGACGTGGGCTCGGGCTGGGCCAGCGAACTTGCCGCAGCCGCCGAGACATCGACTCCGACCATCGAGCGCATCACCATCCCGCTGCACGAGCTTTCGGCCCTGCCGAAGGTCAGCCAGCGGTTGCTGGACGACAGTGCCTTCGACATCGAGGGCTGGCTTGCGGCGCGCATCGCCGACAAGTTTGCCCGCGCCGAGGCCGCGGCCTTCGTCAATGGCGACGGCATCGACAAGCCCACCGGCTTCCTGTCGCATCCGCTGGTGGACGACAGCACCTGGAGCTGGGGCAATCTGGGCTACATCCCGACCGGGGTCGATGGCGATATCGGATCGGCCGACAAGATCGTGGACGTGGTCTATGCGCTGGGGGCGCAGTATCGGGCCAATGCCTCTTTCGTGATGAACTCGAAAACCGCGGGCCAGGTGCGCAAGCTGAAGGATGCCGACGGCCGCTTCCTGTGGTCCGACGGCCTGGCGGCCGGAGAACCGGCGCGGCTGATGGGCTATCCGGTGCTGATCGCCGAGGACATGCCCGATATGTCCACCCTCGGTGCGGCGATCGCCTTCGGCGATTTCGAAGCCGGCTACACCATCGCCGAGCGGCCCGACCTGCGCATCCTGCGCGATCCGTTCAGCGCCAAGCCGAACGTGCTGTTCTATGCCACCAAGCGGGTCGGCGGCGACGTGAGCGACTTTGCCGCGATCAAGCTGCTGAAATTCTCGGTCGCCTGAGGCTGACCGGGAAGCGGGGGGCGGCGGAGGCCGCCTCCCGGGCGCGCGCCGGTGACGTTCGCGTTGTCTAGCTGCTCCCCCTCCGTCCGAGCGACGCGGGCGGGCGCGCGCCCGCTCATGCCGGCCGTTCTGTCCGGACCGGAGGGGAGGAGAACTTTCGGAGATATTCCATGATGTTGATCGAGCAGACCTCGGTTCCGGGAACGGCGCTTCCGGTCGCGGAATTCAAGGATCACCTGCTTCTGGGGACGGGCTTTACCGGCGCCAGCCTGCAGGATCCGGTGCTGGAGAACTACCTGCGCGCGGCGATTGCGGCGATCGAGGCCCGCACCGGCAAGGTGCTGATCGAGAAGCAGTATCTCTGGAGCATTTCCGCCTGGCGAGAGCCCTGCCGGCAGGCCCTGCCGCTGGCGCCCATTTCCGCGGTGACGGCGGTGCGGCTGGTGGACGGGCTCGGCGTGGCCAGTGCGGTTTCTCCCGCTGCCTACCGCCTCGAGCAGGACATGCACCGGCCGGTGCTGTGGGGGGCGTCCGGTTCGCTGCCGCGGATTCCGGTGTCGGGCGGTGCCGAGATCGAGTTCCTCGCCGGCTATGGCCCGGCCTGGTCGGATGTGCCCGAGGATCTGGGCCAGGCGGTGATGATGCTGGCGGCGCATTACTATGAAAACCGCAATGCTTCCGCGGGGGAGACGGTAATGCCTTTCGGCGTTTCCTCGCTGATCCAGCGCTATCGGAATGTCCGCATTCTGGGCGGGGGGGCGAAATGAGCGCCCCGGCGATCCGGCTGAACCGCAAGCTGGTTCTGGAAGAGGCACGGCGGGCACCCGACGGAGCGGGGGGGCTGATCGAGACATGGGTTGCGCTGGGCACGCTCTGGGCATCGGTGCAGGCCGGGGCGGGGCGCGAGCGGGGCAGTCAGCTGGTGACCGTTTCCAACGTGTCATACCGGATCGTGGTGCGGGCCGAGCCCGAGGGCTCGTCAGGGCGTCCGAAGCCGGACCAGAGGTTCCGTGAAGGCGGGCGGATCTACCGGATACTGGCGGTGAGCGAACACGATCAGGCGGGCCATTTTCTTGTCTGCCATGCGCGCGAGGAGGTTCTGGCATGAGCTATGCGATGGCGGCGGCGCTGCAGGAGGCGGTCTATCAGACGCTTCTGGCCGATCCGGCGCTGGCGGCGCTGGTTGGCAGCGACATCTTCGATGCTGCCCCGCCCGGGACGGTGCCGCCGATCTATGTGAGCCTCGGCCCGGAAGAGGCGAGCGACGGTTCGGATCAGTCCGGCCGTGGTGCGGTGCATGAATTCACCGTGTCCGTCGTAAGCCAGGCGGCCGGCTTCAGGACCGCCAAGGAAGCGGCGGCGGCGGTTTCGGATGCGCTGCTGGGGGCGTCTTTGGTGCTGAGCCGCGGGCGTGTCGTCTATCTGAACTTCCTGCGCGCGAAAGCCGCCCGGGTCGAGGGCGCGGATCTGCGCCGGATCGACCTCAGGTTTCGGGCATATCTCGAAGACGTTTGAAACTTCACAAGAATCCGGAGTGATTGGCCATGGTTGCCCAGAACGGCAGAGACCTTTTGATCAAGATCGACATGACGGGCGCCGGCTCGTTCCAGACCTTCGCGGGGCTGCGTGCCACGCGGATCTCCTTCAATGCCGAGAGCGTTGATGTGACCAGCCTCGAAAGTTCCGGCGGCTGGCGCGAGCTGCTGGCCGGATCGGGTGTCAAGAGCGCGACGATTTCCGGCTCCGGCGTGTTCAGGGACGATACCACCGACGAGCGTGCGCGTCAGATATTCTTTGACGGTCAGGTGCCCGACTTCCAGGTGATCGTGCCCGATTTCGGCATCATCGAGGGGCCGTTCCAGGTGACCTCGATCGATTATGCGGGCACCTACAATGGCGAGGCGACCTACGAACTGTCGATGGCCTCGGCCGGGGCGCTCACCTTCACGGCGATCTGACGATGGCCAACCCCTGGAGCGGAGAGGTGGCGCTGGTGGTGAATGGCGAGCGCAGGGTGCTGAAGCTGACCCTGGGCGCCCTGGCCGAGCTGGAGGCGGCGCTGGAGGAAGATACGCTGGTGGCGCTGGTCGCCCGTTTCGAGGAAGGGCGTTTCTCCGCCCGGGACGTGCTCGCGCTTCTTGTGGCGGGGTTGCGCGGTGGCGGCTGGAGCGGCAGTGCGGAGGATCTGGTGAGCGCCGAGATAGAGGGCGGGCTGGTCGGTGCGGCGCGGGCGGCAGGGCAGCTTCTGGTGCGGGCCTTCGAGGTGCCGGGAGATGCGGATGACGGACAGGTTTGACTGGCCGGCCCTGATGCGGGCCGGGTTGCGCGGTCTGGGGCTGCGCCCGCAGGAATTCTGGGCGCTCACGCCGGCGGAGCTGGCGGTGATGCTGGGGGCGCAGGGCGGCACGGCGCCGGTGAACCGGGCGCGGCTGGCGGAGCTGGAGCGCCTTTACGGCGCCGTGGAAGGGAACGACGAGGATGAATGATTTTCTGGGTCGCGACGATCTGGCCGAGCAGGCCGAACGCCTGCAGGAGAGCATGGGGGGGCTGGCTGCGGTGACCGCCGCCTTCGAGCAGGAGGTGCGACGCCTGCAGGCGAGCGTGCATGATGCGGGACGGGATGTGGGGCAGCTGCAACGCGCGATCGGTTCGGGGCTGCGGCGGGCGATCGACGGGCTGGTCTTCGATGGAGACAGGCTGTCCGATGCATTCCGCAATGTCGGGCGCGCGATGATCGATGCCGCCTATGCCGCCGCCCTGCGCCCGGTGAGCGACCGTGTCGGCGGCCTGCTCGCTGCGGGAGTGGAAAGCGTGATCGGGGGGGTGCTTCCCTTCGCTCGCGGCGGGGCATTCTCGCAGGGGCAGGTGCTGCCCTTCGCCCGGGGCGGGATCGTGACCGGCCCTGTCAGCTTTGCCCTGCGCGGCGGGCGCGGGCTGATGGGCGAAGCGGGCCCCGAGGCGATCATGCCGCTGGCGCGCGGACCCGACGGGCGGCTTGGGGTGCGTGCCTCCGGGGGCGGGAATCCGGTGACGGTGGTGATGAACATCACCACCCCGGACGTGGAAGGATTCAGGCGATCCAGAACGCAGATCGCGGCCGAACTCGGCCGGCTGCTGGCTCGCGGACAGAGGAACAGGTAGCGGCGCGGCGGCGCTGACCGGCTGCGATCGAACCATGAGCGGCCCGCTCCGCCCGGGAGGGCCGGAACTGGAGGACGAGATGGATTTTCACGAGGTGAGGTTCCCGGCGAATCTGAGCTTCGGCTCGGTTGGCGGCCCCGAGCGACGCACGGAAATCGTGACCCTGGCCAATGGGCACGAGGAACGCAACAGCCCCTGGGCCCATGCCCGCCGGCGCTACGATGCGGGGGTGGGCATGCGCTCGCTCGACGATATCGAAACCCTGGTGGCCTTCTTCGAGGCGCGCCGGGGGCAGCTTTACGGTTTCCGCTGGAAGGACTGGTCCGACTACAAGTCCTGTGCGCCCTCGGCCACGATCGGGTTCGAGGACCAGGTGCTCGGCACCGGTGACGGCAGCCGGACCGATTTCCAGCTGCGCAAGCTCTACCGCTCCGGACCGGCGGAATACAGCCGGCCGATCACCAAGCCGGTCCGGGGTACGCTTCGGGTCGGGGTTGCCAGAACGGAACTGAGCGAAACCGTTCACTACACCGCAGATTACACGACCGGGATCATCAGCTTCCTGACCCCGCCCGGAGATGGCGCCGAGGTGACCGCGGGTTTCGAGTTCGACGTGCCGGTGCGCTTCGATACCGATTCCATCCGCACGTCGGTTGCGGGGTTCCAGGCCGGCGAGATGCCGAGCGTGCCGGTGGTGGAGGTGCGTGTCTGATGGCGGTTTCCGATCAACTCAGGGCGCATCTGGCAACCGGCATCACCACGCTGTGTCGCTGCTGGGCGGTGAACCGCCGCGACGGGGTGGTGCTCGGGTTCACCGATCACGACGTGGACCTGAGCTTTGACGGCATCGATTTCGCTGCCGACAGCGGCATGGCGGCCCGTGCCTTCGAGCAGACGACCGGGCTGGCGGTGGACAATACCGAGGCGCTGGGCGTGCTCAGCGCCGCGGCACTGCGCGAGGAAGACATACGCGCCGGGCGCTACGACGGCGCTCAGGTCAGGGCCTGGCTGGTGAACTGGGCCGATGTTTCCCAGCGGCTGGTGCTGTTTGCCGGCACCATCGGCGAGATCGAGCGTGCCGGCAGCGCCTTCAGGGCCGAACTGCGCGGGCTGGCCGAAACCCTGAACCAGCCGCAGGGCCGTGTCTATCAGAAGAACTGCGCGGCGGTTCTGGGTGATGCCGCCTGCGGGGTGGACCTGGATGCGCCGGGCTACAGCGCCGTGGAGAGCGTGCAGGCGGTGCGCGCCAACAAGTTCCTGGAATTCTCGGGGCTTGGCGGTTTCGCCGACAGGTGGTTCGAAAGGGGGCGTGTGGTGGTGCAGAGCGGGGCTGCGGCCGGGCTTGTAGGGCTGATCAAGAATGATCGCGCCGGAGGGGCGGGGAGGATCATCGAGTTGTGGGAGGCCCCGGGCGCCCCGATCGCGGTCGGCGACCGGCTGCGGCTGGAGGCCGGATGCGACCGCCGCCTGGAGACCTGCCGGCTCAAGTTCGGCAATGTTCTGAACTTCCGGGGTTTTCCGGCCATTCCCGGGGAAGACTGGCTGATGAGCGTGCCGCGGCAGGGCGATGTGAACGACGGCGGGAGCCTGACCGGATGAGCCCCCCGATGTCGCCGCAGGAGGTGGCGCGCGGCTGGATCGGAACGCCCTATGTCCACCAGGCCAGCCGCAAGGGGGCGGGGGCCGACTGCCTGGGCCTGTTGCGCGGGGTCTGGCGCGAGCTTTACGGAACCGAGCCGGAGGAGGTGCCCGCCTACAGCCCCGACTGGTCGGAGCCGCAGCGCGAAGAGCGTCTCTGGGCCGCGGCGCGGCGCCATCTGGTCGAAAAGCCGGTGCGGGAATTCGCGCCGGGCGATGTCCTGCTGTTCCGCATGCGCGCGGGGTCGGTGGCGAAGCATCTGGGTATCGTCGGCCGCCCCGCGCCGGGGGCGAGCTTCATTCATTCCTATTCGGGGCATGGCGTGGTCGAAAGCCCGCTTTCCGCCCCCTGGCGGCGCCGGATCGTGGCGGCGTTCGGTTTTCCCATTCAGGAGTAGCGGACAGATGGCGACCATAGTTCTTTCGGCGGTCGGGATGGCCGCCGGCGCCTCGATCGGAGGGGGCGTGCTGGGGCTGTCCTCGGCGGTGATCGGGCGCGCGGTCGGGGCGACGATCGGGCGGGTGATCGACCAGCGGCTGATGGGGGCCGGTTCGGAGCCGGTCGAGACCGGCCGGGTCGAGCGGTTTCGCCTGACCGGGGCCTCCGAGGGGGCGCCGGTCACCCGGATCTACGGGCGCATGCGGGTGGCCGGGCAGGTGATCTGGGCCTCGCGTTTCCGGGAAAGCGCGGTGGTGGACGGTGGCGGAAGCGGAAAGGGTGCACCGCCGCAGCCGCGGACGACGCGCTATTCCTACAGCGTGAGCCTGGCGATCGCGTTGTGCGAAGGCGAGATCACCCGTGTCGGGCGGGTCTGGGCGGACGGGCGCGAGGTGGCGCGCGACGATCTGAACATGCGGGTCTATCGCGGCACGGAAGATCAGCTTCCGGATCCGAAGATCGAGGCGGTCGAGGGGGCGGGGCAGAGCCCGGCCTACCGGGGCACGGCCTATGTGGTGCTCGAAGATCTCGATCTCGGCCCCTTCGGCAACCGGGTGCCGCAGTTTTCCTTCGAGGTCGTGCGCCCCGAACAGCCGCACCCCGGAGCCGTCCCCGCCGACCCGGCGCATGGGATCCGTGGCGTGGCCCTGATACCGGGGAGCGGCGAATACGCGCTGGCCACATCGCCGGTCTATCTGGAAACTGCCCCCGGCACGGCGCGGCCCGTCAACATGAACAGCCCGAGCGGCAAGACCGATTTCGACACATCCCTGAATGCGCTGAACGAGGAACTGCCCAATTGCAGTTCGGTCTCCCTGGTGGTGAGCTGGTTCGGCGACGATCTGCGCTGCGATCGCGCAACCCTGCGCCCCAAGGTGGAACAGGCCGATACCGACGCTCGCAACATGCCCTGGGTGGTATCCGGGCTGACGCGCGCGGGGGCGCAGCTCGTGCCGATGCAGGATGGCAGGCCGGTCTATGGCGGCACGCCCTGCGACGCCTCGGTGCGCGAGGCGATCGCCAGGCTGAATGCGCTCGGCAAGAAGGTGATGTTCTACCCGTTCATCCTGATGGACCAGATGCCCGGCAACGGGCTGACCGACCCCTGGAGCGGGGCGGCGGATCAGCCGGCGCTGCCGTGGCGCGGGCGGATCACGCTGAGCGTCGCGCCGGGGCGGGCGGGCAGCCCTGATCAGAGTGCCGCCGCCGATGCCGAGGTGGCGGCGTTTTTCGGGACTGCGCAGGTATCGGATTTTGCCATCAATGGCGGCGATGTTCTCTACTCGGGGCCGGCGGAATGGTCGTTCCGGCGCTTCATCCTGCATTATGCGCATCTGTGTGCGGCGGCCGGCGGGGTCGATGCCTTCTGCATCGGCTCGGAACTGCGCGGGCTGACGCAGATCCGCGGGGCCTCGGGCTTTCCCGCGGTGGCGCGGCTGGTGCAGCTGGCGGCCGATGTCCGCGCGATCCTGGGGCCGGGGGTGAAGATCGGCTATGCCGCCGACTGGTCGGAATATTTCGGCTACCACCCGCAGGACGGGTCGGGGGATGTGTATTTCCATCTCGATCCGCTGTGGGCGGATGCCAACATCGACTTCGTCGGGATCGACAACTACATGCCGCTGTCGGACTGGCGCGACGGCACCGATCATGCCGACGCTGGCTGGGGGTCGATCTACAATACCGAATATCTCAAGGCGAATATCGCCGGTGGCGAGGGGTTCGACTGGTACTATGCCAACCCGGCGCATCAGGATGCGCAAAACAGGACCCCGATCACCGATGGGGCGCATGGCGAGCCCTGGGTCTTCCGCTACAAGGACATTCGCAGCTGGTGGTCGCAGCCGCATCACGAGCGCATCGGCGGCGTGCGCGCGGCCAGCCCCACGGCCTGGGTGCCGGAGAGCAAGCCGGTATGGTTTACCGAAATCGGGTGTGCGGCGGTGGACAAGGCGACCAACGAGCCGAACCGGTTCATAGACGTGAAATCCTCGGAAAGCGCCCTGCCGAAATATTCCGATGGCCGGCGCGACGAACTGATCCAGATGCAGTATCTGCGCGCGATGTTCGAATTCTGGAACGATGGCGCCAACAACCCCGTCTCCGGCGTCTATGGCGGGCCGATGGTGGACATGGCGCGCACCCATGTCTGGGCCTGGGACACGCGCCCCTTTCCGTGGTTTCCGCATGCAGCGGGGTTGTGGTCGGATGCGCCGAACTATTACCGGGGGCACTGGATCAACGGGCGCACGAGTGCGCGTTCACTGGCCGGGGTGGTGGCCGAGATCTGCGCCGATGCCGGGATGCAGGGCGTGGATGTCTCCGCACTTTACGGGCTGGTGCGGGGCTATGCAGTCCGCGATTCCGGAAGCGCCCGGTCCGCGCTGCAACCGCTTCTTCTTGCCTACGGGGCGGAGGCGGTGGAGCGGGAGGGGATCCTTTCATTCCGCAACCGAAGCGGGCTGGCCGTCGACAGCATTGACGAGGCGCAGCTTGCCCTGTCGGAGGACATGGCGCTGCCGCTGGAACGGGTGCGTGCCCCGGCTGCCGAGGTGGCCGGGCGGCTGCGGCTGACCTTTGTCGATGCCGATGGAGATTACGAAACCCGCAGCGAGGACGCGGTTTTCCCCGATGAAAGCGCCGATGTGGTGGCGTCCAGCGAACTTCCCCTGCTGCTGACCCGGGCCGAAGGGCGGGCGATCACCGAGCGCTGGCTGGCCCAGTCACGGGTGGCGCGCGACGGTATCCGCCTTGCCCTGCCGCCGTCGCGGCTGGATCTGGGAGCGGGTGACGTTCTGTCTCTGGACGAGGGCGGGCGGCAGACGAACTACCGGATCGATCGGGTGCTTCAGGGAGCGGAGCAGCTGATCGAGGCGGTCCGGGTCGAGCCGGAGCTCTATTCCGCGTCGGATGCGGCGGATACGCCGGGCGAAATACGCCCCTTTGCGCCACCGGCGCCGGTATTTGCGCTGTTTCTCGACCTTCCGCTGTTGCGCGGTGACGAGGTTGAACATGCCCCTCATCTCGCGGTGGCGGCCACTCCCTGGCCGGGAGCGGCGGCGCTGTATTCCTCCGCCGGCGACAGCAACTATGCGCTGAACACGCTGGTGAACACGGCAGCGGTGCTGGGAACCACCGTGAACGTGCTCTCCCCGGCGGCTCCGGCGGTTCCGGACCGGGGAGCGCCGCTGAGGGTCGCGCTGTCGCGCGGAACGCTGGCCTCGGTCACGATGGAGGAGATGCTGAACGGGGCCAATGTCGCGGCGATCGGTGACGGGTCCCCGGGCCACTGGGAGGTGTTCCAGTTCGCCCGCGCCGATCTGGTCGGCCCGGGTGTCTACGAATTGTCGGAGCGGTTGCGGGGGCAGGCGGGGACCGATCACCTGGCGGAGCAGGTCTGGCCTGCGGGCAGCTATTTCGTGTTGCTGGATGCCGCTGTCGCGCAGATCGCACTGGCCGCTGCCGACCGGGGGCTGGCACGCCATTACCGGATCGGGCCGGCCGCCCGCCCGCCCGATGACCCCTCCTACGGGCACTCCCTGCTCGCTTTCGACGGGATCGGCCTGCGGCCGCTGTCGCCGGTGCATCTGCGTGCCGAGGTCCAGCCCTCGGGCGACATTGCGCTGAGCTGGATCCGCCGCACCCGGGTCGATGGCGACAGCTGGCAGTCGGTGGAGGTGCCGCTGGGAGAGGACAGCGAGCGCTACGAGCTGCGGGTGGTGCAGAATGGCGCGCTGCTGCGCCAGGTGATGCTGAGCGCTCCGGGGTGGGTCTATTCGGCGGCGGATCAGGCGGCGGACGGGGTGGCGAGCCCCTTCGAAATCCAGGTTGCCCAGGTCTCGAACCGTTTCGGGCCCGGCATTTTCAGAAAGGTTGATCTATGAGCACGACTGCAAATCTCGGACTTCCCCTGCTGCAGGCGGCGCAGGCGCAAAAGCACGTGACGGTGAATGATGCGCTGATTCGCCTGGATGGAACGGTGCAGCTTGTCCTGCTGTCGGTGGATCTGACGGCGCCGCCGGCAGCCGTGGCCGAGGGTGCCTGCTACGGCGTGGCCGCGGGCGGGGTGAACGAATGGGCCGGCCATGACGGAGAAATCGCGATCCGGGCCAACGGGGGCTGGGTTTTCGTGCCCCCGCAGCGGGGCTGGGCGGCATATGTGGCCGATCGCAGCACGCGGGCGCTGCATGACGGCAGCGGCTGGGTCTTCGGGGCGCTGGCGCTTTCGCCCAATGCTGCCGCGACCCGCCATGAGGTGATCGAGATCGATCACGTGCTGAGTGCCGGAGCCACCGACACGCTGCCCGCCGCGCTGCCCGCCGGCACGGTGGTGCTGGGGGTGACGGGGCGGGTGACGACGGCGATCAGCGGAACGCTGACCTCCTGGCGGATCGGGGTGCCCGGCTCGGACAACCGTTATGGCAGCGGGCTCGGGCTGGCGCAGGGATCCTTCCTTCGGGGGCTGACTTCCTCTCCCCTGGCCTATTACAGCAATACCGATCTGCTTCTGACAGGCGAGGGCGGCGATTTCGCCGCCGGCGGCCTTCGTCTGGCTGTGCATCTGTGGCGGCTTGACATTCCGGGCTGAGTCGGCACGCCTCTCCGTGCGTCCGTGCGTCCGTGCGTCCGTGCGTCCGTGCGTCCGTGCGTCCGTGCGTCCGTGCGTCCGTGCGTCCGTGCGTCCGTGCGTCCGTGCGTCCGCCGCCCTTTCCGGCGGGGGCTGGCCGCGCGCCTGCCGGCCGAAAGCGCCATGCGCGCCGGGCCATCATGCGGTTGTGCCCGCGAACCCTCCGCCGATTGTGCTTTGTCTGCCCGCGCCGCCTGCTGTAGGATGTTCCTGCCGCAGGAGGAACAGCCATGGGCGAAACGCGCAAGAAACTGGCCGAAGTCGATCCGGTCTGGGAGAGGATCCGCAACGAGGGGCTTCGCACGGTTGAGGAAGAGCCGCTGATGGGCGGGCTGGTGCATGCCAGCGTTCTGCACCACGATACGCTGGAATGTGCCCTGGCCTTCCGGGTCGCGCAGAAGCTGGCTTCGGGGGAGATGAGCGAGCAGCTGGTGCGCGAGATCGCGGATGCCGCCTATCGGGACGATCCGGCGCTGGGCGAGGCGGCGCGGGCCGACATCGTTGCGGTGCACGAACGCGACCCGGCCTGCCAGCGCTACATCCAGCCGCTTCTTTTCTTCAAGGGTTTTCAGGCGATCCAGGCGCATCGAATCGCGCACCACCTCTGGCGGAAGGGGCGCAGGGACCTGGCCTATTTCTTCCAGATGCGGGCCTCAGAGCGGTTCGGGGTGGACATTCACCCCGCGGCGCGGCTGGGCAAGGGGATCATGATGGATCACGCCCATTCGATCGTGATCGGGGAAACGGCTGTCGTCGGCGACAACGTGTCGATGCTGCATGCGGTGACGCTGGGCGGCACCGGCAAGGAACAGAGCGACCGTCATCCGAAAATCGGCGACGGGGTGCTGATCGGGGCCGGCGCGAAGGTGCTCGGCAACATCCGGGTCGGCAAGTGCAGCCGGATCGCCGCCGGTTCGGTGGTGCTGAAGGATGTTCCGCCCTGCAAGACGGTGGCCGGGGTGCCGGCGCGCATTGTCGGCGAGGCCGGGTGTTCCCACCCTTCGGTCGAGATGGACCAGCTTCTGGCCGACCAGGTCTGAGCCGGCCTCGCCGGGCGGCTGAACGGTCGTCAGGAGTGACGGGAAAGAAGGCGGAAACGGGACGACGCATGAGCCTGGCGGGCTGGCTGGTTGCGGCATTGGTTCTGGCCGGCATGGCCGGCAGGCTGTCGGGAGGCGAGCCCGCAATCGCCGAGTGTTCCGATTGCCGTATTTCTTCCATCGCATTTTCCGGCTTTCACCCGGTTCCCATCCTCGGCGATCTGTGGCCGGCGACAGCCGGGCCGGACGGGCGGCTGTATCTGGCCTTCGGCGACGGTTCCGGCCTGAGCGACTGCCTGCCGGTCGAGGGGCTTGACTGGTGGCCGCCGGAACGGATGTCCGACGTGCCGCGCCTGAGCGTCGAGGAAGCCTATGGCGGAGAGAACGAGGATTTCTGCGGCGTGTTCGATTGCAGCGCCGGCCGGCGCTATCCGCTGTGCCCCTACACCCGAGCCGGTGTCGTGGCCCTGAAGGGCCCGCTGCCCGACCTGCGGTCGTGCAGGGGCGTCGATCAGTGCCTGCGCTCGCGGCATCTGCCGACCGGTCGCGAGGCGGATGGACGCGACGTGAAACCGTCGAGCCTGCTGTTTCTGCGTGACCGGCTGGTGATGCACCTGCACGAGCCATCGGCGCGCCCGCGGCGCGGGTTTCTGGCGGTTTCCGACGACCGCGGTCGCAACTGGCGCGAAATCGGGGCCAGCCCCTGGGGGCGTCACAGTCCGTTTCGCGTGATCGCCTTGCTGCAGGATGCACGCGGGCCGGGCGAATATGTCTACGGATACGGACTCCGCAACGAGATCGACGTTGACAACATGCACCTGCAGGAGGTGTTCCTGGCGCGGGTGCCGCGGGAGAAGGTGCTGGATTACGGCGCGTGGCGGTATTTTGCCGGCCTTGATGCCGGCGGCCGACCGGTCTGGACGACCGAGCAGAGCCGCGCCCGGGCGCTTGAAGGCCTGGCCACCATGATCCAGGGTTCGGCCATGTATCACAGGGGCGCCGGGCGCTATCTGTTCTTTTCGGGCTTCACCGGGTTTGCCCCGGCAGGAACCCTCGGCGCGCGCGGCCGGGTCGGGATCGTCGAGGCGGGTTCGCTGTTCGAGGCACCGGAGCCCTGGGGGCCCTGGGCGCGGGTGGGGCAGTTCCCGGGCGGCTACATCGGCGCGATGATCCCGGCCGATGACACGGGCACGCGCCTTTGGTTCACGGCGGCCGGCAATACGGTGAGCTACAGCCTCAATATCGGCCGGATCGACCTTGCGCTGCGTCGCTGAACCGCCCGATCCGCTCAGGCCAGCATCGCCAGCGGGTTTTCCAGGTTGGACTTGATCGCGGCCAGAAGCTCGGCGCCAAGGGCGCCGTCGATCACCCGGTGATCCACCGACAGCGTCACGCTCATCACCGTGGCCACTGCCAGTTCGCCATCCGGGCCGACCACCGGCTTCTTCACCCCGGCGCCGACCGCCAGGATCGCGCCGTGCGGAGGGTTGATGACGGCATCGAAATTGTCGATGCCGAACATCCCGAGGTTGGAGATGGCGAAGCTTCCGCCCTGGTATTCATGGGGGGCAAGCTTGCGTTCGCGGGCGCGCGCGGCCAGGTCCTTCATTTCCGCCGAGAGCGACGAGAGCGAGCGGCTCTCGGCGTCGCGCAGCACCGGGGTGAACAGCCCGCCCTCGATGGCGACGGCCACCGCCACGTCCGAGGGTTTCAGCTTCAGGATCCGGTCGCCGGCCCAGACGGCGTTGGCGGCGGGCACCTGTTGCAGCGCCAGCGCGCAGGCCTTGATGATGAAATCGTTGACCGAGAGTTTCACCCCGCGCCCGGCCAGCTGCGCGTTCATCCGGGAGCGGAGTGCAAGCAGTTCGTCCAGCAGGATGTCGCGGCGCAGGTAGAAATGCGGGATGGTCTGCTTGGCCTCGCCGAGCCGCGCGGCGATGGTCCTGCGCATGCCGTCGAGGGCGATTTCCTCGAACTCGCGGTCGGCATACATGGCGATCACGGTTTCGGCGGCCGGGCCGGCGGGGGCGGCGGCGGGCGCGGGGGCCGGGGCCGGGGCCGCCGGCGCTGCAGAGGGCGCAGGCGTGGCGGTTGCGGTGGCGGCAAGAACATCGGCCTTGACGATGCGGCCATGCGGGCCCGAGCCCTTGATCCGGCTCAGCTCCAGCCCCTTGTCGGCGGCGATGCGTCGCGCCAGGGGGGATGCGAAAATGCGTTTCCCGTCCGTGGCTTGCGGGGACGCGGGGGCAGGGGCTGCGGGGGCGGCGGCAGGCTGGGAACCGGGCTGCGAACCGGGCGCCGGGGCTTGCGCCGCGGGGTCTGCCGGGGGTGGGGCGGCGGGCGCGGCGGCGATGTCATCGGCGCTTTCGCCCTCTTCCAGCAGCAGCGCGATCGGGGTGTTCACCTTGACGCCCTCGGTGCCCTCGGCGACCAGCAGCCTGCCGACGATGCCTTCGTCCGCCGCTTCGAATTCCATCGTCGCCTTGTCGGTCTCGATCTCGGCCAGCAGGTCGCCCGACGACACCCTGTCGCCTTCCTTGACCAGCCATTTCGCCAGGGTGCCTTCCTCCATCGTCGGGGAAAGGGCGGGCATCAGGATTTCCGTGGGCATCGCTTCTCTCCCTTACCGGTAGGTGACGGCCTTGACCGCGTCGATGACCTCCTTGGTGGTCACGAGCGCCAGTTTTTCCAGATTGGCGGCATAGGGCATGGGCACGTCCTTGCCGGTGCAGTTGATGACCGGGGCGTCCAGCCAGTCGAAGGCGCGCTGCATGATCACCGCCGACAGGTGGTTGCCGATCGAGGCCACCGGCCAGCCCTCCTCGACGGTGACGCAGCGGTTGGTTTTCTGCACGCTGGCGATCACCGTGTCGTAGTCGATCGGGCGCAGCGTGCGCAGGTCGATCACCTCGGCGCTGATGCCTTCGCGCGCCAGTTCCTCGGCGGCCTCCAGCGCATAGGTCATGCCGATGCCGAAGGAGACGATGGTGACGTCGCTGCCCTCGCGCCAGATGCGCGCCTTGCCGAAGGGGACGGTGAAATCGTCAAGCACCGGCACCTCGAAGGCGCGGCCGTAGAGGATCTCGTTTTCGAGGAAGATCACCGGGTTGTTGTCGCGGATCGCGGTTTTCAGCAACCCCTTGGCGTCGGCGGCCGAATAGGGCATGGCCACCTTCAGCCCCGGGATCTGCGCATACCAGGCGGCGTAATCCTGGGAGTGCTGGGCGGCGACCCGGGCGGCCGCGCCGTTGGGACCGCGGAAGACGATGGGGGCGTCCATCTGGCCGCCGGACATGTAGCGGGTCTTGGCCGCCGAGTTGATGATCTGGTCGATGGCCTGCATGGCGAAGTTGAAGGTCATGAACTCGACGATCGGCCTGAGCCCGGCAAAGGCCGCGCCGACGCCGATGCCGGCAAAGCCGTGTTCGGTGATCGGGGTGTCGATCACGCGGCGCTCGCCGAACTCGTCGAGCAGCCCCTGGGAAACCTTGTAGGCGCCCTGGTACTGGCCCACTTCCTCGCCCATCAGGAAGACCGTCTCGTCGCGGCGCATCTCTTCGGCCATGGCATCGCGCAGGGCCTCGCGCACGGTGATGATCTTCATCTCGGCCCCGGGGGGGATTGCCGGCTCGGCCGGGGGTGCGGCTGCGGCAGGCCCCGGGGCCGGCTGCGGCTGCGGTGCGGCGGCTTCGGCCGGGGCCGGAGCAGGAGCCGGCGCGGCGGCAGAGGGCGCTGCCCCGTCCGGGGCCTCGGAAGCGGCGGCCGGTTCGGCACCGGCGGTCGCAGCGGCAGCGGCGATGTCATCGGCGCTTTCACCCTCGGCCAGCAGGATGGCGATGGGGGTGTTGACCTTCACCCCTTCGGTGCCCTCGGGCACCAGGATGCGGCCGATCACCCCGTCATCGACGGCCTCGAATTCCATCGTCGCCTTGTCGGTCTCGATCTCGGCGATGATGTCGCCGGAGGAGACCTCATCGCCCTCCTTCACCAGCCATTTCGCAAGCGTGCCCTCCTCCATCGTCGGCGACAGGGCGGGCATGAGAATTTCGGTTGCCATTTCGGTGTGCTCCCTCAGGCGTAGATGTCGGTGTAGAGTTCCTCGAGCGGCGGCTCGGGGCTTTGCCTGGCGAATTCGGCCGCTTCGTTCACGGTCGCCTTGACCTCCTTGTCGATCGCCTTGAGGTCCTCCTCGGAGGCATGCCCCCCCTTGAGCAGAAGATTGCGCACATGGTCGATGGCGTCATGGGTCTGGCGCACCTTCTGCACCTCCTCGCGGGTGCGATACTTGGCCGGGTCCGACATGGAGTGGCCGCGATAGCGATAGGTCTTGACCTCGAGAATGTAGGGCCCCTTGCCGGCGCGGCAGTGCCTGGCGGCCTTCAGCCCGGCGGCCTTCACCGCCAGAACGTCCATGCCGTCCACGGTTTCGCCCTTTATGCCGAAGGCCGCGCCGCGCGTGTAAAGCTCCGGGGTCGAGGTGGAGCGGCTCTGCGCCGTGCCCATGGCATACTGGTTGTTCTCGATCACGAAGACCACCGGCAGCTTCCACAGCGCCGCCATGTTGAAGGTTTCGTAGACCTGGCCCTGGTTGGCGGCGCCCTCGCCGAAATAGGTGAAGGTCACGCAGCCGTTGTCGCGGTAGCGGTCGGCAAAGGCCAGCCCGGCCCCCAGCGGCACCTGGGCGCCGACGATGCCGTGACCGCCGTAGAACTCCTTTTCCCTGGAAAACATGTGCATGCTCCCGCCCTTGCCCCTGGAGTAGCCGCCGATGCGCCCGGTCAGTTCCGCCATTACCCCTCTGGGATCCATGCCGCAGGCCAGCATGTGGCCGTGGTCGCGGTAGGAGGTGATGCGCTTGTCGCCCTCCTGCGCCGCGGCTTCGAGCCCGACGACGACCGCCTCCTGGCCGATGTAGAGATGGCAGAATCCGCCGATCAGCCCCATGCCGTAGAGCTGGCCGGCCTTTTCCTCGAATCGGCGGATGAGCAGCATCTCGCGGTAATAGCCGAGAAGCTCTTCCCCGGAAGGCTCTGTCTTTCCCTGTTTCTTTCGGGCTGCCATGTGCTCCTCCTGGCTGGCTGGGGTAATTGTTTAACGCTAAACTACCCTTTACAACAGCGCGGCGGTCTTGGCGACCGGAAAAACGCGCGAATGCCGTCAGGAGGTGCGGAGGCGGGTGCCGCCGGGGCTGAAGCCGGCCGCGGCGGCGCGCTGCGGTGCAGGGCGGCTCAGCGGATCACGATCTCGTCGGGGCGCAGCATGCCCAGGATGTCGCGTGCCCGCTCGTCGAGAAGGTCGAGGTCGAGGTAGTCGTCCGACAGCCGCCGGGTCTTGTTCCTCATGGTCGCGACCTCGCGGATCAGACGCTCTTGCTCGGCTTCCAGCGCGCGCTTTTCGGCCTCGATCTGGATGCGCCGGAACAGCCCGAAATCGCCCTGGACGCTGGCGAAGGCGAAATAGCTCCCCAGCGACAGGATGAACAGGGCATAGATCGCCATTCCGTAGGCCGGGGCTTTGCGGTTTCTTGCCATCTCTGCCTCATCCGTTGCCGCCTTTCCTGCGGCTTCCGCATAGTTTGGCACAAGCGATTCGCTCTGTGAATCCCGAAAACGCGGTTCGACGGGATTTCTCTGCCTGCCACGGCCTTGCCCGACGCTGCGTCAGCATTGCCGGCGGGGCGGTGCATCGGGTTATGCATCGGGTTATCCTGCATCCGGGAGGACCATGCCATGACAGGACTGCCGCCCAGGGCGAGATTGGGCACGCACGAGGTCGCCAACCAGCCGGACCTGCCGGGAGACCTGAACCTCTGGGCCGACGATGCGCCGCTGCGCGAGGCGGTGGCCCGCGAGGGCGGGCAGGAGGGTGCGCTGGCGCCCTTCGGTGCCACCCTGGGGCGGGTGGAGATGCGCGAGGCGGGACGGCTGGCCAACCGGCATCCGCCCGAACTGGTGCTGTTCGACCGCGGCGGGCGGCGGCTGGACGAGGTGCATTTCCACCCCGCCTGGCACCGGCTGATGGCCGAGGGCCTGGAGGCGGGCTATGCGGCCATCGCCTGGGAGGGGGCGCCGGGCGGGCATGTGACCCACGCGGCGACGGTCTATCTGATGAGCCAGGTGGAGCCCGGCGTGTGCTGCCCCATGACGATGACCTATGCCGCCCATCCCACGCTGTCGGCGGCGCCCGATCTGGCGGCGCTCTGGCAGCCGCGGCTGGCCGCGCGCGGTTACGATCCGTCGATCCGGCCGGTGCACGAAAAGTCGGCGGTGACCCTGGGCATGGCGATGACCGAAAAGCAGGGGGGCTCGGATCTGCGCGCCAACACCACGCGGGCGGAACCGGCCGACGGGCACTACCGGCTGGTGGGGCACAAGTGGTTCTGCTCGGCGCCGATGTCGGACGGCTTCCTGACCCTGGCGCAGGCGCCCGGCGGGCTCACCTGTTTCCTGGTGCCGCGCTGGCTGGAGGGCGAGCGCAACGCGATCCGCCTGATGCGGCTGAAGGACAAGCTGGGCAACCGGGCCAATGCCTCGGCCGAGATCGAATATACCGGCGCGCTGGCCTTCCGGCTGGGCGAGGAGGGGCGCGGGGTGCGCACCATCATCGAGATGGTGCACCACACCCGGCTGGATACCGCGATGGCCCCGGCCGGGTTGATGCGCGCTGCGCTCTCCGAGGCGAAGCGCTGGTGCGAGGGGCGGGTGGCGTTCCAGAAGAGGCTGATCGACCAGCCGCTGATGCGCGCGGTTCTGGCGGATCTGGCGCTGGACTGGGAGGGCGCGCTGGCGCTGGGGCTGCGGGTGGCGCGCGCCTTCGACGACCCTTCCGAAGAGGGCCGCGCACTTGCCCGCATCGCGGTGGCGCTGGCCAAGTTCCTGTCGAACAAGCGCTGCCCGGTGGTGGTCTACGAGGCGATGGAGGTGCTGGGCGGCATGGGCTATGTCGAGGACACGCCGCTGCCGATGCTGTTTCGCGAAAGCCCGCTGAACTCGATCTGGGAGGGCTCGGGCAACGTGATCTGCCTGGACGTTCTGCGCACGCTGGCGCGCGAACCGCTGGCCGTCGAGGCGCTGCGCGCCGAACTGGAGGCGGCGCGCGGCGCGGATCGGCGCTATGACGCGGCGCTCGATGCCCAGTTCGCGCGCTGGCCGGGGATGCCGACCGAAGCCGAGGCGCGCTGGTTCACGGAGCGCCTGGCGGTGCTGCTGACGGCCTCGGTGCTGATCCGCGGCGCGCCGGGGGCGGTGGCCGACGGCTATGTGGCAACCCGCGTGGCCGGGGAGCGCGGCCAGATCAGCGGTGCCGTGGCGGGGCTGGACGAGGCGGCGCTCATCGCCCGGATCTGACCGGCACCGGCCGCATGCCGCGGCCGGCCTCGTGGAACGGTGCGCACCGGAGCTGGCCGGGGCGGCAGGGCGCGGGCATGCGGCCGGGAGAGCCGCCTGTCGCCGGCATTTCGCCCGCGCGCCGCCCGGAGGCCGGCGACGGGCGGGAGACATGCGGGCGGGAGACACGCGGGCGGCGGGAGCGCGGGCGTGCCGGCTCCAACGGGAGGAGGGGAACGGGAGGGGGAGAGCGGCTTTCCGCGGTGCGCGCCTTTCAGCGACGCAGGATCAGCTTTCCGTCCCGGATCTCGATGCTGTCGAACCGGCGCAGGTAGGACATGCCCAGAAGGGAGCCGTCCATTTCCCCTTCGGTCACGGAAACCGGCAGGTCGCGCTCCACGATGTCGCCGAGGCGCATTTCGTCGATCCGCACGCGCGCGGTGCGCACCACCCCGTTGGCGGTTCTGGCCCGGCCCAGATAGGCCAGCCCGTCGGGGTCGATCCCGGCCCGGCGCGCGTCCTGCGGGCTCAGCACCACCTCGGTGGCCCCGGTATCGACCACGAAGCGCACCGGCGCGCCGTTCAGCTCTGCCACCAGGTAGTAGTGCCCGTCGGGGCTGCGCGGCACCTCGATCAGCCCGGCGCCGAGCAGCTTCTGGCGGGGCAGCACGTCGTCGCGGATATCGGACCACAGCCCGAGCGCGGCGATCACTCCCAGGAAGATCAGCCCCCAGGCAAGCGCCATCCGGGCGAGCCGGCCGAGATTGTGGCGATGTTCGGCGACGAACCAGCCGCCGAGCGCGACGCCGAGCAGCAGCAGATAGGCGAGCCGGCCGATGTCTTCGCTGTCCAATGTCATTCTCCGTGTCGTTTCCGCCCGCCGCGCGGGGGCGGGAGTACGGGGGGCGGGGGCATCAGGACATGCATTCAGGACATGTAGGGACCGGCCGGCGCCCTGTCATCCCGCCGCCCCGGGTCTTGAGCAGTCCCCCCGGCCGTCCCTGCGTCTGTTCCCGCCGCCACATGCCGGCATCGCGCCGTCGCTCCCTGCCGTCGCTCCCTGCCGTCGCTTCATGCCGTCGTTCCGGTCGGCCGTGTCGGGTCATCCGGCGCCGGTGGCCAGGCCGAATCCCTTGAGCCCGTCGAGCACGAACTGCACCGAGAGGGCGGCCAGCAGCATCCCCAGCAGGCGGGTCACGACATTGACACCGGTTTCGCCCAGCAGCCGCTCGATGGCCCCGGCGGCGAGGAAGAACAGCAGCACCAGCCCGATCACCCCGAGCATCACCAGATAGACGGAGATCTGGGCCCCGGTATCGGGGGCCCGTTCGGTGAGAAGGATCATCGAGGTGATCGCCCCGGGTCCGGCGATCAGCGGTGTGGCCAGCGGGAACACCGAAGGGTCGTTCCCGTCTCCGGTATGGCCGCGCCGCCGGGCGCTGCGCCTTTCGAACAGCATTTCCAGCGCGGTCAGGAACAGCAGGATGCCGCCGGCGATGCGGAAGGCGGGCATCGAGATTCCGGTGAAGTTCAGGATCGCCTCGCCGAACAGGCCGAACAGCAGCAGGATGGCGGTGCCGATGGCGCAGGCCCGCAGTGCCACCGCGCGGCGGTGCGCGGCATCGGATCCGGCCGTCAGCGCCACGAACAGCGGCGCCAGACCGACCGGGTCGATGATCACGAACAGCGTCACGAAGGCGGAGATCAGGCTGGCGCTATCCATCGTCCCTTTCCGCTTCTTCCAGCCTTTCCAGCGCCGACAGCCACAGCGCCTCGGCCCGCTCCAGCGCCTCCCCCACCTCGGCATACTTGCGCTGCCAGACCTCGGCCTCGGCGATCCTGCCTTCCCCGTATAGCGCCGGATCGGCCAGCCTTGCAGCAAGTTTCTCGCGCATCTCGGCAAGTTTCTCCACCCGTGTTTCGCTCTTGCGGACCTCGGCGCGCAGGGCCAGCAGGCGCTCGCGCGAGGGGCGCTTGCGCGGGGCGGGCGGCCGGGCAGGGCGGGTTCTGGCGCGCGTGCCCTCCAGCAGCAGCCTGCGGTAGGCGTCCAGGTCTTCCCCGAAGGGCTCCACCCGCCCGCCGCTGACCAGCCACAGCCGGTCTGCCACAAGGCTGAGCAGATGCATGTCGTGGCTCACCAGCACCACCGCGCCGGTGTATCCGGTCAGCGCCTCCACCAGCGCCTCGCGGCTTTCGATGTCGAGGTGGTTGGTGGGCTCGTCGAGGATCAGCAGGTGGGGGGCGTCGATGGTGGCCAGCAGCAGCGACAGCCGCGCCTTCTGCCCGCCCGAAAGCCGCGCCACCGTCGTTTCGGCCTGATCGGCGCCGAGGCCGAATCCGGCCAGCCGGGCGCGCAGCTTCGCCGGGGCTTCGTCGGGGCACAGGCGCTGGAGGTGCTGCAGGGGGGTCTCGTCGGCGCGCAGCTCCTCGATCTGATGCTGGGCGAAGTAGCCGGTGCGCAGACCGGCCGCGCGCGTCACCTTGCCGCTTAGAGGTTCGAGCCGGCCGGCCAGCAGCTTCGAGAGGGTGGATTTCCCCTCGCCGTTGCGCCCCAGCAGGGCGATCCTGTCGTCCTGGTCGATGCGCAGGTTCAGCCGCGACAGCACCGGCTTTCCGTCATAGCCCGCCGCGGCCTGCTCCATGCTGATGATCGGCGGCGGCAGCGCTTCGGGGGCGGGAAAGGTGAAGCGGCGCAGGGCGGCCTCCTGCGGGGTGGTGATCAGCTCCATCCGGGCCAGCGCCTTGAGCCGCGACTGGGCCTGTTTCGCCTTCGAGGCCTTGTAGCGGAAGCGATCGACGAAGGCCTGCATATGCGCGCGCCGGGCCTGCATCTTGCGGTTCTCGGCATCGGCAGCGGCAAGGCGCGCGGCGCGGGTGGCGGCGAAACCGTCATAGGCGCCCCGGTGGAAGGTCAGCCTGCGCCCCTCCAGGTGCAGGATGGCGCCCACCGCGCGGTTGAGCAGCGCGCGGTCGTGGCTGATCACGATCACCGTGTGCGGGTAGCGCGCCAGGTAGCTTTCCAGCCACAGCGCCCCTTCGAGATCGAGGTAGTTGGTGGGCTCGTCGAGCAGCAGCAGATCGGGGTGCGCAAACAGCACCGCCGCCAGCGCCACCCGCATCCGCCAGCCGCCCGAAAACGCCGCGCAGGGCATCTTCTGCTCGGCGTCGGTGAAGCCCAGCCCCTTGAGGATGGCGCTGGCGCGAGCCTCGGCTCCCCAGGCGTCGATATCGGCCAGGCGGGTCTGGATTTCGGCGATGCGCGCCGGTTCGGCGGCGGTTTCCGCCTCGGCCAGGAGCGCCGCGCGTTCGGTATCGGCGGCCAGCACGGTATCGAGCAGCGAGACCTCGTTGCCCGGCACCTCCTGATCGACGCCGCCGATGCGGGTGCGCGCGGGCAGGCGGATCTCGCCCCCCTCCAGCGTCAGCTCGCCCCGGATCAGCCTGAACAGCGTGGTCTTGCCGGTGCCGTTGCGCCCCACCAGCCCCACCTTGTGGCCGGCGGGGATCCGCGCCGAGGCGCCCTCGAAAAGCGGCCGCCCGGCAATGGAGAAGGATATGTTGTCGATCACGAGCATCCGCCCGGATGTGCCCCAGCGCGCCGGTGCGGTCAATCGCGAAGGCAGGCCGGGAAGCCGGCGGCGCCGTGCCGGCCCCTGCCTTGCCGGAAAACGGCCGCCCCGTGCCGCAGGCGTGCGCTCCGGCCACTTTTCAACACCCCGCACCCGTGGTAGGGCAGCGCCGGAATCGGTGGTCCGCACGGGGCGGGCCGGAGCAACAGACAGAGGCAAGACATGGCCATCGAACGCACGCTTTCCATCATCAAGCCCGACGCCACCGCGCGCAACCTGACCGGGCGGATCAACGCCAAGTTCGAGGAGGCGGGGCTGCGCATCGTGGCGCAAAAGCGCATCCGCCTGACGAAGGAGCAGGCCGGCGCGTTCTACGCCGTGCACAGGGAGCGCCCCTTCTATGACGAGCTGTGCGCGTTCATGGCCTCGGGGCCGGTGGTGGTGCAGGTTCTGGAGGGCGAGAACGCGATCGCGAAGAATCGCGAGGTGATGGGCGCCACCAACCCTGCCGATGCGGCGCCGGGCACGATCCGGGCCGAGTTCGCGCAAAGCGTGGGCGAAAACTCGGTGCATGGTTCGGATGCGCCCGAGACCGCGGCCGAAGAGATCTCCTTCTTCTTCTCGGGGCTGGAGATCGTGGGCTGAGACCGGCCGGTCGCACCGCCCCGCCCGAGGGCCGCTTCGGGTTCGGAGCGGCCCTTGTCATGCGTTCCTTGCCATGATTCCTTGCCACGAACATGGGGGCTCACGGGGGCGGCGACAATGCCGGCGCGGATGCGGGCGCCTCCGGAAACGGGGCCGGGGGTGCAAGCGGCCGAAACGGGGCGTCGCCGGCCGTCGCGGTCGCGCTCATCGTCGCCCCTTTCGCAACCTCCCTGTCCGCCCGCCCGCCCCGGCCGCGGGGCTTCGTTTTGCGGGGCTTCGTTTTGACGCCGCCGGCCCTTCTGTGTAGAGAGCGGAGGGGAAGACGCAGGGGCATCAGGTGCTGAGGTTCATACTGTCCTTTTTCGGCGGGCTGTTCAGCCTGGCCACCAACGGCGCGTTCATGGCGGCGCTGAGCCTGGGCGCGGTATTCTGGATCTACGGCCGCGACCTGCCCGATCACGAACAGCTGGCGCAATACGCCCCGCCCACGATCAGCCGGATCTATTCTGGCGAGGGCCGGCTGATGGACGAATTCGCCCGCGAGCGCCGCCTGTTCACCCCGATCGAGGAAATTCCCGCGCTGGTGAAGGCGGCCTTCATCTCGGCCGAGGACAAGAACTTCTACCAGCACAAGGGCTACGACCCGCGCGGGATGATCGCGGCAGCGCTGGAGGCGGCGCGCGGCGGGCGGCTGCGCGGGGCCTCGACGATCACCCAGCAGGTGATGAAGAACTTCCTGCTGTCCTCGGACCGCTCGGCCGAACGCAAGATCAAGGAGCTGATCCTCGCCACCCGGCTGGAAAAGACGCTGGACAAGGACCACATCCTCGAACTCTACCTCAACGAGATCTTTCTCGGCCAGAACAGCTTCGGGGTGACCGCCGCCGCGCAGACCTATTTCAACAAGACGCTCGACGAACTGGATGCGGCCGAGGCGGCGATGCTGGCGGCGATGCCGCAGGCTCCGGGCAAGTATCACCCGGTGCGCGGGCGCGAGCGGCTGACGGCGCGGCGCAACTTCGTGCTCAAGGAGATGTTCGAGAACGGCTATATCGACCGCGCCACCATGGAGGCGGCGCAGGCCGAGCCGCTGCGTTCGGTGCAGAACGGCGATTTCGAACCGTTCCGCGCCCAGATGCCCCCGCGCGACTATTTCACCGACGAGATCCGCCGTCAGCTGAGCCGCAATTTCGGCAAGGACGAGTTCTTCGAGGGGGGGCTGTCGATCCGCGCCACGATGGATCCGCAGCTGCAGCTGGAAGCGGCACGCGCGCTGCGTGCCAAGCTGGAGGAATACGACCGCGAGGTGCAGGGCGAATGGCGCGGCACCGGGCTGCGGCTGGAGGCGGAGCAGCTGGCCGACGAATCCGCCTGGCGCGCCGCGCTGGCCGGCCTGCGGCTGGCGCGCGACATCGAGGGCTGGCGCGTCGCCGTCGTCCTGGAACTTTCGGGAGGAGATGCCAGGATCGGGGTAGAGGAAGTGGCGGAGGTGCCCGGGGGGCACTGGATCCGGGCCGCGGATGTGAGCTGGGCCAGGCTGCCGGGTACGGATGGCAGGCCGGGGCGCAAGGCCAGGGCGGTTTCCGATCTGCTCGGCGTCGGCGATGTGGTCCATGTCAGGGAAATCACCGACGAGGCCGGAAACCGCAGCGGCTGGAGCCTGCGCCAGATACCCGAGGTGCAGGGCGCCTTCATGGCGATGGACGTGAACACCGGACGGGTGCTGGCCATGCAGGGCGGCTTTTCCTACCAGCACTCGGTGTTCAACCGTGCCACCCAGGCCACCCGCCAGCCCGGCTCTTCCTTCAAGCCCTTCGTTTATGCGGCGGCGCTCGATTCCGGGTTCACCCCGGCCACGATCATCATCGATGCTCCGATCGAGATCGATACGCCCGAGGGGCTGTGGCGGCCGAAGAACGCCTCGGAGCGCTTCTACGGTCCGACGCCGCTGCGCACCGGAATCGAGCAGTCGCGCAACCTGATGACGGTGCGCCTGGCGCGCGAGGTGGGAATGGATGTGGTGGCGGCCTATGCCGAGCGGTTCGGGGTCTATGAACGGATGGGCCGCTTCCTCGCCAATGCGCTGGGAGCCGAGGAGACCACGCTGTTCCGCATGGTGGCCGCCTATGCGATGTTCGCCAACGGCGGCGAGCGGGTGGAGCCCACGCTGGTCGATCGGGTCCAGGACCGCTGGGGGCGCACCATATACCGGCACGACAGGCGGATCTGCGAGGATTGCGCGCAGGCGTGGCTCGAACCGGGGCGGATGCCGCGGATCATCTCCAACCGCGAGCGGGTGATGAATGCGGTGACCGCCTATCAGCTGACCTCGATGCTGCAGGGGGTGGTGCAGCGCGGCACCGCGGCCGGGCGGATCGACCTGCCGGTGCCGGTGGCCGGCAAGACCGGCACCACCAACGATGCCCGCGACGTGTGGTTCCTCGGCTTTACCTCGCGGATTGTTGCCGGCTGCTACATCGGCTTCGATACCCCCCGTTCGCTCGGGGAGCGGGTTTATGGCGGCAATACCTGCGGGCCGGTGTTCAACCGGTTCATGCAGGAGGCCACGGCGAAATACGGCGGCGGGCCGTTCAGGGTGCCGCCCGGCGGCCGCTTCATCAAGATCGACCGCTATTCCGGTGCCCGCCTGCCCGATGATGCGGTGGGCGACAACGTGGTTGCGGAATATTTCCGCGACGGCGAGGAGCCGGTGTTCGGGCTGATGTTCGACGGTGGCTTCGCGATGAGCCAGAACCTGCCCCTGATCGCCCCCGGAGACGAGGAGACCGGGCAGGGCAGCAGCGTGCGCACCTCGCAGGGCGAGGTGGTGATCGTGCCGAAGAAGGCGGACTTTGGCACGCTTTCCTCGGGCGGGCTTTACTGAGCGGTTTCCGCCCGCCGCTTGCCGCCGCCTGCGCGCGTTGCTATCAGGCCCTGCAGGGAACGGACAGATCATGCGCGCAGAAACGCAAAACACGGTAGCGGAGATCCGCAAGTCGCTGGAACTGCTGAAACAGCGCACCGGCTGGGAGACGGCCTCCCGCCGGCTGGAGGAATTCGATGCGATGATCGAGGATCCGGAGTTGTGGAACGATCAGGAGCGCGCCCGGAAGCTGATGCGCGACCGGCAGATGCTGGTGGACCGGATCGAGACGGTGCAATCCATCGAGACCGAGCTGCAGGACAGCATCGACCTGATCGAACTGGGCGAGGCCGAGGGCGACGAAGAGGTTGTCGCCGAGGCCGAGGCGGCGCTCAAGGCGCTGGCCGAGAAGGCGGCGCAGAAGGAGATCGAGGCGCTTCTGGATGGTGAGGCCGACGCCAATGACACCTATCTCGAAATCAACGCCGGCGCCGGCGGCACCGAGAGCTGCGACTGGGCTTCGATGCTGGCGCGCATGTATGTGCGCTGGGCCGAAAAGCACGGCTACAAGGTGGAACTGATCTCCGAAAACCCCGGCGAGGAGGCCGGCATCAAGTCGGTCACCTACAAGATCAGCGGCCCCAACGCCTATGGCTGGCTGAAGAGCGAAAGCGGCGTGCATCGACTCGTGCGCATTTCGCCCTATGACAGCGCGGCGCGCCGGCACACCTCGTTTTCTTCCGTGTGGGTCTATCCGGTGGTGGACGACGATATCGAGATCGAGATCAACCCCGCCGACATCCGCGTGGATACCTACCGTTCCTCGGGGGCCGGCGGCCAGCACGTCAACACCACCGATTCGGCGGTGCGCATCACCCACATTCCCACCGGCATCGTGGTGACGAGTTCCGAGAAGTCGCAGCACCAGAACCGGGCCAACGCCATGGCGGCGCTGAAATCGCGCCTCTATCAGCTGGAGCTCGATCGGCGCAACGAGGCGATCCAGGAGGCGCACGAGGCCAAGGGAGAGGCCGGCTGGGGCAACCAGATCCGCTCCTACGTGCTGCAGCCCTACCAGATGGTGAAGGATCTGCGCACCGGGGTCGAGACCTCCGACACCCAGGGCGTGCTGGATGGCGATCTCGATGCCTTCATGGCCGCCACCCTGGCGATGGACGTGGCCGGGAAGTCCCGCGCCGAGGCCCGCGCCGAAGACTGACCGGCCCCGGCGCGCCGGGGCCAGGATGCGGGCAGGCGCTGGCAGCGGCCGACAAGCGGTTGATCGAAAGGGGGTTTGGTGGTTTTCTGAAGAGCAACCAGAACGACCGGGGGCGAGACCATGGAAACGGATCTTCCTTCTGCCCGGCCTTCTCCGCCTTCTCCGCCGGCCTCTGATCTGCCCGAAATCGGCCGGATCAGCGTTGCCGAGCTGTTCGCCGCGCTGTCGGCCGGCTGGCGCGATTTCCGCACCGCCCCGGCCTACGGGCTGGGCATCAGCATGCTGTTCGTCCTGGTCGGGCTGGTTCTGCTCTGGCTGGGGGCCGGCAGCGTCAGCTGGATGCTCACGCTTTCGCTCGGCTTTCCGCTGGTGGCGCCCTTCGCCGCGGTCGGGCTCTACGAGGTCAGCCGCCGGCTGGAAGCGGGCGCGCCGCTGAGCTGGGGTGCGGTTCTAGCCGTGGTGGTCGGCGAGCGGCGTCGGCAATGCCCCTGGATCGGGGCCATCGTTGTGATCTACTTCCTGATCTGGACCCTGCTGGCGCACATGCTGTTCGCGCTGATCATGGGGCCGGCGGCGCTGATCAACATTTCCAGCTCGCTGGAAATGCTGTTCACCCCGCGCGGGCTGGTGCTGATCGGCGCCGAGATGCTGCTGGGCGCGGCGCTCGGCTTCTTCCTGTTTTCCTTCACCGTGATCAGCCTGCCGCTGCTGCTGGACAAGGAGGTGGACTTCGTGACGGCAATGCTGCTGAGCCTGCGCACCGTGCGCGCGAACCTTTTCGTGATGGCGCTCTGGGCGCTCGTCATCGGGGTGCTGATGGTGCTGGCCCTGCTGCCGCTGTTTCTGGGGCTGCTGATCGTGCTCCCGGTGCTGGGCCATGCCAGCTGGCACCTGTATCGACGCGCGCTCTACAGCCCGCTCTGAGCGTTCGCCCATGCGCCGGGAGGCGCGGCGCTGCGCGGGCGAGAGCAGGGCGCAGAGCGGGCGGCTGTCACCGGGGCCCTGTCACCGGGGCCCTGTCACTGGGCACGGTGCGGGAGCACGCGGGGGGGGCACGGTGCGGGGCGCCGTCGTGACCGGGACGGTCCGCCACGGGAGCACGGGAAACGAGAGCACGGGAGAGGCAATGGCTCCGGAGGCGGGGGCTTCACGCCCGCGCGCCCGCTCCCGCGCCTGCCTCCGCGCTCAGCTCCCCTTGGCGGCGCTCTCCCGGGAACCGGCCGGCGGGGCGAGCGC